>Ga0302326_10006638_pt1 | contig 25913 bp, 22 predicted proteins | sample Palsa_T0_3_FD_202264 | JGI IMG/M metagenome (GOLD analysis project Ga0302326, IMG submission 202264) | Peat permafrost microbial communities from Stordalen Mire near Abisko, Sweden - Palsa_T0_3 | ecosystem: Environmental > Terrestrial > Soil > Palsa > Peat permafrost | place: Sweden: Abisko... | reverse complement strand
CGTCTGAGGAAGCTGTGTTCGTGGAACCGCTGGCCGCGGCCTGCGAAATATTAGATCAGGTTCGCATTCCACGCGGAACACCGGTGGCGGTGCTCGGCGACGGGAAGCTCGGACTGCTGGCGAGCCAGGTTTTACAGGCGCACGGCGCACAAGTGCATCAGTATGGCCGTCACAAAGATAAGCTGAGGATTGCTGGGCGATCGGGGGTGAGCACCGAAATCGCGAAAAAGCTGCCAGTGGCCAAGTATGAATTCGTAGTGGAGGCCACGGGTTCGAGCGAGGGGCTGCGGCAGGCCGTGCAAATGACGCAGCCGCGCGGAACAGTAATTATGAAGTCGACCGTTCACGGATTGGTGTCGATTAATTCGGCGCCCGTGATCGTTAATGAGATTACGTTGGTGGGCTCGCGTTGTGGCCGCTTCGAGCCTGCACTTCGGCTGCTCGCCCGGCGCAAGGTGCGCGTGGATGCGATGATATCGGACGTGCTTCCATTAAAGAGTGCGCCGCGGGCGTTCAAAGAGGCCGCGAAATCGGGAGTTTTGAAAGTTCTGCTGCATGACTAAGACAAAAAACCGCTTGCTGACGCGCGCGGCTCAGAAGGGTTTTCGACTTGTATGCGGCTTCTTGGCCGCTGCCCTCACGGTAGCTGCGCAGACTCCGGAATACGGCTATCAGGTGATCCACGTCTATCCGCACGATCCCAACGCGTTTACGCAAGGCTTGGAGTATCGCGCCGGATATCTGTACGAAAGCACCGGCCTGAAGGGCCGCTCGTCTGTGCGCAAGGTGCAGCTCGAAACGGGAAAGGTGTTGCAGCAAATCGATATCGATGGCCAGTACTTCGGCGAGGGCATTACGGTACTTAATCAGAAGATCGTTGAACTCACCTGGCAGTCGGAAACAGGCTTCGTCTACGACCAATCGACTTTCCGTCGGCTGCAAGCGTTTAACTATCCCGGCGAAGGTTGGGGACTGGCCAACGACGGCCAAAGTATCTACATGAGCGATGGCACGGCGCAGATTCGCATTTGGGATCCGGTCACGCTGCACGAAAAGCGCCGCATAACCGTTCATGATCGTGCCCAGCCAATCCTGAATCTGAACGAGCTGGAATGGGTGCGCGGTGAGATTTACGCGAACGTCTGGCAAAAGGACGTTATCGCACGTATTTCGCCGGTGGACGGCCGGGTGCTGGGATGGATCGACCTGGCGGGCATCTTGCCGGCCGCCGATCGCTCCGGCCAAGAGGATGTTTTAAACGGGATCGCCTATGATGTTTTGGGCGACCGCCTCTTCGTTACCGGTAAGCAATGGCCCAAGCTTTTCGAGATCAAGGCGGCGCCGCTTCATCGCAAGAACCGGTGAAACCGGTCCTTTAACTTTGCGTACCAGGATTCCTTCGCCGCGGGCTGTTCGGACGCCGGCCCGTTGGAAGCCAGCTTCGGCGAATCCGTTTTCGTCGCTGGGTCGTATATCTCTTTATTGACCATGTGGATTCGATAACTGTCGAATGCATAGCTCTTGCGATACAGACGCCCGTCGACGCCTTCCAGGACCACGGAAAAACTCGGTTGCGAGCCGGCATTGTTCACCTGGACCGGATAATGCCCCACCACGTTCCGCTCGATGTAGGCCGTTTCATAGCGATGATGCCTCAGGCTCCAGACGAATACCCGGAAGCTGTCGAACTCGTACGGTTGCCCGCCTTTGGCGATGGTTGTCCAAAGCCAGTTGTTTTTCACGGAATCGCCGTCGCGTACCTGCCCCAGCGCAAAGTACGACGTAATGCGATGGCCTTCGGCATACTGTGCCACCTCATCGGGAATCGCCATGCTCAGCGGACGTGTGAGCACCCATCCCACCTTGCCGTCTGGCGCGCGCACCAGATTCCAGTCGTCCATGGGAACTTCCACTGGCGGCGCGGGCGGCGCCGGGGCCACATCGGGCGGCGGATCCGGCTCCGGTTTCGGAACGGAAAGCGCCACCCAGTTCTCGGGGGGCTTCGGCGCGGGCGGACTAGGCGGCGGGCCGATCCTGGTCTGCGAGGATTTCGGCTTGGGCTTCTTGCGAAGCGGAGCCGGCTTGGCCGACGTGGGCAGGGAGACCTCGTCGTGCTGTACTCGCGGCGTCAGCTTATGCCCGATCACGTCCACTTTGCCGTTCTCTGGAATCTGCCCGAAGCTCGGGGAAGTCCGGCTGGGTTCGGTATGCAGGTTCAGCGACTCGAAAACGGTGGCCTGTCCCTGCGACTGCGAGCTGGAAGCGCTCCGGGCCATGTCGCGAAGCTCCGCCATTTGTTCGGGCGTGAGGAGCTGCCGCAGATCGGTCCACCCCTCGACGCCCTGCCCGGTACGAACCTTCACCAGCCGGTGCCGGTACTCGACAATCGAGAGCTTGTCGCCGTGCTTGACGGTGGCGGAAATGGCCGACTTCAGCGCTAATTCCTGCCGTAAATTCAGCGAGCCGGGGCCAACGTAAGCATCGCCGAGCGAAGCGGCGGGGCGCGGCTTATCGGAACACGAAACTAGGAAGGCGGCCAGGCAAAAACAAATTGCAGCGCGAGTCAAGGTCACGAGCGCAAGCTTCTTCGGAGTAACACCGCGCACAACGCAGCGGGCCGCGGTTGTTTTCTTCTTCATCCTTGGAAGCGCGTCCCGCGCTGTGCGCTCCAAGGAGCCACGCGCAAAACGGAGCACGGCGCCGAGTAAGTTTCTATTTGGTGGTGCGCGCCGCGCCCTTTGCGCTACTGTTAGTCTATCAGTAATGCCCGACGGAGTCGCTCATCAAGATGTAACTGGTGCGCGCGTTGAATTTTATTGCGCGCGCTGTCACGCGGCTGTAACGGATCCGTTGGTTTGCGGCGATTGCTCCGCCATCATTTGCCGAATTTGCGGCGCGCCATTGGAGAAGATCGACGAACTGGGGATTGGTTAAGGAACCCACGTGCGCAGGAATTTCACTGGAGTTCCAGGTTCGATTTCAAACGGCTGACCGCCCGCGGGAACCAGCCAGGCTTCCCCTTCCTGAAACGGCCGGCCTGCGATGTTTCCAGTGCCACTCACGAAGATCAAGATGTGAAACCGCCCGGGCTCCGGCTTATACAGCAACATCGACGCCGTGCGCGCGAGTTCGGTGTGGAAGTATTGGCAGTCGATGGGAAGTATCACGGACTTCGGCGAGCTGGCTTCCGTGAACGAAACTTGGATCGCTTTGTCCAAATGAAGCTCGCGGGGGCGGCCGTAATCGTAAAGCCGATAGGTGACGTCGGAATGCTGCTGGATTTCGCACAGGGCGAGCCCGCCGCCGATGGCGTGAACCGTGCCGGCTGGAATGAAAAAGGCGTCGCCGGCCTGCACTTCGACCCAATTGAGTAATTGCTCGATCTCTCCGGTTAAGGCTGATTCCCGCAAACGCTGGCGGCTGATGGATCCGCGAAAGCCGATGGCCAGACGAGCGCCCGGATCGGCGCGCATCACGTACCACATCTCGGTCTTGCCGGCAGATTCTTCATGCGCGGCGGCGAAATCGTCGTTGGGATGCACCTGCACCGATAGCGGCTCGGAGGTGAAGATAAACTTCACCAGCAATGGCAGGTCGGCCTCAAACCACACTTCGCCGATTTTCTTTCCGCCCGACGGGTACCAAGGCAACAGGTCCGTCGCGCCCCACACTTTTTCGAGGAACAGGGTGGGTAGGGGGACGGGTAGCTTATCGGACACTCCTATCGAACCCGTCCGGTAATGAAGCGGTCGATCCGGTCAAGCCCGCGTTCCAGTTCTTTCATCGAAGTGGCATACGAAATGCGGACGTGCTCGGTGGTTCCGAACGCCTCGCCCGGTACAACGGCCACGTGCGCCTCCGACAAGAGTTTCTCTGAGAACTGCAGCGCCGACGATATGCCGTTGCGGAAACCGACGGATATGTTCGGATAAGCGTAAAACGCTCCGCGCGGCTCAGCGATCTTGACGCCTGGAATGGCGCGCAGGCGCTGCACCACAAAGTCGCGACGCCTGCGATATTCGGCCAGCATGATCGGAATGGAATCCTGCGGCCCGCGCAAAGCTTCGATGGCCGCCTTCTGCGCGATCGACGTGGGGTTGGAAGTGGTGTGGCTTTGCAGCTTCAGCATAGCGTCGATCAGCGGCTTAGGCGCCAGTGCGAACCCGATGCGCCAGCCCGTCATGGAGTAAGTTTTCGAGAGCGATCCGGCGATCACCACGTTCTCCTTCGCGCCGGGCATGGCGGCTATCGAGAACGGCTCACTGTCGTAGAGAAAGCGGCAGTAGCATTCGTCGGTCATCAACTGGACGCCGCGCTTCACCGCAAGATGATAGATCTTCTCGAAATCTTCGCGGCTCAGAAGGCCGCCGCTTGGATTGCAAGGCGAGTTGATGATGATCAGCCTGGTCTTGGAGGTGATCTTCCGCGCGATGTCGTCGGCGGTGAAAGTGAAACCGTTAGCTTCGTCGCTTTCGACAAAAACGCACTTGCCGCCCGCGTAGTTCACGACGTCTTTGTAGGTGACCCAATAGGGTACCGGGATGATGACTTCGTCGCCGTCTTCAACGAGCGCCTGCATAACGTTGAAAATCGCGTGCTTTCCGCCGACGGTCACCAGGCACTCGGCGGGCGTGTAAGCGGTGCCATAGTCGTCATGATGGCGCGCGCAAATGGCCTGTTTGATCTCCACCGTTCCGCCGGTGGGCGTGTACTTGGTGAAATTGGCGTCGATGGCTGCGATGGCCGCTTGCTTGATGTTGTCGGGCGTCGGAAAGTCGGGCTCTCCGGCGCCAAAGTCCACGATGTCGACGCCTTCGCGGCGAAGCTTGTCGGCTTCGGCGGCGACCTTCATCGTCGAGGATTCGCTGATGAGCGAGATGCGCTGGGCTAGGTGCAAGGTTGCTGTCATGTAAGAGTTAGGCTTCTCCAGTTTCTTTGCGTCCAGTTTCTTCGAGGAGTCTTCTCTTTAGTCTAACCTCGATTGACGGCGGCACGAGGCCCCCGATGCTTCCTCCCAGCCGGATTACTTCTTTCACCAGACGCGAGCTGATGAACGAGTGAGCCTCGCCGGCCATTAAGAATACGGTTTCGATGTCGGGGCGCAGTCTGCGATTCATCAACGCCATCTGGAGTTCGTATTCGTAATCGGAAACGGCGCGAATACCGCGCAGGATGACGCTGGCGCCGCACTCGACAGCGTAGTCCACCAGCAGGCCGCCAAATGAGCCGACCTCGACGTTGGGAAGCTCGGCGGCTACTTCCCGCAACATTTCGATTCGCTCCTGGAGGTCGAACAGCGGGCGCTTTTCATCGTTGCGGAGAATGGCGACGATCAGCCGGTCAAACAAAGCCGATCCGCGCTGGATCAAATCCAGGTGGCCGTTGGTGATTGGATCGAAGGAACCGGGGTACAGGGCGACAACGGTGTCGGGTTTAGGTCTCAAGGTGGCCAGTGTATCAGATCGCCTGAATCAAACTGGGATTGGCGGTTGGGATTGGCCTGCCAGGCCCAGGGTGTCTGCCAGAGAGCGTGGCGACTCGATTGCTGCGTTTGACGCTATGTCGTCCTTCCTTTCGACACTGTTGGTCTGGACGTTGTTGTGCTGTGCCGCGAATGCGGCGGCCCTGGTGCCGGTTCCCACCCCGCCGGCTCTGCGATTGCTATCGACGCCCTTAGTTATAGTTAGGTTAGATTAGTAGGCTGTGGCAAAACCGACTCCCTCACGGTCGCGGCTTCTGTAACGCGATGAACCTACTGAGCCGCGCGCGTGAGCAAGCGGTCTTTTCGGACTTTCGACACAGGCTGTTAGGCTTGGAGGTGAACCAAGGGCAGGCAACAGCGGCAGTTCCGTTCCTCCTGCCCGGCTTCCGTTGTTGCACAGGGAATTTCAATCTTTCAAGTGAATGGCTCGGCGGCCGCTTTGAATCAGGATGGCACGCTGAACTCACAGCAAAATCCGGCGAAACCGGGATCGACGATAGCGCTGTTCGGCACGGGCGGCTGGCAAACCGTTCCGCCGAGCGTGGCAGGCGCGGTCACGCCGTTGGGCTTGTTCCCGCTTGCCATTACTCCCCAGGTGGAAATTGTTTCGTCTCCCATCATCACGCTGAATCTGGAATGGGCCGGGACCGCTCCAGGTCTGGTGTCGGGAGTCACGCAGATCAATGTCGAACTGCCCGATGTGATTCCGACGGTGCAGGGCGATCCGGCGGGAACGCTGCCTTTGAGTGCCGATCACTCCCTCAACATCGTGACGATATCCGTGGCGGTGAACTGAATCGAATTGATTGGTCCAGCTGAGGGCCGACAATGCTACAAAAGGTTCATGACCCAAAGCAGCCCGGCCATCCCTGAGCCGGTTCATCTTTTCTCGCCGCTCGAGATTCGTGAAGTGCGCCTGCGCAATCGCATTGGCGTGTCGCCGATGTGTGAGTACTCGAGCGCGGATGGCTTCGCGAATGACTGGCACTTCGTTCACCTGGGCAGCCGCGCGGTAGGCGGAGCCGCAATGGTGATGACGGAAGCCAGCGCCGTGCTGGCCGACGGGCGCATCAGCCCACAGGATCTGGGAATCTGGAAGGACGATCACATCCCGATGCTCGCGCGCATCTTCCGCTTCATCGAAGAGCATGGCGCGGTTCCTGCGATGCAATTGGCGCACGCCGGGCGGAAGGCCAGCACCGCAACTCCGTGGAACGGCGGCGGAGCGTTGGATGAAGCGGAGCAAGGCTGGCGCCCGATCTTTGCGCCGAGCGCGATCCCTTTTTCAGCGGCGTCGATTACGCCGGAACCGCTGGATGCTGCGGCAATCGCGCGTATCGTGGAAGCATTCGGCGATGCGGCGAAGCGGGCGCGCGAAGCAGGCGCGAAGATCGTCGAGATCCACTCGGCGCATGGCTATCTGCTGCACGAGTTTCTCTCGCCGTTGAGCAATACACGCAACGATTGCTACGGAGGGTCGTTTGAAAACCGGACGCGCATTCTACGCGAGGTGGTGCAGGCCATCCGGCAAACCTGGCCGGCGAATCTTCCCTTGTTTCTCCGCATTTCCGCGACGGATTGGGTGGATGGCGGATGGACTATCGACGATTCGGTTGGTCTGGCGAAACAGCTCAAGCCGCTGGGCGTGGATCTGATCGATTGTTCGTCGGGCGGCGCGGTGCCCAATGCTCCCATTCCCGCGGGGCCGGGATATCAAGTTCCTTTCGCCGAGAAAATCCGTAATGACGCGGGCATCGCGACCGCGGCCGTAGGGATGATCACAACGCCCGAGCAGGCCGATCGCGTTGTTCGCTCCGGCCAGGCCGACATGGTGTTTCTCGCGCGGGAACTTTTGCGCGATCCCTATTGGCCGCTGCGCGCGGCGGATGAGTTGCGGCAGAACGGGCCGTGGCCGAAGCAGTACTTGCGGGCGAAGCGGGGGTAACAGAGGGGCGATTTAGTCCCTTGCGCTATTGGTAATAGCGAGCCACCCACTCGGCGACGCAGCAAGGTTTGTCCGAGCCTTCACTCTCGATGGTGATGGAGAACGTGGCCTCAGCTGCGTCCGGCACGTCGCGGATGGACTGCAGAACAATACGCGCCCGAATACGCGAGCCCGCGCGAACCGCCGAGGGAAAACGAACACGATTCAACCCGTAATTGATCGCCATGCGCAGATCGTCGAGTTGCATGGAGTCCGTTATGAACTTGGGGAGCAGGGAAAGAGTGAGAAACCCAGGAGCGATGGTGGCCCCATACGGAGATTCGCGCTGCGCGCGCTCGGGCTCGGTATGAATCCATTGGTGGTCTTCGGTGGCGTCTGCGAATTGGTTAATGCGCTCCTGCGTGATCTCAAGCCAGTCCGTAAGGGCGATCTCGCGTCCGGCAAATCCGCGTAGATCTTCTAAAGTTTTTATGGCGGTCATCTCATTTCCCGTGTTTGGCAAGTTCGAATTTCGCGATCGCTTCCCGATGCACTTCGTCCGGACCGTCCGCCAGCCGCAGCGTGCGCGAATTGGCCCAGGCCGCGGCGAGAAAGAAGTCTTGGGAAACGCCCGCGCCGCCGTGTGCCTGCATGGCCCGGTCCAGAACCCGCAAGGCGACGTTGGGCGCCACCACTTTGATCATCGCGATCTCGGCGCGCGCCGCTTTGTTGCCGGCAGTATCCATCATGAAAGCGGCCTTGAGGGTGAGGAGGCGGGCCTGCTCGATTTCCATCCGGGAGGTCGCGATGTCGGCGCGGATGGTCCCCTGTTCCGACAATGCGCGTCCGAAGGCCACGCGCGACTTCACCCGTTCGCACATGCATTCCAGCGCACGCTCGGCGACGCCGATCAATCGCATGCAGTGGTGAATACGGCCGGGGCCAAGCCGGCCTTGCGCGATTTCAAAACCGCGCCCTTCTCCCAGCAGAAGATTGCCCGCTGGCACGCGGACATTCTCAAACAGCACCTCGCCGTGGCCATGCGGAGCATGATCGTATCCGAAGACCGTGAGCAAGCGCTGGATGGTTACGCCCGGTGCGTCCATCGGCACCACGAGCATGGATTGCTGCTTGTGCCTGGGAGCCGACGGATCGGTTTTGCCCATGAAGACGGCCACTTTGCAGCGTGGATCGCCGGCCCCGGAACTCCACCATTTGCGTCCGTTGACGACGTAGGAGCCGCCGTCGCGCACGATACTGGATTCGATGTTGGTGGCGTCCGAGGATGCTACCTGTGGTTCCGTCATCGCGAAGCAGGAGCGGATTTCGCCCGCGAGCAACGGCTTGAGCCATTGCTCTTTCAGCTCCCGCGACCCGTAGCGTTCCAGCACCTCCATGTTTCCGGTGTCCGGCGCAGAGCAGTTGAACACTTCTGGACCGATGGGCGAGCGGCCCATGATCTCGCACAGGGGAGCGTATTCCAGGTTCGTCAGTCCGGCGCCCTGATCGCTCGCGGGCAGAAAAAGATTCCACAGCCCGGCTGCGCGGGCTTTGAGCTTCAACTCTTCGATGACACGAACGGGCTGCCATCGATCCGGGCCTTCGCAGTGCTCGCTGTATTTCGATTCGCCGGGATAAACATGCTCTTCCATGAAAGCGGTGACGCGCTTCTGAAGATCCTTTACCTTGGGTGAGAATTCGAATTCCATCGTTTCCCCTTAGCGATAAGTGCGAAGCCCGGGGTCGCCCAGGTGCGGAATCGTGTTGAAGGAATGCAGCCGCAATTCGCCGTCGTGCAGCCGCAGCTGGGTGCAGGATGCGTTGAGCAGCACGCCCGCCAGGCGCATGGCCCGCTCGTCATGGATCTCCATGGCCAGCGCCGTCCATATGCCGATTGGCGACGCCGAGGTGAACACCACGATATTCGCGTCGCCCTCGGCGCGCTCCAACTTCGACCGGCATTCGATCACACGCTCTCGAAATGCCTTCCAGCTTTCGCCATCGTAGGGATGCCGGCCGCGCATCCACGCCCGAACCACTTGCACATCGCACGGCAGCCAGCGGCGATTGACGCTCGCCTCCGGTTGCGCGGCGGCGGCCCGCGCTTGCGCCACCAACTCCTGGTACTGGCGCGCAAACTCGGGATCTTCGGCGCACAGTAGCGGTGCGAGCGCGCGATAAACATGCGTCAGATCGAACTCGTTCCAGCCAGGCTCCCGCGCAATCTCCGGGAAGAAAGCGCCCTCTTCACGATAGGCGGCGCTCACTGCGCACGCAGTCTCCTGCTGGCGAATCAGCGCTCCTGAATATGCCGACGTAAAGTGAATCTCCTCGGAGACGAAATACTCACCCAGCAGTTTCGCCTGACGTTGCCCCAACTCGGACAGTGAATCGTAGTCCTTACGAGTGCCCGCCTGGCCGTGGCGGACCAAGAAGATGCGGCTCATGCGCGAGCTTCCTTTTCAATGAGCGACGCCGCCAGACGGATCAGCCCGCGCACCCGCCGGTCGAAGGTACGAAAGCGCTCATCCTGCGTCTGGCCCCGGTGAAAACGATAGAAGATCTGTTGCAGGATCACGGCTAGTTTGAAGATTCCGAGAACCTCGTGGTAGCGGATGTGCGTGAGATCGCGGCCGGTTCGCTCGGCGTATCTTTGCAAGAACCGATCGCGCGTGTACCAGCCAGGCTGCGACGTCAACCCGGGCGTTGCCGGATGCGGATCGTCTTCGGCGGCGACGTTCGCCCAGGTCCAGTAACACATGGTCAGGCCGAGGTCCGCCAGGGGATCTCCAATGGTGGTCATCTCCCAGTCCAGCACTGCTTCCACGCGGCCGGCATCGGGCCGCAGCATGACATTGTCGAGTTTGTAATCGTTGTGCACCAGGGTTGCGTCCATCGAAGGGGGTAGGCAGTCCTGAAGCCAGCGCACAATGTGATCCATCTGGGGAAGCTCTTCGGTTTTGGCCCGATTCCAGCGATCCGCCCATCCGCGCACCTGCCGCTCCACGAAGCCCTCGGGTTTTCCCAGCGAACTGAGCGCTGGTTGCGAGACATCAATGGAATGCAGCCGCACCAGACAATCGATGAACGCTTCGCTCACCTGCCGCGGATAATCCGGATTCGCGGCCAACTCGCGGGGAATCGAATCTCGAACCACCAGTCCGCGCCGCCGCTCCATCAGGAAAAAAGGGCCGCCGATCACCGCTGGATCTTCGCACAACAAGAACACCTTGGGCGCTTCGGGAAAGTGCGGGTGGACGGCATCGAGCACGCGGTATTCGCGCGCCATGTCATGCGCCTTGGGCGCCAGGGGCCCGAGCGGCGGACGTCTTAGAACATATTCGCGGCTCTCTGTTCGAACCAGATAAACGAGGTTGGAGTGGCCATGGGGAAATTGCTCCACCTGGACACCCGCCGCGCCCCCAGCCAGGCGCTCGCTTAAGTAATCCGCCAGCGCCGCGCGGTTGAGTTCTTCACCGGGACGGACGGGGGAAGTGTCGGATTCAGATGCCACGAGTGTCAATGGGATCTACTATATACTTTCAGGGGCCTTGGACACCGCATACATGTTAGAGGGCAAGATCGCGCTCGTGACGGGCGCCAGCCGCGGTATTGGCCGCGCCATCGCTGAGACCTTTGTCCGGGAGGGCGCTAGCGTGGTTATCTGCGGACGCAAACGCGACGCCATTGAACAGGTGGCGCAAGAAATTGGTCCGGCCGTCATCCCGATAGTCTGCCATGTAGGACGTAGCGAGCAGATCCAGTCCATGGTGGCCCGCGTGACGGGGGAGCTGGGGCGCATCGACGTTCTGGTGAACAACGCGGGGACGAACGTAGCGCAGGCGCCGTGCCTGGAAATCGACGAGGGGATGTTCGACAAGATGATCGAGATCAACCTGAAGAGCGCCTTTCGGTTGACACAGCTGGTGGCGCCAGGGATGTGCGAACGCGGCTCGGGCTCCATCATCAATATCTCGTCCATATCAGGTGTGCGTCCGCAGTTCGAGGGCCTGCTCTACAGCATGACCAAAGCCGCGCTCATCATGATGACTCAATCCTACGCGCTGGAATTGGGGCCGAAAGGCGTGCGGGTGAATGCGATTGCGCCGGGGTTGATCCAGACGGCGCTGAGCGCCTACTACTGGCAGGACGAGGCGCTCCGGAAGAAACGGACGGAACAGCAACCCATCCGGCACCTGGGTCAGCCGATGGAGATCGCAGAGTTTGCGCTGCTGCTGGCGAGCGATCGGTCGTCGTTTATGACCGGCCAGACGCTGGTGGTGGACGGCGGCCGATTGTTGTCGTCCCTGTAGCTACGTTCTTCGGGAGATTATGAGTGAACTGGTGAAGCTGACGCGTTGGGATGACATCTATGATCGGGACGGCGAACCCAATGGCCCTGCCACGCGCTGCGCGGCGCGCAACAGGCGTGCATCCTGGCCGTGCGCCGCTGTGAGCTGAAGTCCCAGCGGCAAGCCGTCACGAACTGGCATCGGTATCGATATGGCCGGTGTTCCCAAAGTTGTCCAAGGGGCATTCATGCGGGCATCGCCGGTTGAGGCCAACCCCTGGGGCGCTGGTCCAGTGGCTGCGGGGACCAGAATCACCGGCGTGGTTTTATAGCGCTCGGCCATCTCTTCCTTACATTCCGAGATGAACGTCAGCGCAGCCTGATAGCGCTGGCCGGAGATTTGCAAGCCTTCGCGCACCAAGTCCGCGACGTCCAGAAGACGAGCGCCGTACTGCTGGAAGCGCTCTTGGTGAAAGCGCGCACCCTCATAGTAAAGTACAATCCGGTTTTCCGCGGTCAGTTTGTCGAGCATCGGGGTGATCTGGATTGGTTGGACAACAAGCCTGCGGGCACGCAGTAGCGAAATTGTCTCTCGAAAGGCACTCGCCATTTCGGGCTCCACTTCGGGGAGCGGCTCTGGTACGCCGAGCGCAACGTCCCGGTCACCGCCGGGAGATTGTCCGAGCGCTTCCCAGAGCAGGAGCATACCTTCCGGGGTATGAGTGAAGAACCCGAGCGTATCCAAGCTGTGCGCCAAGGGAAGCACTCCCTCCATCGACAGCAGACCATAGCTAGGCTTAAACCCCGTGACACCGCAATACGATGCAGGCCTCAAGACTGAGCCAACCGTCTGGGTACCAATGGCGAGCGGAATCATGTCGGCGGCCACAGCGGCGGCGGACCCGCTTGAGCTGCCGCCAGGTGTGTGTTCCAGATTGCGCGGATTGCGGGTGGGCGGTGGTGTCCGATATGCGAACGCTGCCGCTTGGGTTTTCCCCACCAGTATTCCCCCAAGACTCCGCAGCTGCCGAACAATGGCAGCGTCAGACGTACCATGGCGACCGGCATAAATCGGCGAACCATATTCCGTGACCAGGTTCTGAGTTTCGATGATGTCTTTCACTCCAAATGGAATGCCTTGGAGTGGACCGTCTCCCGTTGCCGGCTGAGGAAGCACCTGGACCCACGCATGAATGGCGGGGTCCAGGCGGCCGATGCGTTCCAGGCTCAGTTCCAGCGCTCTTTGCCGTACGGCCCGGCTGGCGCGCGCCCATTCTTCAAGCCGATTCAGAGTTCCGTTCTTGGCGTTCATGCGAGTTGCACCGACAGTGAGGGCAATACTGGAAATAAGTTCGCGTCGACTCGAGAAAGTGTGGCCAGTAGAATCGTGGGGCATCTTGCCCAGGCTGAGTATACCCCGTAGCGGTCGCTGTCGTCGGCAGGGTACCCGGCGGGCGCCACTTGGTGCTGGGCGGCAAACCGCCCAGGCTGCCGAGATCGGTGATCTCCCTTACTGCGGCTCGATGCGACGACTTCTTGTCTCTTGCTTGTTACTGCCGCAGCCAGGGCTTCAGACCCCGCGCAATGTGCATACGGATGCTATAGATCGTCACCGGGCCACGGTCGCGATTGTAGGCCGGATTCGTGTCGCGCTGCACGTCGAAGGTAGTGTAGAAGCCGGGAACAAGACGCGCTGAGTAGAAGCTCTCCCACACGTATTCGAGTTCGTAATTTAGCCGTCCATCGCCGATCAGAAAATCCATACCGCCCGCGGCCAAATATTCGCGATGAACAGCCGACAGGCCGCCGGCCAACTGATTTTCGTCGCTTTCCTGGCGCTCCTTTTCCGGGCCAAATCCAAAATCATGCTGGATCAACAGCCGCGCGATGTAAGGCTTGGGCGTGGCGGAGGCGACGCGCGGAATCTCTCCATTGGGCTGGTCGGCTATGCCGTTCACGCCGCTGAACCCTTTTCCTCCCGCGATCTCCGGATTGAAAATCAGAAACGTGTCCTGTTCCAGGCGGGCCGTAAAGAACAGGGTGGAGGTGATCGATACGTCGCGCTCCGGATAACCCTGAAGGCTGAGCGGGCTTTCGTACGGGGAGCGAAAACGTGCCGTGATAATCTCCGATCGAGGTCGCCTGATAATACAGATTCCAACCCTCCGATTCGGTATCTTGAGCGGAAGGCGCTTGGTCGGAAGCGGGAAGTTCGGCGGCAGCGGGAGAAGGACCCTGCGCGCTGCCCGAAGATGGATCGGGCGAAACGGTGGCCAGTCAAAGTCGAGATACGACCAGTATCGCCAGCCTGCTCTGAGGCGGCGGGGGCACGGGGGAGGCGGCGCAATCCCCCTGTCCGACGCCGCCGAAGCGGCACCGACGGCTTCGGGCCCCGGGACAATCAAGAAATATTTGCCGGTCCACATTCACCGCTGGATTCCCTTTCCAGATCAGGCTGATACGCGTTTCGGGTCCTATTTTGGGTTGTATTTCAGTAAAAATACTGGTACTCTTTCGAAACTAGTTCTAGGTCAGGAGTCAGATCGGTCGATCACGGATACGTCGTACCGCGACTCGATGAGTTGGCGGCAGCGTTCGATCGCGCCGGACGGATCGCGAGGAGCAGAGGGCGCATGAGAGGCTCCAGGATTTTACTGGCTATTGGTGCAGCCGGGTTGCTGCAGGCGGCTCTCTGGGCGGACGAGATGCAGCTGGTGGGCGACTCCTACTTCGCCGTGGGCTCGCGTGATTGTGCCGGAGCCTTGCCCACCATCAATGTTGGCGGTCCCTCGAATTATCAGGGTCTGGTGCAGTTCAGTCTTTCCGCGCTTCCGGCTGGGACCACGCCAGGCCAAGTTCAAGGCGCCGCCTTGCAATTGTTTATTGATACCGTCGGGACGGCGGGATACATAAACATCTACGCGGCGACGGGCGCCTGGACGGAGTCCACCGTCACCGGCACCAATTATCCAACTCCTGGAAATGTAGTGGCGCTGAACGTGCCTGTCAGCGTGGTGAACTCCTACATCGTCGTTGATGTCACGGCGCAAGTCCAGTCCTGGATCAGCGGAGCAACCGCTAACAACGGTTTCCTGATTGTGGCGAGTTCGCCAACCTACGTCGAGTTCGACTCCAAAGAAAACACGAGTACAAGCCACCAGGCAGTGTTGGGAATCAGCCTGTTTGGGCCCACGGGCGCTAACGGACCTTCCGGGCCCACTGGTCCCACCGGTCCAATCGGGGCGGCCGGACCGCAGGGACCGACGGGATCAACTGGCCCCACCGGGACGGTCACAGGACCCACTGGGCCTCTGGGGACGACTGGCTTGCAGGGTCGTATCGGCTCGACGGGCGCCACTGGATCCGTCGGTGCGACCGGGGCTCTGGGAGCGACGGGATCCACTGGCCCAACCGGTACAACGGGGGCAACCGGCGCCACCGGGGCCGCCGGAAGCCCGGGCATGACGGGACCAACCGGTCCCAACGGAGCCACGGGTCCTATCGGTCCCACAGGCGCCATGGGAAGTGTCGGGAACGCCGGACCTACCGGTCTAACCGGGCCGAATGGCGCGACCGGGCCAACCGGAACGACGGGCAGTACGGGACCAAACGGTGCCACAGGTTCGACAGGAGCCCAGGGACTCGCAGGATCCCCAGGTTCGCAAGGACCGGTGGGAGGCGCCGGATCTACTGGACCAACCGGACCTCAGGGATTGTTCAACAACGCCGCGTATCCTATCTACTCCCTCGGCAACACAGTCAATTCGCCCGCGATAGTGACCATTCCGTCGCCGGACACCTCGGACCATTTCTTCCTTCTCAACACGGCCGCCACCGACACGATTAACAACTACAGCGTTACGTTGCCTCCGGCAACTACGGCCGGTCAAGTGATCGCGGTTCTAAGCTCGAATCCCGCGACCAAAGCTCTTACATGGTATTATCCTGCCTCGGGTGATCAGCTCCTGGCGCTTAGCTCCGTGGCGGCCTCTAACGGCGTAGTTAGTTCCACCCCCCCACCGTTTAGCACCCAGGGTACCTACTTCGAGGCCGGCACCACCTGGGCCCAGTTCATCTCGGATGGCAATCACAATTGGTATCTGTTGTCGCTGCCGGGCATTCCGCCAGTCATCACCAGTGTCAACAGCGCTACGTTCGCGCCGGGTGTTGCGGGACAAACGTTTACCGTGACCACCACAGGGATGCCAACAGGTGCAGCCATGTTGATTACGGCTGGTTCAGGATTGCCGACCGCAGTCACGCTGACCAACAACCAAAACGGCACCGCTACCATTAGCGGTACGCCGGCATCCGGAACGGCCGGAACCAGCGGAAACCCGGCGAGCCAGGCTTACCTGGTGACCATCACCGCAAATAACGGAGTGAGCCCCAGCTTCACGCAGAACTTCACTCTCAACGTTACCTGCCCGGCGATCACTGTCAGCGGGGCTGGATCGCTCGACCTCGAAGGCAACGTGGCGATGACGCCGTCGCCGTATACCGAGGGCGGAGGGAACGGGACGATCGCGTGGTCGGCGACGAATCTGCCAACGGGTTTGTCGATCAATCCATCGAACGGACAGTTGTCGGGGACGCCCACTGTCAGCAACGCCTTCAGCGCTACGATCACCGCCACCGATGCCGGCGGCTGTACGGGTTCGAAACCGGTGACCATCGATGTAGGGCCGATCGCCAGCGGCTACACGTATTCGGTGCTCGGTAACGTCGAGATCAGCGTGCCGGCGTCCGCCGGCTTGACAAGCAACGACCTGGGCGCGCCCTTTACCATCTCCGCTTACGACGCCATCAGCGCCAACGGAGGGACTGTGTCGGTGATCACCTCGGGCGTCAACATAGGTGCGTTCACGTATAACCCGCCAGCCGGCTTCACAGGCACCGACACCTTCACCTATACCATCACCAACAGCTATGGCAGCTCCACCGCTACGGTGGACCTTAAGGTATCTGGAATGATCTGGTTCATCAACAACGCCGCGACGGCGGGCAACGGCACCCTGAATTCACCGTTCAACAGTCTTGCCGCCTTCCAGGCGGTTAACGACGGCGGCGGGCGGCACCCGAGTTCGGGCCAGAGCATTTTCATTTACCAAGGCACCGCCAACTACACCGGACCGCTTACCCTGCTGAACGGCCAGTACGCGATCGGCCAGGGCGCCACATCGAGCATCGCCACCATCACCGGCCTTACCATTCCCACTTACAGCGTCGCCCTCCCGACAGCCACCGCCAGCCCGACACTTACCGGCACCATTACCCTGGCCGGCAGCACCACGGTCTGGGGATTGAATCTCAGCACCGGCGCGAGCAAGGGCCTGACTGGCTCCGGAGGTATCTCGAATATCACGGTCCGCCAAGTCGCCGTTACTACGACCACTGGCACCGCGGTATTGCTCAACGACACCCTGTTGCTCAACGTGATCATCGATTCCATCAACGCGAATGGCGCCAGCAACGGCATCTCGCTCACCAACACCACCGGCAGTTTCGACGTGGAAGGCGGCGGCCCTTCCGACCCGACCAATACCACCAAGGGCCAGACCACCGCCGCACAAGGCGGAGGCACGCTTACCCTTGGCTCGGGCGGAACCATTCAAAATACCACAGGCGCGGGCGTTCTTCTTTCTAACGCCACCAACGTGACCCTGCGCAACATGACCATCGAAAATAATGGCGGCACTGGAGTGAACAACGGCGGCGACGGCATCAACGCAAGCGGCTCTTTAAACCTGACGCTCGACAACGTGTTGATCACCGGCCAGGCTGGCAACGCCGGTCTCTACGCCAGTTCGCTAGCCGGCCTCAGCATCCAGCACACTCAGATCTCGTCGAATGCGACTAATTCCTCCCTCGCCGGCGACAATCTCTTTAACGTCACCTTCGGAGAGCTTGTCTGCACCACCTGCCCTAACGGTCTCACGGGAACGGCGACGGTCGCCAATTCGATCTTCGACACGTCGTACCTGGACACTTTCAACATGGTGAACCATAACTCCTCTACGGTTTCCCTCACGGTGACCAACAGCCAGTTCAGCAACGCGGGCGGTTACGGCCTCTCTAGTCAAGCCAACGACAGCGCTAATGTCAGCATCAACGTCAGCGGAAGCGCCGTTGAGAACAACGTGAGCGGCGGAATCGTTTACTCCGGCTTGGATTCGTCCGGTGGTGGAACTACCACGGTCACCAGCAGCACATTCGAGCAGAACGGCAGCAACGCGGGCGATGATATCGGCGTGAACCATCAGGGGCAGGGACAAACCTACACCTTCGATATCGAGAGCAACACCACACGCCAAACCTTCGTGTCCAATAGCGAAAACTCTATCGCCGCTGTCGTGCAACCCTCTGGGAACTCCTCCACCGTGCTTCAGGGGAAGATCCTCAATAACACTATTGGCAACGCCTCAGTCACTGGCTCCGGCTCCGCTAACTGGTCCGGGATCGCCTTTGAGACCCGCGGTCCCGGCACCCTGACGGCCCTGGTCACAGGCAACACCGTAGTCCAAACGGGGCTGGATGGTCTGTCTGTCGTCGGCAGCAGTGCCACCACCGGGGGAGGCTCCGTTCGTTCCGCCAACGAGGGCGCCGATGGTCTGTCTGTCGTCGGCAGCAGTGCCACCACCAGCACCAGCACGATCAACGTCACCGCGAGTGGCAATGATTTCGAGGTGAATCCGAGCAACGCCAACGCCTACCTCGGAGTGCAGCTCACCACCGGCTACAGCGGCGGCGCGGATGTTATGTGCGCCAATATTTCCGGCAATAGCAAGGAAATCGGCAATTCGACGAAGGCCGGCATCGCTACGCAAGTGCTCGGCTCTTCGATCATCCAGTTGCAGGGTTATACCGGAGCGGCTAACAACAATACCGCGATCGCAAGCTTCCTGAACGGCACGGCGACCACGGTGTCGCCGAGCGCTCAGAACTACGGCGGCGGTGGCACGGTGGAGAAGGCGCCCTCGTCCTGTCCGACGCCGCCGTAGCGGCACCGACGGCTTCGGACGCAGGGAAAATTCAGAGGACGAGCAGAATGAAGATGCCAACCCAACCAAACGCAATCCGGATCGCAGCGGCCAGCTTGGCTCTTCTCTTCCCGGCCCTGCTGCCTGCCGACGGCTCGGCTCCGCTGACAGGCGATACATACATCAATCCCGCAGATCCCGCCAACTACGGCGCTCAAACGGCAGTGGATGTGGGCGGTGTAAGGTGCTCGGAAGGTTTGTTGCTCTTCAACCTGACGGACTTGCCCGAGGGCGTAACCGGCGCCAATGTGAGTTCGGCGAAACTGCAAATCTTCATCGACCAGGTGTTGATTGAAGGCGCGATCAATGTTTACGCGGCCAATGCCCCGTGGTCGGAAAGTACCGTCAATGGCGTCACCAACCCGGTGCCCGGGCCGGGCGCCGCCGTTCAAACCGGCGTCCCGATTAAGGCAAGCGATGAGTACGTTGAAATCGATGTGACCAGCCAGGTAGTCGCGTGGCTGAAGGGCGCTCACAATGACGGGTTCATCATTACGGGCCAAGGCGCCACCAGCATAATTTTCGACAGCAAGGAGAATACCCAAACCAGCCATCCAGCGGTACTGGTGATTCTATTTACTGGAGCCACCGGTCAGACGGGCGCTACCGGGCCCAAGGGCCCAACGGGAGCAACGGGGGCAACCGGCGCAATCGGATCCAGGGGTCCAATCGGGCAGCCGGGTCCGACTGGCGCGACCGGGCCGACCGGCGTAACCGGCCCAACCGGGCAAACGGGGCCTACCGGTCCGACCGGATCCACTGGCGCTAGTGGCGGCACAGGTGCGACTGGGCAAACAGGTCCCCCTGGCGGAACCGGCAATATAGGTCCGACAGGCTCTACGGGAAACCCTGGGCCGCAAGGACCGGCCGGAAACACTGGGGCCAACGGACCCGTTGGTCCAACGGGCGCAACCGGGACGACCGGTCCAAATGGCGCCACCGGTCCCACCGGAGCGGTCGGGTTCACGGGACCCCAAGGTGCTGTGGGAAATCAGGGAACGGTGGGGGCAGCTGGACCGGCAGGGTCTACTGGCAATGCGGGCTCCCAGGGCCCTCCCGGCGGTACCGGTCCTACAGGAGCAACCGGCGTCGCTGGAGCTACATTCGCGAACTCCTGGAACCTCGAGGGACCGGTTGCAACGGGCTTCACGATCAGCAGCAGCGACACCTCCCGAGCGGTCCTGGTGAACAATTCCGGCGGCGCCGCTACCATTACGCTCCCGCCGGCCACTAGCGGGGCGGGCAAATTAATCCTGGTCCAGGGATCAAGCGAATCCACAGGATCCAATGCGATTAACATCACAGTCCAGGGCAGCGATCATATTTTGAACCACAACTCCTCCTCGCCGACACAAAACGGCCAGGCAACCACTTGCACCGTCACTAACGCTGCGGAGTTTGTGAGCGATGGCACGTCGCTGTGGTATCTCACCAGGCTGATCGATTTTGCGGCCTCTTGTGACAGTCAATGAGCGAACGATACGAGAGGAGAATGAGAATGAAATCGTCGATCGGACCCGCCGTGGTCCTACTCGTAACGTGCTCGCTCCTGGTTCCTGGTTTGCTGGCGTCGGAAGCCGTTCTGGTGGGCGACGTTACCATCAATTCGGCCGCGCCTACCAAAAACTACAACACCTCGCCGGCGGCGGAAACTTTGAATATCGCATCGGGAGAAGCTGGACTGGTGCAGTTCAATCTCTCGGCTTATGCGCCCAGCACTGTAGTTACTGTGGCATACCTGCAGGTTTTTGCCGATCAGGTGAGCATCCCCGGAACGCTCAATTTCACGCTCCTGACTTCGCCCTGGAATGAAACATCCGTGACCTACGCCAATCGGCCCAGCAAGGCGGCCAGTCCCTTCGCGTCAATGGCTGTCATGACCGCGAATTCCTTTGTGCTGGTGAACGTCACCTATCAAGTGCAGTGCTGGATCTCCAATCCAGCAAACAACTACGGCCTGGAGATAACCGGAACCGCCAATGTCCTGCTCGATACCAAGGAGAACGTCGCCACTAGCCATCCGGCGCAACTGTTCATCACTGTGGTCGAAGCAAAGGGTCCGAAAGGGGCCTTGGGCGAGCTAGGGCCAACCGGTAGCACCGGGGCTACAGGGGCCACCGGAGCCGCAGGCCTAATCGGGCCCACCGGGCCGACCGGATCCACCGGATCCACAGGCGCCACTGGTCCAATCGGGAGTACGGGTCCAACCGGTCCTACCGGCCCGACGGGGGCCACGGGATCTACGGGATTAACCGGTGCAAGCGGTTCCACGGGACTGACCGGGGCGAGCGGCCCAACAGGCTTCACGGGACCCACCGGTCCAACCGGGCCTACCTGGCCCACCGGAACCATAGGTTCTGCGGGACCAACCGGTGCAACTGGTCCAGCCGGCTCTCCAGGATCAATCGGAGTGGTCGGGCCCCCGGGTTCGACAGGGCCTATGGGATCGCCGGGACCTATCGGGGGCACCGGCGCCACGGGGCCTGCGGGTGCAACGGGGCCCGCGGGTTCGACTGGAGCTGTGGGAAATATTGGGCCAACCGGAGCAAACGGCCCAATTGGACCGCAGGGTCCCAATGGACCCACGGGAAATGTCTTCAATATGGAAACCACGGCGTTGGCGAACAACGCTGCGATTTCCGACACCGACACGAACATGTATTATCTGGTCGACAACTCAGGCGGCGTTCAGAACTCCGCCGGTTCGGGAGTGAGCAATGGCAATCCGGCGACTGTTAACTTGCCTCACGCCAATGTCGCAGGGCGCGTGGTGGTGCTGATAGCGACCTGCCGCACTATCAGTTCCACGAATTCGTGCAACATCGCAACGGATGCGAACAGTCAATCGATAGAGGGATCGCAGATTATTGCGAATGTCCAGAACGGGGACAGCATCGTACTTCTGAGCAGTAGCGCTAGCGCGACGCCGCCTGGTACTCAGGCCGATGCGGAGATATTCACGCTGTCCCTGTTCACGGATGGAAACCATCACTGGTACCTTTTCGATACTGGGAATTAGGAGCAACGCCTCTTGGTGGGATCCGATTATGGAGGGGATGTGCAACAACCTTTGGTCTGCCGGATGTTCGTAGCCGGGTTTCAGTCCATCAGGGGGACCGACGCTAACGGGAACTGGTAACGTCACGGCCTGCCTCCTCAAATTAAGCTTCTTAAACTCCCTCACGCGCCGATCCGTTTCGGATGGGCACTTTTGACATGCAAATGCCAGGTAAGGACGGGATCAAGTCTGGCGAAGCGAGTCAAAGCCAGCGCGCTAGCAAAAATGCCGCTGATCCTGCTGACTACTTTAAGTGAGTTGAGCATCTGCAAGAGCATGCGGCAAAGACTCTTTGCGGATCGTCTTACCAAGCCTATCGCCAAGATGGAACATGCGAATCGATTAGCGGCAGCGAGGCGTCGACAGCCCAACACCGGTGCGTGACCAGGCACCGGGCATCGAGTTGAATCTCGATCTTGTCCTGGTCTCGCGCACTTCCACGCGGCGGCCGATCCATTCCACCGGAACCGAATAGCGGTTGCTATTTAGCGCGACATACCCCTCGATATCGACCAGGCGCTGATGCAGCCGGTAGACTTCTTGGAATCCACGCCGGTAACGGCTTCAGATGCATCCGATCGAGCCCAATTCCTGTCGATGAGATTGAAATCTTCCTCGCCAGAGTTTTACATTTCGTCCACCACGCCCTCGAAACTCAAGATCTCTCTTCGTGGTTAAGCGACGCTGAATTTCCGCTGGTACTGACCGAGACGGCTAGGAGATTTGCATGATCATCGGTGAATTTCGGGCTGTAACATCAGTTCGGTTCGTGAGCAAGCGGCCATGATCGCGGTTCTTCTCGCGCCGAGTTTCCTTGACAGGGCGGTCGCGCTCTATAGCGGTCGCGGCCTCACTAACTGCTTTCCGGTAGCGTCCCAGCCATCCGTTACAGCCATCCTCCTGCGGGACAATCCCGGGCCGGATAAGACGTTGCGCGGCCTCACGAAGATGGCGCTTGTTGCGCAAGATCGCCTCTGAATCGCCCATGTCGTCGATCTCCAGCGCCGGGAGGCCATCTGTAAACAACCTTCGAAGCCGCACAAAGGAATTCGTTCGCACGCCGCCGCGATTCCGTGCCGCTTCCATTTCCGGCGTGTAGCAGACATGGTAGACTCGCGCGTCAGTCCCTTTCAGCATCAGGTAACTGCCGTCCGGAGGACTCCTCCTCCCCGTGAACCAAGATTCTGCCCTCCAATGTCGTCAAGCTGCGAAGGTCCAGCACAACCAGCGGGAGCCGTTCATCGGACATCAGAGCTCCATCCCCATCGCTGCCGGAACAGCCGCCGCAGACGAGCGCGGAACACGGGTCACCTCCAGCTGCATCACGCTCCGATCATTCCGAAACCTGCGGGAGCAGCGGGAGAAAGCGAAGCTGAGCAGATTCGAGTACGATCCATCCGCTATTAGTTTAGAGAAGACTTAATTTAATAGATTCAGAACTGCCGAAATGCTCCTTTTTTCTGATTCGTCAGAAGAATTTGTGGGCCAGAGTTGGCTCTGGCAGCTTGGCAAGTGAGTGATACAAGGCGAGTTCGAGGACGCGAAAAGTGCGAAAGCCGTAAGATCTTCTCATGACGACTTTGGCCTTGTTGTTGAGGCCCTCGACGACACCGCTGGAAAACTCCTTGCGCGCCTTGAAATAGTTGAGCAGCAACTCCCGGTGCTCACGGAGCGTTCGGGCGAACTTCTTCATCGGCTCGATGCGGCTGCGCAGGACTTGGTGACACCAGAAGTCGAGGAACTTTCCGGCCCAGACCGGAGAACTGTAGGTCCAGAACTGTTGGAAGTCCTCCTTCAATAAGTAGGCGCGAACGGTTTGCAGGTTGTAGCGGAGCAGGTCGCGCAGCCGCACCTGCTGCTTGGCGGTGAGGTTTTCTTTGCGCTTGAGCACGCACCAGCGCGACTTCTTCAGCAGCGGTTGGTAGCCGTCGCGGATGAGGCGCTTGGTTTCCTGAGCCCGCACCTCGTCGAGAGCCTTGCCTATTTTGGCCATGATGTGGAACCGGTCGAGGATGTGCAGGGCGTTGACGCACTGTTCGCCGATGACTTCCAAGTAAGGCTTCCACATGTCCGAGCAAACGAACAGAATCTCAGCCGCCACCTTCTCACCGATCACCCGGAAGAAGCCTTGGAACGATTGGATGGTGCGCTCCTTGCCGACCCACAGCAGCCGAATGCACTCGCGATCGATCTGATAGACCAGCGTCACATACTTGTGGCCCTTGGCATACTGAATCTCGTCCACGCCGATGGCAAAGATCGATTCCAAAGTTCGACGCCGCAGGCCCCATTCAACGACATATTCCACTGCGTCATGCACCCGGTCCCAACTGCTGTGGAAGCTGACGGCCACTTCGGTCCAGGAAAGCTTGCGCGCCCAATGCGCCAGAAACAGCAGGCGCGCCTGGGTGGAGTGCTGCTTGCCCGCGGACCAGGGAAGCTTCTCGGCGCCAATGCCGCATTCCGGACACCGCACGCGCCGCCGTGCGTAGATCAGAAACACTACAAAGCCCCAAAACGGAATGAACTCGAACAACCGTGCCGGCAATGTGTCATATCCCGGCGCTGGCTTCTCGCATCGCCCGCACACCGCTTTCGATCCCTGGCGCGGACGTATCGGCACTTCGATGGCTTTCTTGTCGGAGCGGAAACGGGCCTTGAGGTAGACGAAGCCCGGCTGCGGGTAGCATTGGTTTAGAATCGTGGTCAGTTCCATGGCGGTCAAGAGAACATCTTCTACCGTAAAACCACCACAGGCCGCCGTCGATGTCTCGGCCTACGGCCGGGATCTCGATCAATGGCCGCGCTCCTGGATGGGAATCGAGCAGGACCTCCTGCCGGGGGAACAACTCCTACCGCACTTTCGCCGCTTCATCGAACACTTGGCCTCGTCGAGTCTTTCACCGAAAACCATCCGCAACCACGTAGACAACCTCTGGAGCCTCGGCGGCGAGATCATCCGTGATCTGCACTATGACAAGACTCTCCGCAAGCTTCCCGCCGAGCGGCTCCTCAGACAGTCCGTCCATGAACTCGGCGGTCCCGCCATTCACAACGGCTCAGACGATCAGCAGCGTTCCTTCGATTCTACCTGCCGCAAGTTGCATCGGTTCCTCGAATCCTGACCCACACATTCCCCGGACGAGCCTTTTTTCTGAGGCCGCCAGGCGAGGCGGATATGGCACTGTTAAGGAAAAAGAGCCGTCCCGAAGTGCCTCCGCCATTTCCTTATTGATGAGGGGACGGACAGATTCTATGGGATCCACGACCAGCGTTCCGTTACGTTCTACCATCGACGAACTGCCGATTCGCGTGCGCGAAGCTGCGACCTTTCTTGGCGTCAGCCCGCAAACGGTGTATCTTTGGGTTGAGCGAAAGCAGATTCCCCATCTCCGCGTGATGGGCCGTAACATCCGGTTTTTCAAATCGGAGTTGGCCCGCGCAACGACGGCAAGGTCCTATGGATGGTCTATCGAGACCGGAGCGGAAAGCGTATCTGGGAATCAACATACACAGAAGCCTGGCAGGAGGCGCAACGGAAGCTGCGCGAACGCCTTCAGGCCAGGGACGACAAAATCCTCGATGTCGTCCGGAAAGGGGAACGAGTACAGTTTTCGGATTGGGCGGACTTTTTTCTGGAGAACTATTCCAAGCCGCCCATTCGTGCAGAAAAGACCCACGAAGCGAACCAGCGAGCTGCCTCGCACCTCAAGGGAGCGTTCGGTCAGTGGTCGATCGCAGAGGTCACGGCGGATAACATTGAGCACTATCTTCGAAGGCGGCTTCAGGCGCGAGTGCAGGTCAGGACGGCCGGCGGAGTCTTTCAAAGAGAACGGCTTAGGCCGGCAACAGTGCATCAGGAGTTGCGGGTTCTTCGTCGTATGCTGAACGTCGCTGTCCGCAAGAAGTTGCTCCCTGCGAATCCCTCGGTTTTGCCACGGTCGGAGCCGTTTTGGCTCCATTTGGGCAAGGCCGGACGTATCGCAAATTTAGGAAGTGGTTTAAAATCAAGAGAGCTTCACATGTCGGGGCGTAGCGCAGCCTGGTAGCGCACCTGCCTTGGGCGCAGCCCGACAGCTTCCAAAGCTTCTTTTAGTTCTCCACACTTCTATTGGTTT
>Ga0302326_10006632_pt1 | contig 25923 bp, 18 predicted proteins | sample Palsa_T0_3_FD_202264 | JGI IMG/M metagenome (GOLD analysis project Ga0302326, IMG submission 202264) | Peat permafrost microbial communities from Stordalen Mire near Abisko, Sweden - Palsa_T0_3 | ecosystem: Environmental > Terrestrial > Soil > Palsa > Peat permafrost | place: Sweden: Abisko... | reverse complement strand
TCCAGCACGCTCCCGACGCGTTCGCGCGCCAGCTGGTCGAGGTCGAGATGGCCGTCCAACCGTCTCTAGTCTACGGTAACCACCGCTCCGTAGGAACGGTGGTCGCTCCGAACGGCGATCGCGCTAGCACTACTCGGTCAGTTTCTTCTTTCCATTCGCCCGGAAATGGTCTTTGTAGAGGGGCGTGACGACCGATCAGGGTTGGGAGAGTCGATTCGACCGGTTCCTCGAGCCGTTTCTTGAAGCGTGGCGTTTCAAGACGCGCAGGAAGTGGGCGCCGCTGTACCTGCGAGGGCTGCTCTTGCCCGGCGAGCGCAAGAGCATTGAGCCGCTGGCAGGGCGCGTAGCGCCGGGGCACGAGCAGGAGCTGCGACACTTCGTCAGCGAGTCGGACTGGGACGACGCCGCCGTCGAGGCGGTGCTTTGGGAGAAGGTCGACGCGATGGTGGGCGGCGACGAGTCGTTCCTCATCATCGATGACACGGCGCTGCCGAAAAAGGGGGAGGACTCCGTAGGGGTCGCGCATCAGTACTGCGGAGCGCTGGGCAAACAGGCCAACTGCCAGTCGTTGGTCTCCTTCACGCTGGCGAAGGACGACGTACCGATGCCGCTTTCACTCCCTCTGTACCTGCCGGAGGCGTGGGCTGCGGACGCGGAGCGTCGAAGCAAGGTGGGTGTGCCCGGGCACGTGGTGTTTCGGGAGAAGTGGCGCATCGCTCTCGACGAAGTGAAGCGACTGATGAAGGCCGGCGTCCGGTTTCGCACAGTCCTCGCGGACGCCGGCTACGGCATCTGCGGCGAGTTGCGTAACGAGCTCTCGTCGCTCGGTCTTCTGTGGGCCGTGGGCGTGCTGCCCAATCAGCGAGCCTACCCGTCGCACGCCACGACACGCATGCCCCGACCTCGACGCGGCGGCAAACCGCGCAAGCACGCGGTGGCGACCCACGTGGACCGCAAGGCCTGCGACATCATCGAAGCGCTCGGAGCTTCCGCCTTCCGCACCGTGAAGTGGCGCGATGGGACCAAAGGTCCTCTACGCGCACGCTTCGCCGCCTGCCGGGCGCGCCTAACCGATGGAGAGAAGGCAGCGCATGGCAAAGGCCTGCCGGGCGACGAAGTCTGGCTCGTCTGTGAACAGCGATCCGATGAGCGACGGTACTACGTCACCAACCATCCAGCCGACGCCTCGCTCCGCGACCTGGCCTTTGCGATCAAGGCACGGTGGTCCTGCGAGCAGGTCCACCAGCAGCTCAAAGAAGAGCTCGGGCTCGACCACTTCGAAGGCCGCTCCTGGCGCGGCCTCCATCATCACGCCCTGCTCACCATGGTGGCCTTTGCCTTCTTGCAGAAGGAACGCTTGAACGAAAATAAAGCTGCGGCGTAGCAAGAGCGGTCACCCGCGAGCGACGCTCCCCTCGGTGCGTCGGCGTCTACTCTTCCATCTTGCTACGCCGTGCTTGCGATGCGGCGCCTCGGTGAGGCCGCTCGCTCCGCCATAAACTGACCGAGTAGTGCTAGAGCAACCGTCGTTCCGATGGAACGACGCCCTTCGGGCGCGCTGCTACGCAGCGCGGTCGCTCTTAGCGCGGAGCCTTGCGCAGGACGATCGCGTGCTCGGCGCGGGGCGCGTCGCGGAAGGCGTCGGCGGTCGGGCCGTGGAAGTGAGGGCGGGCTTGCGAGGCCCGGGCGACCACGACGAAGCCGGCGCCGGTCGCGACGGCCGCGACGCTGGCCGGGGCGCGGATGGCGACGCCGTCCACCGCCGAGTCGGCGACGAGGACGGCGACGCGAGCGCCGGTGCGGCAGACTCGCGACATCGATCGCAAGACGGCCGCGAGCTCGCGCTGCCAAGCCGCGCGCGCCGCGTCGACATCGAGGCGATCGTAGCGGCGGCGGGCGCCCATCTCGCCGGCCGAGAAGGCGTGCGTGTCGAGCCCGAGCCAGCGCATTCGCAGCGCGTGATGGTCGAGGTAGTCGTACGTCGCGACGTAAGGCGGCGAAGTGACGACGGCGTCCACGGTGCTGGCGCCCACGGTCCGCAGACGGGCAGCGTCATCGATCTCGATGGTGGCAGGGACGGCGTCCGCCGGGGCGAGCGCCGCCACGTCGGCGAGGCGGGATGCCAGCTCCTCGGCTTTGCGGACGAAGAGGCGCGCCGCGAACCCCGCCGCCAGGCGCCGCGGGGTCCGCGCCGCTGAGGTGTCCGAGGATCGGCGGCTCAGCTTCACCAGGATCGCGCTGAGCACGATCTCGAGGGCGTCGCGGACGACGGGGCTCGCGGCGATCTGCGCGATCCCCGCGCGCAGTGAATCGAGTTCGAGGAGCACGTGGGGCTCGAATGCCTCGACGTCCTCCTGCGGGTATCGGCGGGTCGCGCCCGCTCGCCGACGGCGTCGCTCGTCGGCCGAGGCAGAGACGACGGCAGCCTCGGTGACCATCGCGGCGCGCGTAGGGGCATCCATGAGGCTCGTCTTGAGGCGCGCGATCCGGACGGCGAGGGGGTTGAGATCGGTCCCTCGCGCCCGGCGCCCCGCGAGGATCGCCTCCACCAGGACCGAGCCCGATCCGCAGAAAGGGTCCAGCACCGTCTGTCCCGGTTCGCTCACGGCGCGTACGAGTCGCGCGGCCGTGAGGGGGTGCATCCGCGCGGGGTAGGTGTGAAAGCCGTGGACGTGCACGCGGTCGGGGTCGTCCCCACGGTCTGCGCCGTCGTCCGCTCGCGGGGAGGCGGGAGCAGGGGAGGCGTGAGAAGCCGGGGGAGGCCGCAGGCCCGGAGGGGCGCGATCGGGGATCGGGACGTCCAGGGCCTCGGCGAGGCGCGCCGCCATTGCGGGGTCTCCCGAAGTGTCGGTCGCGCCGCCGACGTGCGTGAGCGCTCGGCGCTGCTTCATGGCACCCGCGAACGAGGTGCGGACGGGGCCTGGTCCGCGTCGTCGCGTTCGACCGTTCGATACGAAAGGTCGGACTGCTCGGTGACGGCGACGCGCGCTCGGCCATCCGCCGAGAGCTTCGCGAGCAGCGCCTCCGCGTGCCCTTCGTCCGTCCTCAGCGCGTACGCGAGCTCCGCCGCCGTGATCGCCCCGCCTCGGGCGCGGAGCAACTCTCCGGCGACGGACGCCCACGCGGCCTCGAGCCGTATCGTCGTGTCCTGGTCGGATCGCCGCGCGCGAAAGGTGCAAGCTGCCGCGACGAGGGCCAAAGCGGCCCCCAGCGCGGCGATCGTGCCGGCGGCGACGTGGGACGCGTGCCACAAGAGGAGCGCGATGCCAGCGGCCATCAGCGCCGACGCGCCGGTCATCGCGGCCCCCGCCCACCAGCCCACGGCCATCGCGCGGGCTCGCTGCGCCGCGACGAGGTGCGCGAGCTCACCGTCGGCTCGCCCATGGCCCTCTTCGCTCGGCACGACGGGCCCGCCGCAAACGGCGCAGATCCACCGCATCGAACGGCTCGGCGCCGCGGACGCCGCCGAGCGGCAGTGCGGGCAGGGCCACATCGCGGCGCCGCCCGGGCTCACGAAGGCAAGCTCACGGCCGGACGATCGACGTCCCCGGCGGCGGCGTGAACGTGAACTGCCCGGGCGTCACCGGATCGTTTACGCGGGGAGTCACGAAATCGAACCGATTGCGGTTCCCCTGGCCGTCGATGATGATGACGCGCCGCACCTGCGACGTCCCCGCGTCGACGTAAAAAAGGACCTTGGAGTACGCGGCCGAGGCTTGCTTCGGTGCGCCGATGAGGACGTAGCCTCCAGGGAACTTCATCTCGTCGCCGGAGACGAGCTGGAAGTCGAACGAGTCGACGAGCCGGCCGGTGCCCGTGAGAAACGAGAGGGCCGCGGGGTACTGCGACTTGTCGACCGGCTGCTCGTACATCTGCTTGTTGGCGGCCTCGTAGACTTTGATGATGCTGCCGTCGGAGACGACCCGGTTGTCCTTCGGGTCGTCGTAGACCCAGTCCATCTTTCCCGGCTTGGCGAACGTCACGCGCCCGTGGGAGCTTTTCTCCTGGTTATAGGCTTTGACCCAGAACTTCTGCTGAAACTCGCTCTTGAAGGTGCTCGACTTGTCGTAGAACGCCTGCACGTCGCGAACGGCCTGGTCGACCGCCGCCCCCGCAGCGGCGGGCGCGGGAGCGGGTGGGGGAGGAGCCGCGACGTCTGCTCGCAACGACGCCGACGGCAGCACCAGCGCGGCGGCGACCACGAACGAGAGGGAAAAGCGTTGGACTCGGCGGCTCATCGGGGCTCGGTCTCCGTTGCCCGCACAGCGTAGCTTCTTTGTCGCCCGTGTCGCCACGTCGAGCGGCGAGCGACCCTCTCACCGGCGTCGACTGGCTTTGCTCGCGGCGACCAGCTGCGGTGGCAAGCGGATGCGCTGGACATGGGTCAACGCCACGGCGAGCGCGTCGGCGGCGTCGGCCGTGGGCGTATCGGCCATTCCCAGGATCACCCGGACCATCTGAGCCACCTGCGACTTGTCGGCTCGCCCGCTGCCGGCCACGGCGAGCTTCACGCGCGCGGGCGGATACTCGTGCACTTCGACGCCTGCCCGGGCGCACACCAAGAGCGCGACGCCACGGGCGTGCCCCAGCTTGGACGCGGCCTGTGCGTCCTTTGCGAAGAAGATCGCCTCGACGCTCGCTTCGTCCGGCGCATGCTCGCGCAGCACCACGATGAGGGCCTGCTCGATCGAGACCAGCCGCTCGGCGAGGGGCAGGCGCTCGTCGGAGTGCGCGATGCCGTGCGCCACGTGCACGACGCGAGGGCCCTGCCGCCTGACGACCCCCCAGCCGAAGTGTCGTGTGCCCGGATCCAGCCCGAGCACGGTCGTCATGGCTTCGACGGTGCGCCTTCGAGGTTGGCGAGCTCCTCGTCGGAAATGTCGAAGTCGGCGTACACGTTCTGAACGTCGTCGTGGTCGTCGAGCGCGTCGACGAGGTTGAGGGCCACCTGGGCATCCCGGCCCGCCAGCGGCTTCTTGTTCTTGGGCAGGTACGCGATCGAGCTCGACTTGCTCTTGATGCCGGCTTTCTCCAGCGCTTCGAGCACGACGTTCAGGGCGTCGGCGGGCGTCGTCAACTGCCACTCCTCGCCGATGTCGACGTAGTCCTCGGCCCCGGCGCCGACGCCGATCTCCATCAGCTTGTCCTCCGACGTCTCTTTGCCGACGAGGATCAGGCCCTTGCGGTCGAACGCCCAGCCGGCCGTGCCGCCGCCGCCGAGCACGCCGTTGTTCTTCTCGAAGATCTTCCGGATCTCGGCGACGGTGCGGTTGCGGTTGTCCGTCATCGCTTCGACGAAAAAGAGCGTGCCCGCGGGGCCGCTGCCCTCGTAGTTGATCTCCTCGTAGGCGGCGCCTTCGATTTCACCCGTACCGCGCTTGACCGCGCGAGCGATGGTGTCGTTGGGCATCGACTGGCCCTTGGCGTCGGAGATGGCCTTGCGCAGCCGCGGGTTTCCGCCCGGGTCACCCCCGCCCATGCGGGCGGCGACGGTGAGCTCCTTGATGAGCTTCGTGAAGAGCTTGCCCCGCTTGGCGTCGAGGGCGCCCTTCTTGTGCTTGATCGTCGCCCACTTGGAATGGCCGCTCATCGTCTCAGACTGGCCACGGTAGTGAAAAGCCTGCGGGCCTTCAAGCTTCAGGGGTTGCCCGTCACGGTATGCTCGATTCGGGCGCTCGAGAGGAAGCCATCGTCGGCGGCGTGAGCGGCGCGCACGAACGCGTCGTAGTCGCCGGCGGCGATCGTCCCGGTCGCGACGTCGAGAACGAAGTCGTCCTCGATCGCCCCCGGCACCACCGTCATCTTGCGCGAGGCGTCCATCAGCCGCTGGCGGACATCCACCGGGCCAGGCATCCGAGCGAGGGTGGCGCCGGTCGGCAGCGAGACGCGCCGGTGCACGTGGTATTGCACGGCGGTTCCGACGGCAAGCGCGTTCTCGCGGCCGCCCCGCGACGCAAAGGACGCGGAAAGGCTCGACACGCGCGCGTGGGGCCAGGGCCAGTGCAGGGTGTCGAGGCCCGGCAAAAGCCAGGTCTTGGCGCCCTCGGCCTGCGCGTACCCGCTCACGCCGACGTCCGCGCGCAAGCTCACCTGCCAGCTGCCCTCGGACGACGCGAGCTGGACGTCGTCGACGTTTGCCCACGGCAGCCACGCGAGGACCTCGTCGCGCAGGGCGCGCTGACGCTCGGCGCCGACGATGCGCAGCAGGGCCTCGGAGAGCTGCTGGGCATCGCGTCCGCGCAGCACCACGGCGAAGGTCCCGTGCGCGTCGCCCCTCGCGTCGAGCGTGAGTCGGATGTCCACCTCGTCGCGCTCGTCGTCGCCCGACCCGAGCGCGGGCAAAGGCGCGATGGATCCGTCCGCCCGAAGCGCCAGGCGTCCCCGCAGCTCGGGGGAGATGCGCCCAGCGGGCAGCGGCGGTCCCTCGACGTCGGCGTCGATCCACACGTCGCGGGCCGGTCGGCTCGCGTCGGCCGGCACGTGCGCGACGACCAGCGGGTGCACGAACCGGCCATAGTGGGGCGGAAAAGCCGCATCGGCGCTGTACGGGTCGTTCTCGGCGATGACGGCTTCGCTCGGGATCCCGAGCTCGCGCAAGCTGCGCAGGACGAGCCACGATCGGCTTCCCTCGTGCGACGTGAGGAACGTTCGGGCGCTCTGCGTCTGCACCGGAGCGATGCCGCCGCCGTAGTCGCTCAGCGTGCCCGGGTCGGCCTCGTGCAGCGCCTTGCCGGCGGCGATCACGATGGCTTCGACCGCCTCGCCGGGCGTCTTTGTCGTGCGCGCCACGTCGTGAGCCCAGGCCGCCACCTCCGGGTCGTGCTCGTCGAGGGCCGCGAGGGTCTCGCGCATGGCGCGCGCCAGGGTGGACCATTGGGCTGTCGAGAAGCTCAAGGCCACGTTCCGATCCATCCGGGGAACGCCGTCCTCGACGCGTCGCGCCGGATGTTCCGCGAGATGCCACGTCAGGACCCGCGACCCGCCCTCCTGCCGCTCGGTGGGTTGGCCGAGCAACGCGTGGGTCCAGAGAGCCCCCTTCAGCGTGCCCGGGAGCCGGAGCTCGATCGAGGCGTCGTGCACCGCCGTGCGCTCCGGAAGGAGATCGGGCGTGTCGATCCCGATGTCGCCCGTGTCCGAGGGGAGCGCGAACCCCTCGTAGATCGCCTCCACTGCGTCGCCCTGCTCGAGCTGAGAAAGATCGGCGTGATCCTGCGACGCGTGGGGCGCGCGGTCGGGCTCGAGGATGCGGCCGTCCTTCTTCAGGATGCGGCGGCGGACGGCGTGCGCCGCGCCGCGCCCCCAGACGGCGGGCATCGGCGCCTGGGCGTTTTCCTCGACGTCGGTCGTGCCGCTGACCCGGCGCACGTCGAAGAGCAGCCAGTGCACGAGCCCCTCTGGCGAGACCTCGTACTTCTCCGTGTGCGCCAGGACGGCGGTGGCCGAGTTCGGCAAGATCGGGCTCGCCCGGTCCTGGGCCGCCAGGCGCTCCGCCGTATCGTCGAGGTTCCCTGCCGGGTCGTCGCCGACCGCGCGAAGCAGCGGGGGTAGAGCGGCCGGCGCGTCGCGCGCCGTCATCGCCATGCGCAGAAGGTCCGATCGCGCATCGCCCGCTCGCTGCAGGACCGCCCGGTCCGCGAGCGTCTGCTCCGCCGGCGCCATGGCCGAAAATGCGCGCGCAGCGGCCGCGGCGTCGCCCGCGAGGATGGCGTCGCGCAACTCGAAGGAAAGGAACCGCCTCGGTGCGCCGAGCAGGGCACGCAGCCGCGCGAGCTCCGCCGCCGCGCGCGCGTTGTCGCCGGACGACCGGGCCGCGTCGTAACAGCCCAGGGTGTCCCGTCCGGAGGGCCGATGAGGGTCGCACTCTGCAGACAGGCGCTCGACCCCGACGAGCGACCGCGAAGCGTCTTCGGCGTCGGCCCACAATGCGCTCCCGGCGAGGGCCGGGCGAGCGCGCTCGAGGGCAGCGGCGGCGCGGTCGTACAGATGCTCGCGCCCGCTGACCAGCGCCTCGAAGGCGTCGAGTACCGGGGTCGTGCTGGGGGTCTTTGCGCGAAGGGATTGAAGATCGCGCAGCGTCTCGAGGCCCGCCTCGTCTCGCCCTCGCCGCACGCCTGCGAGCACCGCGTGCGCGATCGTGGCCTCCCAGCTCCCGGGCCACGCTTCGAGGACACGCTCGTAGGCGCTCCGCGCGCGCTCGGCGCGTATGGCGGGCGAGAGGTCCTTCGTGGACTCGACCGAACGTGCATACGCGAGCGCGAGCGCAGCCGGGGCCCCGCTGCCGGCGGCCGTTCCCCAGAGCATCCGTTCGGCTTCCGGGGCCGCCCCGCAGGCGAGCGCCGACGCCGCCGAGAGCAACGTCTCTTCTTGCCCGTGCGGGGTCGGTGCGCCCACCGCGACCACGGCGCTGGCGCGGCCGCTCGCCTGCGACCCGATCGCCGGCACGACCGCGCGGAGCGGAGAGCCGTCGTCGGCGAAAGCGTCGACCTCGACGATGTCGTCGTCCTTGGACATGCCGACGCGCGCGACAAGGCGCACCTTTCCGGCCGTCACCGCCACGCGGGCCCCTCGCGCGGCCTCGCCGCTTCCGAGCTCGAACGGTCGCCGCAGCACCAGGGTGCCGCCGACACGCAACGTGGCGGCGCCGTGCGCTCGCAGGACCACGCCGATCGTCTCGGCGCGCGGGACGTCGAGGTCGACGACCACGTCGCGGACTCCTGGTCGCCAGCTCTCCTGGGAGAGACCGATGGAGCAGCCGTCACCGACGACGATGACCGGGTGCGCCGCCGTCCCGAACGTGTCGCCCGTAGGGTACGACGCGCGCACGGGAGCCTCGGCCTCCCCGAAGGGCCCCGGCTCTTCGGGTCCCGTCACCGACGCCCACGTCGTCGGTCCCACGACGAGGGCCTCGCGAATGCATCCGCCAGCGGTTCGATCGGCCTCCGCCTCGGCCACGTCGCCGTCGCGCTCCGCCAGCACGCCGAGGGCGTGGGCGATGAGCCCCCGAGCGAACGGTCCGCGCGCGGACGCCTGCGCGCGCTTCAGCCCGTCGACGATGGCCCGCTCGGACGAGGTGCGGCTCGCGAGGGGTGCATCGTCCGCCGCGTCGCCGAGCGACGGCATCGTCCCCGTGGCGAGCGCTCCGAGCGACGCCTGCAGGGCTGCGAACTGCCAGGGGTCTCCCTCGGCGGCTGCTGCGGAGCGCACGACGTCGAGGTGCGCGCGGATGGCGTCGCCGGGATCTCCGACGGCATCGGTATGAAACGCCGCCGCGAACGCCTGCGCGAGGGGGACCCGCGAGGCGCTTGGCGAAGCCGCGGGCGGACCGCCGCACGCGGCGAGCGCCGCCATCGCAGCGAACGGACCGAAGAGTCGGCGCTCCCTCATCGCGGACCCCGCGCGACCGCGTCCCCCGGGACGAGACGCAGGCTCTTGTGCATCAGCGCGTCGACGCGCTGCACCCACGCGCGCCACGCCGGATACTCGTCGACGCCGATCCGGTTGCGATCGAACACGACCGTCCGCCGGACGACGACGGCGTGCGCGTCGTGCGCGTCTCTGGCGATATCGATGTGGGCGCGCCCGAACGCGCCGCCGTTCTCGTCTCCACCCGGGGCCAGCGCCTCGAAGGAGTATCCCTGCGGCGCCACGACGCGGATCGTCCGCGACTCGCTGCGAGGGGCGACGTTCGGCGGAAGCCACACGGGCAGCGTGCGCTTGACGAGGGGCGCGATCTGCGAGGCGATCGTCTGCGATGGCGAGAGCGGTACGACCAGCTCGCCGCCCTCGTGGCGCGCGAGGCCCGCCGACTTCGCACGCCAGCCCACCGTCGCGCCGCCGCGCGGCAGGTCGCCGTGGAAGTCGACCTTCTTGTCCACTTCGACCGTGGGAAACCAGGGGCCGACGAGGTGGTCTTCCACCCACTGCGCGCGCGCGCCCGGCTCGGTCAGGTAAGTTCTCAGCCAGAAAGCGTCGTCGCCCGTCGCCCGCTCGTCGCCGTCGATGACCGCGCTCCCGTCGGCTTGCAGCCGCACCGTCCAGGTCGCGTCGTCGCCGTGATCCTGCGGAGAGCTCGACGGAAGCTCCACGATCTCCGCGGGGCCGTCGAGCCTCAGCGCGACTGCCCGCGCGTCCATCGACGGCAGCGGGCCGAGGCGCGACTGGGGGCTCGTCGCGTCGAGGTACGTGCCGCCGCCGGGGCCGGGTAGGAATGCGATGCCGTGGTCGAAGAGGGGAATCGCCGCCCCGCGAGCGCGCAGGATCGAGGGTTGCCCGGTGAGCCTCGTCTGGACCATGACCTCCTGCGCCTCGATGCCCACCGCCTTGAGCAACGTGATGAGCAGCAGGGCCTTGTCGTCGCAGTCGCCCTCGCGGCGCGCGAGGAGCTGCTGCGGGCGATTCGGCAGCCACCACTCGCCGCTCACGTAGTTGACGTAGCGGATGTCGTCGGCGACGAAGTCGAACAGCGCGCGGAGCTTTTCTTCGCGCGACGACCGCCCCAACGTCAGCTTCGCCGCGAGGGCCCGCACCTGCGCATCCGGCTCGGTGAAGCCGCGCACGGCCTCCGCGTACCAGGACCGGAACGAGCTCCAGTCCTTGAACGTCGAGAGCACGACGGTCGGGATGGTCTCGCTCGAGGGCGGGGCGAGGGGCTCCTCTGGCGCGTTGACGGGCTTGTCCCAGATGAGGCGCTCCACGTGCCGGCCGCCCTCGTCCCGCTCGTCATGCGAGTCCGCGCGCCCGTTCACGACGTCGGCATAGATCGGGTGCTCGTGCGGCGACTCGATGTCGACCTCGTTGTAGACGACCGGGTGCGTCGACTGCCCCCCGGCGTAGTCCAGACGGTAAAACGGGGGGTCGGCTCGTCCTCCCACCGGCCCCGCGGTCCACGATCGAAAGGCCACCTCGACGACGTCGCCCGGGCCGAGCTCGGGCCAGCGCAGGCGCGGCCGCGCGTCGTCGTTCGATTCTTCGACAGGGAAAGCCGTGCCGCCGTCGGCGCGATGGACGCGCGCGCGGACGATCTCCGTCAGATCGCCCTCGGCCGGGATGTCTTCGTAGAGATCGTCCTCGGTGCGCGGTGGGATCACGATCTCGCGCGCGTAGTGGACGAGCTCCGACACGCGCCGGTCCGGGTGCATCACGACCGCGCGGACCCAGTGCAGCTCTCGATCGGCCACGTCGGGCGCGTCGCCCGGCGGTTGCGCAGGCCGGCGCCGCGCAAGGATCACCTGCGAGGCCACGAGGTACTTCTCGTCGTCCGGGGGCTCGGGCGCCGCCAGCGTCCCCGCACGCAGGGCAAGCTCGGCGCGGTGCCGTGAGTCGGCGGGGTCGAGCTCGCGGGCGCGGCGGAGGGCGGCGGCGACCGCCTCCTCGCGCGTCGCGTCGGGTGGACTCGCGGCGATCTCCTCGGCCAGGCCCGTCCAGACCGTGGCCTTGTTCGGCGCCCAGCGGGCGAGCGTCTCGTAGAGCGAGAGCGCCTCCGCGTGCGCGCCCGTGCGGCCGACGCTCTGCGCCACTGCGATCGCCTCGTCGGCTCCCTCGATCCCCCCGGCGAGCGCCCTTCGCGCGGCCGCGATCACGGCGTCACGACCACGCGCCTCGAGCGCGGCCACCCGCGCCGATCCGACCTCGCCCCGAGCCGCCAACCGCTCGCGTGTCTTGGTCGTCAGCGTCGAGTCGTACGACGCCGCGAGGTCGGCGAGCGTCTCGAGCGCCGCGGTCGGCGCGTCGGCCGTCGAGTCGGCGAGGTTTGCGAGGTTGCGCATCGCCGCGATACGCAGCGCGTCGGTTCCGAGCGCGACGCAGGTTTGCGCGCCCAGGAGGATCGCTTCGGCGTCGCGTGCGGCGTCGATCTTGGCGCCCCGTAGCGCCGCGAAGGCCCAATCCGCCAGCCCCGACTCGACGTGCCGCTCGACCAGGCGCCGGTCGATGAAGGCGTGCGTGCGAGGGTCGCCCCCAGGCGCCGCCCGCGCGCGGTTCAGCCAAGCGCTGCGATTGGCCCCGCTCGGCGCGAGCCAGGCTGCCGTCGCCAAGCGGTCCGCGTCGGTGGCGGTGTCGGCGATCGCCGAGAGCAGGCCCGGTGCGCGCGGGCTGCGCTGGTCGTCGGCGCCGCCGAGGGTCCTTACGATGGCGGAGTCGATCCGGCCGTCGATGGAGGCCGGCGTGCTGGCCAGCGCCCGCGAGAGGGCCGTCGTCGTGCGCTCGACCGTCGCCTTCTTCGCGTGGCGCGCCGGCTTCGCAAGGCCGCCGAGGTCTGCGCTCGCGGAGACGCCTGACGGCCATCCGCCCGATGCGTCGGTGATCCGGAGGCGTACGCGCCCGTCGTCGTCGAGGGCGCCCGTGCACACTTTGGCGGCGAGCAGGTGCGGCCCGGCCGCGAGGTGGACGCGCGCGGCGAGTCGGTCGAAGCGCAAGCTCTCGTGGTCGGCGTCGTCGGTTCCGATGTCGACCGCGTCGAAGGTCAAGCGTGCTTGCCCCGTCGCCGCCAGGTGGACGTCGACCTCCTGGTCGGACAGGGCCGACAGCTTGGTCGCCAGCCAGGAACAGCTCTCCTTGCGCGGGGCGACGAAGACGTCGAGCGGGAGGCCCGCGGCTGTCACGAACGCGCGAGGGACGGCGCGCCACCGGACCTCGACGGTGCCCCACGAGTACGACGCGCGGAGGTCCGAGAAGTCGCCCGCCTCCGGTCCGTCATGCGCGTCGAGCCCTCCGCCCGTATCGCGGAAAGGACCGAGGAGGGCGAGCGAGTCGATGACCCCGAGCTTTGCGTCGGCCCGTCTCCCGTCCTCGGTCCCCTCGTCGGGCGTCAGCATCCGCGCGAAGAGCGCCGCTTGATCCCGCACGTCGGCCGGAGCCTGGTGGTCGGCCGCGACGCGCTCGAAGATGCTCTTCGCCAGCCCGTCGGCGGTCCGCTCGGACAGGGTCGCCATGACGCTCAGCCCGGCCACCGCGTCGGCCACCGTGGCCCCGGGGGCGAGCACGCGGGCCGCCGCGTCGCCGAGCATGGCGTCGGGCGTTTCGTCCGTCCAACGCAGGGGCGCCGGCGTCGACGCCGATCGCGCGTCCCTCGGCGCGGCCAAGGCGACCGCCATGGCCACGGCCGACACCCCCCACGAGGCGAACGAAGGAAAACGGGGCAAGGTCTCCTGGACTTTACCCAGCGGAACGCGGCCAGCGCCAGCCCGGCAGACGCCTGGGCTATTGTACGATCGGCAGACGCACGGTGCCGCGTGAGCCGGGCAGCGGGAGCGCTTGATTCTTCGCGTACACCGCGTGGCGCCCGCGGGTGCGGTACCACTCGGCCGTGGTGGCGGAGGCGTGCATCTTCTCGATGACCTGGCGCCAGCCTACGCCCGTGTTGTACGCGCAGAAGCTGATCTCCCCCTCTTGCGTGCCGTACGGGATGATGCACATCTCGGTGCGCCTGAAGTCGTAGTTGTAGAGGTCTTGAAACCACATCCCCGCGACGAAGAGGACGCGCCAGTCGAACTCCTGGGCGTCTCCCTCGTGCGCGCCGATCGCCTGGCCGCGGGCGCCTGTCTGGCTGATGAACTGGCGCAGCAGCGTCGTGAAACCGAAGCCCGGCGGGGCGTGGGCTGCGCGGAAGCGCCTCGCCAGAGCGATGCCCAGCTCGGTCAGCGTGACCGCGCGCGGCTGGGCGGCGTCCGTGATCTCCTGGATGTCGCTCAGCAGACCTTCCATGTCGAGCACCTGGGCCAGCGGGACCATCGCGCCCGTGCGCTTGTTGACGAGGAGCGCGGTGCCGATGCCGCAGTTGGGGTGGCACCCGCACTTGAGCGCGCCCCACTCGGTGCGGCCGGCGAGCAGCAAGTCGGTGAGGTCGCCGAACGGCCCGAGCGCCGAGAGCGGGAACCAGTCGCGGAGCGGCTCGGTCGCGCCGAGCTGATTGTGTAGGTCGTGCGCCAGGTGCGACAGCGTGTAGCGCTTGGCCGTGCGCTCGGCGTCGGACACGTCCTCGTCGCGGCCCGTGAAGCTCACGGGCTGGAAGGAGACGACCGTGACTTTGTCGGCGTTCTCGACGGCGAAGCGCACGATGGCGCCGACCTGGTCGTCGTTGACGCCGCGCACGACCGTCACGACGAGGACGACGTCGATCCCGGCGGCGTGGAGGTTCTCGATCGCGCGGAGCTTTACGTCGAACAGGTTGCCCACCTTGCGGTGCCGGTTCGCCTCCTCCCCGAGCCCGTCGAACTGCAGGTAGGCGAGGCGCAACCCGGCGGCCTTGGCCTCGTGCGCGAACGCCGGCTCCTGGGCGAAGCGGATGCCGTTGGTGGCGCACTGCACGCAAAAGTACCCGGCGGTCTTGGCGTACTGGACCGCCTTCAAGAAGTGCGGCGCGATCGTCGGCTCGCCGCCGGAGAACTGCACGCTCATCTGCCGGCGCGGGCTGATGCTCAGCGAGTCGTCGAGGATCTTGCGGATCTCGTCCCACTCGAGCTCGTGGACGAAGCCGACCTGATTCGCATCCATGAAGCACGGGTCGCACATCATGTTGCAGCGGTTCGTGAGGTCGACCGTGAGCACCGCGCCGCGCCCGTACTTGATGCTGGAGCTGCCGTGATCGCGGAGCTTGGTCGCGGGGGCCGTGAAGTCGCGGCCCGGGAAGAGCCCCTCGATCCGGGCGGTGAACGCGGGGTCGACGGAGATCAAGTCGTCGAAGCGGCCGTGCACGGGGCACGTCTTGGTCATCCGGATTTCGCCGCCCGACTCGGCGATGCGGGCGCGCACCTCGCCCGGGCGTCCGGTCACGAGCGATCGCACGTCGGCCGACCCATCGAGGATCGCCGTGCGCGCGTCCTTGACGCAGCGCGGGCAGAGCGAGTCCGTCTCGCGTGGCCACCCGAGCTCGGGGAACGTGCGCTCGCGCCGCTTGAGCAGCGGCGCCGGAGCCCACGACGGATGCGGGGCCGGACGTTCGAACCGCGCGTTGTACGCGCGCACCAGCGACCAGAGAGAGTTCGCCGCCACCTGCAACACGTCTGTCATCCATCGGAGCTTAGTCTGCGCTTCGCCTCTTTGCAGAGGATCGTCGATACTTGATCGCATGTCGCAAGCCGTCGCGCTCGGCAGCCCGCTGTCGCTCGAGGATCTGGAGGACGTCGCGCGCCGTGGCCGTGCCGTGGTGCTGACCGCCGATGCACGCGCGCGGGTGGCGGCCTCGCGGCGCCCCATCGAAGCGATCGCGACGGGTCGCGACGACGCCCCGCTCGTCTACGGCGTCAACACGGGCTTCGGCGCGCTCAGCGAGTCGCGAATCGCCGCGGCCGACATCCGGAGGCTCCAGAAGAACCTCGTTCGCTCGCATTCGACCGGCGTCGGGCCCGATCTCGGCGTCGCCGAGGTGCGGGGCATGATGATCCTCCGCGCGCAGGTGCTCGCCATCGGCCTCAGCGGGGTGCGTCCGGAGCTCGTCGACGCCCTGGTCGCCATGCTCAACGCGGGGGTGCACCCGCGGATCCCCGCGCAAGGCTCGGTGGGGGCGTCTGGCGACCTCGCGCCGCTGGCCCATCTTGCGCTTGCCCTGATCGGCGAGGGCGAGGCGCAGATAGGCGACGGCCCCTTCGTGCCGTCGGCCGTCGCGCTCGCTGCGGCGGGGGTCGAGGCGGCCTCGCTCGAGTCGAAGGAGGGCCTCGCCCTCATCAATGGCACTCAGCTCATGGCGTCGCTGGGGACGCTGGCGTTGCTGGATGCCGAGCGGCTCTGCGTGGCGGCCGACGTCGCGGGCGCCATGAGTCTCGAGGCGCTCAAAGGGTCGGGTCGCCCGTTCGACGCGCGCCTGCACGCGGCGCGGCCGCACCCCGGGCAGATCCGCGTCGCGGGCAACCTGCGGGCGCTGCTCGCCGAGAGCGAGATCATGGAGAGCCACAGGGACTGCGGCCGCGTGCAGGACGCCTACAGCTTGCGATGCATGCCGCAGGTGCACGGCGCGACGCGAGACGCGCTGGCCTGGGTGCGGTCGGTCCTCGAGCGGGAGGTGAACTCGGTGACCGACAACCCCAGCGTCTTTCTCGACGACGACGGCGGCGCGGACATCCTGAGCGGCGGCAATTTCCACGGCCAGCCGCTCGCCATCGCCCTCGACCTCGCCGCCATCGCGCTGGCGGAGCTCGCGAACATCAGCGAGCGGCGCGTCGAGCAGCTCGTCAACCCGGCGCTCTCCACGGGGCTGACGCCCTTTCTCGCGCCGCCCGGGGGGCTGCACTCCGGGTTCATGGTGGCGCAGGTGGCGAGCGCGTCGCTGGTCAGCGAGAACAAGGTGCTTTGCCATCCGGCGAGCGTGGACTCGATCCCGTCGAGCGCGGGCCGCGAGGATCACGTCAGCATGGGCAGCGTCTCGGCGCGCAAGCTCCAGCAGGTGATCGTGAACGTCCGCCACGCGCTGGCGATCGAGATCCTGACGGCCGCGGCGGGGCTCGATCAACGCTTGCCTCTGACGCCTGCCCGGGGCGTTGCGGCTGCGCACGAGGCGGTGCGGGCGCGCGTCGCTCCGCTGACCGAAGATCGGCCGCTCTATAGGGACATCGCTGTTGTCGCGGACCTGCTCATGAGCGGGCGTCTCGTGGACGCGGCTGCGGCGCGCGTCGGGGCGCTGGGGTGAGCTCTCCGGCGGAGGCGTGAGAAGCATCCTGGGCGCTCCGGGCTTGGCCTGCTGAGCGGCCGCTAATCGGGACCCGACGAGCTATGGGTCTCTCAGGTGGAATTGGGGGCGGTTGCTGCCGCATACCTTCTCGGACAGACTCTGATGGAGTGAACGGGGCTTGGATGTGGGGGGCCGCTCTGGCGCTTACCGCGAGCTGCGGGGGGGTGTTCGAAGCCCAGGACGGGGGGCCTTCCGTCGCGGTGTCGGGGACGAGGTCGCTCTCCCGGTCGTGCGAGGGGGCGTGGACCTTCGGGTGGTCGTCGGCGCTCGGGTCGACGTTCAGTCCGTACATCCACTATTTCCCGGCGGCGAGCGGATACAACGGGCTCGACGCTTGGAGCGCGTCTGCACAAGTCAGGCTCGAGGACCCCTATGGCTCTCTCCCCGCGGCGTTCAGCAATCCTCGGATGAATGCAGTGCGCGTCAGCACGCTCACGGCGCAGCCGGGTCAATTCTTTCTTCATCCGGGGCCGCGCGGGCAGTACTCGATCGCGCGGTGGACGGCGCCGCGAGCGGGCGCCTACGATCTCAGAGCGCGGTTCGACGGCATCGACGTCGGGCCGGCCACGACGGACGTTCACGTTCAGCACAATGGCCAGGACGCCGCGCCCGCCGGCTACATCAACGTGAACCGCGGAGGAAACTCGTTTTCGTTCGCGGCAAGGTTAGCGGTTGAAGGCGGGGATACGATCGACTTCGACGTGGGGGATGGCGGCAACGGGTTCAAGAATGATTCGACGGCGCTCGCGGTGAGCGTGTGCGAGGCGGCCGAGGGCGGGGGGCCGCGCGGCCCGTCGGAATGACGACTCGAAGCGCACGGACTCGGATGGGGCGGGCGCTCGCGCGTATCCTCCGGGCGGAGCTTGCCGCGTGCGCCGTCGCCTGCGGCGGCGTCGGCGGATCGGCGCCCGACGCTTCGAACGCGGTCGCACCCGGGGACGCGCGCGCACCTGGCGAGGCGGACACAGACGCTCTGTCGCCGGAGACCTGGCCAACCCCTGCCGACCAGGACACGGACGCGACGGTCGTCCCTCTCGCCGATCGCGACGCCGCGGGCTGCGCAACGACGTTCAATCCGCGCGTGGTGTGCTTCGGTGCCGGCTCGGCGCCGTATGAGATGTATCTCGTTGAGGACGCGGGCGTCGGTGTCGGACAGTGCCCGGCGGAGACCGCCTTCGTTTCGGCGCGGGGCGAGGGATCGTGCGGCTTCACGGCCTGCGGGCCGCTTCTGCCATCGGCCGTTGGGGCGCTCGTCGGCGACGCGGGGGCGGAGGCAGGAGACGGCGGCGATGGGCAGGGGTGTTGTTTCCTGGTCGTCCAAGTCTGCGGCGTCTGAACGCTTGCCCTCGAACGTGGCTTAGCCGCCGTCAGGCGTTATCGCGTAGCTTTGGCAGAAGCCGATATCGATGGCAATCGGCTGAGTAGGGGCACAGCTCGCATCGACGCAGCTCGCGCTGGTGCAGTCGGCAGCTTCGGTGCAGGGCGAACCGAGAGGGCCAGGAAGGACGCACGCGTGTTCGGTCCCGCACTGCAGCGGGGGGCGGCACCAGGTCGTGACGTCGTCGCACGCGTGTCCCGCGCCCACGTACGGGATGATCGCGCATCGGGGCCCGCCGTCGGCAAGGCCGTCGCATCGCGCGAGACCGGCGTCACTCGGCGCGCATTCGTCGTCACTGTTCGTGTCGGGTGCGCACGCCGCGCCCAGCGGGAGGGTCCCCACGAACGCCTCATCGCAGGTATTCGATGTTGCCGGGTGAAGGATCTTGCAGTTCTCGACGGTCAGGTTCCCCGTCCCGTTCTGGTAGAAATTCACGCAACTGGCGGCGGCGGCTGGAACGTAGACAAGATTCGGGGAGGCCACCTCGGGTGCGCACCAGGCCCTCACCTGCGACAGACAGCTCGCCGGATCCGTGCCCGCGTCGAGGGAATCACAGCACGGAAGAAACTGCGCGCAGATGCCCGATGCGATGGCATCGCAGAAGTCGCTGGCCTGAACGGCGTCCGCGTCGTTCGTGGCTTCGGTGGACGCGCCCGAATCGGCGCCGGCACCGCCGCCGTCCGAGGTGATGCCGCTGCCCCCTTCGGTGGACGCGTCGGAGCCCGCGCCGTTGGCCGCGGGCGCCGGTGCACAACCCCACCCAAAGAACGCGCCGAGAGCGGCGAAGACCACGACGACGGCGCTGGTACGAAGACCGATGTTCATAGAGGCTCCCCCGAAGCTTCCCGCGAGCTGTTCCCCCGAAAAACAAGCCGATCCTCGTGGCCCCTCCGGGATTTGAACCCGGACACCCTCTCGGGCCGCGGATTTTAAATCCGCTGCGTCTGCCGATTCCGCCAAGGGGCCTAGCGCGACCGCCCTCCAGGTATATCCTGCGGCGCGTGGGACCGGCGCGTGACTGACACGATGGGCGGGGCCACAGTCGCGCTGCTCGAGGCGCGGATGGAAAGCGAGCTGGCTTCGCTCGTGCGGCGCCAGGGCGGAGAGCCCCTTTGCGTTCCCGCGTTGCGCGAGGTCGAGCAGGATTGCTCGGCCGAGGCTTCGAGCGCCGTGGACGCCACCTCTCGCGGCAGCGCCGTGGTCGTCTTGGCCACGGGGGTGGGGCTCGCGCGTTGGCTGGCGGTCGTGGACGGGCAGGGGCGGGGGGCGGAGCTTCGAGCGGCCCTCTCGCGGGCGACGATCGTCTGCCGCGGGCCCAAGCCAGTCGCGGTGCTGAAACGAGAGGGGCTCGCCGCCACCGTGCGGGCTGAGCCTCCCCACACGACGACCGAGCTTTTGCGTGCGCTTGAGGGCGTCGAGGTGCGTGGGCGCGACGCCGTCGTCGTTCACGACGGAGGCGCGATTTCGACGGTCCCCGATGCGCTCGCGGCTCGCGGAGCGATGGTGCACCCCGTGCGCCCGTACGCCTGGGCCCTACCCGCGGACGTCGGGCCGCTACGCGAGCTCGTGAGCGCACTCATCGCGGGTCGGGTTCGCGCGGTCGCCGTCACCACCCAGGTGCAGGCCAAGCACCTCTTCGATGTCGCCGAGCAGATGGGCGTCCGGGAGCAGCTGGCGAGCGCCCTTCGTGACCGTGTCGTCGTCGCGGCCGTTGGGCCCACCTGCGCGCGTGCGCTGACGGAGCTCGGTGTTCCGCCTCACGTGGTGCCCGAGAACGCCAAGATGGGACCCCTCGTCGCGGCCCTCGCCAAGCGGCTTTCGAACGCATAGGGCAGGGGTGCGTGCAGCGGTCGTGATGCTCGCAGGAAGGATCGGAATCCACGAATCCAGGCCCTGAAGGGTCGCAAGCCAGGCCCTGAAGGATCGCAAGCCACGTCTTGAAGGGTCGCGAGTCAGGCCGTCAAGGATCGCGAGTCAGGCCATGAAGGATCGGGAGTCAGGCCATGAAGGATCGGTATTCAGGCCTTGAAGGATCGCCTGACAAGGATGCATCCCCAGCGATGTCATGATGCATCCCGCAGTCGTCGGTGCGCTTCAGTGAAGGAGGAACCCCATGTTGATGGAGAACGGGACCACGTACGTATTGGTTCCGCCGCCTTGACCGCTTTCGTTGGCACCCTGAATGAGAGAGAACGCCGGAAGCTCGGCTCGCAAGGCGACAAGCGCGCTTGCATGGTTGCTTCGCAAGAAGACCATGCCCACCTCTGCGTAACCCGCGAGCCCCGATCCCGTGTAGTTTGCGCCGTCGGCCTGATCGGCCTGAAAGTAAGCCAGAGAGGCTCCCCCGCCTACGAACGGCGCCGAGTCGGCGTCGCTCAAGAAGTAGCGGAGGCCCCCGCCGATGCTCGCGTACGAGAGCATGTTGCTCGCGTTGCCGATCCCGCCGGCGCGCCCTTGAAGAACGAAAGATAGTTCGTCGGTACGGAAGTCGAGATCCAGCTGGACGCCGCTCGATGCGCTGGTCGGCACACCGATCCCGCCCATTCCCGTCAAACCCAAGTACGCCGACGCTTGGGACTTCTTTTGGACGGGCTTGGCGGCCGGGTCTTCCACGACACAGGTGTCGCTCTCCGGCACTGTCGCCGGGGCTTCACGCGATGGCGCGGTGGCCGCAGGTTGAACGGGCGGCGGAGCAGTGGGCGGCGGGGGCAACGGAGGTGGGTCCTCCGGCGTAAGGGCCTGCTGGCGAGGCAACGTCTCCTGCGCCGCGACGGGAAAGGCCGCGAGAGTATTGAGTATCGCGAAGCAGATGCACGTTGCAGGCGTCGTCAGTCTCATGGGATGGCAAGCCCTCCGCGCGCGCTTCTTCACCTTGAACAACCCCGCCCGAGGCGCCGCGTTGAAGGGGGATTGCTCCGAGCGATGCCTTTTGGGCCGCCGGCTCGCCGGTCAGCTCAGCAAGGCGCGTGCCCTCGTCGGGAGAGAGCGCGTGCGCGTGAGCGCGTGCGCGTGCGCGTGCGTGAGCGTGAGCGCCTGCGTGCGCGCCCGCGCCTGCGTGTGCGCCCGCGCCCGCGCTCGCGTGTGCGCCCGCGCTCGCGTGTGCGCCCGCGCTCGCGTGTGCGCCCGCGCTCGCGTATGCGCCCGCGCCCGCGTCTTTATTGAACGGGGCCCCTCCGCCCGAGATACGCCGTCACGGCCCCCTCGCCACTCTCGCGCAGCGCAACACACAGCCCGGCGGACTCCAGAGCCTCGTCGAGCGGGCGCTTCACGCCTTCGAGGCCTTGTACGGCTTTCGAGAAGAACGCGGCGGCGTCGTCGCGCTCGGCCGCGGTGCACGCGCCCGCCGCGACTCCGACGAGCATCGCGCGGCCATGGGGGCCCGGCATGCGGACTCCGAGCTTCGCCCAGTTCTCTTTCTCCCACGCATAGGCGATGGGGCGGGTCTCGCGCCGGCCGAGCGCGCTGCCGAACAGGTAGTGGAGCTCCGACAGCTTCAACTCGTCGCCCAGGGAGAGGTCGAGGGCCGCGCGCAGCACCGTCGGGTCGTCGAACGATCCCATGGATCGGATCGCGAGGATCCGCACTTCCGGTGTCGTCGCGCTCTTGGCGACCGCGCGTAGCTCCTCGAGCCGCGTCGCGCCGGCGCGCATCGAGGCCAGGGGAACGGCCACGGCCGCCGTGTCCGGTGCGATGCTCGTCGGGTCCTTCACCCACGCGGCCGCGTACTTCTCGGCCTGGGCCAGCGTCGCCTCGTCCCTCGCGAGCTCGCCCATCGCCCAGAGGACGCTGCGTCGCTCGAGCGCGTGATCGTCGTCTTGCTCCTCGCGGCCGCTGGGCGGCCACCAGCCGAGCGCCCGCGCGTGCCCGCCCAGGCGCGCCGCGACGTAGCGCCGGTACGCAGGGCGGGCCTCGTCGGTGACGAGCGCGTGCTCCACGCCCTCGAGGAGGCCGATGATTTGTTCGACGACCAGCCGGTTCGTCTCGTTGTCGAACGACGGCAGCAGGTTGAGGAGCACGTCAGGGACGATCGCCCCCGCGCGAACGCCCGCCCACGCATTGCCGACGAGGCCGAGGCGCTCGGCGGCGTTCAGCGACGATCCCGCGGCGCCGAGCGCGGCGAGCTTCGCGCGGTCGACGACGAAGCGGTAGTACCCCGCGAGATCGGCGTTGGGGTAGACCCAGCGCGGGCAGCGCGGGCCCAGCGAGCGCTGCGCGGCCTCGGGGCCGACGGTGAAGCACGTCTTGCCCTTCTGGGTGTCGCTCGTCACGCAGAGAGGCAGCGTCCAGACGCGCGGCGGCGCTCCCGCGGCAGGGCCAGGCTCGCCGAGGGGACGCCACTCCGAGGTGTGCAGCTCGAGCTTTGCGCCCTTGGCGTCGCACGTGACGCCCGTCGTCACCAGCGGCACGCCTGGCTGATCGAGGAAGCTTTGCGCGAGCTCATCGACCCGCTGCGCGGACACGTAGTCGAGGGCGTGGAAAAGGTCGTCGGCCGTCGCGGTGCCCCAGGCATGCTCCGAGAGGTAGCGCTGCACGCCGCGCTGGAACGTGTCGGCCCCGAGCCAGCCCTCGAGCATGCGCAGCACCGCGGCGCCCTTGTCGTACGTGATGCCGTCGAACGCCTCCATGGCGTCGCTCGACGTTCGTACGGGCTCGCGCACCGCCCGCGCGCTCTTCAACGCGTCGGTGTCCATCACGCCCTCGACGCCCGCGATCTGCCCGAGTCGCGCGCCGAAGCTTGGCCTCCATTCGTCGACGATCTTGGCCTCGGCCCACGTCGCGAATCCTTCGTTGAGCCAGATGTCGTTCCACCAAGCCATCGTCACCAGGTCGCCGAACCACTGGTGCGCGAACTCGTGGGCGATCACCTCGGCCTGCGCGCGTCGAATCGACGTCGTCGCGTGCTTCGGATCGACGAGCAGCAGGACGTCGCGAAACGTGACGAGGCCCGGGTTCTCCATGGCGCCGGCGGCGAAGTCGGGCACGGCCACGAGGTCGAGCTTCTCGTAGGGGTAGCCCATGCCGAAGTAGGCCCCGAGGCGCGCGACGAGGTCCGCCGCGACGTCGAGCGCGAGCCCGGCGAGGTTCGCGCGCCCCTTCGTCGTGACCACGCGGATCGGAAACGGCGTCTTCTGGCCTTCGGCGATGTCGAAAGGACCGACCGCGAGCGCGACGAGATAGCTCGGGAGCGGGTGCGACGTCGCGAACGCATGCACGACGCTCCCGTCCGGGGCCGGGGCCTGCGAGGCCTCGGGCGTGTTGGCGAGGGCGATGTCTCCGGCCGGCGCGGAGACCGTGATGTCGTAGGGCGTCTTGAAGCCCGGCTCGTCGAAGCAGGGGAACGCTCGGCGCGCGTCGGTCGACTCGAACTGGGTGTATGCGTAGAAGGCCTCGCCCTCTTTGACCCGATAGAGCCCGGAGAGATCGTCCGCGAACGGCGCGTCGTACGTGAAACCGATCTCCGCCTTGCCGGCGGGCAGCGCAGGGTCGAGGTGGACCACGAGCTCTTCGGGCACGACACCCCCGCTCGCGACCCGCATGGTCGTCGTCGCCGTGAAGGCCGCTGCGCCCGTAGTGCGCGCCCAGGCGCGCGTCACCATCATGTCCCGCGCGTGCAAGACGACGTACGACGTGGGCCGGGGGACGTCGATCTGGATCGTCGCGCTCCCGGAGAACCGGGGCTGTGAAGGGTCGATGCGGAGCTCGACGCGGTAGCGTTCGGGCGTCGCGGTCCCGGGAAGTCGACCGTCCTCTCGGGGAGCCGGCGGCGGGACGACGATGGCGGCCGGCGGCGCGGGGGCGGGCGGTGGCCGCGATCCGCCGCACGCCGCACCCGCGACGATCCCTCCGACGATGGCGATCCGGACGACCGTCCGACGGATCAAGAGACCTTCCCGAGGGCGATGACCTCGAGGTGCAGCTCGAGGACGAGCTTCAGCAGGGCGGCGCGCTGCTCCTCCGTGGGCGGGAGCGTCTTCCAGCTCTGAAGGGCGCGGTCGTACGTCTGCGCCCGCGACCGGAGCTCGCGTACGCGCGGGCTGCCGACGAGGTCGTGGAGCCGCTCGTTCGCGTCGGCGAGCGACTGCTCGACGATCGCGAACCGCGTGGAGAAGACCCTCGGCGAGCTCGGTGACATCGCGTAAGCACCGTACCATCTCCCCGGCGTGCGGCACTTTTGTGCTCTGATGTCGGCATGACGCTCTGGCGCCTGAACGCCGCATCGATCGCGACCGCGCTCGGGCGCGGAGAAGCGAGCTCGCGCGACGTCACCATGGCGCACCTGCAGCGCATCGAGGACGTGGACGGCCGCGTCCACGCGTTCACCGAGGTGCTACGCGACGACGCCCTGGCCGCGGCGGAGGCGTCCGACGCCCGCCGGCGGCGCGGCGAGGCACGCGGTCCGCTCGACGGCGTGCCCGTGACGGTCAAAGAATGCTTCGACATGGCGGGCCGGGACACGACGCTCGGCTTGCCCTCATGGCGTGGCCGCACCGCGGCGCGGGACGCCGCCCTGGTGGAGCTGCTGCGCGAGGCGGGCGCCGTAATTCTCGGCAGGACGAACCTCTCGCAGACCATGCTCTTCGTCGAGGCACGCAACCCGCTGTTCGGACAGACGTCCAACCCGTGGTCGTCGGCCCACTCGCCGGGCGGATCGTCGGGCGGGGAGGGGGCCGCGATCGCCGCGGGCATGTCGCCGCTCGGCATCGGGACCGACATCGGCGGCAGCATCCGCGTGCCGGCGGCCTTCTGCGGCATTTGCGGGATCAAGCCTTCCCTGGACCGCCTGCCGATGCGCGGATATCAGGCGGTGCTCTCGGGGCAGGAGGCGGTGCGCGGCATGGGAGGCCCGCTCGCCCGGAGCGTCGGTGATCTGGCGCTGTTCTTCCGCGCGCTCGACCCGCGCCGCATGTCGGAGCTCGACGCGCGCGTTCCGCCCGTCGCGTGGGAGGCGCCCGACGAGGTCAGCATCCGCGCGATGCGGGTCGGGCTGTACGTCGACGACGGCGTCCTTCGAGCATCGCGCGCCATCGGCCGGGCGGCCGAGCGGGCGGCGGAGGCCTTGAGGGCGCGGGGCGCCACCGTCACGCACTTCGTGCCGCCCGACGTGGCCGGCGTGCTCGGAGCGTACCTCGGGGCCCTTACCGCCGACGGAGGCCAAGCCGTGTTGGCGGCGCTCGAGGGCGGCGAAGTGGACCCGGCGCTCGAATCGATGCGCCGCCTTGCTGTCGTCCCCACGGGAGTCCGTCGCGTCGCGGCGCAGGTCGCCCGAGCGCTCGGGCAGCCGAGCCTTGCCTTGATGCTCGCCTCGATGGGCGCGAAGAGCGCGGCGCAGCTCTGGGAGCTCACGGCGCGCCTTCGAGCCCACCGCGCCGCCCTTCTCGCCGCGATGGACGCCGAGAAGATCGACGTCTTGCTCTGTCCGGCGTTCGCGACCCCAGCCCTTGCCCACGGGATGAGCAAGAACTTCACGTTGGCATCGAGCTATTCGATCTTGTTCAACGCGACCCAGATGCCGGCCGGGGTCGTCCCGGTGACGCGCGTGCGCCCCAACGAGACGGGGCGGGAAGCCACGCGCGACCTGCTCGACAAGCACGCCGCGGAGGTCGACGCTGCGAGCGAGGGCCTGCCCATCGGCGTCCAGATCGTCGGGCGCGCGTGGCGCGACCACGTCGTCATCGCTGCGATGCAGGCCATCGAGTCGGACGTCGCCTTGGACTACGGGTTCCCGGCCACCCCGGTCGAGCCTCCGTAGGGAGTATGCTGAAGACGTGGCGACGGCCGGCGCCCTGACTTGCCCCTCGTGCGGCGCCGGCGTCCCGGCGGCGGCCAGGCGCTGCGTGCACTGCGAGACGCCGGTGGCCACGGTCCGGTGCGCGGCCTGCTTCCA
>Ga0302326_10006630_pt1 | contig 25934 bp, 26 predicted proteins | sample Palsa_T0_3_FD_202264 | JGI IMG/M metagenome (GOLD analysis project Ga0302326, IMG submission 202264) | Peat permafrost microbial communities from Stordalen Mire near Abisko, Sweden - Palsa_T0_3 | ecosystem: Environmental > Terrestrial > Soil > Palsa > Peat permafrost | place: Sweden: Abisko... | reverse complement strand
CGATCGTGTAAACGGACTCCGAGACGGGGCTCGCCGACGGGAGAACGTACGTCGCCTTGGGCTGCGGCGTTGCAGTTGGCGCCGGCGTCGCCGAGGCTCCGCTCGTCGGATGAGAAGTCGGCGTGCCTCCGCCCCCGCCGCCGGGCGTGCCGCCGCCGCCCGAACAGGCAGCGACGCATGCAGCCATCAGGATGGTGGCGCTTTTGAAAAATCGCGAACGCATCGAGAAACCTCAACCTTGCCGGGAACTCGTTTTACTTATCACGGCGAGCACACACGCGGTGTGTGGTCGGAGTCACACTCCAACGGTTATCGGCATCTGTTACCATCACTTTCGCATCCGCTACGCGATTGATGTGACCCGCGTCCGACAGAAGACAAGGAGATGTTTCGAATGCGATGGCCCTTCGGAGTCTTCACTCTTGCCCTCGCGGCCGGCGCGTTCGCGCCGTCATGCGTCGCGGCGGCCGTGTACGAGCCGACGTATGCAGAAACGCTGGTCCGCGCCGGAACACCGCGTGGAGCGGCCGGCTACGACGCCGGCATCGATGTCAGCGCCGGGCATTTCGTGCGCCTCACCGCGAGCGGCAGCATCCGCCTGGGGAGTTTTGGCGCTTGCGGCACGCAGACGGGACCCGAGGGCTGCCGCTCAGCCTTTTCGTTCTCGCGTTCCGCTCCGAGTGCTCCAACCGGTGCGCTCGTGGTGGCGTTCGTCGATGGCGGGGGGCAGCTCGTCACCTCGTGGGCCGCGGTGGGATCGGGTGCGTTCGTCGCCGTTCCGGCGAACGCGCGTCGTCTCGTCCTGCGCATCAACGGCGTCAACGGGCGCGAACCGGGAGCGCTGCGCGTGATCGCCGACGTCGTGAACGACAACCCGGGCGGGACGTCGGGTAGCGGCGTTCGCCGGCCGCTCGCGGAGGCGCGCCAGGTTTCTGCCGGCACCGTCGTGACGCGCAGGGACATCCAATTTATCCTGCGGCGTTTCGGCTATTCCGATACGCCTGAAAACGTGACCGCCGTGCTCAAGAGCGGCTACCAGGCCTGGTTCAGCGCGCAGCTCAATCCGCAATCGATCAACGACTCGCAGCTTTCGACATATCTTCCGGCGATGCCGACGATCACCGGAAACGCGAATACCGACGGCCAGAACTACAATCTGCTCGAGGACCGGATTATCCAGCGCGAGGTTGCTTCCAACGCGCAATTGCTCGAGAAGGTCACCGAGCATTGGCTCGATCACTTTGCGGTCGGCAACGGGAAGGTCTCGGACTCCTACGCGATGCTGCATTACGAAGAGACGGTCCGCGCCGACGCTCTCGGAAACTTCGGTTCGCTCGTTTCGGACATCTCGCTCGAGCCCGCGATCCTGCTGTGGCTGGATAACAACGACAACGTGGGAACCGATTCGACGAATCCCCCGAACGAAAATTTTGGGCGCGAGCTGATGCAGCTCTACACGATCGGCATCAACCAGCTGAACATGGACGGTTCGAACGTCCTGGACGGCAACCAGAACCCGGTTCCCGCCTATGGCGAGCCCGACGTGAAGCAAGTCGCTCTCGCGCTCACCGGCTTTCAGACCTATCAGCCCTATCCGCTGCCGACCGGCGAGCCGGCAGATCAGGTCGACGTCGAGGCCTTCAACGCCAACGCTCACGGTCACGGACCATACACGATCATCGGGCAAACGGTCCCGGACCCGGGCGACGCGACGGTCGTCAACGACGTCATAAGCGTGCTCGTGCACAACCCGTCGGCGGCGCCCTTCGAGGCCAAGGAATTGTTGCAGCGCTTCGTCACCGAGACGCCGTCGCCAGGCTATGTCACTCGAATCGCGACCGTCTGGCGGAACACCGAAAACGATCCCACGCAGATCGCCGAGGTGTTGCAAGCGATCGTCAACGACCCTGAGTTCATTCCGGCGATCGACTCCCAGGTCAAAACGCCGGTTGAGTACGCGATCGACTCCGTCCGCGCATTGCACGGGGCGCAAGCCAATCCGGCGACCAACGCGAGCGGTGCGCCGCTGCAAGACATCGATTACGACGAATACGGCACGGGCATGGAATTGTGGAACGCCCCGACGGTGTTCTCGTTCTACCGCCCGGGCGACAAAGAGTCGTTGCTAACGAACTATTACTTGTTGCAGCGCTGGAACGTCGCTGCGGACGTCTCCTCGAACGTTCACACCGGCGCGCTCAACCCGAGCAATCAACTCAACATGGACCTCTCGGGTATCGCGCAGTTCCCACCCGCGCAACAGGCGGCGTATCTACTCGACGCGCTCGTCGAAGGAGGCGATCCAGAGCTGCAGTCTCTGGTCACGAATTATCTCCTTGGAACCAAGAGCGTTCGGGGTGCCGTTTGGTTGATCTTGGCGTCTCCAAAGTACGAGGTAAACTGACGTGAGCATATTCACGCGCCGGCGCTTTCTTTGCGGCATGACGGCCGCGACGCTTTCGGTCCCGTCGCTCCTGCGCGCGGTTCGCGTCGAAGCGGCAACGCCGTACATCTTCGTGATCTGCCAGTTCGACGGCGGAAACGACGGCTACAATACCGTGCTGCACCTGCCGGAATACTTGACCGGCTACCAGGGGCAACGGGCGAACATCGCGATTCCCCTGACGCCGAGCGATCCGCATAACGGCTTGGCGACGGACGTCCAAACGGCCGGTACGGCGTTCGATCCGACGACGAGCAACCCGCCGAGTTCGAATTCCCAGTACGCGTTCAATCCCTATATGCCGGACCTGCGAACGATGTACGGGCAGGGCGAAGTCGCCGTTATCGCCGGCGTCGGTCTGCCGGCGGCCGAACTCGCCCGCGAAGGACACGAGCAGGCGAAATTCGATCAGTATACCGGAACGATCAATACGTTCAACGGCATCAACAACGGCTGGTTCGGCACGGCGATCGATCAGCTGAACATCGCGGGCGGCACTCTCCCTTCGATGCTCTCACTCAACGGCTCGCTCCCGCTCACGATGCGCGGCATAAAGAGCGTGCCCCTCGTCATCGGGAGCGGCAATCTCAGTCAAGTGGCCCCCAATGCGGGTCCGGGCGGCAGCACCGGATTGACCGACATAAAGCTCGACGGTGCGTACGCCAATTCCGCGATGCCCGCCGAATTCGCCCGGGCGTTGCAGAACGCGACGCTTACCTACGTGACGCAACTCGACGCCTACGGGAACGCCGTCCCGGCGACGAACTACAACACGACGTATAATTCGCCCGGCGGCAGCTCGAGCAGCAGCTATCTGATGCAGCAACTCAATCAGGTCGCGCGGCTCATCCTGGCGGGCGCTCCCACGAAGGGCTACTACGTCTACACCGGCGGCTTCGACTCGCACAGCGGCCAAAATCCCGGCCAGTCCGACCTGCTAGGAGACTTCTCGCAAGCAACCTCGCAGTTCTTCGCCTTCTTGAAAGCCGCCAATCCGGCAATCGCGCAGAACGTCGTGCTGATGACCTTTAGCGACTTCGGCCGGCGCGCTTACTCGAACTCGACGGCCGGGACCGATCACGGGACGGCCACCGTCCACTTCGTGATGGGCCCATCCGTCAAGGGCGGGGTGTACGGCGCATGGTCGTCGATGAGCCAACTCGACGGGAACGGCGACACCTACATTCAAGTCGACTTCCGCAATCAGCTCTCCGACATGATTGTGGCGATGGGCGCCGACCCGACGCCGATCCTCGGACAAACCTATCCGACGCTGGGGTTCATCTGATATGCACGTACGTACGCTCGCATGCGCAGCCGCCTTGGTCAGCCTCGCGCCGGCATTCGGGATGCCGGCCATTGCCCAGCAGACGAAGTCGAACTCGACGCTCCCAGCGCCCGCCGTCTTGAGGGTGCCCACGACGTACGGGGGCAACGCATCGGCTGCCGCGAGGGCGCCGATGCCGCAATCCGGCGGCCAGACCCGGGCACAGGTCCAAGCCATGCGCTATGCCGCGGCGATGGCGTTCATAAAGAGGTACGGCCCGGGCAAGCCCGTCCGCCTCAAGACTGCGAGCCAGCGCTACCGCTAAGCGAGCGTCAGCCCTTTCTCTCCTCGAGCGCCGAGGACGGTTAAGAGTGGGGTTATCGGGGAATCCTCAGCCATGGTTCGTTGGTCGCTGGTAGTGTGTTCAGTCTTAGCCGCCGCAGTCGCCGCAACGCAGGCATCGGCCGATATGATGGTGAGCGTTCATGGACGCGTGCTCGACGCACAGACACAGGCGCCCCTCCGGGCGACGCTGATCATCACCGACGCAAACGGGCGAACCGTCCGAGTGGGGACGGACCGCGATGGTCGCTTTGCGGCGGTCGGACTGGAACCCGGTATCGTTACCGTCAATCTAGCGCCACTCGCCCACTACATGGCGCATGGCTTTCGGTGTGAAATGCCGGCCGGTGAGACGGGCCGCTTCGATTTCCGCGCTTACCCGTTCAATGGAGTGCTGCAGCACGTAGTCGCGCACCCTTTGCCGCCGCTCGGCTCCTGCGCTTTGGAGCCCTCGACGGTTCCTAACTACCGCATTTGACAGCAAGCTCGATTCGGCAAACTAGGCCGGAGAATTGCCGCCGTGCAGCGCGCCGAACACACGGGACATCAGGATCGCCATGAAGAGCGTTCCCAATCCGGCGGCGAGAGCATCGCTCGTGTCGCGCAGATCGAATGCGCCGACGCGAACGATGAGCGCGTAGCCGGCGGCAATGTTGAACGAACCCCACAGTACGTTTACCGTTGACGACGACAGCCCCTTACCGGGCGGCTTGGCAAACGGACTTTGGAAGGGCCTCCCCATCACCCCGCTTACGAAGTGCGGAACCGCGTTGGCAAGAAACGCGCCACCAAAGAAATAGGCAACGTAGCTCAACCATTCCATCGTCAGACTCTCCTTTGGTTTACCCGCGATCTGCACTCATGACGAGCCTACTTACTAGATACTCCTTCGAGCAATGCCGGACCTTAGCTTTCAGTAACGTGGACGGTTCGCCATCTGCTGCTCGCGTCAAAAAATGCGAGAAGGAAAGCGCATCGACAATGAGCGCTCGTTCGGTCTCTGGTCACGCACTGAAAAGTGTGACGTAGGCACCACTGTTGTCCGTTTTCGTAGGGCCGTGCTTTGGGCATGTAGCAGGGTGTACTCCCCTGACTCTTTCGGACGAACGAGGTCGGCGTGCGTCATCTCTTACGACCCACGATTTCCGCCGCAATCATCGCGACTGGCCTCGCGATCGCAGCGTGTAGTGGAAGCGCGCAAGCTCCGACGACGCCGTCCGCGGGCAGCCCGACGACGGCCCCGTCGACGAAGCCGACCTCAACGCCAACCTCGCCGCCCAACCCGACGCCTACACCGGCGCCGACAGCAACAGCAACAGCGAGCACGGGCTACACGCCTGACGATTGGCCGCTCTTCGATCACGACTCCGCGCGCAGCGGAGTAAGCAACGAGGTTACCGGAACGCAGGGGTCGATTACGCTCACGAAATTGTGGCAGGTCAGTCTGGGCGACATCGCAGACTCAGGACCCATTATCAAGGGCTCGATGTTGTACGTCACCGTCCACAATGGGACCACCTACGGCATCGCGACGTCGACCGGATCGAAGGTTTGGACGTTTACGACGTCCGGTCCCAACATCACGACGTCGGAACCGGCCTACGACGTTTCCGGCAATGAGCTGTACGCCGGCGGGGTAGACGGAAAGGTCCACCAACTGAACCCGGTGACGGGCGTCGAGAATACCGCGAACGGATTCCCGGTCCTCGTCACGCTGGCGCCGCAGACCGAGAAAGACGCCTCGCCGCTCAACGTCGCGAACGGCTACGTCTACGCGCAAACGTCGGCCTACGATGGCGACGGCACCCCGTATGTCGGTCATGTGGTCGCAATCAGCACCACGACCGGCCAATCGCACGTCTTCAACACGCTGTGCAGCTCGATGACCGGGCTCATCCAACCGAGCACGTGCTCGCAGAATCGCTCCGGCATGTGGTCGCGAGCGGGCGTCGTGGTCGATCCGGATTCGGCGATGGACGGCGAGATCTACGTTGCGACCGGAAACGGGACGTCCGACCCGGGCAGCGGCGATTACGGCGACTCGGTGCTGGGCCTCGCTCACGATGCGAGTGCGCTGATCGGCAGCTTCGCGCCGTCGAACGCGGCGATGCTCGATGCCGACGATCTCGATCTTGGCAGCAGTTCGCCCGCCCTGATCCCGCGCCAATCGTCGAGCTTGACACCGCTCATGGCCGTTTCGGCCGGCAAAGACGGAACGCTCCGCTTACTCAATCGCGCAAGTCTTGGCGGCGCTGCGTTGCAGACCATCGCGCTGAGCGCCGGCTTGTTCAGTGCGCCGGCGGTGTATGCGAGTCCGAGCGGTCAGACGTACGTCTATGTCGGGCTTCCGAGCGGCGTCACCGCCTACACGGTCACGACGACGAGTGGCGTGACGCAGCTCATCGCCGCCTGGACCGCCTCGGTGCCGCTTGGCGGCGAGGGCACGTCGCCCGCCGTGCGTAACGGCATCGTCTACGTTGCGGCCTCGAACGAACTCGTGGCGCTGAACGCGACGACGGGCGCGACGATCGCGAGCAACGCGTCACTCGGCGGCGTCCATTGGGAAGCCCCGAGCATCTCGAACGGCGTCGTGTACTGCGCGGACGAGAACCACAACCTCACCGCATTCGCGATCGTCCCGCAAAGCAGCGGCTCGGCAGGTCGCCGCCGCCCATAAGGCGATCGGTGGGCTCCGCCACTCGGCCACGAACCCGCGAAGCTCGTCAACGGAATCGAAATGGACGGTCACCCGGTGGGCCGCTTTCAGGAGTTAATTCCAACTAAGGCGATTGTAACGATTGCGTAACGCACACGTTCAAACAGATCATAGGACCCGGCGGCGCCGAAGACTTGCGGATGAGATACTTGTTTGCTGTGCTTCTCGTCATCGCCGCTACGACATCTAGCGCGCTTTGCGTGGAAGCTCCCCCGCTCCAAACCATGCATCTAACGAACGGTGCCGTCGCTACATCCTACGATCATTGCGGTGACATGGACCTGTGCGCGAGGATCGCTTACGACGACGGCAACGTGCTTTCGATCTACTCCGAAGGCGCGGCCGAGTGCCAGCCCTACTTCTTGCACTTCGTCTTTGCCGATGGGGCGGGAAAGACCCTATTCGAGTTCTCTCGCTCGCTAAACCACACTCACGCGAAGGACGCGGGCTGCGGTCACACGGTCTCGACCGAAATGGTCCTAGACCGAGGCTACGTCCATATGTTGGTCTCTGAAAACCAAGACGGCACGATCAACGCATCCTTTAGCGTGGCAAAGGTGTGATAAAGCTAGCAGCGCTAACGTTTCTAATAGGGACGATCATGTGCTCGCCTACGTCGGTGACCGCAGGGAGTATAACGGAGTATGTTCGCCCACAGCCCGACGCGCCGGTCCAAATCTCTAGCTGCGGTGCAGGCGTTCAGTTCTTTGAGAACCGGTGGGGAGCAATCACGTCTACGTTGACCGTAGGCGCGGATTTCACCAACATAGCTAGCAAGCCAGCAATTGAAGTCGTGTTCAGGATGCAATTATCAAACGCTCTTGGAGATTTTATGGACAATATCTTAGAGCAAGCCACCGGTCAATTTGCTCCGAGCGTACCGATCAAAGGCAATACCTGGTCGCAGACGGACGCTTGGCCAGGTCTCGGTGAAGTGCAGTGCTCGGTCGCTCGCGTTTTGTTCATAGACGGCTCCGATTGGACCGCTCCGAAGCCTGCCCCATCACCTGTTCCATCTTCAAGCCGATAAGCTGGCCTAGCTTTATGCTTTGTAACGGTCGTTGAGACTTACAGCGTATCATGGGATCGCAGAGCGACGAGCCTCTCCAGAATAGCGGCTTGAGGCACGCGTTCGCCACGATCGGCCTACACAACGGCGCCAACGTCAAAGAGGTTGGCGCCCTCATGAGGCACTTGACGCCTCTCATCACGATGTTCACGTATGCTCACGCGATGGAGGGCGTCGGCAGGGAAGCCGTCAACGGTGTCGCGCACTCGCTGCTGGTTGCCGGACAGGTCGCGAACCAGGCGTGAGCAAATGTGAGCAAGGGCCTCTGGAGCGTCACGATTCCCGAGGCGCTTGCGGCGCAAACCCGTATGGCTAAAAGCGCGTTGGTACCTGGAGAGGTGGCAGAGCGGTTTAATGCAGCGGTCTTGAAAACCGCAGAACCTTCACGGGTTCCGTGGGTTCGAATCCCACCCTCTCCGAAGTTCGCGTATTAGGAAAACGAGTTCACACGTTCATGCGTGGTGCCATGATGCTGGCACCGATCGGCTATGCTTGGGGTCGCGCCTACAAGCATTCGGGGAAACGCGATGCGGATTTTTGGATACGTGTTACTGGTCGTCGGTGTTGTCTTCGCCCTCTTGTTTGCGCTAGCGCAATTCGGCGGCGGCCATCTCGGCGTGGTGCCGTTCTTTGTCTCGTTCATGCTGATCGTCATGGGTTGGCAGATGGGGACGGCCGGGAAGGGGATTCTGCGAACGAGTCCCGCCCCGAAGCCCGATCTCGGGAGCGCACAACCCGCGACGGGTCCCGGCCAAAGCGGCGCGGCGGCAGACCAGATGTCGACGGTGGAACTGCCGTTGACGCCCGAGGTTGCGGCGGCGCTGGCGCTTCACAGTGCGCGTTCGCGGCGAATTCTCTTGATGATCAGCGGCGGACTGTTCGTGTTGATCGCCGGACTGGGCGCCGCGATCGCCGCGACGGATACGACGCCGGGCGAGGGCCGCACCTTCCTCGTGGTGCTCGGCGGCGTCGGGGTGGCGTGCGCGCTCCTGATCTACGGAATATCGTGGCTCACGACGCTCGCGCCCGTGCGCAGCGATCTGCGCGGGACGAGTTACTTGCGAACGACAGGCCCCGTACAAGTCGTTCCGATGTTCGGCGGAGCGATGCTGCGGCTGGCCGACCGCGCGTTTCTGATGAACGGGCGTGGCGGCGCGGCGCAGTTGCGCAAACTCGGCTGGGGAAAAGTGGACTACAGCCCGCACGGACACGTGGTCCTCGGCGCCTGGGACCGTGAGGGGCGCAGCGTCTATTGCCTGCCGGGTTACGCGCCCAGCGGCGGCACGAACGGCCCTTAGTCGAGTGCGCACTTCCGCAGCAGCAGGACGCGATAGTTCAGGTTCTCCTTGAAGCGCGTCCGGTCGAATTGTTCGGGCTGCTTGGTGTAGAGGAAGTCCGCAGCCAGCGCCAGTTGCTTGCGCAAGAACAATTTGACGACCCCTACGACGAAGCCGGGGATCACGTGGATCAACAGATCGCGCAGCAACTCGATCGTCGGCAGGATGATTTCGGAATAGGTTTTCTTGCCGATGTCGAGCGTCGGCAGCGTATCGTCGGTGATGTCGTCGCTGGAAACGATTTCGAAATTGCTCTTGGTCAGCTTCTGCGAAAACTCCGACTCCGTCCAGACGGTCTCGTAGTAGGTGATGTCCGACTTGCGAAAGTAGTCGGAGATCAAGAGGTAGCCGCCGTCGGCGAGCAGTTCGCGGGCCTTGGGGAAGAGCAAGTGGTGCGCCATGTATTGGCAGCTTTCCGACATGACGATCAGATCGAACGGCTGCGAGCTGGTGAAGTCCTCGAACTTCGAGAGCGCGAAGGCGGCGCGGTCGCCGAGCCGTTTGGTCACGACCTCGGCGAGATAGGTGTCGGGCGTCAGCGCCGTTACGCTGTAGCCCGCCTCGACCAGCCGTTCGCTCAGCTCGCCAGTACCGCAGCCGGCATCCAAGATGCGCTTGGACCCAGCCGGAATGCGTTCCAGCAAGAACCGGCTGTAATTTGCTTGTGCGCTGCGCAGGCCGTCGATCGTATGCGCGCATCCGCTCCCAAAGAGTCCGAAATGCAAAGAATCGAGGTGGACGATATCGCGACAGAACCGAAGGATGAAATCGCCCGGCCGCTTCTCTTTCACGACGACGGTCCTATGCGCCGCCGCAGTCGTGTTCCGAGTTTCCGCCCCAATACTGCTTGTTCTGCCGGTAGTCCCAAACGCGATACTGGCGCCCGCGGTCGTCTTGATCGGGATTGCAATACTTCGTCGGTGCGGGGCCGCCGAGATAACAGACTTGGACGCGGTCGCCGCGATGCTCGGCGGCCATCACGTCGTTACCGGTCGCGTCCTGATAGTGCGTAACCGAGGCCAGGCCGTGCGCGAACAGCGGTTGGATGCCGAGGCCGGTATTGAAGGTGACCTCTGCGCCAGACTGCTTGAAGTCTGCCGCGGTGAAGCTGGTCTGGCCGGCGCTCCCCAGCCGCGGCGTCACCGACACGACCGTCGTGTCGACGCAAGACATCGCCTTGAAGTGCCAGGGGCCGTTCAAGTACCCCGGGTCCTCGTCGGCGAGTGCCGGCAGCGCACCGGACAGGGCGATCATCGAAAGGCAAGCCGCGAAACGCACGAACGAACCCCTTTTTCAAAAACGAATGCCCCTCTGTTCTGCGTTACGCGCGCCGTCCATTTGCCGGGTCCGGCGAACGGCGCAGCCAATACGCTCGCATGAAGACGGTAGATGGCCGGGCTCGACTCTTGGACGAACTCGACGCTTATGTCCCGCAGACCGGTCACGAGCGTGCGATGCTCGCCCGGCTGCGAGCCTTTGTTTCGCAAAACCCCGGCTGCTTCGAGCGGACGCACCTGGCGGGCCACGTCACCGGTTCGGCCTGGATCGTCGATCGCAGCGGCAGCTTCACACTCTTGACGCACCACCGAAAACTCGGGCGCTGGCTGCAGCCCGGCGGCCATGCCGACGGAAACGCGGACGTTCGCTCGGTCGCACTCCGCGAGGCGCGCGAGGAGAGCGGTCTGCGCTCGCTCCACCCGGCCGCCGCGGGCATCTTCGACGTCGACGTTCACGCTATACCAGCGCGAGCGGGGGAACCGGAACACCTCCACTACGACGTGCGCTTTGCGTTCTTCGGCGATCCGAACGAGGCGCCGGTCGCAAACCAGGAGTCGCACGCCGTCGCTTGGGTCCCGATCGCCGGCCTCGAAGCGTTCGGCATCGACGACTCGGTGCGCCGATTGGCCGCCAAGACCCCCGCGCTCGTGACAACGTGACGAGCGTTAGTGCGCGATCCCGTCCGCGCCGATGCTCTCGAAGCCCGCGAAGGGGACGAGCGCACTTGGAACGAGCAGGCTGCCGTCGGGCTGCTGATAGTTTTCGAGGACGGCGACGAGCGTTCGCCCGACGGCCAGGCCCGAGCCGTTCAAACTGTGTGCGACCTCGGGTTTCGCTTTGGGATCGCGACGGAAACGGATCTGGGCGCGCCGGGCCTGGAAATCGGTGCAGTTCGAGCACGAGCTGATTTCGCGATAGGTTCCCTGACCCGGCAGCCAGACTTCGAGATCGTAGGTCTTGGCGGCATTAAAACCGGTATCGCCCGCGCACAACAGGACCACGCGATAGGGCAGCTCGAGTTCTTGCAGCAGCGCCTCCGCATCGGAGGTGAGCCGTTCGAGTTCGGTGGGCGACCTTTCGGGCTCGCACAGGCAGACGAGTTCGACCTTCTCGAACTGATGCTGGCGGATGAGGCCGCGCGTGTCTTTACCGGCCGCACCGGCCTCTTTGCGAAAGCACGGCGAGTACGCGGTGTAGCGCAGGGGCAACTCCTCGGCGGCCAAGATCTCGTCCGAATGAAGTGCCGTCAGCGGTACCTCCGCGGTCGGAATCATGAACAGATCGGCATCCGCATCGTGGAACATGGCGTCGGCGAACTTCGTCAATTGGCCGGTCGACCACATCGTCCGGCGCGAGACCAAGAGCGGAGGCGCGATCTCGACGTAGCCGCGCTCGTGTGCTCGGGCGAGAAAGAACGACACGATCGCGCGCCCCAGACGCGCGCCGGCACCGCGCAGGATCGAAAAGCGGCTCCCGGACAATTTTGCCGCGCGCTCGAAATCGACGATACCGAGCGCTTCGCCGATCTCCCAATGCGGCTTGGCCGCGAACCCCAATGCCGGCGGTGGCCCGGAATCGCGCATGACGACGTTGTCCGCTTCGCCCGAACCATCGGGGACCGAGTCCTCGAGCAGGTTCGGTACGTCGGCCAGAATCGCGTCGATCCGGCCCTCGAGCGGCGCGATCGCAGCGCTGGCCGCACCGATCTGGGCGTCGAGTTCCGCGATCCGGGGGCGCAGCCGCTGCGCCGCTGCGGCGCGATCGGTCGCCTTCGAAATCTCCGCCGTCAGCACGTTCTTGTCGGCCTTGAGCGCTTCGGCGGCGGTGCGAGCCGCGCGCAGCTGCGCGTCGACCGCTAGGACATCGTCGACGAAGGCGGTTCCGAAGGGCCGCCGCGACGCCGCGCGCCGCACACGTTCGGGGTCGCGGCGCAGGAGCGCAAGGTCTAACATCGGTCCTTGTCTAGTACATAGAATGTAGAAGCGCCCCGAAGCGGAGCGACCAACGCCATTATGCAGGATTCCGAAACCCTCCTACCCTCGCCGTTCGCTGGGGGCTCCGCGCAGTCGGGGTTCGACGTCGCACGTCTGCTTTCACCGGAGCAGGCGCTCGCGAAGTTCTTCACGCACGCGCAGATCGGGCCGGCCGGCATCGAAGAGGTTCCGCTCGAAGGCGCCGCCGGCCGCGTGCTGGCGAGCGACGCGACCGCGCGCGAGGATCACCCGGCTCACCCGCGTTCGACGATGGACGGCTTCGCGGTTGCGAGCGGGCCGCCGTCGAGATTGCGAATCGTGGGCGAAGTTCTGATGGGTCACGCGCCGCCCGGCAAGCTCGGGCCGGGGGAAGCGATGCGCGTGCCGACCGGCGGCGCGCTGCCGGATGGCGCCGACGCGGTCGTGCCGCAGGAGGACGTCGAGTTCGGGCCCGACCGCACGATCGTCGTGCGTGAAACGGTCCGGCCCTGGGAGTGCGTCACGCCGCAAGCGGACGACGTTCGTCGCGGCGAGCGCGTGTTGGCGGCGGGCCGGCGCCTCGGCGCGCCGGAGCTTGGGGTGCTGGCGACGCTCGGCATCGTGCCGGTTGCGGTCTACCTGCGACCGCGGGTCGCGATCGTTTCGACGGGCGACGAACTGGTCGACCCGTCCCAGACGCTGCGCGTTGGCCAAGTGCGGGATTCGAATCGCTACGCGATTGCGGCCGCGCTCGAAGCGCTGGGCGCCGAGCCCGTCCACTTCCCGCGCTCGGCCGACACGCCGGCGGCGCTCTCGTCCGCCGTCGGCGCGGCGCTCGAGGCCTGCGACGCCGTCATTTCGAGCGGCGGATCGTCGGTCGGCGAACGCGATCTGGTTCCGCGCATCGTAGCCGAACTCGGTGCGCCGGGGCCGATCGTTCACGGACTGCGCGTCAAGCCCGGCAAGCCGACCCTGCTCGCGGCGGTCGGCTCGAAACCCGTCATCGGCCTGCCCGGCAATCCGACCTCCGCGCTCATGATCTTCGAGGCGATCGTGCGCCCGATCGTGGCCGCCCTGTGCGGCGAGACCGCCCGTTCCCCGATCGTCCTGCGAGCGCGCGCCAGCGCCGCCTTTGTGGGGCGCGCCGGCTGGACGTGGTTTGTGCCCGCCCGGTTGCGCGAACGCAGCGGGACCCTCGAAGCCGAGCCGGTCGCCATTCGCTCGTCGCATACGAGCTTGCTCGCTCGCGCGTCAGGCTACGCGACGCTCGGCGAGCAGCAGCCCGAGGTCCGGATTGGGGAATATCTCGGGGTGACGCTCTTTTCTTGCGGCGGCGCGCCGCTCGAGGTCACATGAAACGCTTGCTTACGGTCCTCTGCCTCCTGCTCGCGAGCGGTTGCAGCCAAAAGGAAGTCGACGCGGCGGGCAGTTCGCTTGCCAGTGCGGCGCCCGAGTTCGCCAACGATGCTTTGATCGTCGGCCAGATCGAGGGCGCGTACGTGACGATCGATCCCGCCTCCGCGCTGCACGTTGCGGTCTCGTCGCACGATGGTGTCGTCAGTTTGACGGGAAAAGTCCGCAGCGCTCCCATCCGCGACCAATTCATCGCGGCGGCAAAGAAGACCAAAAACGTGAAGCACACCGACGCCTCGCTCGCGGTCGACCCGAATCTGCCGAGCGCGAAGGACCAGGTGGCCGATTTCGCCCTGGCAGCGGCCGTTCAAGCAAACATTGCGGGACAGAGCGGCGTCAACGCTTTGGGCGTGCACGTCGTCGCGCACGCTGGGGTCGTGACCCTGACCGGAAACGTTTCAACCCCGGCGCTGCGCTCGACGATCGTCGCCGCGGCCAAGGGGGTGGCGGGCGTCCGTCGCGTGGCTGACCGGCTGGACGTTCGATCCTGAAGCGCGCGCCCGAACCGACGCCGATCGTGGCGGCCCTGCCGCCCAGCCGGCCGTTCGTGGCGCCCGAAGAACTGGCGCGCCGCGCCGGGCGTACGTCGCTGCTGCGGCTGGGGGCGAACGAGAGCGCCTTCGGGCCGCCGCCGCGGGCGCTGGCGGCGATGCGCGCGGAACTCGAGCGCGCGTCCTGGTATGGCGATCCCGAGTCGTTCGCACTGCGCGGAGCGTTGGCTGCGCGCCACGGTTGCGGGCTGGAGGAAATCGTCGTCGGCGCCGGCATCGACGATTTGCTGGGCCTGGCGGTGCGGGCGTTTCTTTCCCCCGCTGACGTCGCGGTCGCGACGTTCGGTTCGTATCCGACCTACGTCTACCACGTACTCGGTTACGGTGCGCGCCTCGAAACGGTCCCGTACACATCTTCGGGCGCCATCGATCTGGACGGCCTGGTCGCGAGAGCGCACGCGACCGGCGCGCGTCAGGTCTATCTCGCAAACCCCGACAACCCGAGCGGCGCCTTCGCCAAGCGCGCCGAGATCGAGGCCTTCGTCGACGCGTTACCGGCCGGCGCGCTCTTGGTCCTCGACGAGGCCTACGCGGATTTCGTCGCGCCGCACGAGTTATTGGGCGGCGCGGTCGATCCGCGCATCGTTCGCATGCGCACGTTCTCCAAAGCCTACGGTCTGGCCGGCGCGCGAGTCGCCTACGCGCTCGCGGCGTCCGAAGCGATCGCGAACTTCGGTAAGATTCGGCTCCAATACGGCGTGAGCCGCGACGGCCAAGCGGGCGCGCTTGCCGCTCTCGAGGAAACCGAGTTCGTGGCCGGTGTCGTGGCCGAAGTGGCGCGCGGCCGCGAGGACTATCGGGTGCTGGCCCAAACGCTGGGCCTGGCGACGCTGCCTTCGCACACCAATTTCGTCTGCATCGACGCCGGCTCGCGCGCGCGCGCCGAGGCGCTGCTCGAAGCCTTGCTGCAACGCGGCGTCTTCGTGCGCAAACCGGCAGCGCCGCCGCTCGATGGTCACATCCGCGTGACGGTCGGTACGCCGGACGAGCGAAGCACATTCGCGGTCGCGTTGGCCGAGGCGCTAGCAACGCTCGAGGAGAACGCCGTCGTAGGTTCATGAGGTTTGCAATTCTCTCCGACATCCACGGCAATCTCGAAGCCTTGACGGCCGTGCTCGAGCGGATTGCGCCGGATGACCGGGTGTTGTGCCTGGGCGACATCGTCGGCTACGGGCCGAACCCCAACGAATGCCTCGCTCTCGTGCGCGAGCGAGCGACGGTGACCGTGCTCGGCAACCACGACGTCGGCGCGGTAGACGGTCACGGCCTGGCCTATTTCAACCCGGCCGCTCGCGCCGCGATCGATTGGACGCAGCGCGTCCTCGAGCCCGAGCACGCCGCTTGGCTCGACGCCCAGTCGTATGAAGTGCGCGCGGACGACTATCTGCTGGTCCACGGCGCCCCGGTCGACTACTTCACGTACATCCTCGACAAAGGGGCCGCGGCGAAGGCTTTCGCCGCAACCGACGCGCGCTTGATCTTCGTCGGCCACACGCACGTCGCGGACTACTACACGCTGGGCCTGGAGGGGGCGATCGGACACGCTTTCTGCCAAACGGGCGGTCGCCTCGACGCAGACGCGCAGACTCGTTACCTGATCAACGTCGGCAGCGTCGGCCAGCCGCGCGATCTCAACCCCGACGCCTCGTTCGTATTCTACGACGATGCGGCGCAAACGATCGTCTGGGAACGCGTCGCCTACGAGATCGGCCGCACGCAGGAGAAGATCGAGGCGGCACACCTTCCGGAAGCGCTGGCCCGGCGTCTGACCGTCGGACGCTAGGAACATGCCTAGACGACCTCACACAGGAGTCCAATGCTTTGTCGATCGGCCGTTCAGACGGCGTTCCTGCTCGCGTCCGCGCTCGCGCTCGGCGGCGCCGCCGTGCCGGCGCCACCGGAGCGCAACGATTATGCAAATCCGGCATTCGCCGCCCCGCTGTCTTCGGGCTTGAAGCATTTCTACGCCAGCGACTTCAAAGCGGCCGAAGCGGATTTCCAACGCTCGCTCACGGTCGTACCCGACAACACGCTAGCGATCTCATTTCTCAACGCCGCTTCGGCTCAGCAGCAAGGCGAACTCGACGTCGTTACCAACGTCGAGGAAGACGCGGTGTCGGGCGCGCCAAAGAACTATGTCAACCACGTTCGGCTGGCGTTCTCGTACATGTTTCAGTCGGCCTCGGGGCGCGATCGGACCCAAGATGCGCGTGACGAGTTGAACCTCGCCGTCGGGCTCGATCCCGACGGCCAGGCCGCTCACGTGGGGTTGGGAATCTTGCGCTTCAACGAACGCTCGGCCAATCGTGCCAAGACCGAGCTGTTGACGGCGCTGCGCGCCGATCCGAACAACGTGCTCGCGCGCGAGTACTTGGGGCAGCTCTACCAAACCGACCTGCGCGACCCGCAGCGAGGCCTCGAGTACGTGATCGAGGTGCCGAACTTGGTCCCAAATTATGCCGACATCCAGTTCCACATCGGTTCGCTGCTGAGCGATCTCGGCCAACCGGACGCCGCGATCACCTATTTGAGAAAGGGCATCGCGCTCGACGCGAACCGGGTCGGCGAAGCCGGCCAGCACGGCTACACGCTGATCGCGCGGATCTACATCAGCCAGCACAAGCTCAAGGAAGCGACGGCCGTGCTCAATGATGCGATCGCTGCCGACGTCGACACGATTTACGCGAAGACGCTGCTCGCGAAGATCAAGAACGGCGACTACGACAGCGGCGGCTCGGCCTCACCCCCACCGGCGCCACGGTAGTGCCCGAGTCCGAGGAGCCCGTCGATGACGGGCGCTGCGTCGGCTGCGGGCCGCTTTCCGAGATCGGCCTGAGAATGGCGTTCGAGCTGGGTCCGGACGGCGCGGTCACCAGCCGCGTCGTCGTGCCTGACGCATTCCAAGGCTGGCGCGGCGTCGCGCACGGCGGCGTCGTCGCGCTGATGCTCGACGAAGCGATGGCCTACGCCGCGGGCGCTCGCGGCGTCATCGGCGTGACCGGGGAAATGAAGATGCGGTTCCGCCGGACCGTTCCGACCGGTGCGCCGCTCGTGGTGCGGGGCAACGTGCTTTGGCAACGGCGCAACGTGCTGGGAATTGAGGCCAGCCTGAGCGACGAGGCGGGAACGCTGCTGGCCTCCGGTACGGGCAGCTTCGTGCAGCGCGGGACCGTCGAACCGGGGACGCGGTTCTCGCAGTTGCGCTAGATTCTTTCGCTGCGGAGTTGCGCGTCCGGAGTGTGGCGAAGAGGTATCCGCACCGATGGCCGCACCGAAAGCAAAGTCCACCACGCCCCCGGCGGCCGCGAGAAAGCCGCCGGCACCGGCCCCTACCATCGAGAACCGGCGGGCGCGCTTCGAATACGAGTGGCTCGAACAAATCGAGGCCGGCATCGTGCTGACCGGCACCGAGATCAAGAGTATCCGCACGGGTCAAATCAGCATCTCGGAGGCCTATGCTCGCATCCGCGACGGTGAACTTTGGCTGCTGTCGATGCGCGTACCCCCATATAAAGAAGGCAGCTTCTCGAACGTCGACCCCGATCGGCCCCGCAAGCTGCTCGTGCACCGCGGCGAAATCGACCGGCTTGCGGGGCGGGTCTCCGAGAAGGGTCTGACGCTGATTCCCGTGCGCCTGTACTTCAAGCGCGGTCGCGTCAAGATCTCGATTGCGCTCGCGCGCGGCAAGAAGATCTGGGACAAGCGCCGCGACGAGCGCGACCGCGACGTGCAGCGCGAACTCGCGCGCGCGGTGCGCAAATAGTGCGCGGCGCGCGGCCTCGGGCGGCCCTCGAAACCGCGGTCGCGCGTAGCGTCGCAGCGCGGCGCGGCGAAGTGCTGCTGGCGGCCGTCTCCGGCGGCCCGGATAGCGCAGCGCTCGCGGCGCTGCTGGCACGGGCGGCGGCGCGAGCCGGGGCGTCCGTTATCTTGGCCCATGTCAACCACGCCGTGCGCTCCGATGCCTGGCAAGACGAAGCGGTCGTGCTCGCGCTAGGCGCCGCGCTTGGGATTCGCGTGACGGCGCTCTCGCTAGCACCCGGGCCTCGGGACGAAGCCCGCTTGCGCGCCGGGCGCTATGCTGCGCTAGCGAAGCTGGCCCGTGTGGCCGGCGCCTGCCGAATCTTCACGGCGCATCATGCGGCCGACCAGACGGAGACGGTGCTGCTGGCGCTGTTTCGCGGGGCCGGCGCCGCCGGTCTGTGCGGGATGCCGGTCCGTCGCGAACTCGAGCCGGGCTTGGAACTGGTGCGCCCGCTGCTCGAGGTGGAACCCGGCGCGTTGCACGCATATTGTGCGGCCTTGCATCTCCCGTTCGCGATCGATCCGACAAACGTCGAAGTGGAATACCGGCGCAACGCCCTGCGGGCGGCGCTGGCGAAGCTGCGCGACGACTTTCCGCACCTCGACGCGGCCGTCGCTCGCTGCGCGCGGATCCTGAGCGAGGAACGCTCCGGGACCAGCACGGCAATCGTGCGAGCGCAGTTGCGGGCGCAACTGGTGGCACTGGACGGCGACGTCCGCGACCTGACGTTCGAACGGCTCGACGCGGCCGCCCGCGCCGTCGAAAGCGGCCGGCCGGGGCGGCACTTTTTGCGCCGCGGGCTGGAAGTGGTGGTCGAATGAGCTTCGAAACGCAGTCCGACGGTGTGGCCGACGTCACGCCGGACACCATTGCCGCGATAGTCTTCGATGCGGGGACGATCGCCACGGCGGTTCGACGCCTCGCCGCCTGCCTTGCACGGGATCTCGCGGGCCAGCCCGCGGTCCTCGTGGGCGTGCTGAAAGGAGCCCTATTCCTGACCGCCGACCTGGCCCGGGCGCTGCCCGAGAACATGGACGTGACGATCGATTTCCTCGTCGTTTCGAGCTACGGGAACGCCGAACGGTCCAGCGGGGAAGTCCGCCTGCTCAAGGACACGAGCGCAAGTGTCGAGGGTAAGAATGTGGTGATCGTCGAGGATATCGTCGACAATGGACTGACGCTCGCCTACCTCCAGCGGCTCCTGGGAAGCCGGAACCCTGCATCCTTGAGGTCATGTGTCCTGTTGGACAAACCGTATCGCCGCAGTGTGGACGTCCACGTGGATTACACGGGATTAACAGCGCCGGACACGTTCATCGTAGGTTACGGTCTGGATTACCAAGAAAAATATAGGAATCTCCCCTATCTCGCGCGACTCCACGATTGGGCGTTCCAGGGCTAGGCGAAGGGAATAGGATAGCACACGTTGGGCAAACACGTCAGATCGATCGTCATCGTCGTCCTCATCTTCATCGCGATCATTTTCATCGTCGACAAGCTGTTCGTCAGCCAAAGTTCGACGACGAAGCTGACCTACAGCGAACTCTATTCCCAGGTCGACGCGGGCAACGTCAAGGACGTTACGATCTCGGGGCAGCACGACGTCGTCGGCGACCTTCGCAAACCGGTCCCGACCGGCGGCGACACTCGCTTCACCTCGACGATCCTCGACGACACGGCCCTGCTCTCCGACATGCGCAAGCACGACGTCGCGATCACGGTCGACAATTCGTCGCCGGCGCCGATCGTCTCGATGCTCGTGCAACTGATCCCGTTCGCGCTGATGGCGCTGCTTTTGCTGTTCATCTTGCGCCAAGCGCAGAGCGGCGGCAGCCAAGCGCTGTCGTTCGGGCGCTCGCGAGCGAAACTGCTTTCCGAGAACCGCCCCAAAGTGACGTTCGCCGACGTGGCCGGCATCGAGGAAGCCAAGGAAGAACTGGGCGAGGTCGTCGAGTTTCTGAAGTTCCCGAAGAAATTCCAGGCGCTCGGCGCCCGTATTCCCAAGGGCGTGCTGCTGCTGGGTCCGCCGGGCTCCGGCAAGACGCTGTTGGCTCGCGCGATCGCGGGTGAGGCGGGCGTTCCGTTCTTCTCGATCTCGGGTTCGGATTTCGTCGAGATGTTCGTCGGCGTCGGCGCGAGCCGCGTCCGCGACCTGTTCGAGCAAGCGAAGAAGAGCGCGCCCTGCATCGTGTTCATCGACGAGATCGACGCGGTCGGCCGCCAGCGCGGCGCCGGGCTGGGCGGGGGGCACGACGAGCGCGAACAGACCCTCAATCAACTGCTCGTCGAGATGGACGGGTTCGACCAGAACACCGGCGTCATCCTGATCGCCGCCACGAACCGGCCCGACGTGCTCGATCCGGCGCTGCTGCGTCCGGGCCGCTTCGACCGCCAGATCGTCGTCGATCGGGCCGACATCAAAGGCCGCCAGGCGATCCTCGCGGTGCACTCCAAGAACAAGCCGCTCTCGAAGGAGATTTCGCTCGAGACGCTGGCCCGGCGCACGCCGGGCTTCTCCGGTGCCGACCTCGAGAATCTGCTCAACGAGGCGGCCCTGCTGGCCGCCCGCCGCAACAAGTCGATCATCGAGATGAGCGACTGCGAGGAAGCGATCGACCGCGTCGTCGCAGGCCCCGAACGCAAGTCGCTCGTGATGTCGCAAAAAGAGAAAGAGAATACGGCTTACCACGAGTCGGGCCACGCGATCGTCGGCGGCCTGTTGCCGCAAGCCGACCGCGTCCACAAGGTCACGATCATCCCGCGCGGTATGGCACTGGGCATTACCTGGTCGCTCCCCGACGAAGACCGGCACTCGCGAACCAAGAACGAACTGTTGGCCCAGATCACGATGGCGCTGTCCGGCCGCATCGCCGAAGAGATCAAGTTCGGCGACGTGACGACCGGCGCGTCCAACGATTTCGAGAAGGCGACCGAACTGGCGCGCCGGATGGTGACGCAGTACGGCATGTCCGATTCGCTCGGCCCAATCCAATACGGGCGCGGAAACCACCAAGTCTTCTTGGGCCGGGATTTCGGCGAAGACCGCAACTACTCCGAAGAGATCGCGGGCAAGATCGATGCGGAAGTTCGCAAGATCATCGAGTCCTGTTATTCCGAAGCGACCGGCATGCTCAAGGAAAATTGGCACAAGGTCGAGCGGATGGTCGCCTCGCTGCTCGAGCACGAGACGGTCGAAACCGACGAGGTCGTGGCGATCCTGAGCGACATGCCCTACCCGCGCAAGGCCGACGAGACGACGGCCACGTTGCCGATCGCAGCCTCGACCGCCCTGGAGCCCGAGGCCGGACGCACCGAAAAGCCCAAACGCCTACCCCCGAACATCACCCCCGAGCCCGCCTAGGAGCGCGCCGGCCGATCGTCCACCCAATGTGCCCGGCACCCCTCAGCCGCGCCCGCAGCGGAAAAAGACGAATACTTTGTTCCGGGTAAGAGACGAGTATGAACCTTAGCGTGCGGCTCCGGGCGAGTGTGCTCGGGGCCTTCCTCGTCGCCGCCGCGCTCCCGGCCCGCGCGGCGACTGCCGATCTGCCCGATCTTGGCCCGAACGTCACCGTCGGCCGCCTGCCGGTGGGGGGCACCGTGATCGTGAGCCCCGCCCAAGGTGCGCCCGTCGCCGCGGTCGAGTTGTGGTACCGCGCACCCTCGACGGGCTTCGGGCCCAAGCCCGAGCCCGGCATCGCGCGATTGGCCGCGCAGATGGTGGCCGCCTCGAAGCCGATTGTGGGTGATCCGTTGGGCAAGACCGTCAGCGACGTCGGAGGGCGCCTAGGGATCACCGTCTACGGCGACTCGGTCGCCATCTCGGCCGTGGTGCCGGCGATCCAAGCCCGCTCCATCGTCAAGGCGCTGACCAGGGCCTACTTCGCTCCGGTCGCGACCGAAGACGGCTTCCGCGAGGCTGCCCGGGAGGTCGAACAGGAGTCGCAGATTTCCAGCTTCGATCCCGAAACCGTCGTTCGCGACGCTGTCTTTTCCGAGCTGTTTAGTGCCGGTCCGCAGCATTTCCCCACCCTCGGCGCGCCCAAGGACATCGCCCAGATCTCGCTCGACGACACGAAAGCCTTCGCGACCCGCGCGTTCCGCTCGCAAAACGCCACGCTGGTCGTCAGCGGCGCGGTCGACCCCGGCGTTGCCTCGGCGGCGGCCGGCGGCCGGCCTGACGGCGATTCCTCGCCGGAGGCGCCCTCCGAGCCGGAAATCGCAAGCGACCTCGAGCCGGTCACCAAGAATTTCGTCGAATCCGTCGGCGGATACGGCTGGATCGGGCCCGGCATCGCCGATACGCGCGAAGCGACCGCGATGGACTTCATCGCCGACTACCTATTTCGCTCGGACGATGGCTACGTGACGCGTCAGGTTTTGCAGAAATATCCGCAGGCATTGCTGCTGGGTCAATTCATCACGCTGCACGATCCGGGTGTCATGTTCGTGGTCTATTCGGGCCGCGACGACACGCCGGCGCTTCGTACGCTGGTCGACGACGGTTTCGCGCGCGTGCAGCAGGCGATGGATCCGGCGGCGTTCTCGAGCGCCCTCGAGGCGTTCAAATATCACCTGTTGAGCGATTTGCAGACGCCGACCGAGATGGCCGACAACTTCGGCTGGTACAACGTCGAAGGCGCGCCCGACTACGCTCCGGGCGCCAACGGCGACGGCGGAATCTATTTCAAGACCGCCGATTCCCTGACGCCCGATTTCGTGGCCGCGGTCGCGAAAAAGTATTTCGCGAAGGCGCCCGCCGTCGTGACGCTGCGGCCCGAACCCGCGCCGGCGCAGAAGGCGAAATCGCAATGAGAACCTGGCTCGGCGCGGCGGCGCTGTTGGCGCTCCTCGGGGCCGCGCCGACCCCGGCCGCGCGTTATCCAACCGCCTTCGCGACCGATCTCGGCGTTACCAAATTGATCGCCGAAACCGATGCCGACGCGGCAATCAGCGGAGCGCAGATCTTCGTCGCGGCCGGCCTCGATCGCGAACCGAAGAACGGCAACGGTGTGGCGGCGCTGGTGGCCGAGTGCATCACGCGCACGCCGGTTGCGGGCGCCGCGCTGCGCGACGCCGTCGCAGCGAGCGGCGGTACGCTTACGTACACCGTCGACGGGCGCTCGGTACACTACTATTTGGAGGCCCGCTCCGAGCATCTGGACGCCCTGGTCGCAATGTTTGCCCAGGGGCTCGCCGCGCCCGATTTTTCGGCGCCGACGATCGCACTAGCTCGCCAGTCGCTCGCCGCGCGTGAAACCGCCTTCGAAACCAACCCGCTTTCGGTTGGAATCCAGATGTTTCGGCGCTCGTACTATGCGACCAGCGCCGGCCAGCCGGCGCTCGGCAGTACGGCCAGCCTGGCGCTCTTGTCGAGCAGCGACGTCGCCGCGTTCTACCGCGCCAACTACAAGCGCGGCGCGGTCTTTTCGAGCGTCGTCGGCAAACTCACACCGGGTCTCGACGAAGCGCTGAAGCAGGTAGCGCGCGGCCTTCCCGACGGCCCGGTGATCGCCGTCGCGGAACGCGCGCGCGCCATCCCCGCCTCGGCGCCACGGATCGTGGCGCACCGCGACGTGTCCGCGCCGTGGATCGTGGTCGGCTTCGCCGCGCCGGCGCCGAACAGCCGCGATTTCGGCGCGATGCTGGTGCTGGAATCGCTGCTTTCCGACGCCTTCGAACGCAGCAGCGCGACGACGATCGGCTTCCTCGAACGGTCGGTCGGCGCGTTCTATCTCTACGACTCAACGCCGGCGAGCCTGGTCGTGTACGTGAACGGTTCGCAGGTCGACCCGGCGCTGGCGCTGCGTGAACTGCTGATCGTCTCACACTCGCTTTCGACGCGGCCGCTGGGCGCCGAACCGTTGCGGCATTTCAAAGCCGCCGCCGAGGGACAGTTCCTGTCGGATTCCGTCAACCTGTCCGATCGGGCCTATTTGCTCGGAGCGTTCTCCTCTCAGGGGCTCGGCGACGATTCGATCAACGCAGCGCTCGGATCGCTCGAACGGACCACGGGCGGCGACGTGCAGCGGGTGGCGAAGAATTACTTGCAGCGCTACATCGTCGCGTTGGTCTTGCCGCGCCAGCAATAGGCTCGCGGGTCGCGCTGGTCCACGATTACCTCAACCAGCGCGGCGGGGCCGAGCGGGTGTTCCGGCACGTGGCGGACCTCTATCCGCGCGCGCCCGTGTTCACCTCGCTGTTCGATCGGCGCATCACGGGCGACCTCGTCGAAGCTTCCCGGGTGCGCACCTCCGCGCTGCAAGCCCTACCGGGATCGTCGCATTACTTCCGTTTTCTCGCCCCGTTCTACCCGGCTGCATTCGAGCACTTCGATCTTTCGCCGTTCGATCTGATCGTCAGTACGACGACCGCTTGGGCCAAGGGCGTGCGCTTTCGGCCCGATGCGGTGCACGTCTGTTACATCCACACGGTCAGCCGCTTCGCGTTCGCCTACGACGACTACGTGGGCGGCCTCTGGTCGCGCGCGGGACCGCTCGCACGGCCGGTCGTCGATCGCTTGATCGCATGGGATCGTCTGGCCGCGCAACGGCCGACGGCGTTCATCGCGAATTCGCGCAACGTCGCCGAGCGCGTCAAGCGTTACTACGGCCGGGAAGCCTACGTCGTGCATTGTCCGGTCGATCTCGAGCGGTTCGCGGTTGGAGACGGCGCCGGCGGCTACTTTCTCGTCGTGTCGCGCTTGCTGCCCTATAAGCGCGTCGACCTCGCGATCGAAGCCTGCCGCCTGGCGGGAGTGCGCTTGATCGTGGTCGGGCGGGGCCCGGCGGAGCGCCGGCTGCGGGAACTCGCGGCCGGCACGCGGACGGAATTTCTGGGTGCCGTGTCCGACGCCGAACTGGCAGCACTGATGGCGGACGCGCGCGCCGTCATCGTGCCGGGCGAGGAGGATTACGGTCTGGTCCCGCTCGAGGCGAACGCCGCCGGCCGGCCGGCGATCGCCTACGGACGCGGCGGCGCGCTCGAGACGATCGTCCCCGGCGTGACGGGCGAACATTTCGCCCTGCCGGCAGCGGCGTCGCTCGCCGACGAACTGCTGCATTTTGAGGCTGGGCGCTACGATCCGGCCGCGCTGCGCGCGCACGCCGAGTCCTTCGCCCCCGATCGCTTCAAAGTGACCTTCGCGACGCTCGTCGAGGAAATCGCGAGCGGCCGCCTGCGCCCGCGCCCGGTCTCAGCCCTGCGCTAACGTGCGCAGAATCGCGAGGGTCTTTCGCGCCGACTCACGACGGTCGGAAAAAGCGTAGCGGGCGGCGGCACCCGCGCGAAGCGCCGAGAGGCGCCCCGGGTCGTCGAGCAGTTCGCGAATCGCGCGCGCCCAGAGGAGCACGTCACGCGGCTCGAGCAGCAGCGCGCAGCCCCCGGTCGATTCCGGCAGCGCCGTCGCGTTCGACGCGATCACGGCCGACCCGCAGGCCATGGCCTCGATTGGGACTAGGCCGAACCCTTCGGCCAGCGACGGCACGAGCACGATGCTCGCGTTTCGGTACAGCGCGCGCAAGAGCGCGTCGCTAGCCGAAACCTCGCCGCAGCGGAGCGCGAGCGCTCGCGCGAAGATGCGGTCGCGCGGCTCGAGTTCCCCCGCGACGACGAGCACTTCGTCCGGGCCGCGCAACCCGCGCGCACACGCCTCGAGCGCCACCCGCGCGTTCTTGCGCCGCTCGCGTACCCCGACGACCAGGACGAAGCGGAGGCCCGCCAGAGCCGCCGGTAAAATGTCGCCGAGGGCCGGAAACCAGAACG
>Ga0302326_10006626_pt1 | contig 25950 bp, 21 predicted proteins | sample Palsa_T0_3_FD_202264 | JGI IMG/M metagenome (GOLD analysis project Ga0302326, IMG submission 202264) | Peat permafrost microbial communities from Stordalen Mire near Abisko, Sweden - Palsa_T0_3 | ecosystem: Environmental > Terrestrial > Soil > Palsa > Peat permafrost | place: Sweden: Abisko... | reverse complement strand
CAGCTTCAAGTCCGCCAATGCAATCGGTGGCCCGGCGGTCCGGCGCCAGTGGGCGAACTCGCCCTCGAGCGGCAACACCTTTGAATCGCTTAGCTCGCCGTAGCCAACGGCGCCGGCGTGCTCGTAGCGGAGGAATGTTGGCATGAGTGTGTCAGTCCGCGAGTAGTGGAAGATCGGCTCGTGTGTCGCTCTCCGAGAAGAAACGCCCGGTACGAAGCGCGCCGGCCAGGGTGGTGCGCAATCCCCAGCGCGGTTCATCCAACCGGTTGCCGCGCCCCGCGTGCATGCACCGACGGTTATCCCACAGGATCGCATCGTCCGCCTGCCATTTGTGCTCGTAAATATAGCGCGGCTTCAGCATGTGAGAGGTGATCTCCGCGAGCAACTCGTCGCTCTCGACCGCGGTGAGTCCGAGGAACTGATCAACATAGGTCGGACTCAAGAAAATGCATCGCCGACCCGATTCGGGATGGGTCAGTACGGCCGGGTGCACCACCGACGGATACCGGCGGATCACCGCAGGATTGTCTTCGCTGGGAAGGCTGGCGGGATCCTCCTCAATCGTGGAGGGTCTTACCCGGGTCCAGATGGCGCCTGGCCGCGTCTGCTTGACGGGCCCTAGTCGCAGAGTCGCCTTGTATTCGAGACCATCGAGGGTGCGCCTCATCCCTTCCGGCAAGTCATCGTAGGCCATGGCGGTGTCGGCCACCAGCGTCTCGCCCTCATGCACCGGAACCTCGACCATGCGTAGCATGGCTCCCTTGCAGATGTCCGGCGTGTAGGCGGTGTCGCGGTGCCAGGGGATGCGGTTGATCCGCAGATCTCGATCGTCGTACACGTAGGAAGGGTTGCGTTTCGCGCCGCCGAGGTCGATCAGCAAGGGATTGAGATTCGATCGAACTTCCGGCATGGGGTGCAGCTCGAGTTCGCCGAAACACCGGCTGATGGCGAGGTGACGCTCGATCGAATCGATGCGTGAGAAGACGAGAAATCCATGCGCCAGCCAGGCTTCATACAGCGCGCGCTTCACCGCGGGATCATTTTCTGCCCCAGGGGCGAGATCGGCGACGCGGGCGCCCACCCTCATCGGGATGATGGAAGCAGCCACCCTATCCATGGGCAGCCTCCGTCCGGACCGGCGCGAGGTATTCGAGCTGCCCAACGGTGTTGCGCCAAAGCTCAGCCTCGTCGAACACCACGGAGCCATCGGCAGAGACATAAGTCGGAGCGGCGGCGCGGAAGTTCAGAATGCTGAGGCCCTCGGGCCCTGCCATGAAACCGTACTTGGTATTGGCGGCGATGGCGATGGCGGTGCCGGGCCCGTGCAGGCGCTTGCCGAGACGCACCGATCCCGCGCGCACGAAGATCACCTCGTCCTCGGAATGAGAATGCACCGCGACCTCCCCGCCCGCCTCGCCGAAGTCGTTCTCATGCAACCACACCTGGCAGGTGGGACATTGCGCATCAGCATGAAGCGCCATCCCCGTTCGGCTTCCGGCGGCATTGTCGACGCGGGGCACCCGGTCGGACGGCAGTAGGTGCACGTGGCCGCCGGCGCGATGCTCGTTGCCGCGCTGTCGCCGATGGAATTCGAGCACCGAGGTATCCGGTTCGAGCGCCGTCAGGCGCAGAGATGAGCCGTGCTCGACAATGGCGGTCGAGCGAGGGGCGAGATTGCGGCCGCCCGCTTCGACTGCCCCCTTCCAAATGTAAATCAGCCTGTCGGTTGGGGTGCCATCAACATTCAAGGTGGCGCCCCCGCCCAGGCGATGCAGGTGCAGATGAATCGAATCGCTGTCTCGGTGAAATAGTGCCCGCGTTTCCATACGGCCGGTGGAATCCGCGGGCGGAGTTACGGTCGGTGCGGTGTCGGTCGATGCCATCAAAACTCGTGTCACGGATGAGCCCCCGCGTTACCAGCCGAACTACATATAGCCGAATTCCCACTTGGGGGGAAGCTGGCTTTGACCTCGGGCGTGCTTTTGCGCTATAGCCGCAGGGATGCACCCGGAGACATATGGATGAATGCCATGGCGCGCGCCTGCAATATCGATGATTTGGCCGCGCTGGCGCGTCGGCGACTACCGCTCGGCCTCTACGAATACCTGGACCGCGGCGCCGAGGATGAGATCACCCTGCGCGAGAACGGCGACAGCATCAAACGGGTGTTGCTGCGGCAACGAGTGGGGACGGATGTCTCGCAGCGCGATATTTCCACGCGGCTATTCGGAATCCGGCTTTCGATGCCCGTCGGTATCGCGGTCACCGGCCTTGCGGGACTGCTCGCCTTTGAGGGAGAGCACAGCCTCGCACGGGCCGCCGCCCGCGCCGGTATTCCTTTTACGCTTGGCACGAGCAATTTCGCCTCGGTGGCCGAGATACAAGCCATCTGCGGCGATCTGCTTTGGCGCCAGGTCTACCCGGCCAAGGACCGCGATGTGCTCCGGCACCAGGTGAGCACCGCGAGGAGAGCCGGCGTGAAGGTACTGATCGTGACCATGGACTCGCCGGTGTTGGGCAATCGGGAATATCTGCGTCGCGGTGGATGGATGCCCGGTGCGCTCAGCATGCGCGCAAAATTGCAAATCCTGAAATCACCGCGCTATTGCTTCGGAACATTGCTGCGCTATGCCTTGCGCGGCGGATTTCCCGAGATGGCCCACATGCCGGCCGGCAAGACGCGCTTTCTCGATGGAACATTCGCGCAAACGGCGGATGATTTCACCTGGGACGAAGTGCGGACCTTGCGGCAGCAGTGGAAGGATGTCCTGGTGTTGAAGGGTCTGTCGACCGCCGAGGACGCGCGGATTGCCGCAGACTGCGGCGTGGATGGGATCATCGTCTCCAATCATGGCGGCCGCAGCCTCGATGGTTGTGTGCCTTCCATGGGCGCGCTGGCTGCAATCGTGGATGCGGTAGGAACCAAGGTGACGGTCTTGGTCGACGGCGGGTTCAAGCGAGGCGCGGATGTGCTCAAGGCGTTGGCCATAGGCGCCTCCGGAGTCATGGTGGGACGCGCTACATTGTACGGGCTCGCAGCGGGCGGAGAAGCTGGCGTGGATCGTGCGTTGCAGATCTTCAGCGAAGAAATTCATCGTGCGCTGGCACTGATCGGCTGCCGACATCTCGCGGAGCTCGGCCGGGAATACGTAACGATGAGCCAGGGCTACGCCGCATGGCCCGGCTGATTTAGGCGTTGGTGAGTTTTTCCCAGATCAGCCGATCACCGCCCATCGGATCGTTCTCGATCTTCGGATTGGCGGTAAACACCATTGTCGCGCGCTGTTCCTTGGTGTAGGCCGACCAAGGCATAGCCGGCGTCGACGGATCGCCCTTGCGCGCAAAGGTCGTCCACGCCGTGCTCATCTTGACGGAGAGCCGTTGCGCCTCGGGAATTCCCTTGGACATGCCGAGGGCCTCGGTATTTCCGAAATAGAAGCTGCAATCGCTGGCGTGAGTCGCCTTCAGGATGGGCAGGCGCGGACTTTCCCAATCGAATAAGTACATGTAGGTTGGCGCGCCGCCGCCTTGAATATGCGCCTCCGCCGCCTTGATCGAGGCGAACCTCGTGCCGTCCGACATGATGCGCACGAGAAGATCGCCCGGCGAGTAGTCCGGATGGTTCTTGCGGTAGCCGGCGATCATCTCGGCCGCGTGCGCGCCGGCGCTTGCACTCACGCGCTTCTGAAGGTCTTCCTCCGTGGCAGTCTTGCTGATGGCGCCGAGAGTCAAGGTACCTTCATGCATCGAGCAACCGACGATATACGGAATGGGCGCATAGCCCTTCGCAATGGCCACATTCGGAATCTCCGGAAAATCCGCAGTGCCTACCACCGGGGTATAGTTACGCCCCGGACCAGGACCCTTCGAAGCGGCGTAAAGCCGCTCGATGGGCATCTGCTGCAGGTCCCCGATCTGGTTGGGCTCCAGTCCCGCGTCCTTGAGAAGTTCCAAAGCCAATTCCGTTGCCCGGGTGCGGTCCGGTTGACCCGGTATGCCCCAGCCCGCGCCGAAATTTCTGACGACGCCACTCTGGCACACTGCGCGGTGAAACAGTCCCTTGGCCGCGGGCATCGCCATCAGAATGTGGATCTTCGCGCCTCCGCCGGATTCGCCATGGACCATTACATTGTTCGGATCGCCGCCGAAGGCCTCGATGTTGTCACGAACCCACTCGAGGGCGGCGACCAAGTCCAACTGGCCGACGTTGCCTGACGCCGCGAAGTCATGGTCGAGGTCGCCCAAATGGCAGTAACCTAATACGCCGAGACGATGATTGAGCGACACACTCACGACATCGTGGTTTCGAGCGAGATTGGTACCGTCCGTGCGGGCGCCGGCTCCAAGGCCAATCGAGAAACCACCACCATGGATCCAGACCATTACCGGTCGCTTTTTGCCGTCGCGCAGACCCCGCGTGAACACATTGACGACCAGACAATCTTCGCTGTACGGCGTATCCGTATCGCCGCCATTGAACACCAACCCGAACTCATTGCCCGCGGTGGAGTCGGCCGGAGCCGCCATAACCGGAGCGCCCCCTGGACCTAAGCCTTGCGGACAGGATGGCCCCCAGGCCAGGCAATCGCGCACGCCTGCCCAGGGTTGCGGCTTGCGGGGCGGCATGAATCGGTTCGCACCCGCGGTGGATGCACCATACGGTATCCCCTTGAAGGTGTAGACGCCCTTGTTGTTGACGCCGCGCACCTTACCCGAGGAAGTCTCGGCCACCGGGTCCTTGTTGGTGCCCATAAACTCGGCCGCTCTGCCGAGCATGGGAAGAACCATCGTGCCGCCAATAGCGTACGAGGCAGCCGCGATAAAGTGTCGACGATCCATGTATTTGCTCCCCCGGCTTAATTAGACTCTAAGGCTGATATTCTGCCAACCGATCCGCCCCGTCAATACGACTACTCTGCGATGGTTGTCTCGTCGCTCAACTCGCTGCTCGGCATAGCGCGGCGCAGGAGCAGGACCGCCGGAATGGCGGCAAGCGCCAGCCACATCATCAATTTGAAATTATCGTCGTAGGCAACCATGGCCGCCTGTTGGGTAACTTGCGCGTTAAGCACCGCCAGCTGCCGCATGTTCGCGATGCCTTGCGGCACTTGCTCCCGGACTATGGCGCTGTAAGGGGTCAGGTGCCCGACGAGCGAGGCGTGCACGATTTCTGTATTTCGCGTCAAGAGCGCTTCCACCACCGATATGCCGACACTACTCCCGAGGTTTCGAAATAGGCTGAAGAGTGCCGCGCCTTCGTTGCGCAAACTCGGGCTCAAGGTGGCAAACGCCACGCCTGCCAGCGGCACGGAGACCAACCCTGACCCGATCCCCTGCGCGATGCCCGACCACATCACCGTACCTGCGTCCATTTGCAAATTGAAGCGCGTCATTTGCCACGCGGACAATGCCGCGAAGCCGAAGCCGATACCAATGATCAAACGCATGTCAATTCGATGAGCGATGCGTCCGATGAGGAGCATCGCCGCCAAACTGCCAAATCCACGCGGCGCAGTGACCAATCCCGTTGTAATCACGGGGTACCCCATGAGGCCCTGCAGAAGCGGCGGTAATAACGCAAGTGTCGAGTAAAGGATCAGTCCGACGGTAAAGACGAAGACGCAACCGGCCATGCAGTTCCGATCCTTGAACAGCGCGGGTTCCAAGAACCGGGTTTTACGCGTGGTGAGCATGTGCACGATGAAAAGATACAGTGCCGAGACCGTAACGGCGGCCTCGATGCAGATTTCGGTCGAGTTGAACCAATCCTTGAGCTGTCCGCGATCGAGGGTGATTTGCAGCGCGCCGACCGCGAGGCTCAAGGCCGCGAAACCTAAAAAGTCGAATTGCGAACGCTTGATCTTGGTTTCATCCATCGCACCGAGAATCCCCATGAAAGAGAGCACACCAAAAGGCACGTTGATGTAGAACACCCAGCGCCAGTTGTAGTTCTCGGTCAGCCACCCACCCAGAGCCGGGCCTGCTATGGGACCGATGGTGATCGCCATCGACCAGATGCTCATTGCCCTCATCTGCCTTTCAGGCGGATTGATGTCGAGCATCACGGCTTGTCCCATCGGTACGACCGCGGCGCCGCAGGCCCCCTGCAATAGTCGCGCAAACACCAACTCCGGTAAGGATTGCGCGAGCCCGCAGAGCATTGAAGACAAGGTGAAACCAGCAATGGACACGAGAAGGACGCGCTTTCGCCCGACGCGTCCCGCCAGCCACCCGGCGAGCGGCGTCATGATTGCGGAGGCAACGATGTAGGAGGTGAGAACCCACGCAATTTGATCTTGAGTCGTGGAGAGCGAGCCTTGGATATGCGGAAGTGCCACGTTCGCTATGGTGGTATCGAGCACCTGCATGATCGACGCCATCATGATCGATACGGTAATGACCGTGCGCCGCTGCGCACTGACATCCAAGAGAGCGCTGTTCACGTCTAGCTCCTGATTCGAGCGCCCTTCGGGTCGTACATCGGATGCAGTGAGGCGCGGGCAGCGACTGTTCTGTTCCCGATCAGAATCTCGAAGTGTCCCGAGGAGATGAAGCTCTCCGTCACAGCATCCGGATCGGCGACGTAGCCCAGGCCTACTGCGGCCCCGAGCGTATGCCCGTACATCGCGGACGTGATAAATCCCACGCGCCGGTCATTTCGCAGGATGGGCTCATAGTGGTAGAGGAGCGGTTCCGGATCTTCCAGCAGAAATTGTACGAGGCGTCGCTTCAGGGGAGCACCGCGAGCGGCGAGAAGTGCCTCTCGACCGATAAATCCGTCGGGTTTGTTCCATGCGCAAGTAAAGGCCAGCCCCGCCTCGAGCGGCGTATCGTCGGGGCCTATGTCATGTGCCCATTCGCGATAGGCCTTCTCGATCCGCAGCGAATTGAGCGCATGGTAGCCGCAGTGCTTGAGACCGAACCGCCCGCCCCCCTCAACCAGAGCGTCGTACACGCCGAGGCTGAAAGGCACAGGTACGTAGAGCTCCCATCCCAGCTCACCGACATAGCTCAGACGCACGGCGAGCGCGCTCTGGTAGCCAATCCTCACTTCCCGCGCCGTGCCAAATGGGAAAGCCTCGTTGGACCAATCACCCGAGGCCATGCTCGACAGCAGCTCGCGCGACTTCGGGCCTTGGACATTCAACATGCACCAAGCATCGGATAGGTCGGTCACGAAGCAGTGGTACGAGGATTCGATGTGATCGGCCAACCAGCTCATCACATGCGTCGCGGTGAACGCGGCGGTCACGACCAAAAAACGCTCATCGGCCAGTCGCGTGACGCTCAAGTCGGCCTCGATGCCGCCACGCTCATTGAGGAATTGGGTGTAAAGCACCTTGCCCACGGGCATGCAGCAATCTGCAGTTGCGAGACGGTTCAGCGCCTTCTCCGCGTCACGGCCCTGAACCAGCAGTTTGGCAAACGAGGACTGCTCGAATAGACCGACGCCCTCGCGGACTGCGCGATGCTCCTCGGCATTGTTCTCGAACCAGTTTTGTCGCCCCCAACCATACTCGTACCGGGAAGCCTGATGCGGCCGTGCGTACCAATTCGGCCGTTCCCACCCGGCAGATTCTCCAAAGCACGCGCCCATTGCAGCCAAGCGGTCGTGCAAGATGCCTCTCTTCACGCCGCGCGCGGTTTCCCATTGACGGAATGGCCAATGGTCCTGATACCCGACGCCAAGCGATTCGACGATACGGTCAGCCAAGTAGCGTGGGTTGTTCTGCCATGGGTGGCTGCGGCGGACATTGACGGACCAGACGTCGATGGGAGCATGTCCATGGACGATCCAACTCGCCATGACCATCCCGACGCCGCCACCGGAGAGGATCCCGAGTGAGTTGAAGCCGGCGGCGACGAAGAAGCCCTTTACGTTCGGTGCCTCGCCCATCAGGTAGTTGTGATCCGCGGTGAAAGACTCCGGGCCGCAAAAGAGAACCTTTATGCCGGTATTCGCAAGAACCGGAACGCGCTCCATGGCGCGCTCGAGGTAGGGCTGCATTCGATCCCAATCCGGTGGGATCTCACCGAACGTGAAGTCGTGCGGTATCCCATCGACGCGCCATGCCTTGGCAACCGGCTCAAAGATGCCGACCATGATCTTTCCTGCTTCCTCACGAATATAGGCGGACCGGCCGGGATCCCTAAGAATGGGCAACTTCGGGTGCACGCCTTTGACAGTGTCGGAGATCAAGTAATAGTGCTCAGCCGCCTGTAGGGGAACATCGACGTCCGCCAATCGCCCCACCTCCCGCGCCCACATTCCGGCGCAATTGACGACAATATTGGTCTCGATACGCCCAAACGGCGTGACCACGGCGGCCACACGCCCACCCTTGCGCTCCACGGCAGTGACAGGACAGTGTTCGACGATTCGCGCGCTTCCCTGGCGTGCGCCCTTTGCGAGCGCCTGCGTTACGTCCGTCGGATTCGCGCGTCCGTCCTTGGGAAAGTAGAACGCCGCAAGGACGTCGCTGACCTCCGCAAGCGGCCAGAGCCGCTGGACATCCTCACGTGTGATTTCTTCGCAATGGATACCGAACGACTGCGCGGCGCGGAATCCCCTGCGCATCTCCTCCACCTTCGCTGCCGTAAGCGCGAGCTGGATCGACCCGCACTCAATCAGCCCGGTCGCTTGGCCGGTCTCGGCTTCAAGCCGACCGTATAATTCCTGTGTGTAGGACGCGAGCCGCGTCTGCGTCTCCGTATCGCGCAGCGTGGTCAAAAGCCCAGCCGCGTGCCACGTCGTGCCCGACGTCAACTGCGCCCGCTCCAGCAAAATCACGTCGCAGCGGCCGAGCTTCGTCAGGTGATATGCAATCGAGCAACCGACCACGCCGCCGCCGATGATGACGATGCCGGCCTTCTTTGGCAGGCCCGAGCTACTCACTCACGCCCCATATCAAAATGTTCGGCTTTCGATGTCAGCCGTACGGCCGCAAGAAATGATCCATAGCAGATGATAACCGCGCCGATGCCGAACCACAGGAGCGCCGCATACCCGCCGTCCTGAATCAGGAACGCGCCGAGATAGGGACCGATCGCCAGCGTCAAATGGGCGGCCATGCCGTACAGCGCGACGAATCGCCCGGACGCATCGATATCGTTAAAAATTATGATGAAATAGGCGATGATGTAATTCCAAAACAGCTGAAATATCGTATTGACGATATAGAACGCGATTACGACATCGCTGAAAGCTTTGAGCTGAATGAGAAAATACAGTGACGCCAATTGCACGATGGCGGTGATCATCAGCGGCAATGTTCGGCCCAGGCGCAGCCCCAACCAAGCAGCCAGAGCGGGCCCCACGAGACTGATTACCAGGCCGATGCTCAGGGCCGCTCCGGTCTCGCTCAGTGAAAGTCCCGCCGCTCGCGCGATTCCCTCCAGATAGCCCCATACGCCACCGATCATCAAAAAATAGAGTGCGGTCCCGATCAGCGCAGCGGCACCGGGCGCCGCAACGCGCCGCCAATCGATGCCGCCCGTCTGAACCCGATCGCCCGGGTTTTCGGGAAAGCACCGCCAGCACAACGCAAGTGCCGGTATGGTCCAAGCCAGGATGTATATGTATACCGCATCCAGCCGCCAGGGAATTCTTACCGCATCGAGGGCATAAACACCGGCGGCAGCGAATACAACTTGCAGGAAAACCAGCAGAGCGGTGTTTCGCGCTACCTCCCGAGTATCCACGATGCCGGCAAGGGCTACGACGTAAGCGATGCCGGCAGCGATCCCTGCGAGTACGCGCAAGCCGAGGAGAATGGGAAAGGAAATGACTCCAAAACAAAGCCCGTTGATGATTAAAAACGCTCCGAGCGAAATCAGAACCAAGCGTCGCCAGGACACGCGTCGCAACCACCAGGGGCCGGTAGCCGTTGCCAACGCGATGCCGGCGAGATCGGCGGACCCAAGAAGGCCCGTTCGCTCCGGCGTAAAGTGGAGTACATCGTCCAAAGCGCCGACGAAGCTCGGCAACAGCAAAAACATCGCTTCCGTAACCGAAGCAACCACCAATAACGTGAACACCGTCCATCGCCGATCTATCCCGCGGGGGCTGATCGTCAAGACGGCAGGCGAATCCAGGTGATTTTCCGGCGCCACGGCCATCGCTATCCGCTCACGTGCTCGTTGCCGCGAGTTCACAGGCAATCAGGCTGATCATTTCGAACATAATTACCATCGCCACCTGGGCCGTGATCTGGTTTGGACTGTCCTTGGTGGGCATCAAGCAGACGACGTCAGCGCCGATGATGTCAAGGCCGCGCAAGCCCTGAAGAATGCGGGTGGCCTCGCGAATCGACATTCCGCCAAAGCCGGGCTCCAGGTTCGCAACACCCGGTGCAACCGATGGATCGAGGCAATCCAGGTCAAACGTGACATAGGCAGGGCCGGCTCCGACCCGCTCGCGGATCAGCTTGATTGTTCGGTCGACGCCCAAGTCCTCGACTTCGGCCATGCTGATAACCCGGTAGCCGAGCGCATGACTCGCCTCGCCGACGACTCCACCATGGAGCAGACTCGAGGGATGACCGCGAATTCCAAGCTGAACGCTGCGCGATGCATCCACCGCGCCCTCTTTTACGGTGTAGGCCGCCCAGTGCGCCGCGGAGCGTACGGCTCCCAACCAATGTGGCATGTTCTCATAGGAATCGGTGTGGGCATCGAAATGAATAAGCGCGCAAGGCTTGCCGCCTGAAAGACGACGGGACGGTCCCGCAATCGCTTTCAAAATGCCGCCCGTGATCGAATGGTCGCCGCCGATGGAGACCGGACGCGCCCCGACAGCGTCAAGCCTCTCATAGAACGCTTCGATATCGCGGACACAGGCCTCGTTGTTCATCGCCTCAGGCAGCGGCACATCGCCCAGATCGTGAACTCGAGCGACTTCGAACGGCGCGATGTGGTGCACAGCATGCGCACGCCGATAGTATCCCGACACATGTCGTACGGCACGCGGGCCGAGGTGCTGGTCACGCTCAGTTGAGCCGTTGCCGGAACTGTGCGGCACGCCAACGAGTGCGATATCGCAAGCGCCCGGATCTTCTATCCAAGGGCACCGGAAGAACGTCGGGATGCCCCACCAATACCAGCTTTGTGAACTACGCTTTGCCGCTTCATAGCTGTCGGAATTCATCGGCCCACCTCTGCTGTTCAAAGCCACATCGATTCAATCGGCGCCACACCGGGCCGAGACTGCCCGACAACGGCTAGTAGGTCAACAAAGTTCGTTTGTACCGAACGCCAAATGAGGATAACCTCGCGATATCAATCCGTCTCAGGGGACAGCGAGGCTCCAACGTTCATGGGTAAATCGCCGGCTCCGAAGGTGCCTCCAAAGATCGGCGCGCTGCTTCGCACCCGTCGGCGAGCGCTCGACCTTACCCTCGAATCCGTGGCCGAGACGTGCGAAATTACGAAGGGATTCCTCAGCGACGTCGAGCGCGACAAGTCATCCCCTTCGGTCGCCACGCTGGTTCGCCTTTGCGATGTTTTGAATGTTCCCGTCGGGAGCCTGTTCTCTTCGGTCGGTTCATCGGTCATTCGAAAAGACGAACGGGTTCCCATCGAATTTGGCGGCACCAAGGTGCAGGACTATCTTTTATCCCCGACGAGTGCCGCCAAAGCGCAAGTCATCTTATCCAACATGGCGCCCGGTGGAACCGGCGGCGACACGCTGTATAGTCTGCGATGCGAAGAAGAGTTCGTATTTGTGCTCGCCGGCAGCGTCACCATTTCGATCGAAGACGAGCAAACGGTTTTGATGAAGGATGATGCAATGACGTTTGATCCGCGCAGACCGCACACTTTTCGTAACAGCTCAAAGACAAAGTCGGCGCAGGCACTGTTTGTGCTCATGCCGCCGCCACCCTGATCGAGGGAGTAACCGGAAGTGCAAATCACCACAACGAACATCGAATTGACCATTGACGGTTACCCCTGCCGCACTTACGTTGCCGCCCCGAAACCCGCTCAGTCAGGCGTCCAGTATCCCGGCATCATTCTGTATTCGGAAATTTTTCAGCTGACGGGGCCGATTTGCCGGACGGCAAACCGCTTGGCCGGGCACGGGTTCGTGGTGGCCGCGCCCGAGATATACCATCGGACCTGCCCACCCGGCCTGGTAATCGCTTACGACGATCCCGGGCGCATGCATGGCAACTATCTGGCTCATATCACGCCTGTGGCCCACTTTGATGCCACGGCCACCGCGGTGTTCGATCACTTCGATACCCGCAAGGATTTGCAACGGGACTCCTCGGGCTCCTCGATCGGTGCCATTGGCTTCTGCATCGGCGGACATCTCGCGCTGCGTGCCGCATTGGATCCCAGATGTCGCGCCGCGGTGTGTGCTTATCCAACGGGCGTGCACAATGGAAATCTCGGTGCGGATCCCGATGCCGGCACGCTCGCCAGGCTGTCCGAGATCAAGGGAGAGTTACTGCTGGTGTTCGGAGATGTCGACCCGCATGTGCCGGTGCCTGCGCGCCGCATCATCCGCTCGGCGCTGCAAGCATCCGGCACGCGCCATACGTATCTCGAATTGCCCGGCGAACATGCGTTCATGCGTGACGAGGGTGCGCGTTACGATCCGGAAATCGCCGATCGCGTTTTCGTGGAGGCCATCGCGTTATACCGCCGCACGTTCGGCTAACTCGACGTGGCTTCGGGCGGAAAAGGCGTTTATCCTTCCCATGCTGGACGTTGAAAACGGAGGGATCATGAGCGACACCGAAAGCAACAATATCGAGATCGTGAAAACGATGGCCAAGAACGGCATCCTCGGCCGGTGGGACATCGTCAGGCAGTACGTCTCCGATGATCTGGTAATGCACGTGCCGCCAGGCCTCCCCTATGGCGGGGACTATAAAGGTTGGGAGGGCTATCAGCGGTGCTTCAAGGAAATGGGCACTTTTTTCAAGGATCTCAAAGGCGGAGAAGCCGAATTTGCGGGCATTGGCGACAAGGTTATCGTCGTGACCAACATGTCTGGCCGTATCGCCAAGAACGGAAAGCCCCTATCGTTCGCGCTCACGACGATTTGGAAAGTGAAAGACGGCAAAGTCGTGGATATCGTGCCTTTTTACTATGACACCAAGGCAATTTCCGACCTTGCAGCCCAGTAATTCCCGACCAAGCCGATCAATGGTGCCGAGCCTGCAGGTCATCCAGAGCGCGTTTCAACGACTCTAATTTTTCGCCCGCCTCGGCGAGCTTGCCTGCGGCCGTGAGCTGTTGATATTCGGTGAAGTCCCGGGCCGCCTCGGCAATCAGCGCGTCGATGTCGGCGGGGGCGGCGGCCGAGAGGGTTGCGGCGCTCGCCGGCCGTGCTGCGGGCACGCTCGGCGAGGCTTGCGCGCTCAGCAGGGAAGGCCCTGTCCCGAACAGCGCAGCCAACGCCGACTCGAACGTCGGCCCGTAGGCCAGGCGATCCTGAACCGCGAGCACCACCAACCTGAGCTCCGGCATGGGGCTGCGGTCGGCCTGCAGGTAGATGGGCTCGGCGTAGAGCAGCGCCCGCCCGATGGGAATGACGCTGAGGCTGCCGCGGCGCACGTGGGAGCCTTGCTGGTTCCACAAGGTCAACTGACCGGACAGCTGCGCATTCTGATCGATGCGCGCCTCGATTTGCGAGGGTCCGTCGATCAATCTGGTCTTGGGGAAGTCATAGACCAGGGCCTCGCCATAGTGTTCGCCATCGCTTCGGCCGGCGATCCAGCCGATCAGATTGTTGCGGTTGGCCGGTGTGAAAGGCAGGATCGCGATGAATTCGGTGGACCGCTCACCCGGCAGGGTCATCAGCACGAAGTTGGGTTCCATGAGCTGCTGGCGCTGATCAGGCGACCGCACTTCCGTGGCGACGCTCCACAAATCCTCACGATTATAGAACACGTCGGGATTGGTCATGTGATACAGGCCGTAAATCGCGGCCTGCACGTTCAGCATAAGTTCCGGATAGCGCACATGCTTGCGCACCGCGGCCGGCATCGCTGCTGCATCGGTGAACAGACTGGGAAATAGCGACCGGTAGGCGGCGATGATCGGATCGTGCGCGTCGAACACATAGAATGTCGTCTGTCCGGTGTATGCATCGATCACCACCTTCACGCTATTGCGAATGTAGTTGATGTTCTCGGACCCGAACGTAACCCGGCGCGCGTAGGGGTAGACGTCGGAAGTTGTGAAGGCGTCCATCAGCCAGTAGATGCGCCCATCCTCGCCGACCACGACGTAGGGGTCGGGGTCGAGCGCGAGGAACGGCGCGAGCTCCAGCACGCGCTCGCTCAGCTGGCGACGCATCAGCAAGCGGCTCTCGGAAGTCACATCGTCGCTGAACGGCAGCTTCGACAGATCGCCTCGATCGAGCGCGATCAGCGTACGGCGCAGCCACCCACCCAGCCGAATGCCGCCGTCTCCCTGGTAGGAGGTGAGATTGTTGGCGTCGCCTTGCGGGTAATTGAACTCTTTCTGGCGGGTCTTCACGTACACATCGGTGTTGGTGAGCTCGCCGAAATAGATCTCCGGGCGGGTTACGGCGAGGCCGGGAGTCGTGCTCTGCACCGGCATATTGCTGAGGACGAGTGTCGGCAGCCCTTCGGATGTAAAGCCGTTCACCGGATTCATCGTGACCCCGTAGCCGTGGGTGTAGATCAGCTTCTCGTTGATCCAGTTGCGGCTGCTCTGCGGCAACTTCTCCACGTTGAGTTCGCGTGCGGCCAACATCATCTCGTGCACGGCACCGCCGACCTCGTATCGATCGATATCGATATCAGGAAAGTCATAGTAGGTGCGAATCTCTTGAATCTGACGCAGCGTATCTTGCAGCGCCCGCCCGTCCCACAGCCGTATGTTCTGGAGTGTTGTCTGGTTGCTGCCCGGCTCCACCGCCTCGATGCCCGTGTCGGCGGGAAAGGGGTGCGTCTCGATGCGCTCGAGCGCGTAGGCCCGCCGCGTCATTTCGATATTGTGGGCAATGAAGGGACGCTCCCGCACCAGCTGATTCGGCGCCACGATGAAACCGCTGACATACCAGCGCACGCCGCCGACGAGCAGGTAGCAGGCGATGGCCGGAAGAGGCACGGCCAGCAGCCAGCGCGGGCGCGGTGCACGGACCGCGGCAGCCGACGCGATGAGGGCGCCGAGGATGAGCGCCACGCACACCACCAGCGTACCGCCCAAGCTGACGTGCGCATCGGTGTAGGTAACGCCCGAAAAGATGGTGCCCTCCTGGAACAGAAGCTCGAAGCGCCCGAGGTATGCGCGCACCGCGATCATTACCAAGAATGCGGCGAGGCTCGCCGAAAAGCCGCGCCACAACCCGGTCTGCACCGCGGAAGATCGCCACTGCGCCGAGATACCCGCGCCGCCCATGACCGCGACGAACGCCGCGGCGATGAGGCACGCGACCACCGACAGCGTCAGGAGCCATCCGGAGATAAGCTGCAATGCCGGCAGCGTGAACAAATAGAAATCGAGCGGCCGGCCGAAAATGGGGTCGAGCAATCCCTCGCTGCGAGGGGCGTGCCAGTAGAGCGCCAAGATCATCCAGCGTGTCGCCATGCTCGAGCCGATGACGGCGGCCAACGCCAATGACGACCCGAGCCCAATCAGCTTGAGGAAACGGTCGATGGGCAGGCGCAGCGGCCTGCGGTTGACGAGAAGCGTTCTGGCGATCACATCGTCGAGATGGTCGGGCTTCAGCACTCGAAACACGCCGTAGACCACCAAGAAGGTAGCAAGCGTGAAGGCTGCGAACGTCGCGGCCCCGAAGCTTAGGCGCGTCCAGAACACGGATGCGAGTCCCAGCGATTCGAACCACAGTGCATCGACGTAATAGGAGGCCGCCGCGCTGGCGCCGAGCAGCACGACGCCAAAGACCACGATCAGGGTGAGGCGGACAGTTCGACGGCGCCGCCGCGTGTCGAGCACAATATCGCCACGGCCGTTGTTTTTGTCCATATTCCTTGCAACCTGGAAATAATGAACGTTTAGAGTATGTCTTCGTTCAACAGCGAATTGTCCGGCGCTGTTCTATTACGCTTTTGGGCCGATACGATGGCCCTGAAATGAGTTTGCAGCAGAAACCGCGGGACTATTCCCAGTAGAACGAATCCCATGCCCACGGCAAAGCGCCGGGCAATCTTCAGGTGCGGGAACCTGGCCGCCGACACCACGCCGCTGAACACCAAATTGCCGACCGTGTCCGAATTGATTGGATGCGCGTCAGGAAACAGCCGCCGGGACAGCAAGCGATGCTTCGTATGGCCGGGGCAATAACGGGATCTATTCGGCGGGAAATGAAAGTCGAATTGATTCCCAAAGGCGTGCTGGGAATCTTCGCGCTTGATGTCGCGCATGAACAGGTGGTGCAACTGCTCCAAGGATTTGACGCCGGCCTCCCCGCCGCCGTTGTCGCCGTGCAGTCGGTAGGACCCCAGGATCTCCGGGATGGAAACCACCCTGCCGGCCACTCCGGCCAAACCCGTGGTATAGCCATCGGCGGCGCGGCGATATGCTTCCATGTTGGCGATCGGCATGATGGCATCGAGGAAACTTTTGCGAAACGCGTTGCCGCTGGCTGGAGGACTGGTGTAATAGCCGTAACTTCGGATCTGTCGGCGCGGTTCCAGGCGGGAAAATCCGTAGCTCGGCAATAGATAGCCGAGCGGCTCGAGATTACCATCCACCTGCCGCAGGTAGAACTGCACCTTCACCGCATCGCTGCCCTGGAATGCGACAACGACCTTGGCAATGGTGTCCTTCGCCAGCACATCATCGGAATCCAGAAACAGAATGAACTCGCCTCGCGCCTCCCGCCAGCCGGCGTTGTAGGCCGCCCCCTGCCCTGCATTTTCCTGAAAGACGGCGCGGATGCGCCCGCCATACGATGAAATGATTCGCCGCGAGCCGTCGGTCGAGCCATCGTCGACGACGATAACTTCCAGCGGTTCGTAGGATTGTTGAAGGGCGCTGGCAATCGCAGTCCCGACAAACCGTTCGTAATTGTAATTTACGATAACGATCGTCGCTAACGAACCGCGTACGGGCATGGCGCGAATACAATCGTTGGTTGAAACGAGAACCCCAGGGGAGGATAGGTCCGTTTCGTGACGGAATCAACTTACCTGTTACGGCTTGGACGCCCGGGCTGACCGGTGTCGAGATCCAGGTGGCGCATTGAATATGTCAACGGTTTCCGAAAACAGCTGTTGTCCGAATAGCGGTAATGCATGAGGAAGTCGATCAACCGGCTTGGGGAACCGGCTCGGGTTGCGCTTCGGCCCGGATATGCAGGCGCAGATAAGGGACACCGAGGATCGCGGCGGCGGCGGCGAGCACCGCGAAAACGACGAAGATGGCCGTATAGCTACCGGTGACGTCAAAGATCCGGCCGAACAGTGGCGGAGTCGCCAGCAAGGCGCACAGCATGACCGCCGTGATGAGCCCCATCGCCCGCCCGACCACGCGGTCGCCGAAGATACGCGGCACCAGCAGGCTCTGCATCGGCACCATGATTCCGCCTAATAGGCCGATGAGACCGACGCCCGCCGCGATCATCCAATAGCCAGCGGCCGCCTGGGTCAGGCACACCATGCCGCATCCGAAACCGACGAGACTGATGTACAGCAGTGGGCGCGGCCCGAGCCGGTCCGCCGCGGCGGCAAAGCTGAGCTTCGCGACGAAGCCGCAGCCGCCATACAACGAGATCAGCAGGGCGGCGCCGCTCGCCTTGATGCCGTGGTCGAGGACGATCGGAGCAAGGTTGGTGATCATGCCCTTCATGCCCGAGAGTACCGTCGCGAAAATTGCGGCGGCGAGCCAGAAGGCTGGATCGGCAACAATCCTGCCGACCGAAACGCGAGCCGCCGCCGGCATGCGTGGGCCGACGACTTCCGGCGCGCTCGCGGACCCGTCGGCGTACAGGCCCCTGTCGCCAGGACGGTTCACCACCAGCGCCGCTGCAGGCATCGTCCCCGCCAGCAAGACGAGCGCGACCAGGCGGAAGGCCTCGCGCCACGCATTATGGTCCAGCAGCCACTGCACGATGGGTGGATAGACCACGCTGCCCATGGCAACCCCTGCGATGGCGACGCCGAGTGCCGCCCCGCGCCGCTTCACGAACCACCTGGAGAGCAGCACGGTCGCCGTTATCGGGCCGATCAACACATTGGCCGGCGCGACGAACACGCCGAAGATAACGAGGACCTGGCTGAAGCTCGTGGTGAACGACAGCGCCGCATAGCCAGCAGCCAGGAACACTGATCCGGTGATCATCATGGCGCGCAGCGAGATCCGGTCCATCAGGTTGCCCAGCAGCGGCGACAGCAGGCCGGAGGCTCCTGACAGCACGGTCATGGCCAGCATCAGCACCATCCGGCTAGGCTTGAATTCCTGCGCCAGCGGCACCGCCACGATGCTGTAGCCGGAGGCGATGAAAGATACCGCCGCCAGGAGCAGGAAGCACGAGGCGACCTGCCGCCAGCCAATACCAAAGCCTGCCATTTACTGCCTGTCGTAAACCGCAACGTCGTGCGTCGTACCACCCTTGGCGGTCCTCAACGCGGTCGAGAGGGTCAGCACCTTGCCCTTGGCTGAAATCGTGCGTGTGGTGTGACCAACGATCTTGCCGTCTTTTTTTTGCACGGATTTGACCGTGCTGCCGTTGATCTTCTTCAGCGAAAGTGTATCGAACGCGGGGTTGCCCGTGATCGGACAGTCCTTGCCATCGTAGGTCAGCGTCGCAGACTGCGATATCGCGCTGCCATCGGCCTCCACTCCCGTCACCTTCATATCGGTCCCGGCGGCGCCTGCGGAATAGGTTCGCGTCATGGACTTAGGCGCCGTACCGTCGTGAAACTTCGATTTATCGAGATTGAGAGTCCAAGTTCCGATGACCGGGTCGGGTCGGTCGGCGGCCGAGGCCACCGTGGCGGCACCGAGCGCAACTACAAGACCCAATGTGAGCGTTTGCAGGAAGCTATTCATGTTGTTTCCTCAGGTCAGATATTTTTATGGGGAGCATCCGGCATTCCGGCCGGGGTTGCAGTATGCCTCAATCCGCTCAGCGCCAATTCCAAGTGGCATGGATTGCAGATATATCAGAGGCTGACCCAGAAACGGATGAGAACGCCACAGGATGGCGCAGACAGCTCATTTGATCCTTTGGTTCTCGCCAATCACGCCCGCCGGTGTTCCCGTGACGGCCGCTGTCACTGCGGCAACGAGATAAGAGGTTCGGCCCGGAGCTATCCAATATTCCGCCCGTTCGATCTGGACGCGCAGCAAGGCGAGTCGTTCGTCCTCTGGGCCTTCCGGATAGTAAGCCCGCTGCTCAATGCTCCATAGTTGTTTTGCTTTTTCGCTGTCCCGAAACAGATTGCCTGACCCGCTCACCGCGACATACATATTTCTAGTTGGATCAGCGTATCCAACACTCACTCTCATGTCGCGATGCAGCTCCTCGACCTTGGAGCTGCTCCAATCCGTGAAGAACCAGAGCGCTTGATCGGCTTCTACCTGAAGGGTTTGCACGGGCCGAGTATGGAAGTGACCATCGCGGTCCACAGTAGTCAGAAGTGCAATGCCAATATCGCGAATCAGCTGGCCCAACTTGGCAAAATCACCAGTGAGCGAGGGGGAAGTCTTCTCAATCATAGCCAGATATCTTAGGCTAACGAAAGACCGGAAGCAGCGTCACTTCTTCGTGAGGAACGGCTTCGATCGGCAGGCCGGCCTTTTTCCAAGCGCTCAGGCCGCCCTTGATGACTGCGACCCGAATCCCGTTCTTTTCGAGTTCCCGAGCCACTCTCACGCTCGTGGCCTCACGAACACAGGTACAGTACACGAACACCGCCTGTCCAACGGGAATTGTCTCATTGGATTGATGAAGAGTGTTGGGGTCCAACCGTCGCGATCCGGTGATGCGCACCGCCTTGCGGTCAAAATAGCCGTGACTGCGAACATCGTATATATGTGCCCCGGTGGTAATTGCGCGCGCCGCGTCTGAAACGGCGGCAAAAGAAACAGTGCGCAGCCTGCGTTCCTTGATCCAGCGCCAACATTGCCACGCGATGTAAGCGACGATCAACGCGATGACCGCCCAACTCAAGACGCGACCGAAGGCCTGGTAGCCCTTCGTGATGGCATCGAGCGCGCCGCTGAACACAAACCCCACCGAAAAGTACGCGACGATGTAAATGATCGCACCCACCAAATCGAGCCGAATAAATTGCAGGAACCGCATATTCATGGAACCCGCCAGCGGCGGGGCCATCGTATTGATTCCGGGAATGAATTTCGCGATGAGGAGCAGTTTGCGGCCGCGTCGGTAGAAAGAATCCGCGGAGCGAAGAATGCAGGATTCTGGGTTGAGCGAAATGCGACACAGCAAGCCCAACAACCACCATCCCGTATAGCGACCGATGAGAAACATCAAGGTATCGCCGACCAGCATAGCGGCGATGGCGCCGGGCAGAGCATACGACGCCGGCAATGCGCCGCGCGCGCTGGCGCCGCCCGCAATCAGCAAAGCTAGCGCCGCCGGCACCGGTAATCCGATCGCCTCGAGAAATACCGCGGCGAATAGAATGACGAAGCCGTGTGCGGCCAGGTTCGAAATCCAAGAATGCATGACGGTGCAAGCCGTGTTGTGTTTTGAAACCAGCGATTAGACGCCTATGGTACCCGCAATTCGAACGCGCGAAATCGCCGCTCCAGCTCCCATTGTGCCGCTGCTTTCTGGCTTGAATCGAGAAAGCCCTTGCACGACATCGACGGCGCATCCGATCCAAGTGCCTGAACGCGACATGCCGCCACAGATGCCGTGAAGCTATCGGGTGCAGCCCACAGGCTCTGTCCCGGAAGGAAGCTGTGCTCCATCCCCGTGCGCGCAAGCTGCTTGAGATCGGTGTAGCTCAAATGGTAGTCGAGCGCTGCGCGGACGTACTCATGCGTAATTTCACTGCGGCTGACGGCCTCGTCGTCCGTGGAGAGGGCAACTGGCACGTGGGCCGCACGATATAACGGAAACGGATGCTCTGCACCTTTGATTGCCAGGATGCCCTCATTGGATGTCAGGTTAATCTCAACCATAACGTGCTTCCGGGCCATCTCTTCGAGCGGGTCTTGTGCATCCTGCTCGTAAGCCACTGACACACCGTGGCCGATCCGCTCGGCGTGGCCGATTTGCAGCGCCTGTGTGATGTGAAAGCGCAACCCCTCCGGCGGCACCAGGCCCAGCGCGAGCTCACCGGCATGCAGCGAAATGTGTACTGCGGGGTACACCGAGTGTAGGTACTCAACCATCCTCATATGCAGCGAGTAGTCGCGCATTGAGACGAAGCCGTCTTCCGGCATCACCAAGTTGATTCCGACCCAGGTGTCCTCATGAGCAGCCATCGCCGCCTGAACGGTTTCGATATAGGTAGCGGACCGTCACTGCGCAGGCGGGCCTGGCCTGAGCCGTGGCGCAGAGTTCAATCTCGCGGCGCCGCGCTTCGGCCGCATGGGCAAATTCGCGGTGCGTCGCAACCTCGTTGGCCAGCCCGTGCGACAGCAAAGCTTGCCGGTAGGCTGCGCTCTGATTCAGGGTCCCGATGGTTTTCGACAATAGAAAAACAAATATAACAATTCAAAAAATTATTGACCTTTATTACCGCGTGTTCTATAAAAAAGACTGCCCTTACCACGTCCCGAGGGCAGACACATCACGGAGAAACAATCATGGCTGAGGCTGGCATCGACGTAAATCGCGAAATCGAGCAGAAACCACGCGTGGCCGATTACGTCGTGGACGCTGATGTGCATGTAACGCCGCCGCCGACCTTCTGGGCTGAATACCTTCCGGCTAAGTTTCGAGACCGAGCGCCCAAGGTCGAATCCGACGGCGAATTCGACTACATCGTGTTCGAAGGCCAGCGCAACAAAGTGAACCTCATGCAGTCGCAGGCGGGCCGAACCTACGAGCAGTATAAGAATGCAGGCAGGCTGTCCGATATGCGAGTGGGCGGCTGGATGCCGGCCAAGCGTCTCGAAGACATGGATCGGGACGGTGTGGACAAGGCCACGTGCTTCGGCGGTGGCCCACTCTCCACCGGTGACACCGAACTTTATCTTGCGAGCTTTGAGGCCTTCGATCGCTGGCAATCCGACTTCTGCGCCGACAGCAACGGCCGGCTCTTTTCGGCCGCGTTCCTAACCACCATCGATGTGAACCAAACGATCGAGGGAATGCGCCAGGCGAAGAAGCGCGGTGATGTTGCCGTCAACCTGCCTGCGTTTCCGCAGTCGCTGAGCCAGTTCAACAAGGCCAACTCGGTGTGGCAGGCGATGACGGGCGACCCCCACGGCGAACGTAAATATCGCGACCCTGAGTTCGACCCGCTCTGGGCGGCGGCTACCGAGCTTGATATGCCCATCACCTTCCATCTCGGCGCGCGCGTCTCGCGCTTCAAGGACAAGGCGAACTTCCTGCCGGACCTGCCGATGGGCAAGGTGGCTATGCTCGAGCCGCCCGGCATCATGATCTACGGTGGCGTCTTCGACCGCTTTCCGAAGCTGCGGATCGGCCTCATTGAGTCGGGGGCCGGTTGGCTGCCTTGGGCCGCGCACTACATGGATCGCAACTGGCATCTGCAGAAGCACTGGACCGGGTGCAACATCCTGCACCCCCCGAGCTTTTATTTCGACCAGAACATCTATGCCTCATTCATCTCGGATCCGATCGCAGTTAAGCTTCGCAATGAGCCCGGCTGCCGGAATATCATGTGGTCGTCTGATTACCCGCATTCAGAGACGACCTTTCCATTCTCGCACGAGACGATCGCAAACAATTGCGACAGCATTCCCAAAGCGGATCGCGATTGGATCGTTGCCGGCTGCGCGGAAAAGTTCTACGGACTGCGCTGAAACGCCGCTCGCGAAGAACGATGAATGGCTAGAGGTGGTCTTTCTGCGACAAGAGCAACGGAAATAATCGATTATCTGGCGTCCAGGGGGACTACTGCCTTCACCCTTTCGGAACTTGCGCGAGAGCTCGACATCAATGTCGCTTCGTGTCACGCAATCCTTCAGGGGCTGACCAAGACCGGGCACCTCTCCCGACATCCCAAGCACAAGACCTACATTCTTGGCCCCGCGCTCATCGCGATTGGCAACGTCGCGCTGAAGAACCACGAACTGGTCGCTCGCGCGGAGGCCGCTGCGGCGGAGCTGAGCCGCAATGAGGGTGTCGAGGTGCTGCTCTCAATGCGCGCGGGCGATACCGTGCTGGGTCTGGCACATTTCCAGCTCGACCGCATCTCGAAGAGCTTGCTGCGCGCCGGACAGCGCCTTCCACTCCAGGTCCCCTATGGCGCGACTTTTGTTGCTTGGGAGGCCGAATCGGAAATCGATCGCTGGATCAGCCGCGGGTTCAGCTCCAAGGTCGAGCCGAAACGCGCCGCAGAGTTACGTGCCTTGCTCGCGCTGATCCGTCAACGAGGATTTCAGGTTTCGCTCACGCTAGACGATCATATTGATCTTGCCGCAATGAGTGCGAGCTGGGAGCCAGCGGTCCATGTGCGTTCGGCCGCCAAAAAATTTGAGCACATCCATGACGCCTTCGACCGCCTGTTTTTCGACCCCGTCGAGGCCAACGGCAATGAGACCCATGCGGTGGAATTCATTACCGCACCGCTCTTTGATCCGCACAACAGGGCTCTCTACGCCATTACGCTCTACAACTTCGATCGCAGATTAACCGCCAAGAGAATCCAGTCTTTTTTGGCAAAGCTCGTTTCGATGTGCAGGGCGATTGGCAAAGATTTCTAAGCACGGGTTCGCTGAATGATGTCGGCTGCCAGCCAGGCCATGGCTAGCGTCGGCGCGTTGGTGTTTCCCGCTGGAATAAACGGCATGACGGATGCGTCCATCACGCGCAACCCCTCGACGCCCCGCACGCGCAATTGCGGATCCACCACCGAGGCAGTGTCCTTACCCATCCGGCAGCTGCCGACGGTGTGCATGCCGGCACAACCATAGTTATCCAGCGCGGCCAGGATTTCCTCGTCCGACTGCGCCGCCGATCCTGGCAGGGTTTCGCTCTTGATCAAGCTGGCAAGCGGTTCCTGATTCGCGAATCGACGGAGCGCTCTGGCGGCGGCGACGGTATCGGCGCGGTCCTGCACAGCGCTGCCGTAGTTGGCGGTGATCTCGGGGAGCTCCTGCGGATTACACGAACGGATATGCACGGAGCTGCGCGAGACGGGGCGAATGGGATTGGTCACCGCGCAGAAGCCATGCTCGCGTTCCAACGCACTTCCGCTACCTTGCAAATCCCAGCTGAATAGACCGAACTGGGTCTGGATATCCGGGCGCTCCTGATCAGGGGTGCTGCGAAAGCAGGCACGCATATCGATCGCGGCTCCGGACATCGGGCCATCAGCGGTCAGGTAATATTGCAGGACCGACAATGGCAGCCGCCAGCCCTGAAAGGCCGTATTCAGCGAGAGCGGACGCTTCAAGCGCCATTGCATGCGCAAGGCGCGGTGCTCAGTGGCGTTCTCCCCCACGGCGGGGCTGGCGTGCACCAGGGGGACACCGAGCGCAGCAAGCCGCTCGGGATTGCCGATGCCAGAGCGTTCGAGCACTCCCGGACTTGCGACCGCGCCGGCGCAGACCAACACCTCGCGCCGCGTCGCAAGCTGCTGGCGCTGTCCATTGCGCAGGACCTCAACGCCCACCGCGCGCGTGCCGTCGAACAGCACACGGTGCGTGATCGCGCCGGTGATCACGGTCAGATTGGGCCTTTGAAGCGCAGGTTTGAGGAAAGCCACCGCCGCACTCTGGCGCTTTCCCTTCCAGATCGTGCGCGGCATGTAGCCAACGCCCGCGCCATCGTCGGGCGCATTGACATCCTCCTTGACGGGCCAGCCCATCTTCGCGCCGGCGGCGTTGACCGCCTCGGTCAATGCATTGCGAAAGGTCGGCAGCGAGATGCGCAAGGGTCCCGCACCGCCTCGAGCAGGACCCGGCCCCAGCTGATGATTTTCAATCGCTTCATAAGCACGGGATATGCGCTCCCAGCTCCAGTCCGCGCTGGTGAGGGCTGCCAGGTCGTCGAAGTCGCGCGGCTGGCCACGCACCCAAACCATACCGTTCACGGAGGAGGATCCGCCCAACACCTTGCCGCGCAGCCAGTAGTCCGGCTTCATCGCGTTATGCACCTCTGGGCGGGTCGTGTAGAACCACATATGCGTCGGCATCGACATCAGCTTGGCGACACCGCGCGGCATGTGGACATAAGGATGCGTGTCGCCCGGCCCTGCTTCCAGCAGTGCGACGGTGACGTTTCGATCGTTGCTCAGCCGACTTGCCAGCACGCAGCCCGCTGACCCCGCACCGACGATCACGTAGTCGTATTCAGTCACGTCGTTTTTCGCGAAGGACGGTGCCCAGGCGGCTCATGCCGGTACTCCGTCCTCCGGCAGGAACAGCGCCCGAGCGGCGCGCGCCCAGCGCTCGGGCAGTACTTCGATGCTGGGTCCGTCGCCATCGCGCAGGACATCGACGAACAAGGCGCGGCCCGTGGCGGGATCCAGATGCGCGCGCATGATGGTGCCGCCGGCACGCTCGTCTATCCTCGTTTCGAGTACCGGGCAACCGTCGAGCCAATTGCCCGGCGCCACGGCGAGCACCCTGCCCGAGCATTCCGACACAGCGAGATTGCCGCGCTGGATGACGCCCGGATACAGCGGCATCCCCGGCTGGCTTTCGTCGACCGGCATGCTAACCGGCTTCGCTGCCGGCCGTGCCTGGCGTAGCCGCTCGCGACGCAGATCCCGGCGCCGCTCCTCGGTCGCCGCGGCATCGACACTGTCATCAGCGGCGAGGGCGACGCCATATACGCTGCGCGCGATGTCGGCGGTGACGCGCTGTTCGGACAGATCCCGGTGAACTGCT
>Ga0302326_10006625_pt1 | contig 25950 bp, 22 predicted proteins | sample Palsa_T0_3_FD_202264 | JGI IMG/M metagenome (GOLD analysis project Ga0302326, IMG submission 202264) | Peat permafrost microbial communities from Stordalen Mire near Abisko, Sweden - Palsa_T0_3 | ecosystem: Environmental > Terrestrial > Soil > Palsa > Peat permafrost | place: Sweden: Abisko... | reverse complement strand
CCGAGCATCACCGACTTGGTGACGATGGCCCCGATCTTGGACACGTCCATGAACTGGGCCAGCTCGCGGCCGGCCCCGGCGCATCCGGACGCCGTCATGATGGGGTTCGGCAGCTCGACGTGACCGAGCCTGGCCCGCAGGTCAACCGCCATGGCGCTGCCTCCCCCCGTGCCGTCCGTCCGCGGGACGGCCGTCGCCTGACCGGCTGTCGCCGGCCCTGGCGCTGCCGGCCCGGGTGCTGCCGGGGGCGGTCTCATCGGGACCGCCGTCGCCGGGCCGTCCCGCGCCGTTCTGGAGCTGGGTGGCGCGGCGGGACCGCGGCTCCCAGCCGGGCGCGCCGAACGCGTCGAACGGGATCGTGCCGACGTCATCCCAGCGGACGGACTCACCGCGGAACACCGGCCCGTCCACGCACGACCGGGACATCCGGGTGATGCCGTCCGACCCGATGACCGGCAGCACGCAGGTCATGCAGACCCCGACGCCGCAGGCCATCGCCTCCTCCACGGCCGCCTGCACCGGGATGTCGTAGCGCCGGGCCAGCAGCGTGATCTGGCGCAGCATCGGCATCGGGCCGCAGGCGTAGATCACGTCCGTGCGGCCGTCGTGGATCACCTGATCCAGCATGTCCGTCACCAGGCCGCGGGTGCCGAGCGAGCCGTCCTCGGTGGTGACCGTGGCCGTCCGCCCGGTCCGCCGGGCGGTCAGCGCGCCGAAGACCCGGTCGCCCGAGCCCGCGCCGAGCAGGAAGTCCACCTCGCAGCGCCGTTCCTTCAGCTTGCCGGCCAGCGAGAACAGCGGCGCGCTGCCGTAGCCGCCGCCGATCAGCAGGCAGTTGGCCGGGTCGCGGGGCAGCGGGAATGCCTTCCCGAGCGGGCCGGTGACGTCCAGCACGTCCCTGGCACGCCGCTCGGCCAGCCACTGCGTCCCGCGGCCGTGCACGGCAAACACGAACTCCACCGTGCCGCCGTGATCAGGCCGGACATCGTGGATAGAGAACGCCCTGCTCAGCAGCATGGAGGAGTCAGGACCGCCGACCGCCAGGGTGATGAACTGGCCGGGCTTGAAGCGCGCCGCGATGGCCGGCGCGACCAGCGTCATCGCGTAGTAGGCGTCGACCCGCCGCACCGTCAGCACGGTCCCGCGCACCTGCACGGGGCCTGCCTGGGCATCGATCTCGCTATGTGTCATCTCGTCCCTGTCGAGCGCAGGCGCGCTGCGTGCTCCTGCAGCGAGCGCACGCCCACCTCGTCTCTGTCGATGGCCTCGATGCCCTGAACGGCCGCCCACAGGCCCTGCACCGTGGTGATGCACGGGATCGCGCGCCGTACCGCGGCCGTCCGGATCTCATACCCGTCGCGGCGGAACCCGGACTGGCCGGGACCGCCGAATGGCGTGTTCACGATCAGGTCGACCTGCCCGTCGAGGATGCGCTCCACGATCGTCGGCTCGCCGCCCGGCCCGTGACCGTCGCTGTGCTTACGCACGATCGTGGCACGGACGCCGTTCCTGCGCAGAACCTCCCCGGTTCCGCTGGTTGCCCAGATCTCGAATCCGAGCTCGGCCAGCCGCTTGACCGGGAAGATCATCGAGCGCTTGTCCTTGCCGGCTACCGAGACGAACGCACGGCCCTTCACCGGCAGCGAGCCGTAGGCCGCGGCCTGCGACTTGGCGTAGGCCGTGCCGAATACCTCGTCGATCCCCATGACCTCGCCGGTGGATCGCATCTCCGGACCGAGCACGGTGTCCACGCCCTCGCCCTGCGCGTCGGCGAACCGGGAGAACGGCAGCACCGCCTCCTTGACCGCGATCGGCGCGTCCAGCGGCAGCGTCCCGCCGTCGCCGGTGGCCGGCAGCAGCCCCTCCTCCCGCAGCCCCTCGACCGTCGCGCCCAGCATGATCCGGGCCGCTGCCTTGGCCAGCGGCACCGCCGTCGCCTTGGACACGAACGGGACGGTCCGCGATGCCCGCGGATTGGCCTCCAGCACGTACAGCACCCCGGCCGCCAGTGCGTACTGCACGTTCAGCAGCCCGCGCACCCCTACGCCGCGCGCGATGCCCTCGGTCGAGGTCCTGATCAGGTCGATGTACTCCTGGCTCAGCGTGATCGGCGGCAGCGCGCAGGCTGAGTCGCCGGAGTGAATCCCGGCTTCCTCGATGTGCTCCATGACGCCGCCGAGATACAGCTGCGACCCGTCATACAGCGCGTCGACGTCGATCTCGATGGCATCGTCAAGGAAGCGGTCGATGAGCACCGGATGCTCGGGCGACGCCTCCGTGGCGCGGCGCACGTAGTCGGCGAGCGAGGCGTCGTCGTAGACGATCTCCATGCCGCGGCCGCCGAGCACGTAGGACGGCCGCACAAGCACCGGGTAGCCGATCTCGTGCGCCACCGCCTCGGCCTGCGCCACCGACGTCGCGGTCCCGTGCCGCGGGGCCAGCAGCCCGGCGGCCTCGAGCACCCGGCCGAACTCCCCGCGGTCCTCCGCGAGGTGGATCGCGGCCGGCGAGGTCCCGACGACGGGCACGCCCGCGGCCTCGAGAGCCCGCGCCAGCCCGAGCGGCGTCTGCCCGCCGAGCTGCACGATCACGCCGGCCACCGGCCCGGTCAGTTCCTCGGCGTGCACGACCTCGAGCACGTCCTCGAGCGTCAGCGGCTCGAAGTACAGCCGGCCGGAGGTGTCGTAGTCAGTAGACACGGTCTCCGGGTTGCAGTTGACCATCACCGTCTCGTAGCCCGCGTCGGCGAGCGCGAACGAGGCGTGCACGCAGGCGTAGTCGAACTCGATGCCCTGCCCGATCCGGTTCGGCCCGCTGCCGAGGATGATCACCTTCGGCTTGTCGCCGGCCGGGACCTCGGTCTCCGGGTCGTACGTCGAGTACAGGTACGGGGTGCGCGCGGCGAACTCGGCCGCGCAGGTGTCCACCATGTGGTAGCCGGGCCGGACGTCCAGTGCGTGCCGCAGCGACCGGATCTGCGCCTCGGTGCTGCCGGTGAGCTGGGCGAGCTGAACGTCGGAGAATCCGCGCGCCTTCGCGTCGGCCAGCGCCCGCGCGGTCGCCGGGCCGCCCACGCCGATGCCGTCGTCCTGGATGAGCCGCGCGTGCTCCTCGATGGCGGCGATCTGGTCCACGAACCACGGGTCGATCGAGCTGGCGGCCGACACCTCGGCGACCGACGCGCCCGCCCGCAGCGCCTGGTGCACGGTCGCGAGCCGGCCGTCGTGCGGCACCGCGCACGCGGCCAGCAGCGCCTCCCGGTCGCCCGGCGGCGCCGCCCAGCTGAACGCGGCGCCGGGCTGCTCGAGTGAGCGCTGCGCCTTCTGCAGGGCCTCGGCGAACGTGCCGCCGATGGCCATGGCCTCACCGACCGACTTCATGTGCGTGGTGAGTACCGGGTCAGCTCCGGGGAACTTCTCGAAGGCGAACCGCGGGACCTTGACCACGACGTAGTCCAGGGACGGCTCGAAGCTCGCCGGGGTCTCCCCCGTGATGTCGTTGCGGATCTCGTCGAGGGTGTAGCCGATGGCCAGCCGGGCGGCGATCTTCGCGATCGGGAATCCCGTCGCCTTGGATGCCAGCGCGCTGGACCGCGACACCCGCGGGTTCATCTCGATCACGACCATCCGGCCGGTCTGCGGGTGCACGGCGAACTGGATGTTGCAGCCGCCGGTGTCCACCCCGACTGCGCGCGCGGTATCGATCGCCACGTCGCGCATGTGCTGGTACTCGCGGTCGGTCAGCGTCATGGCCGGCGCGACCGTGACCGAGTCGCCAGTGTGCACGCCCATCGGGTCGATGTTCTCGATCGAGCAGACGATCACGACGTTGTCATTCCTGTCGCGCATCAGCTCGAGCTCGAACTCCTTCCAGCCGAGCACCGACTCCTCGAGCAGCACCTCGGTCACCGGGCTCGCGTCAAGGCCCGCGCCGGCCATACGGTCCAGCTCGGCGCTCGTCCGCGCGATGCCGGACCCGGTGCCGCCGAGGGTGAACGACGGCCGCACGACCACCGGGAAGCCAAGCTCCGCCGCGGCCGCGCGGGCGTCCTCCAGGGTGTGGCAGATGCGGCTCTCCGGCACCTCCGCGCCCACGCCGGTGACGATCTCCTTGAACTGGCTGCGGTCCTCCCCGGCCCTGATGGCGTCAATGCCGGCCCCGATGAGCTCGACGTTGTACTTGGCCAGGGTGCCGTTGTCATGCAGCGCGACGGCGGCGTTCAGCGCGGTCTGGCCGCCGAGGGTGGGCAGGATCGCGTCCGGCCGCTCCCTGGCGATCACCTTCGCCAGCACGTCGGGCGTGATCGGCTCGACGTAGGTAGCGTCCGCGAACTCCGGGTCGGTCATGATCGTGGCCGGGTTCGAGTTCACCAGGCTCACCCGGATTCCCTCAGCGCGCAGCACCCGGCAGGCCTGCGTGCCGGAGTAGTCGAACTCGCACGCCTGCCCGATGATGATGGGTCCCGAGCCGATGACCAGCACCGACCGCAGATCGGGGCGCTTAGGCATGCTGCCTCATCGGTTGTCCTCCATCAGCTCGCAGAACTCGCCGAACAGCCCGGACGCGTCATGCGGGCCGGGCGCCGCCTCGGGGTGGTACTGGACGCTGAAGGCCGGCGCGTCCAGTAGCCGCAGGCCCTCGACCACGCCGTCGTTAAGGTTGAGGTGCGTGATCCTCGCCGGGCCGAACGCGGTCTCGAAGGTCCCGCCTGCCTGCGCGCTCGCCGGTGAGCCCGGCACCCAGTCCGGCGGTCCGTCAGTGCCGGGCAGCGCGACCGCGAAGCCGTGATTGTGGCTGGTGATCTGGACCCGCCCGGTACGGACGTCGGCCACCGGCTGGTTGACGCCGCGGTGGCCGAAGCGCAGCTTGTAGGTGGCCAGCCCGAGCGCCCGGCCGAGCACCTGGCTGCCGAGGCAGATGCCGAATACCGGCTTGCCGGCCTGCAGCACGCCGCGCATCGCGTCGACGGCATAACCGATCGCCGCCGGGTCGCCAGGGCCGTTGGAGAAGAACACGCCGTCCGGGCTGGTGGCCAGGATCTCGGCCGCGGTCACGGTCGCCGGCAGCACCAGGACCTCGCAGCCGAGCGCGGCCATCGAGCGCGGCGTCGCCGTCTTGATGCCGAGATCCACGGCGGCCACCCGGTACCGGACCGGCGTGCCGGGAGGCGGGCTGACGATGTAGGCCTCCGGCGTGGTGACCTCGCCCGCCAGGTCGGCGCCCGTCATCTGCGGGCTGGCCAGGACCCGCTCCAGCAGCTCGGCAGGGTTGCCGGTGCGCGCGCTGATGGCCGCTCGCATCGCGCCGGCGTCGCGCAGATGCCTGGTCAGCGCCCGGGTGCCGGGCATCGCGATTCCCGTGACGCCCTGTGCGGCCAGCTCAGCCTGCAGGCTGCGCTGCGAGCGCCAGTTCGAGGCAATCCGGGAAGGCTCCCGCACGACGTAGCCGCTCACCCAGATCCGCCGCGACTCCGGGTCCTCGTCGTTGATGCCGGTGTTGCCGATGTGCGGGGCGGTCATCGCGACGATCTGCCGGGCGTAGGACGGGTCGGTCAGCGTCTCCTGGTAGCCGGTCATGCCGGTGTTGAAGACCATCTCGCCGAAGGTCTCGCCGTCGGCACCGAAGCTGGTGCCGCGGAACGTGGTGCCGTCCTCGAGCACCAGGATTGCCGGGCGCGGGGCTGGCGGTGTCTGCGCGGCGCTCACCGGGCCAGCTTCCCGTCCAGCACCGTGGGCTCGCCGCGCAGGAACGTGGCGACGACCTGGCCGGGCAGTTCCATTCCGGCGAACGGGGTGTTGCGGCTGCGCGAGACCTGCAGCGCCGGGTCGACGACGCTGCGGGCCCCGGCGTCGTAGAGCACCAGGCTGGCCGGCTCGCCCGCTGCCAGCGGGCGCCCGTGCAGCGGCGCCCCGCTGCCGCTGAGCTGGCCGATCGCGGCCGGGCGGGCGGACATCCGGTCAGCCACGCCGGCCCAGTCGAGCTGCCCGCTGTCCACCATCGCGGCATGCACGACCCGCAGCGCGGTCTCCAGGCCCGTCATCCCGAATGCGGCTACCGGCCACTCCGTCTCCTTGTCCTCAGCAGGGTGCGGGGCATGATCGGTGGCCACGCAGTCGATGGTTCCGTCGGCGAGCCCGGCGCGCAGCGCCGCCACGTCGGCCCTGGTGCGCAGCGGCGGATTCACCTTGAATACCGGGTCGTAGCTGGCAGCCAGCTCGTCGGTCAGCAGCAGGTGATGCGGCGTGACCTCGGCTGTGACCCGCCACCCCTTGGACTTCGCCCACCGGATGAGCTCCACCGAGCCCGCCGTGGACACGTGGCAGATATGCACGGCGGACCCGACGTGGGCGGCGAGCAGGCAGTCCCTGGCGATGATCGCCTCCTCGGCGACTGCTGGCCAGCCGGTCAGGCCGAGCAGGCCGGAGAACTCGCCCTCGTTCATCTGGGCGCCGTCGGTAAGCCGCGGCTCCTGGGCGTGCTGCGCGATCACGCCGCCGAACGCCTTGACGTACTCCAGCGCCCGCCGCATCAGCGCCGCGTCAGAAACGCAGCGCCCGTCGTCGGAGAAGATCCGCACCCGGGCGGCGGAGTCCGCCATCGCGCCCAGCTCGGCCAGCTTGCTGCCGTTCAGCCCGGAGGTCACCGCGCCGACCGGCTGCACGTCGCACAGGCCCGCCTGGCGGCCGAGCCGCCAGATCTGCTCGACTACGCCGGCCGTGTCGGCGACCGGGTCGGTGTTGGCCATCGCGTGCACGGCGGTGAAGCCGCCGATCGCTGCCGCCTCGGTGCCGCTCTGGACGGTCTCGGCGTCCTCGCGGCCTGGCTCGCGCAGGTGCGCGTGCAGGTCGACCAGGCCGGGCAGCGCGATCAGCCCGCTGCCGTCCAGGACCTGCGCGCCTGCCGCGCTGAGGCCGGGGCCGGTCTCGGCGATCAGGCCGCCGTCCAGAAGGAGGTCCGCAGGCTCGCCGCCGGCCGGCCGGACGCCCCTGATCAGCCACCGCTGGCTGTCGCTCACCTGGTCACCTCCGCGGTCAAGGCTGCCGCCAGATCACTGACGGGCCGCTCGATGCCGGCCGGGTCACCGCCAGGGTCACCGGCCGGATCGGACCCTCCGAGCAGCAGGTAGAGAACGGCCATCCGGACGCTGACGCCGTTGGCCACCTGCTCCACGATGGTGGACCGGGGCGAGTCGGCGACCTCGGCGGCGATCTCGACGCCGCGGTTCATCGGGCCGGGGTGCATCACGATCGCGTGCTCGGGCAGCAGCGCCATGCGCGCTCCGTCCAGCCCGTAGCGCCGTGAGTACTCGCGCACTGTGGGGAAGTAGGCGGCATTCATCCGCTCGGCCTGCACCCGCAGCATCATCACCACATCGGTCTTCGGCAGCACTGCGGACAGGTCGTAGGACACCTCGCACGGCCATGAGGACACGGCGACCGGCAGCAGCGTCGGCGGTGCCACCAGCGTGACGTCGGCGCCGAGTGTCTGCAGCAGCAGGACGTTGGACCTGGCGACCCGGCTGTGCAGCACGTCGCCGACGATCGTGACGCGCAGGCCCTCCAGCCGGCCCAGCCGCCGGCGCATCGTGAAGGCGTCAAGCAGCGCCTGGGTCGGATGCTCGTGGGTGCCGTCGCCGGCGTTGACCACGCTGCCGCGGACCCAGCCGGCCAGCCGGTGCGGCGCGCCGGACGCCGGGTGCCGGATGACGACCGCGTCCGCGCCCATCGCCTCCAGGGTCAGGGCAGTGTCCTTGAGGCTCTCGCCCTTGGCCACGCTTGATCCCTTGGCGGAGAAGTTGATGACGTCCGCAGACAGTCGCTTGGCCGCCGCCTCGAACGAGATCCTGGTGCGGGTGGAGTCCTCGTAGAACAGGTTGACGACGGTCCGGCCGCGCAGCGTCGGGAGCTTGCGGATCGGCCGGTCCGCCATCTGCGCGAGCTCGTCGGCGGTGTCGAGAATGAGCAGCGCATCGTCGCGGCTCAGGTCCGCTGCCGAGATCAGGTGACGCTTCACCGGCCAGCCTCCGTTACGGCGGGTCCGCCGGCCGGGCTCAGCCCGAGCACGACCGCGTCCTCGCCATCGGTCTCGGTGAGCAGCACCTGCACGACCTCGCGCTGTGACGTCGGGAGGTTCTTGCCCACGTAGTCAGCCCGGATGGGGAGCTCCCGGTGGCCGCGGTCGACCAGCACGGCCAGCTGCACGGCACGCGGGCGGCCGAGGTCGCCGAGCGCGTCCAGGGCGGCCCTGATGGTGCGGCCGGAGTACAGCACGTCATCGACCAGGATCACGGTCCTGCCGTCGATGCCCGAGGCCGGGACGGCGGTATGCCCGAGCGTCCTGGCCGGGCGCAGCCGCAGGTCGTCCCGGTACATGGTGATGTCGAGCGAGCCGGCCGGCGCGGGCCGGCCCTCGACCTGGGTGAGGCGGGCGGCGAGCCGGCGGGCCAGCGGGACGCCCCTGGTCGGGATGCCCAGCAGCACCACGTCGCTGCCGCCGTTGGTGCGCTCGAGGATCTCGTGCGCGACGCGGGTGAGCGCGCGGCTGATCTCATCTGGCCCGAGAACGGTCTTGCCGTCTGCCAGCGGCTCAGAGCGCTGCTGGCCGGCTCCGGCCGGGCTGCCGCCCGTGCCGGGACTAGCGGCGCTGGGGCCGGGTGAACTGGCACCGGGTGAGGTTTTAGCACTGGCGGAACCAGCGCTGCCGGCTGCGGGCTCCGCACCGGCGGGATGAAGCGCATGCATCAAGGGGACCCCCTTTCCCGCCTCACAGGACGGGGCTTAAAGGACGTCTGTCCGCCCAACCGTATCAGGGGCGGGGCCATGGCCAGGGTCGCCGGGCCGGGCCGGACCGCGGCATCTGCCCGGCTTCGCGCGGCAGCGCGGCGGCGTACGGACCCGCCATTCACAGGCTGTTACCAGAGTGCAACGTCTAGCCACCAGTGACTTCAGTCACATTAAATACCTGTGAGTCCGGTATTACGGTCAGGACACCGGGCAGCGCGACGGGCGCCGGACACTCGCAAAACCCGCCCTCGCCGGCGTTTCCGGGCGCGAGCCCCTGGCTCATAGCCCAATCCGCCAGGGCCGACCGGGGATGGGCCGAGGCGCGTAAGTTCATCCGGTTTTTGGCATTCGGCTTGACCTTGCGCTCCGGGGGGCCTACCGTCACTGTCCGTAACCGTCACTTTCAGCTATGACAGGCCAGGGGGCCGTAACTATGGCATCTGACTACGCCAAGACCCTCGGCGCGCGACTGCGCGCCATCCGCACTCAGCAGGGGCTCTCGCTGCACGGCGTCGAGGAGAAGTCCCGAGGGCGGTGGAAGGCCGTCGTGGTCGGCTCCTATGAGCGCGGCGACAGGTCCGTGACCGTGCAGAAGCTGGCCGAGCTGGCCGAGTTCTACGGGGTGCCAGTCTCCGAGCTGCTCCCCGGCGACGTCCTGCCGACGCTGATCGCCCCGGCGCCGAAGCTCGTCATTGACCTGGAGCGGATGGCGACGCTGCCCAAGGACAAGGCAGGCCCGCTGTCTCGCTACGTTGCCACCATTCAGAGCCAGCGCGGTGACTACAACGGCCGGGTCCTGTCGATCCGGCAGGAGGACCTCCGCTCGCTTGCCGTCATCTACGACAAGACGCCCGCCGACCTGACCGAGGAGCTCATCAGCTGGGGAATCCTCGACTCGGACGCGCGCGGCGCCATTGACACCTTCTGACGCCCGGCCTCATTAGCCGCCCGCAGACGGCTAGCCGGCCGTAGGCAGCGGCAGCAGGGCCTGCTCGGCAGAGATGCCAAGCGCGCCCTCGGCCAGTGACACGAACGTGCCGGCATCATGCAGCAGGTCATCGGCCTCGCTCGCGGACACGGCCCGGGGCAGCCCGGCCTCCGCGGCGGCCCGCTTCGCCGCACCCGCGGCGAAGAACGCAGCCCACTCCTGCAGGGCCGGCTCGACCCTGGGCAGCAGCTCCCAGACGCTCTGCGGCCTGCGACGCCGGCCGCCCGGCGGCTCCGCCCTGGCCGCAACGACGGCGGCAGCCGCGCGCAGGGCGGCCAGGTGTGCGCTGACATAACGGCCGCTGGCGGTCGACTCGTCCTCCGCGGCAGCCAGGCCATGCCGGGCTGACTCCATCAGTGCCAGCGCGGACGGCGCCACCCGACACTGCTGCCGCTGGCGTCCTGGCCTCACCGAAGCGATCGGGCTCATCAGCTACTCCTTCTCAGCGGCGTCCGGCCAGGCGGGGCGCTTCCCCACGCCGCGCCCGGCCGGACAGGCAACCGAGGGGGCCCGGCTGCACTCTCGCACTGCAACTATTCGAACATACATTCGTGTGCGTGTCTAGCTCCTGCATCTGCGTTCGAAGTTACAAGGAGGGTCTGACAAAATCCCCGTCCGGCGTGTCGGCGCGGTCGCGTGGCCGTACTGGCACAAGTGCTGCCGAACCTCATCGGCCCCGGACCGGCGGCGGCACGGCTAGGCTTGGCGAGTGGAGGAAGCTGCGGGCATCTGGGAGCTAGACAGGCCCGACTTCCTGGCCGCCATTGCCGAACTGGTCGCCATTTACGGCGCGGCCATGGGCGCCGAGCCGGACGAGCTACCGACCAGGCGCGCCATCATGGAGCGGCATGCAGGGAGCCCCGGTTTCCGTGCGCTGGTCGTCACCGGGGATGACCCGGCGCGGATCGTCGCGTTCACCTACGGATTCCGCGGCGTGCCGGGCCAGTGGTGGCACGATGTCGTCCGGGGCGGAGTCACTGCCGCCGCCGGGCCGGCCGCGGCCGCTGAGTGGCTCGATTACGTACTGGAGATCGCCGAGGTGCACGTCCATCCGGATTTCCAGGCCCGCGGGATCGGCCGGCGGATGGTGGTGACCCTCACCGAGGGCCGCGGCGAGCGGACAGCGGTCCTGTCCACGAGGGACGCCAGCACGCCGGCCCGCAAGCTGTACCGCAGCCTCGGATTCACTGACCTGCTGACGGACTTCCTGTTCCCCGGCGGCGGCCCGCCGTACGCCGTCATGGGCGCCGTCCTGCCGCTGGCCGGCAGCGCCGGCCCCGGCTGAGGTCGTGACCCGCTGAGGTCGTGACCGCCCCCCCGGCGGGTGCTCCCGCCTAGGCGGGAACGGCCGGTCCGAGGCCCAGCACCTGGTAGATCTCGCGGGTCGCCCGCGAGCCGTTCAGCGTGTAGAAGTGCAGCCCGGGCACGTCCTCGGCCAGCAGCCGCTCGCACATCGCCGCGGCGAACTCGACGCCGATCTTCCGGACGGCCGACTTGTCCTCTGCGTGCGCGTGCAATTCGTCAGCCAGCGACGACGGGAACCTGCAGCCCGACAGCAGCGCTGCGCGCTCGATGCCCGGCACGCTGATGATCGGCATGATGCCCGGAATGATCGGGACATCGCAGCCACGGGCGGCGACCGAATCACGCAGCCGCAGGTAGTCGTCGACATAGAAGAACATCTGGGTGATCGCGAAGTCCGCCCCCGCGCCCACCTTGCGCACGAAGAAGTCAACGTCGGAGTCCCAGTCCGGCGACCGCGGATGGCCCTCGGGGAACGCCGCGACTCCCACGCAGAAGTCGCCGGATGCGCGGACCAGTCGCACGAGCTCGTCCGCGTGCTCCAGGCCCTGGGGGTGGGCCGTCCACTCGGCACCGGGATCACCCGGCGGGTCCCCCCGCAGGGCGAGGACATTGCGGACGCCCACGTCGGCGTATGAGCCGATCACATGCCGCAGCTCCGCGACGGAGTGGCTGACCGCGGTCAGGTGCCCCATCGGCGTCAGAGTCGTCTCGGCGGCGATCCGGCCTGTCACCCGGACCGTGCGGTCCCTGGTCGAGCCGCCGGCGCCGTAAGTGACCGACACGAAGGTGGGCCGCAGCGGCTCAAGCTGGCGGATCGACAGCCACAGCCGCTGCTCCTCCGCCTCGGTCTTGGGCGGCATGAACTCGAACGAGAACGACCGGCCGCCAGCGGCTAGCAGGTCCCTGATTGCGGGGGCGGCTCCGACAGGCATGATCCCAAGGTTAGGGCACCCGCCGCCCCGGGCGGCCGGGACAGCTCAGGAACAGCGCTACCCTCACCGAACATGGCAACTTACGCGGCGCTAGCCGACCCGGCGGGCCTTGACCGGATCCGCCGCGAGGTGGCAGCGGCGCTCGAGGTCTTCCTCGCCCGCCAGCGGCTGATGCTGTCCGCGATCGGCGACGACATGCTGCCCTGCCTGGAGGCGATGGAGGAGCTGCTGGCCAGCGGCAAGCGGCTCCGGCCAGCGTTCTGCTACTGGGGCTGGCGGGCGGCTGGCGGCGCGGATCGTCCCGAGATCTACGCTGCCGCCGCGGCTCTGGAACTGCTGCAGGCCAGCGCGCTGATCCACGATGACGTCATGGACGCCAGCGACACCCGCCGCGGCCGCCCGGCAGTGCACCGGCGCTTCGCGGCGAGGCAGACAGCGGCAGGGAGTCCCGCGTCAGCTGAGCAGTTCGGAGCGGCCGCCGCCATTCTCATCGGCGACATGCTGCTGTCCTGGACGGACGAGATGTACCAGGCGAGCGGCTTTCCCCCCGCGGTCCTCCGGCGCGGCCAGCAGGCGCTGGACGCGATGCGCACCGAGGTCGCGGCCGGCCAGTATCTCGACATCCTGAGCCAGGCCCGGCAGGCCACCACGGTCAGCGAGGCCATGCGCGTCATCGCCTACAAGACGACGAAGTACACGATCGAGCGGCCGCTTCAGCTGGGCGCGGCCCTGGCGGCGCCGTCAGTGCAGGCAGGAAGGGCCGTCAGCGCGGTCTGCACGGAGTACGGGATCCCGCTCGGCACCGCGTTCCAGCTCCGCGACGACCTGCTCGGCGTTTTCGGCGACCCGGCCAGAACCGGCAAGCCGGTCGGCGGTGACATCTCCGAGGGCAAGCGGACCGTGCTGATGGCCCTGGCCAGGGAGCGAGCCAGCGCCAGCCAGGCCGCGCAGCTCGACCGCTACCTGGGAGACCGCGCCCTGACGGCAGCGGCCGCCGCCGAGGTGCAAGCCGTGCTCACCGAGACGGGCGCTGTCGCCGAGTGCGAGACCCTCATCGCCGCGAACGTCAAGCAGGCGCTGTCGGCGCTCGACGGTGCTCCGGTCGATGACGAGGCCAGGGAGGCCCTTGCCGCGCTGGCCATCACGGTCTCGGACCGGCAGGACTGACGGCGCTGACGCGCGCCCTCAGCCGCATGGCGGCGGCCTTCGGGTCATCAGCATCGGTGATGGAGCGGACGACCACAATCCGGGTTGCGCCTGCCTCCAGAACCTGGTCGAGATTGACCTCGTCGATGCCGCCGATGGCGAACCACGGGCGTGCTGTCCCGAGGCTGGCGGCGAACCTGACCAGATCGGTTCCCGCCGCCGGACGGCCCTGCTTCGTCGGGGTCGCCCAGACCGGCCCCGCGCAGAAGTAATCGGCGGCCGGCTCGGTGCTGGCCGCGGCCGTCTCGGCCGGCGCGTGCGACGACAGGCCGATGACCGCATCAGGGCCGATGATCTCGCGGGCTGAACCGGCTGCCAGATCATCCTGGCCAAGGTGCAGCACGTCAGCGCCGCAGGCATAGGCAATATCGGCGCGGTCGTTCACCGCCAGCAGCGCTCCGTGCGCCCCGCAGGCCGCCCTGAACACCTCCAGGTAGCGCAGCTCCTGGCCAGCCTCCAGGCCCTTCTGGCGCAGCTGGACGACATCAACGCCGCCGCCGAGCACCTGGTCAAGGAAGCCGCGCAGGTCACCCTGGCGCTCCCGCGCGTCGGTGCACAGGTACAGCCGTGCTGCAGCCAGCCGGGACCGCAGCTGCTCAGAGCGCTCAGGCACGCTCAGAAGGCTAGTGCCTGCGCCCGCCTGTTCACCTCCGTGCGCCGGTGCTCGGCCAGCGCCTGCACGGGAGTGCCCGGCAGCGTGTCATCGGCCGTGAACAGCCAGCTCAGCGCCTCAGTGTCGGAGAACCCGCAGTCGAAGAGCAGGGTCAGCGTCCCGGCCAGGCCATGGATGACCTGATCGCCGTCGATGAACCCTGCAGGGACCGCGAATTCGCCGCCCGGTCGCTGCACAGCAAGAAGCTTGCGGTCGCGGAGGAGTTGCTTGACCCGGCTCACCGGCAGGCCAAGACGGTCAGCCACGTCGGGAAGGGACAGCCAGTCGCCGACAATGGCGTCGGTCGGGGGGTCGATCTGTGCCACGTGAGGAGCTTCCCACATCCGGCTGGCCCCGAAACCTACGCCATCCCATCCAAGTCAGGCGCGGCTGGTCAGCTTCCGGCCGGCAGGCGGCAAGCTGCAGGTCAACGGCCGGTCAGCCGGTGACCGCGGAGTCGCGGACAGGAACGGCGGGGTCGGCCAGCCTGACCGGGTCGACGCGCCCGCCCGCCTCGATCAGCCGGCGGGACTGCACCAGGTCCCGTGGCCGCCCGACGGTCAGCGCCGCCACCAGCCTGTCCCCCTGCAGCCAGCATGCCGCCCAGGTGTCCGCCGCCGGATCGCCGCGCCAGAGCGGCTGCCCGGCGGCGCCGTGCCATCCGGCGTACTGCACCATCCGGCCGAACTGCTCAGACCAGAAGTAGGGAACGGGGTCATAAGCCGTGCTCCCGCCGAGAATGTTCGCGGCCGCCGCCTCAGGCGCGTGCAGCGCGATATCCCAGTGCTCGAACCGCAGCTGGCGCTGATAGCGCCCGGACCAGAAGGACGCGCAGTCGCCGACCGCGAAGACACCCGGAGCCGTCGTCCGGAGCTGGGCATCGGCAGCCGCCCCATTATCCAGCCGGACGGCCGAGTGAGCCAGCCAGGACACGGCCGGCCGTACTCCCACCGCGGTCAGCACGACGTCGGCGGCCAGCAGGCCACCGCCTGCCAGCGCCACGCCGCCCGGCTCGATGGCAGCAACGCCCTGCCCGAGCAGCAGGCGCACCCCTGCCTCCTCGTACCAGGGCACCGTCGCCCGTCCGATCTCGGCACCGACCGCGCTCGCCAGCGGCGTGTCCGCGGCCTCCAGGACGGTGACCGCGCAGCCGCGGCCCGCGGCGGCAGTGGCGACCTCAGCGCCGATCCAGCCCGCGCCGACGATGACTACCCTCGTTCCCGGCTGGAGCAGCTCGCGAAGGGCGAGCGCGTCGTCAGCAGTACGCAGCAGGTGCTGCGGGCCGTCCCCGGGCAGCCGCACCGGGTCCGCGCCGGTGGCCAGCACGAGGGCGTCGAAAGCGTACTCAGCTGAATCCGTCCGCAGCAGGTGATCGGCCAGCCCGACGGCGCGCTGGCCGAGCCGCAGCCGGACGCCCAGCGCCTCCAGGTCGGGGCGCAGGCTCGTGTCGTCCAGCTCGCCTGCCAGTACCTTCTTCGACAGCGGCGGCCGGTCGTAAGGCTCGCGGCTCTCGGCACCGATCAGGGTCAGCTCGCCCTCGTAGCCCTGGGCCCTGAGCTCCTCGACGACGCGCAGCCCGGCCAGCCCGGCACCCGCCACCACAACCCTGGCCGGCCTGGTCATCCGCACCGCCTCTCGCGTCGGGGCGGCCACGCCGCCAGCGGCCAGCCGGACAGGGCCGGCGGCACGCCGAGTCCATCGTGCCGCATGCCCGTGGCGGCGGGCAGGACCGGCCTGCGCGAGCGGCCGGGTTTGGCCAGGGGCAGCTAGGCTAGGTCTTCAAGCGCGCGGGAGTCCGGTGCTGACCGGACTGAGAGGGCGGCTGGTGAGCCGCCGACCGCAGGAACCTGATCCGGGTCATGCCGGCGAAGGGAGCCGAATGTGAGCATTCCGGCGTCATCAGCTGATGCCGACGTCCTGGTCATCGGCGGCGGCGTGATCGGGCTGAGCATCGCCTGGCGAGCCGCTCAGCACGGCCACTCGGTCATGCTCGCCGACAGCCAGCCCGGCCGCGGCGCGACGCACGCGGCAGCCGGCATGCTGACCCCGATCGCGGAGGCGGCCTACGCCGAGCGGGAGATCTTCGCGCTCGGCCAGGACTCGCTGCGGCGCTATCCGGCTTTCATCGACGAGCTGCAGGGCGTGACCGGGCTGCCGACCGGGTACCGCCGAACCGGCACGCTGCAGGTCGCCTACGACAGCGATGACCTGTCGCTGCTGGGCGAGATCCGGGCCCTGCAGGAGTCTTTCGGCGTGCGGCTGCAGCAGCTGAGCGCGCGTGAGTGCCGGGACGCTGAGCCGCTGCTCGACCCGTCGGTGCGCGGCGGCCTGCTCGCGCCTGACGACGGCTCGGTCGATCCGCGGCTGCTCGCCGAGGCACTGCTCGCTGCCGCGCAGGGCAGCGGGGCCCGGCTGATCCGGCAGCCCGCCGCCGAGATCAGCTGCACGGCCGGGCGCGTCACCGGAGCCCGGCTGGCGGACGGCAGCAGCATCTCCGCCCGCTGGACGGTGCTGGCAGCGGGCTGGCAGTCCGCGACCCTGCCCGGCCTGCCCGCTGGCATCGCGCCGCCAGTGCGGCCGGTCAAGGGGCAGATTCTGCGGCTGCGGACCAGCGGCGGCCCGGCAGCCGCCGGGCTGCCGCCTGGCCTGCTGCAGCGCACCCTGCGCGGGCTCGTCCGCGGCTCCAGCGTCTACCTGGTCCCGCGCGACAGCGGCGAGCTCGTCATCGGCGCCACGCAGGAAGAGCTCGGTGCCGACACCACAGTGACGGCCGGCGGCATCTGGGAGCTGCTGCGGGACGCACGGGCGCTCGTTCCCGGCATCACGGAGCTGGAGCTGGCGGACGCGGTCGCGGGCCTGCGGCCCGGCACGCCGGATAACGCGCCCGTGCTCGGGCCCGCCGGACTGCCCGGCCTGGTGCTCGCCACGGGCCACTTCCGGGCGGGCGTGCTGCTGGCCCCGGTCACCGCGGACACCGTAGCCGCGTACCTGAGCACCGGGACACCAGATCCGCTCTGGCAGGCGTTCGGAGCAGGGCGCTTCACCCGGCCCGGCTCCGGGGACCGGCACAGCAACGGTGGCCACCGCCAGGAGGAGGCAGTGGCGTGAAGGTCGTCATTAACGGCGAGCCGCACCAGGCGGCCGGCGCCATGTCGCTGGCGCAGGCCGTGGCCGTGCTGACCCGCGCCGAGTCCGGGGTGGCAGCCGCAGTGAACGGCGACGTCGTGCGCCGGGCAGCCTGGCACACTACCCAGCTGGCAGACGGGGACGAAGTTGAGGTCATGACCGCGGTGCAGGGAGGCTGACAGTGGACGACCCGCTGCTCATCGCCGGGGAGAAGTTCAGCTCCCGGCTCATCATGGGCACTGGCGGCGCGCCGAGCCTGGCCGTACTTGACCGGGCGCTGGCGGCGTCCGGCACCGAGCTGACGACCGTGGCGATGCGCCGCGTCGACCCGGCAGCGGCAGGATCGGTGCTTGACCTGCTGGCCGACCGCGGCATCCGGGTGCTGCCCAATACGGCAGGCTGCTTCACGGCGACGGAGGCCGTCCGCGTGGCCCGGCTGGCCCGCGAGGCACTCGGCACCAGCTGGGTCAAGCTCGAGGTCATCGCCGACGAGCGCACCCTGCTGCCCGATCCGGTGGAGCTGCTCACCGCCGCAGACCAGCTAGTCGCCGACGGCTTCACCGTGCTGCCGTACACCAGCGACGACCCGGTTCTCGCCCGGCGCCTTGAGCAGGCCGGCTGCGCCGCGGTCATGCCGCTCGGCTCGCCGATCGGCTCCGGGCTCGGCATCCGCAACCAGCACAACATCGAGCTGATCGTGGAGTCGGCCGGCGTTCCGGTCATCCTGGACGCGGGCATCGGCACTGCCAGTGATGCCGCTATCGCGATGGAGCTCGGCTGCGCCGGGGTCCTGCTCGCCACGTCGGTGACCAGGGCGCGCAGCCCCGAGCTGATGGCCGAGTCGATGCGCCTCGCGGTCACTGCCGGGCGCCTGGCCTTCCTGGCCGGCAGGGTGCCGCGGCGCCGGTACGCGCTTGCCTCATCGCCGCCAGCGGGCTGACGCAGGGCCCGCCAGGGTGCTCCCGGGCGGCGTGCGGCGGGTCTCGCACCTCGTTACCGGGGCGAGAAGCGTTACCTGCACCCTAGAATTCTCCCGATGGATACGACGTTGTCGGCCCCGATAGGGCAGCTGCTGGACGGCCGGTACCTGGTCGAGTCGCAGATTGCCCGCGGCGGCATGGCGACCGTCTATCTCGCCCAGGACGTCCGGCTTGAGCGAACTGTGGCGCTGAAGATCGCCCACCCCGAGCTCGCACGGGACCAGGGATTCGTCGCCAGGTTCATCAGCGAGGCGCGGTCAGTTGCACGCCTGTCCAGCCCGAACGTCGTCGCGGTCTTCGACCAGGGCTCGACCGGTGACCTGCACTACATCGCGATGGAGTACGTGCCCGGCCCGACCCTGCGCGAGCTGCTGGCCGCCCGCGGCCGCCTGAACCCGCGCGAGGCCCTGGACATCATCGAGCGGGTGCTGGCCGGGCTGGCAGCGGCGCACGAGGCCGGGATCATCCATCGCGACGTCAAGCCAGAGAACGTGCTGCTCGGCAACGGCACCTCGGTCAAGGTCGCCGACTTCGGGCTGGCACGGGCCGCTGCCGGCGTCAGCAACACCAGGACCGGCATGCTGATCGGGACAGCCGCCTACCTGGCACCCGAGCAGGTGGCCAGCAACAGCGCCGACCAGCGCAGTGACGTCTACGCGGCCGGGGTGATGCTGTTCGAGATGCTCACCGGGGTGCAGCCGCACACCGGCGAGTCACCGCTGGCCGTCGCCTACAAGCACGTCAACGCCATCGTGCCGGCTCCGTCGAGTGTCGTCGCCGACCTTCCGCCCGCCCTCGACGCGCTGGTAGCGCTGGCCACGTCGCGCGACCCTGAGCTGCGGCCATCGGACGCCCGTCACTACCTGCGTGCCATCGCCGAGGTCCGGCGGGGCATGCGGCTTCCGGCCGCCGGCCGCGGCGAGGCAGCAGGCAGCCCGCCAGGGCGCGGCGGCACCGGAAACGGCGTGTCAGAAAGCGACCGCGGCCATGCAGAAGCGGCCGGCGACGCCCTGCCAGCCGTGGCGATGCTGGCGGGACACCAGTACGAGCAGGCCGCCCCGGCAGGCGAGGGCGGCTGGCCGCAGCAGCCTGGAAACTGGCCGTCAGCCGACGGTCGAGCCGGCGCGGGCGCGACGGGACCGATTGGCAACGGCGCGGCCGCGAACCCGGCCAGCGGCTACCCGGCGGCACGGGCCGGCGGGCATGGCGGCACCAACCACACGATGATCGTGCCCGCAGGCATGGGCGGCGACAGTGACGCCGGTGCTTTCAACGGCGGTGGTTTTAACGGCACTGACTACGGTGGCGGCGCCTACTCCGGGCGCCGTCAGCACCGCCACGACGAGCCGTGGCTGCAGCGCTGGCTGTTCAGCCGGCGGATCCTGATCCTGCTCGCCGTCGTTCTCGTCGGACTCGGGGCCTGGTGGCTGACGGAGGGCCAGTACTTCAGCGTGCCGTCTGTGGTGGGCATGTCCGTGGCCACGGCACGCGGGGACCTGACGAACGCCGGGCTGGTCGCCGTTTCCGGAACCGCCAGGCACAGCGACGCTGTCCCGGCCGGCCAGGTCATCTCGACCGATCCCGCGCCCGGGGCACGCATCACCCACGGCGGAAAGGTCACCCTCATCACCTCGCTCGGCCCGGTACTGATCACGGTGCCGTCGGTGTCCGGGCAGCAGCTAGCGCAGGCGGAGCAGTCGCTGCGGGCTGCCGGGCTCAGGCCGGGTCAGGCAACCTACCAGGCCTCCGCCAGCATCCCGTCGGGCGTGGTGATCTCGACCAGCCCGGTCGCGTACACGCACTGGCCGCAGAATAAGCCAGTCGGCCTGATCGTGAGCGAGGGCCCGCCGCTGCCCGGTTTCGCGGGTCAGCAGCTCAGCGCCGCGCAGGGCGCTGCTGCAACAGGCGGTTACAGCATCAACCCGGTCACCGTCGCCAAGAGCGACCAGCCGGCCGGGACCATCCTCCGTCAGTCGCCCGCCGCCGGGACGCCCATCACTGCCGGCGAGGTCGTGACGGTCTGGGTCTCTCCCGGCCCGCCGCAGGTCGCGGTGCCGAACGTGCAGGGCATGAACGTCAACCAGGCTGAGAAGGCCCTGACCGCGGCCGGCTTCCAGGTGACGGTCAATCAGATCGGTATCGGCAACCGCGTGGTGAGCTACTCGCCGACCGGGCAGGCCCCGCAGGGCTCGACGATCACGCTCACCGTCGGCTTCGGGTTCTAGCGGCCGGCCGGGACCGGGCCCGCAGCCGCATCGTCAGGGCCGCTACTGCGGCGGGCCCTCGCCGTCCTGCTCCTGGTAGGAGTACCGCTGCTCCTGCCACGGATCGGCAGTGTTGTGGTACCCGCGCTCCTCCCAGAAGCCGCGCCTGTCCGTGGTCAGGTACTCCAGGGCGCGGATCCACTTGACGCTCTTCCAGGCGTACAGGCTGGGGACGACGAGGCGGAGCGGGTAGCCGTGCTCGGGCGTGAGCCGGTCACCGTCGCGGTGCGTCGCGAGCAGCGTGTCCGCGGCGGCGAAGTCGGAGATGCGGATGTTGGCGCTGTAGCCGTAGTCCGCCCACACCATCAGGTGCGTGACCGCGGGCGCCGGCGGGAAGCGGCGCAGGACCTCGGTCGCGAGGATGCCGGTCCAGCGCACGGCAGGCACCGTGAACTTCGTCACGCAGTGGAAGTCCGCCGTGACCTCGGTGACCGGCATGGCGGCCACCTCATCCCAGCACAGCCGGGCCTCGGTCCCCGATTCGGTGGCACCGCTGATGCGCAGGTCCCAGGTCTCGGCCCGGAAGCACGGCACCGGGCCGTAGTGCAGGACCGGCATGGTGCGCGGTATGTACTGGCCCGGCGGCAGGGCCGCTGCCTGGCCGCCGTTCTCGCCGCCGGCCGCCGCGCGGGATGAGGTGCCGGCCACCGTGCCGGAGGCAGCGCCCGCGTCCGGCAGTGCGTCAGCGATCGCGCTGGCAGCAGCCCCTCGCTGGTCCCTGGTTTCCAGACTGTCCGGCCTGGCTGCCAGCAAGCCCTGCCTGTGCTCGCCGAATTCGCGCGCTCCAGTTCCGGGCTGCCTCATATTCCGCTGACCTGCCCCTTCCCGCACTCGCACCGCCGCCGGGAGCGACGTCGACCCTTGTCCCCCTGCAGGTTCAGCCATCTTGCCACCTCACGCAAAGTGCTCGAGCCGCGACCACCGCGCAGCGCCAGCCCACGGGGTGCGCTAGGCTTCGGTTTATGCGTCGCGAGTATTGGTTTGGTTTTGGTTACCGCCCCGGCCCTGGGACGGTCGCCCGCCAGACTCTGCGCTGACGCAAGGCGACTCTGCTATCGAAGCCCCGGGCCGATTCGGTCCGGGGCTTTCGTCATGATGGGACTAGGAGGATGTGATGGTGGTGGTGATGGCCCCCGAGGCCACCGAGAGTGACATTGACGGGATAGTCGACCTGATCGGCGCAGCCGGCGGCGAGGCATTCGTGAGCCGCGGCGTATCCCGCACGATCATCGGGCTGGTCGGCGACGTCGAGCAGTTCGGCGCGCTGAACCTGCGCAGCTACCCGGGCGTCAGCGACGTCGTCCGCATCTCGGTGCCGTACAAGCTGGTGAGCCGGGAGAACCATCCGAATCGCTCGGTGATCACGGTCAGCGGCGTTCCCATCGGGCCGGGGCACCTCACCGTCATTGCCGGACCCTGCACCGTCGAGACTCCTGAGCAGACGCTCACCGCGGCGCGGATGGCACAGTCCGCCGGGGCCTCGCTGCTGCGCGGGGGCGCCTACAAGCCCAGGACCTCGCCGTACGCGTTCCAGGGACTGGGTGAGGCGGGGCTGCGGATCCTGGCCGACGTCAGGGCTGAGACCGGGCTTCCGGTCGTCACCGAGGTCATCGACCCCGCTTCCGTTGATCTTGTCTGCTCCTACGCCGACATGCTCCAGGTCGGCACCCGCAGCATGCAGAACTTCGCCCTGCTCCAGGCCGTCGGCTCGGCCAGCAAGCCGGTTCTGCTCAAGCGGGGAATGAACGCCACGATTGAGGAATGGCTGATGGCGGCCGAGTACATCGCCCAGCGCGGCAACCTGGACATCGTGCTGTGCGAGCGCGGCATCCGGACCTTCGAGACTGCCACCAGGAACACCCTCGACATCAGCGCGGTCCCGGTCGCCCAGCGCCTGTCCCATCTGCCGGTCATCATCGACCCGTCGCATTCCGGGGGCCGGCGTGACCTCGTGCTGCCGCTGAGCCGGGCCGCCATCGCGGTCGGCGCCGACGGCATCATCGTCGATGTGCACCCGCAGCCGGCCGCGGCAATGTGCGACGGCGATCAGGCGCTCACCGGCGAGGACATCCGGGAACTGGCCGTGGCGGTCAGCACGCTTCCGCCGCTGCTCGGCCGGACCCTGACTCCGGCCCCGCAGCCGGCCGGGGTCGCCTGACGGGCAGTGAGCCGTGGATGCCGGGCTAGTGGCGCTATTGCCCCATTAGCTCGGCATCGACGCACACCGCGCTTATCCGGACCGGAACGTCACAGCAGCACCACGCGCCCACTCGGGGGATCTGGCCTCATCACGCCTCGCTTCCGGGTATCTTGGGGAAGCCTTGACCGGAACGTGGCGCACATGCGAACAATGAGCTCAGCCGGTTGATACGCGCGGAGACATGATGCGGAGTATCCGCTCCATTGCCGCCCTGGCGGGCCTTGTGCCTGTCCTGGCGCTGACCGGGTCGACGGCCCCGGCGCTGGCACGGCCAGCTTTCGCTGGCGTGGCCGGCAGCCCGCACACGGTCAGGCCCGCCGTCAGCCTGACCACCTCGGGGTTCCGGGTCGCGGCCAGGCGTCATTACGGCGAGCCGGGTAACGCCTCCGGCTTCTCCGTGATCGTCGTCTCCGGCCGCCACCAGGCGTGGGCGTTCGGCGGCACCAATCCGGGCGGGACAAGCACCCCGGTCGCGGAGCGCTGGAACGGCAGCACGGTGACGCCATCGGCGCTGCCCGCCGGCCTCACCGGATTCATCAACGACGCCAGCGCGCCGTCCGCGCGCGATATCTGGGCTGCCAGCGAGTTCGGCCAGTACGTGCTGCACTGGAACGGAGCCAGCTGGCACCTCGCCCGGCGCTGGAGCAGCGGCCCGATCACCGGCCTGACGGCCATCTCGCCGACGGATGTGTGGGTATTCGGCACCACCGCCGACGGCGTCACCGGGACGGGAACGTGGCACCTGGACGGGCACCAGTGGTTGCGAGTCGCGGGCCGGGCAGCCGGCATCTACCGTGCCAGCGCGGTGTCCCGCCGCGATATCTGGGCTATTTCCGCGACCTCGAAAGCCGACTCGATCCTGAAGTACGACGGCAGGAGCTGGCGGCGAGTGCACACCGGCAATGTGCTGTCCGGAGTGCAGCTGCACGACATCCTGGCGGTCTCCGACCACGACGTGTGGGTACTGGGCGACCAGGTCAGCCGCGGCCGGGTCGGGCTCGTCCTGGCGCACTGGAACGGTGCGCGCTGGGCTACCCTCAGCCGCCTGAGCGCCTGGCCGGGCCTGCTGGCGCGCGGCCCGCATGGCAGCGTTCTGGTGACAGCGACGCCCTCGAATGCGGCGGCCGCCGGGCTGATCCTGCAGGCAGGCGAGTACGGCTGGGGCCCGGTGATCACGATCGAGTCACAGCTCGGCAGCGGTGTCAGCGACGTAGCGCTGGTAGGTAAGACCCGGTCGCTGTGGGCCACCGGCGGTGTCCTGACCCGCCTCGGCGGCGACGCGGTGATCTGGCAGGGAACGCTTGGCCGCACCGCGCACCATCGCGACGACGACGACGTCTGACGGACGGGCGCGGCGACTGGCCTAACTCTGGCCCGGCCGGTACTGCTGCGCCGCGTCAGCGAGCTCCTCGGCCAGGTCGTCGGCGTCCATGCGCGCCTCGATCCTGCGCAGGTCCTCGATCCGGGCCTTGGTCTCTACCTGGCGCGGCGTCAGCAGCGAGCAGCAGTCCTGGTCGCGCAGCTCCGAGATCGCCAGCGTCGAGATGCGGCGCGCCTCGGCCATGATCTCCGACTTGTCCAGCCCGATCAGCGGCCGCAGGATCGGCAGCGACACTGCGTCGTCCAGCGCCGTGATGTTGGTCAGTGTCTGGCTGCTGACCTGGCCCAGGGAGTCTCCGGTGACCAGCGCGGCCGCGCGCAGGCGACGGGCGAGAGCCGCGCCGGTCTTGAGCATGAGACGGCGCTGCGCCATGATCTGCAGCCGACCGGCGCCGGAGGTGGCCAGCCGCCGCTGGGCGGTGCCGAACGCCACGACGAACAGCCTGGAGTCCGTCTGGAAGCGGTCGAGCTGCCGGGTCAGCCCGTAAGCCTTGTAGACCGACTCCGGGCCGGTCAGCGGTATTCCGGAGAAATGCAGGAAGCTGCAGCGCAGGCCGCGCCGCATCATCCGGTAGGCGGCCACCGGCGAGTCGATGCCGCCCGACATCAGCACGAGCGCGCGGCCGCTCATCCCGACGGGCAGGCCGCCCTGGCCCTGGCCGCCCTGGGTGAAGACGAACACCTCACGCTGGTCCACCTCGACGAACACCGTCATGTCGGGCGTCCGCAGGTTCACGGGGTAGCCGTACTCCTGCTGGATGCGGCTGCCGATCTGCACCGCCAGCTCAGCCGAGTTAATCGGGAACCGCTTGTCGCGGCGGTGAGCGCGCACCGCGAACGAGCCAGAGCAGCCAGCGGCGAGCTTCACCGCCGCCGAGATGGCTGCCTCCGGCTCTTTCGTCACCCGGACAGCCCGGCAGACGCGCGCCAGCCCCATCACGAAGTTCATCCGCTCGGCCACCATGTCGACCGCGGCCTCGGCCACGAGGCCGCCGCACTCGGCACCGGCAACGCGGACGACGATCACGCCCTCGCGCTGCCAGACCCGCAACTCGATACCGAGATCACGCACGGCGCGGCGGATGTTGTCATGCAGGAGCCGCTCGAACCTCTGCCGGTTCCGGCCCTTCAGCACAACCTCGCCGAGCTTCAGCAGCACGCAGGGCTCGTACAGCGGGTGCGTTACGCACGGGTCGGCGTGGTGCACGGCGGGGAGCGCGGACATTACCTCAGTCTGCCATCCGGACCGGTGCCCGAAGGCGAACAGCCGCGCGGTCAGCCGCCGGGCCAAGTGCTGCAAAAGCCGGAAAAGGCTTGAAGTGGCGATAATCCTCGTCTCGGTGGCGTCCGAGAGTATCTGCTCAGATACTTAAGGTGAAGTCCAGCCGGTCCTCATCAGGCCGGGTCAGCAGGAGGACGCGATCTATATGGCACTCTGCACCAGGTGCGGCCAGCAGACAGAGACTGGCGAGGAGTTCTGCGCTGCCTGCGGCGGTTACTCGCCGGACTCATCACCCGGCAGTGCTTACCTGGCCGGCGCAGTTTCGCGCGGCGGCGGCTACTACGAGGCGGCCGGGCGAGCGCGGTCCTCCTGGTTCCAGCCGTCGGTCCCCGACCGGGGGCCGCAGTCGCGACAGGAGCCAGCGCCCCCGGCCTTCCGCCGGGACGGCTTCCGGTATGAGCAATCGACCGCTGACCCTGACCCGGACGAGTTCTGGTACGCGCAGCCGCCTCGCCAGGCGAGCTATCACGACACCATCCGGCACAGGGACTCCGCCGCCGAGGACGCGGACTGGCCCTTCGCCGCCGATCAGCGGTACCGGGCCGCTGAGCCGGACTCCAGCGCCAGTGCGCTGCCGGCTGAGGACCCGCCATTGTCGTCCCGGACGGCCGCCGACTGGACCGCGCAGCCGCCACCGGAAGTGCCGCCGCCGCTCGCCGGGCCGAGCACTGACTGGACCGGGCAGCCGCAGCCGGATGTGCCGCCGTCGCTGGCCGGGCCCGGCACTGACTGGACCGCGCAGCCGTCGACCGAAGTGCCGTTCCCGCCACAGTCGGGCTCCGATTGGACCTCGCAGCCGTCATCCGAAGTGCCGCCATTCCTGTTGCCGCCGGCCGCCGAGCCTGCGCCCCG
>Ga0302326_10006623_pt1 | contig 25953 bp, 29 predicted proteins | sample Palsa_T0_3_FD_202264 | JGI IMG/M metagenome (GOLD analysis project Ga0302326, IMG submission 202264) | Peat permafrost microbial communities from Stordalen Mire near Abisko, Sweden - Palsa_T0_3 | ecosystem: Environmental > Terrestrial > Soil > Palsa > Peat permafrost | place: Sweden: Abisko... | reverse complement strand
AGATGCAGCGGTTTGCGTCGATCGTGTAGTCGCCGCGCAAGGCTCCCGTCGGGCATGCTCCGATGCAGCGCGTACACGTGCCGCACGTTTTTTTCAGCGGCGCATCGGGCGGGATCTCGAGCGTCGTGACGATCTCACCCAAGAACACGAACGATCCCAGACCAGGCGCGATCAGGTTCGTGTGTTTGCCGATCCAGCCGAGCCCCGCGCGCGCCGCAAATGCGCGCTCTGCCAACGGCGCCGTATCGCACGTAATCCGCGTGACGGACGACCCCGCCGCGGCGTCGAGCGCGCGCGCGATCTCGCCGAGGATGTCGCGCATCCGCGCGTGATAATCGGCAGACCAGGCATAGTTGGAAACGCGCCCACAGAGCGGCGCGCGCCCGGGCGGCTCCGGGTGCGCAAACGGAACCGCAACGCACACGACGCTGCGCGCTCCGCTCAAAATCGTCGCCGGATCGCTTGCCGCAGCGGCATACGCGGCGTCGTACCGCCACGTCGCGAAGCCCCCGCCCGCAAAAGCCGCACCCATCCGCTGCCGGGTCGCCACCTCAGGCTCGGCCGTGGCGAATGCAACGGCCGCGCCACGCTGGTGCGCAGACGCGCGCGCGATCGCGCGATAGTCCGGCGGCCCAACGACAGTATCCATTCGATAGACGTTCCGGCTCGCATCGAAGAAACCATAGCCGCGGCGGCCTTCCGCCCGAGCCGGCTGTAGCCGATACCGCCGAAGCCGGGCGACGACGGCATCGACGCGGTAAATCTTCGACTCGCGTCGAAGGAACGTGGGTGACGCAAGAAGAGTCGCAAGCTGCAGAACGTCGCGCGCGCCGGGCCGGCTGGAAGACGCGAAAGATACGCCTTCACGACGATCACGATGCATTCGATCGGGAGTGGTGGCTTGCCATGGATCCGCTCGAGCGCATGGCCTACGGGTGGCAGCTTACCGTCGATGCATTTGCGTTGAAGGGGATCGATGAATCTCAACTCCGACTTTCTCGATCTGTTGCGCGAGTTCAACGCCGCCGGTGTTGAATATCTGATCGTCGGAGCTCACGCGGTCAATTTCCGCGCTAGAACGCATCGAAGTCGTCGTGGATTACCGCGTAGGCGAGGAGGCCGTCGGCGAGATGGCAGAGGTGGGTGAAACCGGCGTCGCGCAGGCGGGCGACGGCCCAGCGCGATTTTGCGCCGACGCGGCATGCGACGACATATTCGCGCGCCGTATCCAGTTCGTGCATGCGCGCTTCGAGGACGCTTGCCGGAATGTGAAGGCTCTGTGGCGGCGCAGCTAAGATCGCCTCGTGCGGCTCGCGCACGTCGAGGACGCGCGCCTGCGGATGCTCCGCGAGATACGCGTCGAGTTCGTCCGGCGAGAGTTCGGGCACGCCGAGCGGTTCGCGCGCGACGCGCGCAAACGCGACGACGTCTGAGATCGTCGGGCGCTCGCCGTGTAACGGGCAGGCGGGATCGGAGGCGAACGCGATCTCACGCACGCGTGACTCGAGCGCGTCGAGCAGCATCAGCCGTCCCTCGAGCGGCTCACCGATGCCGAGCACGAGTTTGAGCGCTTCGTTCGCCTGCCACGTCCCAACCATTCCCGCGAGCACCCCGAGCACGCCGCCCTCAGCGCACGACGGCACGCTGCCTTCCGGCGGCGGTTCGGGGAAGAGACAGCGATAGCACGGCCCGCCCGGCACGAACGTGCTCACCTGGCCCTCGAAGCGGAAAATCGAGCCGTAGACGTCCGGCTTCGCTTCCAGCCGGCACGCATCGTTGATCAGGTAGCGCGCGCCGAACGTGTCGGTCGCGTCGACAACGACGTCGAAGCGCCGGACGAGCATTCGCGCGTTGGGCACCTCGAAACGTTCCGGGACGATTTCGCACGCGACGTCGCGGTTGAGCGCGCGCACGCGGCGCGCGGCGACCGCGGCTTTCGGCAGCCCGACGTCCTCCTCGGCGTAGATCACTTGACGCTGCAAGTTCGTGATGTCGACGACGTCGTCGTCGACGATTCCAAGGGTTCCGATACCGGCAGCCGCGAGGTACTGCAACACGGGCGAGCCGAGGCCCCCGGCGCCGACGACGAGCACGCGCGCCCGCGCGAGCTTCTCTTGTCCGCCGAGCCCGACCTCGGGGATCAGCAGATGGCGGCTATACCGGCGCAATTCGCGCCGCCCGGCGAGCGTCATGACGTGCGCGGGTGGCGTTCGTTCAACCAGGCGAGCACGGCGGCGCGCGAGTTCTCGGCGGCTAGCGTGTGGTCGCTTTCGACCGTAACGAACGTCTTAGGTTCGGGTGCGCGCATGAACAGTTCTTCGGCACTCGTGCGCGACACCATACCGTCGCGCTCGGCAGCGATGTAGAGGACCGGGCGGCCCGCAAGCGCGGGGAGCGCCGCGTCGAGCGCAGGTTCGGTCGCAGCAGCCATCTCCGGTAACGTGAGCCCGTCGACGTAGGCCGAGCGCAAGTCGACGGCACCGAGCGTGCCGAGCGCTTGAAGAGCCGCCGGACGCCCGTATCCGGTCGCGATCGAAATCGCGCCCGCGATCCCGGGGTCGGCCGCGCACGCGCGCAGCGCCGTCGTTGCGCCCATGCTGTGGCCCATCGCGTACACGATGCCGCCGTACTTCTCGCGCCCATACGCGACGGCAGCGGCGAGCGCGGCGGTCAGATCGTCGATCGACTCGAGTCTGCCGCCGCTCGCCCCAAGTTTGTGCCCGGGAAAATCGACGCTGATGATACGGTAACCGTGCCCGGCGAGAAACGCGCAGAGCAAGTCCAGGTTTTGTTTCGAACTCGAATAACCGTGGCCGGCGGCGAGCGTCACCCCGCGCGCGCGGCGCGGCTCGTAGTCGAGCGCCGCGATCGTCGCACCGTTGCTCGCCGTTAAGCGCAGGAGTTCGAGCTTCACGCGTTTTCGCGCCAGCGCTCGCTGCCGTCGACGTAGCGCTCTTTCTTCCAGATCGGGACGCGCCGCTTGAGTTCGTCGATCGCGTACTCGCATGCATCAAACGCCGCGCCACGATGCGGCGCCGCGACCGCGATCGCAACCGCAGCCTCACCGAGACCAAGCTCGCCGACGCGGTGCGCCATCGCAACCCGCGCGTGGTCGAAACGCTCCGATGCTTCGGCACCGATCGCGCGCATCTCGGCCAGCGCCAGCTCGCGGTGCGCTTCGTACGCAAGGCCGTCGACCGGACGTCCGTCGTCGCTGCGCTCGCGGACGTAACCGACGAACGTGACGAGCGCGCCGCTCTCGAGTCCACGCACGGCGTTCACAAGCGGCCCGAGATCAAGCGCCGTCTCGACGATGTCGTAGAGCATCAACCACCTCCGTAGGGCGGCAAGAGACCGAGCTCGTCGCCGTCGCGCAGTTCCGCGGACGACGGGACGAACGCCCCGTCGCGCACGAAGCGCGTCGATTGCGCCAACCCCGCAAGCGACGGGAACTCCACTGCCAGCCCGTCGAGCGCGTCGCCGGCGGTCGTGCCTTCTTCGACGACGCGCTCGAGCGCCGCCGCGCCGACGAGCTCGCGGATGCGTGCGAAGGTGACGATTCGAACGATCATCGTGCCACCGCGCGTTCGTATGCGCCGAGCGTTGCTTCGGCGTGACGGCGCCAGGTCAAGGCGCGCAGGCGCTCGTCGAGCGCGTCGCCGGGTGTGCGCGGCTCGCGTTCGAGGGCGCGCAAGACCGCCGTGCGAACCGAAGCCGGCTCCGCGGGGTCGGCGTAGTCGACGTCCGGCCCGAAATACTCGCGCTCGGAGCCGCGAGTTCCGACGACGACCCGCGCCCCGGTCGCAGCGGCCTCGATCGACGCAAGCCCCGGCAACTCTTGCCACGACGGTAACGCGTGCACCGCCGCACGGGCCATCATCCCGAACACCGTTTCGCGCGGAACCGAGGAAACGAACGTCGTTCGCGGCGTCGCCAAGCGCCGGCACAACCGGGAGTACGGCCGATCGTATTCGCGCCCCACGATCGTCACCTCGACGTCGACGTCGCGCAGCGCGTAGAGAAGAGCGGCCTGATTCTTGAGCGTTTCGACGCGCCCAAAGCAGACCACGCCGGCACGAGCCCTCGGCGGATGCGACGCAGCACCGGGCTCGTCGGCGCCGACCCGCGCGATGACAACCGGCACTGAGGTCACGCGCAGGCGTTCCCCATAGTGGTACGCCTCGACCTCGCTCGACGGCAACAGAACGTCCGCCTGCAAGAGAAGTTCGCGTTGCTGCGCGAGCCGCCGATCGGTTTGGCGTGCGATCTTTCCGGACCACGCGCGCTTGCGCTCCAAGCGGCGCATCGCGGCCAAGCGGCGCTCGACGGCTCGCGGCGAGCGCGCTTCGAGGGCACGCACGAGAAGCGGCGACGTCGCGAAGTAGAGACGCAGATCGCCAAAGATAGGCGATAGAACGAGTGGAACGCCGCGTGCGCGAATCGCAGCGATCTGACGCTGCGCCGTCTGGGGCTCGAAGACCCCGAAAACGTGGGCCACGTCGTATCCGGCCGGATCGGGCGTTTCGGTCGGGACGAGATCGACGGTGACGCCGAGTTCGCGCAGCCCACGACCCGCGCCCTGGGCTTGGGCGAGGTCCCCGCCCGGTCGTTCGAGCGCGTTTGCGCGCACGACGTGCAGGACGCGCAACGAAATCAGTAACCGCCGATGTCGGGTGTGTACCCGTGCGCTTCCAACCAGGCGCGTGACGACTCATGCAAGCCGAGGAGGTCGATGCGGCTGCAGGTCAGCTTGTGCAGCATCACTTCCCAAAAATGTTGCGGCTGCTCGTAGACGTCGCCCGGAATCTCGTTGTAGCGCCGCGAGAAGTCGCGCAGCTTCTTCCAATCGCGCGCGGACAAGATGCTCCGCAATTCCGATTCGTATTCGGGCGTCGGCGCGCCGCCGGGCGTCACGCCGGTTTTTTCTGCGCGAACCCGACGAAACGCTCGATCGCAAGCGCTACGCCGTCCTCCTGATTGCTCGCGGTTACGAAGCGCACGTTCTCCTTGACCTCGGGCAACGCGTTACCCATCGCAACACCGACCCCGGCCCAGCGCAGCATCGAGACGTCGTTGCGCGAGTCACCGATGGCCAAGACCCGCTCGGGGAGTATCTGGAAGTCGGCGCATAACTGTTTGAGCGCATTCTTTTTGCTCGCGTCGCGATTGAGGACCGCGCATTCGTGGAAGTCTCCCCACGTTTCGTGCCGGAACGCGAGCGGCCAGTCGCCGAACTCGCGTTCCATCGCGCGCACCGACTCTTCACCGAGAAAACGGATGAAGGTCGGCGCTTCGTGGAGGACGTCGGCGAACGTCTTGGCTTCGCGCCAAGCCGGGCCCGACATGTCGTCCATGAAAAGATGCGTTCCTTCGAGCCGCCAAAAGAATTCTTCCGAATAGATCGCAATCGAGAGCCCATTCGCCTCGGCGTACTCGATCATCGGTTTCGCGTAGGGCAGCGGCACCGGAAGATGGACGAGCGTCTTATTCGCACCGAAATCTTTGGTCAGCGCGCCATGGCAGCATATCACGGGCAGATTTAAGTTGAGCTCGCGCGATACCCGAATGGGTAAGTCGGTGCCGCGGCCGGTGACGAGCACGACCCGCACGCCGGCTTCGAGCGATCTGCGGATGGCGGCACGGTTGCGCTCGGAGATGCGCTCCTGCGGGTCGAGTAAGGTACCGTCGAGATCCAAGGCGATGAGATCGATGCGCATAGGGCGAGGGGCGACGTTAGTGTTTAAAAAGGGCCGCTCCTGTGACGGGGACCCGCGCGCAACGTCGCGCGGGGGCGCGCAGGAGCGTTTTTCCGGCGAAGTCGCAAAAGCGTTCCGGAGCGCCAGCGCCTCGCAACGTGAGGCGCTTTTTAATGACGGCGGCGGGTAACGAGATAGCGGGCAAGCGCGTTATACTGTACACTATGCTGCCGCCCTCGGCGAGCGCTGCGCTCGCGTTCTCGATCGCCCTTCTTGCGGCCGCCGCAGCGCCGGTCCAGGCGCCGTCGTGCTCCACGGACACATTCGCGATCGATGGGACGAATCTGAGCGTCGAGCTCTGCGCGGGCCAGCCGGCGAAGGGCGCGGCCAAGGCGGCGGTCACCGAAACGCTCACGGCCAAGGGGCAGACGCCCTACGTGCGCGACGTCGTCCTCGAGCTTTTGCCTGGGACCGAGACCGCGCGCACGATCGACGACGCCCCGCTTGCCAAGCTCGGACTGGCACGCTCGTTGCACCTCACGATCGCTCTGCGCAACGGCAGCGTGCGCCTGGAGCACGCCCTGCTCGTCCCGGGCGCCATCGCCCTCAAATAATCCGCCGTCCGCAACCCCGGCACGGGCGATACGTTTCTCACAGGTTCATGAGACGCCGTTATATCGCGTTCTCGAGCGCGAAGCTGCTCGAGTGTCGATGTCCCTCCAATAGAGGCTGAGAACGCCGAATATGGGCTGTACCGCGCTCGATCCGACCATGACCGCGCGAGACCAAGCGCTTTTCCTCAACGATCACATGCCGGCCGGCCTTTTCGCCGGCGTCGGCGTCGACCAGAGCCGGGTGGCCTGGCGACTCTCCCCCGAGCCGTTCTGGCTCTCGCCCGAGACATTCGAGGCGATCGAAGCCCTCGGCCCGGACCTCCTGCACTTCTATCGCGTACTCGCTGCCCTCTACCAGCGCAGCGCGCGCGGCACGGCACCGGCGTTCGTCGCCGAATATCTCGACCAAGGCAAGCCCGAACCGATCGTTAAGGCCGGGCGCCAAAACCGTTTCAAAAGCGATATTCCGGGCGTTATCCGTCCCGATCTCATTTTGACGGCGGACGGCTTCGCGGCGTCCGAACTCGATAGCGTCCCGGGAGGCCAGGGCTTCGTCGGTGCGATGGCCCAGGCGTACTGCGAACTGGGCTACGATACGATCGGCGACACCGACGGCATCCCGCGTGGTCTTGCCGCGATGCTCGCGTCCGTTTCCGGCAAGCAGAATCCGACGACGGCGATCGTCGTTTCGCAAGAATCCGACGGCTACCGCGCCGAGATGACCTGGCTTGCAAACGCGATGAACGGGCTCGAGCTCGGTGAGACCCACGTCTGCCGCCCCGAAGAGATCGTCTTCACCGAGGAAGCGCTTTTCGTGCGGCTCGGCGACGGCGAAGAGACCAAACTCGACGTCCTCTACCGCAACTTCGAGCTGTTCGATTTTCTCAACGTCCCGAAACAAGAATTGATGCTCTACGCCGCGCGCCACAATCGCGTGAAGATGACCCCGCCGCCCAAAGCGCATCTCGAAGAGAAACTCGCGTTCGCACTGTTGCAGCATCCGCTGCTCGCGAAGTTCTGGAAGGCCGAGCTCGGCGACGCATACGATCGTCTGCGTGCGATCTTCCCGGACACGTGGGTGCTCGATCCCCGTCCGCTGCCGCCGCAAGCGACGATCTTCAATCTCAATGCGGGATCGGAGCCTCTGCAAAACTGGTCGCAGCTCGTCGGTTTGGGCAAGAGCGAACGCGACTTCGTCGTGAAGCCGTCGGGGTTTTCGGAACTCGCCTGGGGTTCGCGTGGCGTCAAAGTCGCAAACGACCTGACCAAAGACGAGTGGCAAAAGGCGCTCGACGACGCGCTGGGCTCGTACCCGCGCACGCCCTACATTTTGCAACGCTTCCACAAAGGCAAGCGCGTCCGCATTCCTTACTACGATCGCAAGACCGACGCGATTGCGACCTTGGAAGGCCGCGTGCGTTTGTGCCCCTACTATTACGTCATCGGTGACGGCGTCAAACTCGGCGCCGTGCTCGCCACGATCGCCCCCGCCGACAAGCGGCTGATCCACGGCATGGCCGACGCCATCATGGGTCCTTGTGCCGTTCGCGAAGGTGGATACTAAGCCGAAGAATCGAGCGCTCCGAGCGCGCCCAGGAACGCGTCGATTTCCTCGACGGTGTTGTATCCGTGCGGAGAAACGCGTATCCCCGATGGCCGGTAGGTCGTCACGAAGCCGCGCTTGCCGAGCGCGCGACCGATTGCAACCGGATCCGTGCCCGGCTGGGTGAACGTCACGATCCCCGAGGAGATGCCGGCTCCGCGCTCGCTAAGGATGCGCGCACCGCGCGATCGCAGACCGTCGACGAGCCGATCCCCGAGCGCCAGCACGTGCGAACCGATCCGCTCGGTACCGGTCTGCGCGAGCAACGCGATCGAAGCATCGAGTGCCGCAACGCCGAGGAAGTTCACCGTTCCGCCCTCGTAGCGCGCTGCGTTCGGCGCGAGCGGCTGCTCGTAATCCAGAAAGTCCCACATGTTCGCGACGTCGCGCCAGCCTCTCCAGCGGACCGTCAATCGCTCGCGCAGCTCGGGCGAGACGTACAGAAAGCTGACGCCGGGAACCGCGAGGAGCCACTTCGCGCCGCCCGCGTAGAGCGCGTCGATCCCGTCCGTGCGAACGTCGAGCGGAAAAGCACCGAGCCCTTGAATCGCATCGACGCAAAACAGCGCGCCGTTCGCATGCGCGATCCGGGCGAGCGGCGCGAGTTCGTGCCGGTAACCGTCCTCGAAGCTCACCCAGGAAAGCGCGACGACGCGCGTGCGCGGCGTCATCGTTCGCTCGAGCACCTCGGGTGTCAACCGTTCGCGGGCGGTCGTTACAAAGCGGATCTCGACGCCGGCTTCGCGCAGAGCAAGCCACGGATAGGCGTTCGCCCCGAATTCGTTGTCGCACAGCACGATCTCGTCGCCCGCGACCCACGGGAAGCCGCGCGCGATCGTGTTCGCGCCGTCGCCGGTGTTACGCAGAAACGCGATCTCGTTACCGCCGGCACCGATGAATGCGCCGACGCGTTCGCGATACCGTGCGAGGTTCGCTTCGATTTTGGCGAACCCGAGGACCCCGGCTCGCGCCTGCCCCTCGACGATCTCGACCAAGACGTCGCGCGTGCGTCGCGGGAGCACGCCCGCGGCCGCATGGTTGAGGTACACGACGCCTTCCCCGGTCGCGATGTCGGCGCGCGCGAGCGGCGGCGCTGCGGTCAGGGCGAAACGAGCGGCCCGGGCGTACTGACGCCGAGCGAAATCGGGGGCGTGTCGATTGGAACGGATTTCAGCATCCGAACGCGCAGGGTGTAGCGCCCCGCCCCGGCCTTGGTGTAGCCCGGCCAATCCTGTTGGAAGGTCGTCGCTTCGCCGGGCTGCAGGGTGAACGTCGACGGTCCGCCGGAGATCGCCTCCGACTGGGACGTCCAGACTTCCGAGCCGTTTAGCGCGACCACGAAGACGAATTGCTGCGGTCCGGGAAAGGCGATGGTGTAGGGCTTCTGCGTCACGTTGGTGATTTCGACACGAGCGTGCAAACCCGCCGCATCGGTCGTGGCCGACGGCTTGAGCGACAGCGCCTGCAGCGGCGAGAGGCTGACGTCGTCCTCTTCTCCTTCCGGCGGCCCTTTTGCGACGGGGGCGAAGCCGGCACTGCGGCCGAGCTGGAGGCTTATGTGGCGCACGTGCGTGTCGATCGTATACTTCGCCATTGCCAGCGTCGCGACCGAAGCGACCGGGACGTACGTGTCGCCGCCATCGACGTACGGTGCGCCGCGCAGGCGCACGACCGTCGCGTTGTCGAGCAGCGCCGTTCGTTGGCCGACCCGATAGGTCAAGGTGCGCCCGCTAACGGTGACGCGCACGACGCCGCCGTGCCCAAACGTGAGCAGGCCGCCGAAGGCCTGTACGGCGCGGATGACGTTGATGTAGGCGACGCCGACGTGGTTGCGCCCGCTCGGGTGACGCGCGTCGAGCCGGCGCCCGTCCAGAAACACGGAGTAAGGGACGTCGGCAGACCGGGCGGCGACGGGTGCAAGAACGAGCATGCACGACCCGGCAAAGAGCGCCGCGAGCGAAAGTCTCATCTCCGACCTTAGTATCAGGCTTTCCCGAGCATCTCCTTTGTGTGCCACGCGACATTTTGCGCGCGGTCGCCGACCCGCTCCAAGTTCGCGAGCACGAAGAGCATGATCGTGCCCGCCCGCACCGTCCCCGAATCCGCTTGCATTTCTTCCTGCAGCGCTTCGATGCCGCGAGCGTAGAGTTCGTCGACTTCGTCGTCCCGGGCGATGACGGCTTCGGCGACCGGCACGTCGCGTTCCGTGTACGCGCGCATCGCCTCGCGCAGCATCTCGGCCGCGATCGATGCGATCCGTCCGATCTCAACACGCGCCGGACGGATCGCTACGTCGGCCAGCTTGATCGAGTGTTTCGATATCTCGACCGCGTAATCGCCGATACGCTCGAGGTCGACGATGATTTCGAGCATCGCCGCGACCTGACGCAATTCGCCCGCGACCGGTTGCTGCTTCCAGATCAGTTCGATGCACGATTGTTCGATGCGTCGCCGTAACGTGTCGACGTCGTCGTCGCCACCGATGACCCGTGCGGCGAGCGTCGTGTCGCGCTTTTCCAGCGAGACGACCGCGGCGTGCACGGCATCGCCGACGAGCGCGCCGAGCCGGACGACGTCGAGCCGCGCTTGTTCCAGGGCCTCATGGTAAGCCGCCCGCATCCCGACCATCTTTGTCCTTCTCACCGCGCACCCTGCGGGGACGCGGCGAGGTCGAGCATACCACGAGCCTGAAGCGATACACGTGAAATACGAAACCTTGCTTGAAGAACGAGACGGCGCGGTCGCGATCCTGACGTTAAACCGGCCGAGCGTCCTTAACGCCCTTAATGTTTTGATGGTCCGCGAACTCGGCACGGCGCTTGCCGCGATCGGTGAAGACGTGCGGATTCGCGCGACGATCCTAACCGGCGCGGGCGAGCGCGCATTCGCTGCCGGTGCCGACATCGGAGAACTCGCAGCGCTGCCGAATGCGCTTGCGGGCGCGGAGATGATGCGCGCGGGGCAGCAGTTGACCTTGGCAATCGAGCGGATGGCGACGCCGGTCATCGCTGCCGTCAACGGCTTTGCGCTCGGGGGCGGGTGCGAGCTTGCGATGGCCTGCGACATACGGATCGCAAGCGACCGCGCAAAGTTCGGCCAGCCCGAAATCAACCTCGGGCTCATCCCCGGCTACGGCGGCTCGCAGCGCAGCGCGCGGCTTGCCGGTCGCGGGATGGCGATGCTGATGTGCCTGTCAGGCGAGATGATCGATGCCGCCGAAGCGCACCGGGTGGGGCTCGTCGAGCGAGTCGTGCCGCACGCCGAACTGATGATCGAAGCAAAGCGCATCGCGGGGGTCCTCGCCGCCAAGTCGCGGGTCGCTCTGGCCACCGTCAAACGCGCGATCGACCGAGGCAGCTCCCTGCCGCTCGCGGCCGGGCTCGAACTCGAAGCACTCGCTTTCGCCGGCCTGATCGGCACGCCCGACGCGACCGAAGGCACGAAGGCGTTTCTCGAAAAGCGCCAACCGAACTTCAACGCGGACTAGCCGAAGAAGCAGCTAGCCGAAGGCCTGGTGGCTCCACTGCGCCAAATGTCGCAGACGATGGCAACGACGAGCCGTGTCCCCGCGATCACGCTGGATAGCCGCACCCTGCCGAGCACGAATCGCAACCTGATCATCCTCGACGCCTTCGACAAGCTCCAGCTCGGCGGCATCCTCGAACTGCCCGAGGAAGGCGACCCGCGGGCGCTGCGCAATGAGTTTCTGCAGCGCCGCCCGGGCCGGTTCTCCTGGGCCGGGAGAAATCTGGGCTCGGGGCGCTGGACCATCCGCATCGAACGGATCGATGAGAACGCCGACATCCCGACGTTCATCTCGCACTGCACGCCGTTTGCGAACGCAAAGGCATCGACGGTGCGCGAACTCGCCGCGACGGCCAGCGAGCGACCGTACCGTCAAGGCGAAACGATTTTCGACGAGGGTGAACCGTGGCCGCACCTCGCGTTCGTGCGCACGGGCAAGGTCGTCTACACGCTGCTCTCCGCCGACGGAAAAACGCACGCGCTCGGCGAGCGTTTGCCGCTCGATCCGCTTAACGAAACCGGCACGTTTGACGGCGGCGGCGCGACGACGCGTGCCGAGGCGCTAACGGACTGCACGCTCGTACTCTTGCCGGCTGAAGCCGTGCTTCATGCGTGCCGCAACGACGCCGAGCTCGCGATCGGTTTCCTTACCGACGCATCGCAAGCGCGGCGCCGCTCGATCGACACGATCGCCGACCTCGCGTTCGCGCACGTCTTGCAGCGCGTCGCGAAGTTCTTGCTTTCGTACGCTCCGACGACGACCGGAATGGCGAAAGGCCTCTCCGGAATCGAAAACCTCTCGCAGGCGCAAATTGCCGCCGCGGCGGGTACCGTGCGCGACATGGCCGCGCGCGCCTTATTGCGCCTTAAAAACGCCGGCGCCGTCGAACTCGACCGCGGCCGCGTCCGCGCCCTCGACCGCGAACGCCTCGAAGCCTTCGCCCACAACGTGCAGGCCCCACCGGTTTAACGGAGCGCCGCGAGCGCCTCGTTGAACGTGGCGACGGGGACGATTGCGATGTCGCGTTCGGTTGCGACCTCGGGGTAGTTTTGGCGCGGGACGATAAAGAGACGGGCGCCGGCGCGTTTTGCGGCGATGACTTTTTGCTGCGTGCCTTCGATCGGGCCGACGTTGCCGTCGGTGGTGATCGTGCCCGTGCCGGCGACGGCGCCCGGACCGTGGCGATCCTTGGTAAGTTCGGCGTAGATCGCAAGCGCAAACATCAAACCACCGCTCGAGCCCTCGACGCCGCTAAGCGAGAAATGGACCGGTACCGGAAGCGGGGGAACGACGCCCTGTTCGCTCACGTAAATGCCGAGCCGCGTGCCGTGATCGGTATTGATTGTCGGAATGTCGATGCGCGCAAACCGGCCGGCTCTCTCGACTTCAACGTTGACCCGGTTCCCCGGGCGCACTGAGGTGACGGCCGCTGCAACGTCGCTGCGGCCAACAACGATCCGGCCGTCGACGCGGACGAGCCGGTCACCGGTCCGTAACAGCCCGCGGGCGAGCGAACCCGGGGCGATCTCGGCAACGACGATCGTTCGTGAAGCCGGCCCGACCCGCAGACCCGCGGCGCGCTCGGCAACGTAGGCTGCATCGCGCTGGCTCTCGTCCATCGCGGCGGCCAATATCCGGTCGTAGTCGGGCACAGTTGTCCCCGCCGGGATGAGGGCGTCGCGCCGCACGATCCGGGTGCCGGGCCACAGGCCGGCGACCAGGAGCAACACCGTCGCGTGCGTCACCGCCACGTCGGTCAAGTAGAAGTGGCGGCGCGGCGGGACGCGGCCCTCGACGGCGATCCGCTGCGAAAGATCGACGGCGTTCCCCGGAGAGATCAGGTAATATGGCGTCGGCACGAGCGCCAAGCCCGCCAGCGCAACGAGGACGGCGGTCGCTACGACGAACGCCGAACTGCGCCGGCCCCCTATCATCGGGCTAAGTCGTGACTTCGACCGCGTCGAGGGACGCGGTTTCCTCTTGCGCGTCGAACGCGGCGCGTTTGGATTTTGCGGCCGCCTCGGCGATCGGCTGGGCCGCTGATTGCGCCGGGCGCGGAACGAGCGCGTCTTGGCCCTTCTTCACCGAGCCGAGCGCGGTCGCGAGCCGCATCTCGAGTTCGGCCAACACCTGGCCCGCGTAGGCGTCGGCGCCGGCGCGAATCCGGCGCGCCTTCTCCTCGGCTTCGCGCAACACGATGTCGGCGGTCGTGCGCGCCTGCTTGACGATATCGGTCTGGTCGACGAGCTCGTGATGCTGGTTGACCGCGTCGGAAACGATCTGCTGCGCCTTCTCGTGCGCATCGCGGATGACGCGGTCCTTGTTGGTCGCGATCACCTTGGCCCGGCCGACCTCTTCCGGCAGCGTCGAGCGCATCTTCTCGATGTATTCGACGAGCCGCTCCTCGCTGAGAATACGATGACCGAACGGCAGCCACGTGCCTTCGCGCACGTAGCCTTCGAGCTTATCGATGACGCGGTAAATCGACAACGTTATTTCCTTCCATGAGTCTGGCGCTTCTGTTGCATGAATTCGAGTACGACGTCGGGGACGTAGCGCGCGATATCGCCGCCTTGGAGAAAAACTTCTTTGATGAGACTCGAGCTGACGAACGAGTAGCTCGAATCCGACATCAAAAACATCGTGTCGACGTTGGAAAGCGAGCGGTTCATGTGCGCTGCCGCCATCTCGTTCTCGAAGTCGGACACGACGCGAAGGCCCTTGACGATCACGTCGGCACCGATGCGCCGCACGTAGTCCGCAAGCAGCCCGCGAAAGTGATCGACGCGCACGTTCGAGAGCTCCTTCGTGCACCGGCGGAGCATTTCCTCACGTTCGTCGAGCGTGAAGAGCGGGCTTCTCTTTTGCGGATTGACGACGACGGCCACGGTCACGATCGGGAAGATTGCCGACGACCGCGCGATGACGTCGAGATGCCCGTTCGTTGGCGGGTCGAACGACCCCGGATAGATCGCGTGGCTCTGAGGGACCGGCGTGCCGTTACGCATCGGCGATCGATGCGACCCGAAGGAACTGAAGCATCACTTCCCCGTAACGTGCGTCGCGCACGGTCGCAAAGCCTGGTAGCTCGAACGGTGGTGCACCCTCGCGCCGCTCGTACACAAGCGTCGTCGCCGCATCGATGGTCTTGCGCGTCCGCAACGTCGCGAACGTCAGATGCGGCGGCGGAAACGCATAGGGCGGATCGGCGTACACAAAATCGAAACGGCCCGAAAGCCGCGTCACCGCTTTTTCGGCCGGCGCGCAGAGGACGGTCGCGCGCCCTTCGACCCCCAGTTCGGCTGCGGTGTGCCGAATGGCCTGGGCCGTCGGCGCGTGAAGCTCGACGAAGGTGGCATGCGCTGCGCCCCGCGACAGCGCCTCGAACCCGATCGCGCCCGTCCCCGCAAACAGATCGAGCACGCGCGCACGATCGATCGCGTCACCGAGAATCGAGAACAACGCTTCTTTGACGCGCCCGGGCGTCGGGCGAATCTCCGAGCCGCGCGGCGACCGAATCACGCGCGAGCGCAGTTCGCCTCCGCTCAAGCGCACGGTCTACGCGCCCCTGGCCGCGCGGAGCAACGGCGGGATCTCTTCGAGCGCGTGGACGACGTGGTCGGGCGGTAAGATGTCGGGCGGATAGGGACGGCCGTCCCGATCGAGCCAAATCGCCGTCATGCCCACAGCTCGGGCGCCGGCGCAATCCAGGACCGGGTCGTCGCCGACGTACCAGATCCGTTCGAACGGAAGCTCGAAGTGCTTCGCGAGCATACCGAAGGCTTGAGCTGAAGGCTTGCGCGCGCCGATGCGCTCGCTGACGAACACGGGACCGGCGAACCCGAGCAGGCGCGCCTTCTCCTCCTGGAGCGGACTCCAGCCGTTGGTCAACAGCGCGTAGGGAATCCCCATCGCGCCGAGCTCGGCAAGCAGTTCTCGCGCGCCCGGCAGCGGTTCCACATGGCTCGGTGCGGCGCTCACGACCGCATCGCGAAAGCCGTTCGCCGCATCCATGACGGCCTGGCCCGCGGGCGCGAAGCGCTCGAAGAACCCCGCGATGAACGAGTCGATGCTGCGATCGCTTTCCCGGTAGCTGTGGAGAACTTCGTCGATCGCGACCTCGGCGGCGGCCACACTGTACGTCAATTTATTCTTCGCGGCCAAATCGGCGAGCATCGAGAGCGCGACCTCGCGTTCGAGGCGGTTGTCGATTCCAAGCGTGTGGTCGAAATCGAAGCCGACGGCAATATCCGAATGCATCGCACGCCTTTCGCGCGCCCGGGTCGCAGAGCCCTAGTGCTCCAGCCTAGCTATCGAGCAACGTCGCCCGAGTCTCTTCGCCGGCGGCGAAGCGCCGTAACGCGCGGTGTTCGGGTCGCTCGAGCGCCGGGTCGGCCGAGACGAGGGCGTCGGCGTCGGCTTTGGCGCGCATGTACAGCGCGAAATCCGAGATGAGGCTTCCCAGCAAAGCAGGCCCGGCCCCGGCTTGCGCCGTGCCGGCGAACTCGCCCTCACCGCGTAACCGCAGATCCGCCTCGGCGATCTCGAAACCGTCCGTCGTCCGCGCAAGGATCTCGAGCCGCTCGACTTCGCCGCGCTCGTCCGGCGCTACGAGCAGGCAGTAGGAGCGAGCGACGCCGCGACCGACCCGGCCGCGTAACTGGTGCAGCTGCGCGAGGCCGTAACGGTGCGCATCGAGGATCGTCATGACCGATGCGTTGGGAACGTCGACACCGACTTCGACGACGGTCGTCGCGAGCAAGACGTCGGTCTCGTGGCGGGAGAAACGTCCCATCACCGCATCCTTTTCGCGCTGTGGAAGCCGGCCGTGCAGCAGGTCGACCCGCAAATCCGGGAAGACGTCGCGGCGCAACACCGCGAGTTCGGCCAGGGCGCTGGTCAGCGCCGATTCGGATTCGTCGATCGCCGGCGCGACAACGTAGGCTTGCCGGCCGGCGGCCACGTTCTTGCGGACGAAGGCGTAAGCGAGCGCCTTGCGGCTCTGGCGCAGGACGTACGTTTCGATCGGCGTGCGGCCCGGCGGCAGTTCGTCGACGACCGAAAGGTCGAGGTCCGCATATTTGGTCTGGGCGAGGGTGCGCGGAATCGGGGTCGCCGTCATGTGCAAGGTGTGTGGCGCGCGGCTCTTCGCGCGCAGCTTTGCGCGCTGCGCGACGCCAAAGCGGTGCTGCTCGTCGATGACCGCAAGGCCCAGGCGCGCGAACTCCACGTCCTCGACGATCAGCGCATGCGTTCCGACGACCAGGTCGCACTCGCCGCTGGCCAAACGCCGGAGGACTCCGTCGCGCTCGCGCCCCGCCATGTTTCCGAAAAGGGCGTCGACCCGGATGCCGAGCGGCAAGAGCAGCGGCGCAAGCTTTTGCGCGTGTTGCGCCGCCAGGATCTCGGTCGGTGCCATGAGTGCGCTTTGCACCCCGCTCGTCGCGGCGAGCACGATCGCCGCCGCGGCGACCAGCGTCTTGCCGCTCCCGACGTCGCCCTGGAGCAGGCGGTTCATCGGCGCGGAACGCGCCATGTCGGCCCAGATTTCAAGAATGACACGCTTTTGGGCCGCCGTGAGCGCGAACGGCAACGAGGCCTCGAAGCGTTCGAGCAAGCCCGGGGCCGTGGCTAGCGCCGGTGCGCCGCCGCCGGCCTTTCGCTGAGCACGCTTGATCGCGGCGGCCAGCGCGATGCCGAAGAACTCTTCGAACATCAGCCGTTCGCGGGCCGCGGCCGCGGCTTCCGGCGTGGCGGGTTGGTGGGCCGCGCGCCAGGCGGCACTGCGCGATCCGTAACCGCGCTTGGCGAGCACGTCCGGCGGCAGATCGTCCTCGATCAGCGCGGCCAGCGCTTCGAAGTTTCGCTCGATCGTCGCCGCGATCGTCCGCGACGGCAGCTCCTTCGAGGCGCGATAGACCGGGACGACCGAGCCGCGGTACGGTTCGTCCTCGCTTAGGATCTTGTGGTGAAGAACGTTGAGCTCAACGGAGACGGCGCCGCGGGTGCGGCGCACAGCGGCCCTGCCGTGAACGAAGATCCGCTCGCCCGCTGACAGTTTGAGCCCTCGACGGCCGAACCAGGTCGCCTTTAGCCGCCCGCTCTCGTCTTCGATCTCAGCCGAGACGACCGGCACCCGCGCGCGAAATTCGGATACGCGGACGATCCGGCCGACCGCGATCTCTTCATTTGATTCCGCGTCCGCGGGTTCGCGCGCGCGCGCGAATGCCGCCCCCACGATTGCGCCGAGCGGGGTTGGACGGCGCCAGTCTTTGTAGTCGCGGGGATAGGTGGCCGCGAGCTCGAGCGGCGTCTCGATGCCGTGGGCACGCAGTTTCCGCGCCAACTCCGGGCCCACCCCACGGAGATCCAGGAGAGACTTGAGGGTGCCGGCACCGGCTACTTGGCGCGCCGCAGCAGTTCCTTACCGACGTCGTCGAGCGTAACCCCACGCGCCTCGAGCAGCACGAGCGTGTGATAGAACAGATCGGCGACCTCCCAAGCGAGCGCGGCCGGATCGTCGTTCTTGGCCGCGATCACGACCTCAGTCGCCTCCTCCCCAACTTTTTTCGCAATTCGGTCGACACCGTCGCGCAGCAACTTTGCAGTGTAGCTCGCTTGAGGGGAGGCGCTACGACGCTCGACGAGCGTTGCACGGAGATGAGCGAGCGCCGCATCAAAAGCCCCTGCCGGCTCATTGTCACCGGCTTCGAGCAACAGGTGGCCCGAGAAACACGAGGCTGCGCCCGTGTGGCAGGCCGGTCCGTGCGGATGCACGCGATACAACAGTGCGTCGGCGTCGCAGTCATAAGCGACCGCGACAACCCCCTGAGTGTTGCCCGACGACTCGCCCTTTTTCCAGAGCGAACCACGCGAGCGGCTGAAGAGCCACGTCGCTCGTTCGGCAAGGGTGCGCTCGAGCGCCGCACGATTCGCGTAGGCCAGGGTTAGGACGGCGCCCGTCTGCGCATCTTGGATGACGACCGGCAGCAGACCGTCCGGCCCCCAAGCGAGTTCATCGATGGACATCTTCGTTCCCTACGAGAGGCCGCACGGGGATTCCGCGTTGCGCGAGTTCGGCCTTGAGCGCGCCGATGTCCAGCTCGCCGTAGTGGAAAAGCGACGCTGCGAGCGCGGCGTCGGCGCCGGCGACCTCGAACACCTCCGCGAAGTCGGCCGCACATCCGGCGCCGCCCGACGCAATGACCGGCACGCTGACGGCGTCGCGCACCGTTCGGGTCAGCGCGAGGTCGAATCCGGACTTGGTTCCGTCGCGATCGATGCTCGTGAGCAGGATCTCGCCGGCGCCGCAGCGCTCGGCTTCCCCTGCCCAGGCGACGGCATCCCGGCCCGTCGGCGTGCGGCCGCCGTCGATTGCGACCTCATAACGACGCCGCTGCGGATCGAACCGGGCGTCGATCGCAAGGATGACGCACTGGCTCCCGAAGCGGACCGAGGCAGCGCGAAGAACGTCAGGATCGCGCACGGCAGCACTGTTGAGCGCGACCTTGTCGCAACCGGCGCGCAACAGATCGCGAACGTCGCCGGCCGTCTTCACGCCGCCGCCGACCGCAAACGGAATCGTCAGCTCGGCGGCAACGGCGCGCACGACGTCGAGCATCGCGCCGCGGTTTTCGAGGGTCGCCGTGATGTCGAGGAAAACGAGTTCGTCTGCCCCGCGCGCTTCGTACAGGCGTGCCAACGCTACGGGATCCCCTGCGTCGGCGAGCTCGACGAAGCGCACGCCCTTGACGACGCGCCCCGCCTTGATGTCGAGGCACGGTACGATCCGCCGCACGAGCACCCGCTAGACCTTACCGTCGATCGCGATGACCAAGAGCGCAAGATCGTCGTGGAGGGTACCGCCGCTACGCTCGCGCGCTGAGGCGACGAGCCCGTCGGCGCACGCCTGCGGATCGTCCGGCGAGGCGAGCAGGAGCGCCATCGCCCCCGCATCGTCGAGCAGCTCGCCGTTCCCGTTGCGCGCTTCGGAGAGTCCGTCGGTGGCAAGCACGATCAGATCGCCGTCGTTGAGGACTATGGTTCGGGACTCGTAGCCGAACTCGGGATCGAGGCCGATGATCGGCCCGGTGACGTCGAGTTGACGGACGACGTTGTCGCGCCGCAAGTATGCTCCGCCGTGGCCTGCGCTCGCGTACGTGAACTTATGGGTGCCCGCGTCGAGTAAGCCGACGAAAGCGACGACGAAGAGGTTCGGATCGCGCACCGTGTCCAGGAACGCGCGATTGAACTGAGCGAGGATCTCCGACGGTTCGTCGAGCGATCGGGCGAGCATCCGAATCGAATACTTGACGAAGGCGGTGTTGACGGCCGCTTGCAGGCCTTTGCCGCTGATGTCGGCGACGACGACAAGCCCGCGTGACGGGCCTAGGCGGCGCACGTCGTACAAGTCGCCCCCGACCGCAGCGTCCACGTCGGCCGAGATATACGCTCGTCCGATGCGCGAACCCGGCAGGACGTCGAGGTCGGTGCTGAACGCGCTTTGCAGCGTTTCGACGATCGAGCGCTCGCGATCGATAACGGCCAGCATCTGATGACGCGAGGTCACGAAGACGATGCAAACCAAGCCGAAGACGAGCACCGAAGCGAGTCCGCCGAACAAGGCCTCGTTGATTCGCCGCTTCAGCTCGGCTTGCACGAGGGTCAGCCGGTCTTCGAGGGCGTTGTGGATGCGCGTCGTGTCGCCGCGCAGCTGGTCGATCAAAACCTTTCCGAGCGTCTCGCGGGTTAACGCGTCCTTGGCGTGGGGATGCTTGAGCAGAGGGAGAGCGACCTCACGCTCCCAGGCTTCGTGCAACGAGCGCATCTCTTTCGTCGACGAGTCGATTCCGGGTATGCCGAGCGTGTCGGCCGTAGCCTGGAAGCTTTTCATGCCTTGGGCATACGCGTCGTTGCCCTGCGCGTAGGGCTGCAGAAACAAGGTTTCGCCCGATGCGAGATAGCCGCGCAATCCGGTTTCTTGGTCCAGCTGGATGCGCACGATGTCATCGAGCGCCTGCTGCGCCGAGACGAGCGCGCGCTGCACGGTCGCGGCACTATCGAGCTGCGTATAGATCCGAACCGAGATCGCGATCGCGATCGCGATGATGGCAGCGAGCAGTGCACCGAGCACTAACGCTCCGCGCACGTTTGCAGATCTGATTTCCGAGTGGTTCAATGCCAACATAAAGGAGGGGAGAACTCGAGGCGACGCCCAGATTCGAACTGGGGAATAGAGCTTTTGCAGAGCTCCGCCTTACCACTTGGCTACGTCGCCTTGAGCGGGGACACCAGCAATTGCCGTGGGGCTGCGTTGCCGGGGGGGCTTATGTGCGCCTGCACACTGCGCCCCCCCGGCGCCTTGCCCCACGACAATTTCCGGCGTCCTCGTGCTTTTGAATGGACGGGGTGGATCGGTTGTCGGATTTCTTTTGGAGCTAAAATGTCAGTTGTCTTGGTGCTGAGCGGGTGGCGGGAATCGAACCCGCGCGTCGACCTTGGGAAGGTCACAGGCTACCATTACATCACACCCGCACCGGGAGACACGCGCTTCTCCCCGGCAATCGGCGCTCCCCGCCTGCGCCAGCGAGCGCGCCGTGCGGCGGGCGGAAGCGGTCTATGCTTCGACGGTGCCGAAGCCGCGCGCGATTTTATTCAAGAGCTCGACAAACGTCTTCTTTTCGGAAGCGGAGAGGCCACGCAACGCGGCTTTATTTTTTGCGAAGTAGGGCGGCAGCAGCGATGCGACGATGCGCTTTCCACTGCGCGAGAGCGAAATGTACGAGACGCGACGGTCCTCGCTCGAGGCCTTGCGATCGATGTAACCGTCCCGCTCGAGCCCCGCGACGAGCCCCGTTACGTTGGCCTGCGTCGTCCCAAGGTATCGGCGCAAATCCGAAAGTGAAATCGGTTGACCTTCGGCCGCGAGGACGATGAGCACGCCGAATTTCTGCGGCGTAAGACCCGCTTCGAGAAACCACGATCCTAAGGCGTTCTCGACGCGTTGTGCCGTCGTGCGCAGCGCGAGCAGCGCGCGCATGGCGCTCGCGTCGAATTCCGAGAAGCGTTTGCGGTGTCCGAGAAAATGAGCGTCGGGCCAGCCGATGATGTCGTCGTTCCCGCGAGAATCACGATCTCCCATGGGCCCTATGCTATCACATCTTTTGAAGGCCCGGCACGCCGGATGTAGCGGGCCCCCAAAAAAACTCAACCAACGATGTTTTTCCGCTCAGGCAGTCCTGCGAGAAGAATTTCTTCAAGGCGACTGTTTTCCACAATATGGGAAGACTCGTAAGGGAAAGCCCATTGGTCCTTAAGCAATCAATCGGCCGAGCGGCCGCCGTGCCGATCCCGGCAGGTGACGTCGCCGCGCCGCGAAACAGCACCGGCGCGAGCGGGGGCCCGCGCTGCGACGTCAGCGCGGGGGCGTGCAGGTCAGTTTTTTTGGCGAAGTCAAAAAAGCTGAACCGGAACGCCAAGCCCGGCGCAACGTGCCGGGCTTCTTAAGGAAGGGACAATTGAATGGCAATGCAGGTTACGTGCCCACTCTGCGGACAGACGATTACCGCGGACGACGAAGACGCGTTGGTCACGGCAGCGGACGCCCATGGCGATGAGAACCACGGCATGCGCGCCCCTCGCGAGATGATCGTAAGCAGCGCCCAGCAGGTCTAAAGAAAGGGGGCCCCGCAGCGACGGGGCCTTTTCATTTTGCTTCGCGGTCTCAGACGTTGCGCATGCGCGCGAAGAATTCGGCGTGGTCTGGGCCGATGGCGAGATCGGCTCTGCGGCCGGTGGCGAACCAGCCATGCCACTCGGTGGGTGTCACGAAGGGAAGCAGCGTGCGGCCATCCAGGTTCTGGAGAACGGGGCCGGTCCAAGCGACTTCGCCCGAGGGGTCGTAGACGCGGAGCCGGTCGGCGCGCCACAGGGCGTGCAAGCCGGCGTAGTCCTCCCGATCGTTCGGATCGACGTCCTCTTGGAAGAAAAACGAGCCGTTACCGGCGGCATCTTCGGTGGTTTGGCCGAGCCGGCCACGTAGAAAGCCGGATTCCGGGAACGGCAACGGCGTGCCCGACCGCAGGATGCCGACCCGCCCAAAATCCGGCGTCGCCCGAGCCTCGGCAAAATCAGCTCGGATCTGCATCTGCATGATCCGCTCGGCCGGCAGCTGCAACGAGCGGGCAAACCGGATCGCGGCGTCCACGTCGATCGAGGCGCGCCCCGCGAGCATGGCTTCGAGCCGGTCGGGCTCCATATCGAGCTGGGCCGCGAGCGAGGAAAGCTCGACCCCGAGCACGTCCACGTAGTCGCGCTTGATGATGGGTCCGGGGTGGGGTGCTGCAAGCCGGCGGTCGACGCTTACCTCGATCCGTGACACTTCGCTGCCTTCTGGGCGTTCTTACCTAAATCTCGGACGGTTAGTCCTCCGTACACGTTCGCTCCGGCGCCAAAAGGGTGCCTGCGTCAGACCGTATTATACAGCACCCGTGGAACCAGGCTCGCGGGGCAGGCGCACATTCTGGTGGCTCTTGGTCCTGCCGTTCGTTGCGCTGTTGTTTCCGGGGCTGTACGCGCGCAGCGACCCGGCCCTCTTGGGCTTCCCCTTCTTCTACTGGTACCAGTTTGCGTGGCTCGTCGCCACCTCCGCGCTAACGGCGTTCGTTTACATGCGGACGCGGTGATCCCGGGGTGAAGCCGTGAAGGTCGATGCCGTCGCCCTAGCCGTGTTCCTCGCGTTTTTCGCGCTCGTCACGGTCCTTGGCTTCTTCGCGGCGCGCTGGCGTCGCGGCGACCTCACCCAGCTCGACGAGTGGGGCCTGGGAGGCCGCCGCTTCGGCGTCGTGGTCAGCTGGTTTTTGATCGGCGGCGACCTCTACACGGCGTATACGCTGATCGCCGTGCCGGCACTGGTTTACGGGGTGGGCGCCGGCGGCTTCTTCGCGGTGCCGTACACGATCCTTGCCTACCCGATCATGTTCGCCGTCATGCCGCGTCTGTGGAACGTCTCGAAACGGCACAACTACGTCACCCCGGCCGATTTCGTTCGCGGGCGCTACGGCAGCGACGGCTTGGCTCTTGCGATCGCGCTAACCGGCATCCTCGCAACGATGCCGTACATCGCGCTCCAACTCGTCGGCATGCAAGTCGTCATCGGGGCGATGGGGGTGACGGGTTCCGGCCTCGCTGCGGATCTTCCGCTCGTCATCGCGTTCATCATCCTCGCGGCCTACACGTACACGAGCGGGCTGCGCGCTCCGGCGATGATCGCCTTCGTCAAGGACGTGATGATCTACATCGCAATCGCCGTCGCGATCGTCGCAATCTCAAGCAAGCTCGGCGGATTCGCCCGCGTGTTTGCGGCGGCCAAGGATCACTTTGCGAGCGCCGTCCCGCCAACGGGCGGGATACTCCTCGGGCCTAAGGGCTACTGGAGCTATGCGACCCTCGCGCTCGGTTCGGCGATGGCGTTGTTCCTGTATCCGCATGCGGTCACCGGGGTGCTGAGTGCGGCACGGGTCGACGTCGTCAAGCGTAACGCCGCGCTGTTGCCCGCGTATTCGTTCCTGCTGGGTTTCGTCGCGCTGCTCGGTTACGCGGCGATTGCGGCCGGAGTCCAGGTCACGGCCCCAAGTCAAGTCATGCCTGCGCTCTTCAAAGCGATGTTCCCGTCCTGGTTCGTCGGTTTCGCCTTCGCCGCCATCGCGATCGGCGCGCTCGTACCTGCCGCCGTCATGTCGATCGCAGCCGCAAACTTATGGACGCGGAACGTCTACAAGACGTACTTGAAGCCGAGCGCGAGTGACGCCGACGAGGCTTCGGTCGCGAAAGTTACGTCGCTTGTGGTCAAGCTCGGCGCGCTCGCGTTCATCATCTGGGTTCCGACGCAATACGCGATCAATCTGCAATTGCTCGGCGGGATCTGGATCCTGCAAACCTTGCCGGCGATCGTCGTTGGGCTGTACGTGCGCTGGTTCCACAATACCGCGCTGCTCGGCGGCTGGGTCGCCGGGATGCTCATCGGTACGGCTCTTTCGTTATCGCAGGGAGTGAAGCCGACGTTCGCCTTCTCGATCGGGTCGCAGACGATCGCCCCGTACATCGGGTTGGATGCGCTCGTCGTGAACCTCGTAGTCGCCGCCGCGCTAACGCTCGTATTCGACCGAGCCGGCTATGCGCGCGGCGCCGACGCGACGAGCCAGGCCGACTACGCCGCGGAACCCGCGCCCCTCGTCCATCCGACGACGACGCTCGGCCTCAGCTAAGCGCCGAGCGCCGAGGCCGCCTTCGCGACGTCGCCGGCAGCGACGTAGATAATCGCGCCAAAATGGCCACCACCGTCGGCGATACCCTGCGCCGCGCCGACGCTAATGCCCACGGCTGCGAGCTTGCCGAGCGAATCGGCGATCGTGCCCGGCCGATCGTCGCCGGTGAGGTACAAAACCGTCGATTGTGCGCCGACGGCGATGTTCGCCGCCTTCGCGGCAGCGACGAAAGCGTCCCCATCTTCGGGGGCGATTTCCAGCGTCGCTTTTCCCGAGCCCATCGAATATCCCCAAACGGCGATGAGGTTAACGCCGCGCAGACTCTCGAGCACGCGCGCTCCGCTTCCGACCGCGTCCTCGATCTCGAGTGTGAAATGCGTAACTTGTCGAACAGTAGCCACGGCTGAGTTCCTTTCCGGAAACCGGGAGGTTCTTCTTGTACCGCGCATGCGCAGGGACGACCTTGCCGATCGGAGCACCGCCATGCTACCGTGGACGCGAGGCAAGGATCGATGAACGCCACATGGATTCCGGAAGGCTGGCACAGCGTGACTCCCCGGCTGGTCGTTCACGATCCGGCCAAGCTCGTGCGGTTCCTCAAGCACGCGTTCGGCGCGAGCGGAGAATTCGCCGCCGATGCACCGTCGCGGATGCAGATAGGCGACTCGATCGTCATGGTGAGCGGCGTCGGGCCGCGCGATCCGATAACGTCCTTTCTCTACCTCTATGTCGAGGACGTCGATGCGACGTATGGGCGCGCACTCGAGGCCGGAGCCGTGACGCTTGAGGAGCCCGCGGTCACGCCGTACGGGGACCGGCGCGCGATGGTAAAGGATCCGTGCGGTAACGATTGGCAAATCGCGACGCACCTCGCGACGTAGCCGCCGAAGGTCAGCGGTCGCTCAGAACGGAGAGTTCCCAGCGGTATCCGTCGGGGTCGTGAAACCACAGGCCCATGTTTTTTGAACCTGGACCTTCCGGGCCGATCTCGTCGCCCGGGTCTTCGAGGTCGACGCCCTTTGCCTTGAGGTCGGCGAGCGCCTCGCGCAACGCGCGCATCGAGGGAAGATGAAACGAAACGTGATCGATCGTCTCCGGATGCGGTGGTCCCTTGAAGATCACGATATCGACGGCTTCGCTGCCGACGACGACGCCGCCGTCGAAGTCGAAGCGGTGGTGCAGCCCGATCACGTCGATCCACCATCGCGCGCTGCGCTTCGGGTTCTTGACCGCTATCCCGAAATGCCCG
>Ga0302326_10006622_pt1 | contig 25954 bp, 20 predicted proteins | sample Palsa_T0_3_FD_202264 | JGI IMG/M metagenome (GOLD analysis project Ga0302326, IMG submission 202264) | Peat permafrost microbial communities from Stordalen Mire near Abisko, Sweden - Palsa_T0_3 | ecosystem: Environmental > Terrestrial > Soil > Palsa > Peat permafrost | place: Sweden: Abisko... | reverse complement strand
CTCCGGGCGAGGGCCAGGTCGAGGCCTACTCGTTCGCGCTGCCACCCAACATGAAGGTGATGCTGCGGGACCTCGAGGTCAACGTGGTGCTCGGCAACGACCCGGAAAACCAGGTGAGCGCGTACCTGGTCGCGCCCGGCGGGCAAACCATGGGCTACGGGTCGAACTACCTCGCCACCGGGTTCACCGCCACCGGCGTGCCGGTCGAGTCGCCCCGGAGGCAGCTGTCGCTCTACACGTCCAACCCGATCGCCGGGGTCTGGACGCTGATCATCGACTTCACCGCCCCCGTCCCCGGCAACGAGGTGGCCGACCCGTTCACGGGACTGATCAGGTACAACGCGGTTCAGTGGAGCCGCGGTACGCTACCGGCCTTTCCCCGGACGACGCTCAGGGCGGGGAAGTCGTACACCTACCAGATCAAGCTCGTCAACACCGGCGCGGCGCCGGAGGACGTCTTCCTCGACGCGCGGCGGCGCAGCCTGGCCACCTACACGCTCGCGCCGCAGAACGGCGTCACCGGGCTCAAGCTGCCGCTGGCCGCCTCGGCCGACCCGCCGGAGTGGATCGTGCCGACCATGACGCACAGCGTGACGGCGACGGCGACGTCGAAAGGGCCGGTGATGTTCGACTTCGGGCCCTTCCCCGGCGACCCGGACGAGGAGAGCAGGCCGGGCACAAGCGCGACGGCCGGGTTCCCGCTCGGCCGGGCGACGACCCCGGTCACCCAGGGCCTCTGGTTCGCGGTGCCGTCCGAGGTCGGCCCCTACGGCGCGGGCAAGGCAGCCTCGGCGACCGTGAGCATGACGATGCGCGCGACCACCGAGGCGTTCGACCCGACGGCGACCTCGCCCGAGGGCGACTTCTGGAAGTTCGGCGTCGCGTCGCTCGCCCGGACCGCCTCCTACAACCTGTTCACGGTCAACCCCGGGCAGACCAGCACGCTAACGCTCACCATCAAGCCGTCGGGTAAGGCGGGAACGGTGGTGCGGGGCACCCTCTACGTCGACGATTTCGTGGACTCGCTGCAGTTCCTGTCGGGGAGCCAGCTGGTCGCGATCCCCTACGCGTACACGATCGGGTGACGTTCGGGTCCTACTCCGATTCGATCGTCCGGAGCCGGATCGTGACGTCCATGTCACGGAGCTCGTTCAGCACCTCGTCGGTGTAGCTGGTGCCGATGTCGGTGATCACGTAGCCGAGCTCGTCGCGGGTGCGCAGCAGCTGGCCCTCGACGTTGACGCCGTGGTCGGCCAGCACTCGGTTGATCGCGGCGAGCACGCCGGGGACGTTCTGGTGCAGGTGCACGAGGCGGTGCGTGCCCGGGACGGTCGGGAGCGCGACCTGCGGCATGTTGACCGACATGGCGGTCGCGCCGCCGCCGGCGAAGTCGACCAGCTTGCCGGAGACGAACTCGCCGATGTCCTGCTGCGCTTCCTCGGTCGAGCCGCCGATGTGCGGGGTCAGGATGACGTTCTCGAGGCCGCGCAGCTCGGAGACGAACTCCTCGCCGTTGCCCTTGGGCTCCTTCGGGAACACGTCGATGGCCGCGCCCGCGATGTGGCCGGACTCGATGTTCGCCCGCAGCGCGGCGTGATCAACGACGAACCCGCGCGACAGGTTGAGGAAGATCGACCGGGGGTTCATCCGGGCGAACTCCTCCTGGCCGAAGAACCCGTGGTTGCCCGCCCGGCCGTCCACGTGCAGGGTGACGGTCTCGACCGTCTCGAGCAGCTCCTCCAGGGAGGAGCAGCGGCGCGCGTTCCCCATCGCCAGCCGGTCGGCGATGTCGTAGAAGTAGACCGACATGCCGAGGGACTCGGCGATGACCGAGAGCTGGGTGCCGATGTTGCCGTAGCCGACGATGCCGAGCTTGCGGCCGCGAACCTCGTGGGCGCCCTTGGCGGACTTGTCCCACTCGCCCGCGTGCATCTTGACGCTTTTGGCGGGCAGCCTTCTGGCCAGCGAGATGATCTCGGCGATGGCCAGCTCGACGACGGAGCGGGTGTTCGAGAACGGCGCGTTGAACACGGCGATCCCGCGCTTGGCGGCGGCGTTCAGATCGACCTGGTTGGTGCCGATGCAGAAGGCGCCGACCGCGAGCAGACCCTCGGCGCTGGCGAGCACCCGGTCGGTGACCTGGGTCTGCGACCTGATGCCAAGCAGGCTGACCCCGGGCAGCGCCTCGATGAGGTCATCCTCGCCGAGCGCTCGGGGGAGCGTCTGGACCTGATAGCCAGCCTTAGTCAGTCGAGCCGTCGCGTCCGGGTGGATGTTCTCCAGCAGCAAGGCACGGTTGAGCGTGTCCAGCGTTAGCACCTCTTCCAACGAAACGTAGCTGACGGCGCGCTGTAATTTTACAGCATCATTGGGACACAACCTGGCCGCCGCCCGGACTGCCGCCCGGGCGGCGGCCGGGCGGCTAGGAAGCGAGCGAGCCGTCCGCCACCCGGACGGCGAGCCGGAAGGTTGCCTCGCTGACGTCGGCCCCGGGGATCGCCGCCAGCAGCGCGAGCGACCGCTCCCAGCTGCGCCGGGCCGCCCGCGACAGTCCCTCGGCGAGCTGCACGTCCCCCAGATGCAGGAGTGAGCCCGCCTCGCCCTCCGGGTCGCCGATGTGCCGGTACATCGCCAGCGCCTGCTCGTAGTGGTCGATGGCGCGCGGGTAGTCAGCCAGCCGGCCGTAGATGAAGGCGATGCTGTCCAGCGTGTCGGCCACGCCGGACCTGCTGCCCGATTCGCGGTGCAGCTCGAGCGCGCGCTGGCAGTGCACCAGCGCCTCCTCGTGCCCGCCGAGATGGGCCCGGATCCAGCCGACCATGTTCTCCGAGTAGGCGACCGCGGCCGAGTCGGCGAACGCCCGCCGCAGTCGCAGCGCCTCGATCCCGTGCTCGAGGGCCTCGGCGTTACGGTCCTGCTGGCTGAGCAGCATCGCCAGGCCGTGCTGGGCCTGCCCGACGCCGGCCCGGTCGCCGAGCTCGACGAACAGGGCGAGCGCCCGCCGCAGGTGCAGGTCGGCCGTCTCGTAGGCACGCAGCCGGCCGCTCACGTGGCCGAGGTCGTAGTGCACGTGGGCGAGCGCATCAGCCGCGCCGAGCCGGTCCGCCGCCGCCAGCGCCATCCGCTGCACCGTGAGCACCTCATGGAGCTGACCGCGCCGTTTCAGCTTCGGCGCCCAGTACCAGGCCAACTTCCAGCAGTGCTCGTCGAGCCCGTGGCCGACGGCGAGCTCGAGGACGCCGCGGAGCACCCGCTGCTCGGCCCGGAACCAGCCGAGCGCCGCCTCGTAGGAATCCGCCTCGTCCGGATCATCGGAGGAATCGGACGCCTCGGGCCCCTCGGACGGCCGGCCGAAGTCCTCGGCGGTCACGCCCGGCTCGACCGGCGGCAGCGGAACCTGGCCGCGCGCGGGGAACACCCGGTTCGCCGCCGCGTGCGCGGACCGCAGGTAGTGATCGGCAATCCGGCGGCGGGCGGCGTCACGGTCGGCCTCGCTGTCGGCCCGGGCCGAGAGCTCGACCGCGTAGGCGCGCAGCAGGTCATGGCACCCGAAGCGGCCGGCCGCGTCCTCGGTCAGCAGCGAGGCGCGGACCAGCTCGGCCAGCGCGGCGCGCGCCTGCGAGGGCGTGACGGCGAGCAGGCTGGCCGCCGCCGGGGCGGAGATATCCGGGCCCGGATGAACGCTGAGCAGACGGAACGCCCGAGCTGCGCCGACGCCGAGCTTGGCCACCGACCAGGAGAACACGGCCCGCAGGTCGGTTGCCGCCTCGCCGGTGCGCAACGCGTCGAGCCGGTCGCGGGCGTCGGTGAGCTCGGCCGCCAGGTCGGCCAGGGCCGCGCCCGGCCGGGACGCCGCCCGCGCGCAGGTGACGCTCAGCGCCAGCGGCAGCCCGGCGGTCCGCTCGACCAGCGCCGCCATCGCCTCCGGCTCCGCGTTCACCCGCTCGGCCCCGAGCCGTCGGGCCAGCAACTCGGCCGCCTCGACGCCGTCGAGCACGCCGAGCGGCAGCGGGCACGCGCCGTCCGCGACCACCAGCCCGGTCAGCTGGGACCTGCTGGTGACCATGACCAGGCAGCCTGCGCTGCCCGGCAGCAGCGGGCGGACCTGGTCGGCATCGTGGGCGTTGTCCAGCAGCAGCAGCAGCCGCTTGCCGTCGAGCAGGGTGCGCAGCAGCGCGCTCTGCGCGTCCAGGCCGGCCGGCACGTGCCGGGGCGGGACGCCCATCGCGTCGAAGAACCCCTGCAGGGCCGCCGCGGGCGGCACCGGCGCGCTGGCCGGGTCGAACCCGCGCAGGTTGACGTAGAGCTGGCCATCGGGAAACCGCGACGCGGCCTGGCGGGCGAACCTGATCGCGAGCGTGGTCTTGCCGACCCCGGCCGTGCCGGTGATGAGCGCGACCAGGCTGCCGGCCGGGTCCTCGGTTCGGTCTGCGGCCGGGTCAGCGGCCGCGGCCGGGGTGACGGCGGCGGCCGGGGTGACGGCGAAGCCTGGCAGCAGCCCGTGCAGCCAGTGCAGCTCGGCGGTCCGGCCAGCGAAGCCGGCCACCTCGGGCGGCAGCTGGGCCGGGCTGGGCACTGGCGGGGGCGCCGGCGCTGGCGGGGCCTCGGCTGGGGCGGACGCGACCGCGCTGGTTCCGTTGGACGCGGCCGCCGTCGCGGAGGCCGGATCGCCCGGCCCGGCCCCGATCGTGACCGGCGGGGCCGTGACCGGCCCGTCGAGGGCCGGGTCCATCGCCAGCAGCTGCCGGTGGATCCTGGCCAGCTCGCCGCCGGGGTCGATGCCGAGGTCCTCGGCCAGCCGCTTCCTGGTCTCGCCGAACACGCGCAGCGCCTCGGCCTGCCTGCCGCACCGGTAGAGCGCGATCATCAGCAGCCCGGTGGCCTGTTCGCGGAGCGGGTGCGTGGCCGTCAGCGCGGTCAGCTCGGGCACCGCCGCGGCCGCCTGCCCCTGGCCGAGCAGCAGCTCGGCCCGCTCCTCGATCGCGGTGGTGCGCAGCTCGGTCAGCCGCCGCTGCTCGGCCTCGGCGAACGGGCCGGGCACCCCGGCGTAAGGCAGCCCCCGCCACAGCGCCAGCGCCTCGTCCACCGCCCGGAGCGCGCCGCCTAGATCGCCGTCCGCCCGCAGCCCGCGGGCCGCCGTCAGGCAGCGCCCGAATTGGTCCGCGTCCAGGCCGCCGGACCCGAGCCTGAGCAGGTAGCCGCCGCCCCCGGAGATGATCGTCGTGGCCGGCGCCTGCCGGGATCGGTCCGGGTCGCGACGGGGCCGGTCCGGCTCGATGACGCGGCGCAGCCCGGCGACGTAGGTGTAGATACCGCCCTCGGCGCTGGCCGGCGGCTGGTCTCCCCAGACCGCGTCGACCAGTTCGCCCCGCGAGACCACCCGGTTCGCGCGGGTCGCGAGCACCCCGAGCACCGCCAGCTGCCGCGGCTGGCCTGCGGCTTGCTCCCGGCCGTCCCGCCAGACGGTCACCGGGCCGAGCACTCCTACCCGCAGCGGAACCACCGCAAGCCGCCCCTCTCGTGCCGCGTACGTTGGCGTGCCCGCGGGCACGCCAACTACCCGGCGCAACCAGCTGGCACAGATACGGAGATTACCGGACTCGGGGGCAGGCATCTAGAAAATATCTAGATCGCCTAGAGTCGGCCCGTTTATCACTAGACCAGCGATCGTCGGCCCGGCCCGCAATGAAGCACGCCGGGCCCCGGTCGCCGTTGGCGGGCATCTTTGCCCTCCCCGAACAGGCGTGGGCGCCATCCCCCCCTGGTGCTCACGCCGCCAGCAGCCGACCCCCGTGGCATCCCCCCCTCATTTCCGTGCCATGGGGGTCGGCGCGCCGGGCCGCCTGGTTCCGGGCCGGAGCGTCGGTCGAACCGCCCCCTCAGCTACAATGCGCGATAATCGGTGACTTCGTGTAGCACTTAGGGGCTGAGCGGCTGATGGTCGAGGGTGGCGGGAACCGGCGGGGGCGGATTGCCGCACAGCGCGCAGCCGAACAGGCGCAGGTGCGCAAGCGGCGGCTGTGGCTGGCGGGCGGCTCGATCGTCGCGGTCATCGCGGTGGTGGTCGCCTTCGTGCTCGCGAGCTCCAACGGCGGCTCGTCGGGGGCCGCCCCGGGCAGCACCGCCGCCCCGCCGACCGGCGGCGACGTCACCTCGGTGGTCGGCCAGCTCACCTCGGTCCCGGCCAGCACGCTCGACCAGGTCGGGGCGGGGACGACGCAGGCCAACCCGACCTCGATCACCGGGCCGGCGCTGACCAGCGGGGGCAAGCCCGAGGTGCTCTACATCGGCGCGGAGTACTGCCCCTACTGCGCGGCCGAGCGGTGGGCGGTGATCGTCGCGCTCGCCCGGTTCGGCACCTTCAGCGGGCTCGCCCCGATCCGGTCGGCGGCCAAGGACGGCGGCGGCAACGCCGAGCCGTACCCGCTGACCCCGACCTGGACGTTCGCGAAGGCGAGCTACACGAGCTCGTACCTGACGTTCACCCCGGTCGAGGGGTACACCAACATCCCCGACAAGGCCACCGGCTTCTATACCGTCCTGCAGACGCCGACGGCGGCCCAGCAGGCGCTGCTCGACAAGTACGACGCGGCCTACCAGGGGGCGATCCCGTTCATCGACTACGGGAACAAGTTCCTGAGCGTCGGCGCGTCCTACAACCCGGCCGTGCTGTCCGGGCTGACCTGGGCGCAGATCGCCGCTGACCTGCACGACCCGACGTCCGCGGTCGCCAAATCGGTGCTCGGCACCGCCAACTTCGCGACGGCGGCGATCTGCAGCCTCACGAACAACCAGCCCGCTTCCGCGTGCACGTCGACCGTGCGGGCACTGCAAGCCAAAATCTAGGTCAAGATCTAAGGTTTCTCTCAGCTTTTCGTGGACCATTAGCTCGCCAATTCGCCCTACGATGTGCGCATGGGCAAAGCGAGTAGGACCAAGTCGGAACCGGACCGGCGCGCGCGCATCGCCGCGCAGCGGGCGGAGCAGCGCCGCGCCGAGCAGCGCAGGCGCATCTACCTGGCCGGCGGGTCCATCCTCGTCGTCGTCATCGTGGTAGTGGCGTTCGTGCTGATAAAGCTGAATAGCAACAGCGGCGGCACGGCCGCCCCCTCGAGCAACGGCCCGACCGGCACCGCCCTGACCAAGGTGGTCAATGACGTCACCTCGGTGCCGACCAGCGTGACCGACAAGGTCGCGGGCGGCACCATCCCCAGCGCGATGTTCGTCGCCGCCACCACGCCCAGCGAGGTGACGTCGATGGCCCAGACCGACGGGTCGTACTTCGCGACCGTCGACGGCCCGGCCCTGACCCAGAGCGGCAAGCCCGAGGTGCTGTTCATGGGCAGTGAGTACTGCCCGTTCTGCGCCGCCCAGCGGTGGGCGATGGTCAACGCGTTCAGCCGGTTCGGCACCTTCACCGGCCTCACGACCACCCACTCGTCGAGCAGCGACACCGACCCGAACACGCCCACGCTGACGTTCTACGGTTCGACCTACACGAGCAACTACATCTCGCTGGTGACGGTCGAGATGGAGCACAACTACCGGATCGGGAACTCCACCAGCAGCAGCGTCGCCTACGCGCCGCTGCAGACCCCGACCGCGGCCGAGGAGAAGCTCCAGACGGCCTACGACCCGGGCACCTACATCCCGTACATCGACTTCGGCAACAAGTACGCGCAGGTCGGCAACCTCACCCCGCTCGCCCCGACGATGCTGGACGGGCTGACCTGGCAGCAGGTGGCGACCGACATGAGCAACCCGTCGTCCTCGGTCGGCCAGGCCATCATCGCCAACGCGAACTACGAGACCGCGGCGATCTGCACGCTGACCAACAACCAGCCCGCCACCGCGTGCACGCCCACCATCCAGAAGCTCGAAGGCACCCTGGCCAAGTAGTCAGCAAGGGCGGGCGGCGGCCCGCCCTCCGGCGATAACGGCAGATGACAGCAACGGGAGACGACCCGCGATGGCAAACTCAAAGGCTCGCTCGAGGAACCGGTCCGCGTCGGGCAAGGGCGGCCGGCCAGTCGGCTCGAACGGCAAAAACCCGAGCTCCCGAACGGTCCCTGCTGTCTCTGCCACGCCCGCCAGTGCCCGGAAGTCGGCCAACGCGACCGCGGCCCGCTCGCCCAAGCGGACCACGGTCGCGCCCGAGCCGGAGGAGTCGTTCGAGCCGGCCAGCCCGTTCGGCCCGCCGCTGTGGCTGCAGCTCACCTCGTGGGTGCTGGCCGTGATCGGCCTCGGGATCTCCGCCTACGAGACCTACGCCCACTACAACGGCAACCACCTGGCCGGCTGCCCGTCCGGGGCGGGCGGCACGTTCGACTGCGCCGCGGTCATCACCAGCCCGCAGTCGATGGTGTTCAACGTGCTCCCGGTGGCCGTGCTCGGCCTGGCGTTCTACGTCTTCGCGGTGGTGATCTTCTCGCCGTGGGCGTGGAGCTTCCGCGGCAGCCGCACGCTGCGCATCACCAGCCGCGGGGTCGACATCGTCCGGCTGGGGTCGGTGATCGTGGGCATGGGGTTCGTGATGTACCTGATCTACGCTGAATTCCAGATCGGATCGGTCTGCGAGTACTGCAGCGGCGTCCACCTGGTCACGTTCCTGCTGTTCTGCATCACCGTTGTCAGCGCCGCCCTCTGGGGACTCGGCAAGCGGAACGCCTCCGCCGCCCGCTCCTGACCGCCCCGCCTGTGTTACCGCTCCCGGCTGTCCGCTATGGGACGATTGAGCAGGATTACATTATCTTCATGTTCGCCCGCGCGGCCCGGGCGCGGGCGGCTCCCCCTTAAGGTGGCCGCATGCCTGGCATGAACTCGGGCCCGGGCCCTGCCAGCTCGATCCTCGTCTCCGCGTTCCGTTCGGCGCTGCTGCAGCAGGCGCTGATCGTCGCGCTGATCTTCGTCTTCGTGGTCGCGACGTGGGCGGTCATGAGAACCGCAATCGGCGACCAGCGGGCGGACGCCGTCTGGCGTGAGCCCCGCGCCCGGCGGGTGCTGCGAATCGGCTTCGGCGCCCTGTGGCTGTTCGACGGTCTGCTGCAGGCGCAGCCGCAGATGGCGGGCGGCCTGCCCGCTCAGGTCCTGCAGCCGGCCGCCGACGGGTCGCCATCCTGGGTGGTGAGCCTGGTGAACTTCGGCGCGAACGTCTGGAATTACCATCCCATCGCGGCCGCCGCGTCGTCGGTCTGGATTCAGGTCGGCATCGGCCTATGGCTGATCTTCGCGGTGCGCGGCTGGTCGATCCGGCTTGCCGCACTGTCGAGCGTGGCCTGGGGTCTGGTCGTCTGGTCGTTCGGCGAGGCGTTCGGGGCGATCTTCGCCCCCGGCCTCACCGTGCTGTTCGGCGCGCCGGGGGGCGTGCTCCTGTACGTCGTGGCCGGCCTGCTCCTGGTGCTGCCGCAGCGCAGCTGGGAACGGCCGACGATCGGCCGGCTTGTCCTCGGCGGCAGCGGGGTGTTCTTCCTTGGCATGGCGCTGCTCCAGGCCTGGCCCGGGCGCGGCTTCTGGCAGGGCCGGCTGGACGGCGGGCCGGGCTCGCTGGCGGCGATGGTCCAGTCGATGGCAGCGACGTCGCAGCCGCACGCGCTTGAGGTGATCGTCTCCAACTTCGGCCGCTTCACCGAATCGAACGGGTTCGCGGTGAATCTGGTCGCGGTGATCGCGCTGGCGGCGGCGGGGGCGGCGTTCTGCCTGAGCGCGGCGCGCTCGGACGCGCGACTGGCCCGCATCGCTGTCCTCGGCGCGGCCGTGTTCTGCCTGGCTGACTGGGTGCTGGTGGAGGATCTGGGCTTCCTCGGCGGTCTCGGCACCGACCCGAACAACATGATCCCGCTGATCTTGCTCTTCACTGTCGGCTACCTCGGACTGGCCCCACAGCCGGCCGCGGCAGCGGCGCCGGCCCCGGCTGCCGATGAGCCCGAGGCGGCGGCCGCATCGACGCCACCCCGGAGTCCGAGGCTTCCCGGGTGGGTCGCCGGCCCGGTCCTCGCATTCGCGGGGGCGCCGATTCGGGTGATCGCCGGGCTCGCGGCGCTTGGCGTGATCATCGTGGGGGCGGCCCCGATGGCGTTCGCCACGGTGAACAAGACCGCGGACCCGATCACGGCGGAGGCGATCGCGGGGAGCAGCGGTCAACTCGACACCCCCGCACCGAACTTCACGCTCACCAGCCAGTACGGGCGGCAGGTGTCGCTCGCGAGCCTGCGCGGCAAGGTTGTGCTGCTCGCCTTCCTCGACCCGGTCTGCACGACCGATTGCCCCATCATCGCGGCCGAGATGCGGGTGGCCGACACGCTGCTCGGGTCCAAGGCGAGCGACACCGAACTGGTCGCGGTGGTGGCCAACCCGACGTACACCTCGCTGGCGTACACCCGGGCATTCGACCTCCAAGTGGGGCTCAACACGGTGCCGAACTGGCTGTACCTCACCGGGTCGATCAGCCAGCTCGCCTCGGTCTGGCACCATTTCGGCATCGAGGTCGAGGACCTGCCGGCCGGCGCGATGGCCGCGCACAACGACATCGCCTTCGTGATCAGCGCCAAGGGCGAGGTGCAACAGGAGATCAGCGACGATCCGGGGCCGGGCACGGACGCCACCCAGTCCTCGTTCTCGTCGCTGCTGGCCGACTCCGTGCTCCAGTCGATGGGACAGAACCAGTGACGACGACCACCGGGCGCCGCGGTGGGCGCGGCCGGGTCCGCGGCGGCGCGCTCGCCGCCGCGGTGGCGACTATCGCTTCGACCGCCGCGCTGGCGGCGTGCGGCTCATCCTCACCCTCGACCTCCTCATCCGCCGGCGCGGCCGCGGCCAGCGCCCCGGCCGTGTCGCTGGCCACCACGCTCAGCACGGCCAAGGACAGCTGGGCGATCGTGCCGATGTCGTCCGACCCCGCGTTCTGGGAGGTGTTCGTCCGGCCCGCCACGTCCGGGACCTGGCGGCTGGTCACTCCACCGGGCGTCGCCGACAACGGCGGGCTGGTCGCGGCGACCGATACCGCGAGCGGGCTCACGGTGGCCGTGCGGCCCAGTCAGTCTCTCGACTTCACGCCGGTCGCGTCCACGGCTGACGCGGGCGCCAGCTGGTCGACCGACGGGCCGATCAGCGAGGGCGTAGCCGCCTCCCCGGGTGCGCTGGCCGCCTCCGGCAGCCAGGTGGCCGCCGTGCTCGGCAACGGGACGGTCGAGACCAGCTCCGATGCCGGGGGTACCTGGCGAACGCTGGCGAAGCCGGGCACGATCATGGCCTCCGTGGCCGGCCGGAAGTGCGGGACGGTGCACGTCGCCTCGGTGTCGTTCGGGCCGGTCCCCACTCAGGTGCTCGCGGCGGGCGACTGCGGGACGACCGGCACCGCCGACCTCTTCGCCTACTCGGCCGGCGGCGGATGGCAGCGGCTCCCCCTGCCGGTCTCCGGCCAGCTGGTCCGGCTCGGGGCGGGGACCGCGCTGGTGCGAACCCAGGCGGGGCTGACCGCGCTGTGGGCGGACGACGCGCTCCACTGGTATGCCTACGCCCCGCTGTCTTCCTCGGCCACGCCGGCGCCGACGTCATCGCCGGAATCGTCCGCCGCCGACTGGACGGCGTCCGCGCCACTGCCGGTCACCAGCGCGGTCACTGCGTCAGGAGGTCTGGCGGGGGCGACCGCGACGTCGTCGGGCGGGACGTGGGTGCTGCTGCCGGGCGGGCAGGCGGCCACCATCGGCGGGCCCGGGCAGCAGTGGCTGCTGCTGCCGCCGACGCCGGCCCGCACGTCGGTGCTGGCGTCGGGGCCGGGCACCTCCATCGACGCGCTGGCCGTCTCGGGGTCCACGCTGACGGTGTGGCAGCTCGACCGCGGCTCCACCGTCTGGGCGAAGGCGCAGACCATCAGCGTGCCGATTCAGCTCGGCTCGTCCAGCTAGCCCCCTCTCCGATAGGCCCCGCATGAACTACATCCTGGACAACTGGTCGTTCGACCCGTTCCTGATCATCGTGGCCGTCGTCGTTGTCTGGCACGAGATCGGGCTCTGGCGGCTGGCCAGGCGGTCCAGGCCGGAGCGCACGCGAGAACGGCGGATCCGGTCACTGTGGTTCTACAGCGGCCTCGCGGTGCTGCTGATCGCGGTCGATTCGCCGATCGACTACTGGTCAAGCTCCTACTTCCTGGTGCACATGGTGCAGCACCTACTGCTGATGTTCGCCGCTCCGTCGCTGGTGGTGGCGGGCGCGCCCGGGCAGCCGCTGCTGGACGCGCTACCCGGCCGATCCGGGCAGGCGGTGACGCGGTCGGTGCTGGCGGACGGCTGGTCGCGGCCGATCCGGGGTCTCTTCCACTTCTTGACCGGGCCGGTCGTGGCGGTCGTGATCTTCAACGCGGTCATGGTGCTGTGGCACCTCCCGGTCCTGTTCGACCTGGCCGAGAACAACCAGCTGGTGCACATCTGGCTGATGCACTCGTCGTTCTTCCTGGCGGGCGTGCTGTTCTGGCTCCAGTTCATCCCGTCGCCGCCGTTCCATTCGCGGATGCCGGTCCTCGGCCGGGCCGCCGCGCTGCTCGCGACCAACGTCGTGATGATCATCATCGCGATGGCGCTGTCAATCTTCGCGACTCACTCGGTCTACAGCGTCTACGACCACGTACCGGGCGTGACCCTGCCGCCCTTCGCCGACCAGCAGATCGGCGCGGCCATCCTGTGGGTGTGCGGCGACTTCTGGGCCATGCCGACGATGATTATCACGATCAGGAAGCTGATCGCGGACGAGGGCGGCGTCGGCACCGCCCTGGAGCGGTTCATCGGGCACGGGAGCAGGGAGGCCGTCCCTCGCGGCTGGGCGTCATCGGCCCGCCCCAAATCCCGGCTGCCGCGCTAGCCCCTGCGTGTTCTTGCTGAGACGGCCGGTGCTCGTGTGACGGCAGATGGATCTGGCTGCCCAGAACGTCCGCGTGATCGCGAAGCCTTTTGTCTTGGCGAAGGATAATTATCGTATAGGCGCATAAATGCTTCGTGATCACGGCTGCGGCCCAGGGAGGAGCGGGTTTCACGGCGGATCGGGCGGCTTATTCGAGGCGGGCTAATCCTCGGAGGTCGGAGATGGGGCGGGACGGCCTGCGGAAGCGTCGACGCCCGGGGGCGATGGAGTCCGCGGGCGTGGGCGGCGGGATCTCGCGCTGGGTCGCGTCCTCGGTGGCCAGGCCGTCGGGCGGCTGGCCCCGTCGTCGTCGGCCTTGCTGCCGTGCAGGCCGGGCAGGCTGAGCGGGAGCGTCGGCACGTGCGGCAGCGGCGGCAGTGACGCGATGCCCTCCTCGGCCAGCGCGCGGAGCTGGGAGAGGGCCGGGGCCCGGCCGACCATGATCACGCCGGCCACCAGGGCGGCGAGCCCGCCGGTGTAGATCGCCAGCTCCCCCGGGGTGTCCTGGACCCGGTCGCCGAACACAATCACGCCGAGCAGTATCCCGACCACCGGCTCGCCGGCCGAGATGGCCGGCAGCGAGACGTTCAGCGGGCCCGCGCTGAACGCGCTCTGCATCAGCCAGATGCCGAGCGCGCCCGCGCCGACGAGCGCGTAGGGCGGCCAGTGCAACGGCAGGCCGGCGAACCCGAAGTGATGCAGCGCCTGCAGCGTCTGCCTGGTCAGCGCGTCCTGGATGCCGAAGATGAGCCCGGCCGCGGCGCCGGTCAGCATCGCCCGGGCCCGGCCGGGCCTTCGTCGGCCGACCTGGACGCAGATGAACGCGATGCCCGCGATCACGGCGGCGGCCGGCCAGTGCGAGAACGAGCCGAACGACAGGCCGATCGGCTTGGCCGACCGTGAGACCGACAGCAGCGCCACCCCGGAGCAGAGCACCACCGCGCCGGCGATCTCCCAGAACCTGAGCGACGCCTTGGCGATCGGCACCGCCACCAGCAGCGCGAAGACCAGGTTGGTGGTGAGCAGCGGCTCGACGAAGGCGAGCGGGAGGTTCCCGATCGACCAGGCCGCGAGCGCCTGCCCGGCGACCATGCAGCCGATGCCCAGCAGCCAGCGGGGCTTGTGAAACAGGTCGAGGATCAGCCGCAGCGAGAGGAAACGCGAATCAGGCTCAACCTGGGCGGCGTTCTGCTGCAGCACGAAACCGGTGCCGATGAGAAGCGCGGCGAGCAGGGTGAGCCCATAGTCAAGGCTGAGCTGAATGTCCACGGCACCCTACCTGATACCCCTGTTGCTGCTCTTATGCAGCTCTCAACGATAACGATCCAACGCCCGGGGTGGGTTTCCCGCGGTGCGTGTCGATCTAGAGATCTAGGCGCTGGCCGATCCGGGGATCTAGCTGAGGCGACGAAGCCCGTTCCGGTGGTGGCGCGCGGTCTCGATGTAGCTTTTGACCGCGAACTCGGTCCAGGTCGGGTCCACGTCGCGTCGCTTGATCGCGGCTGGTACGCCGGCCACCAGCGCCCCGGACGGGACGATGAACCCCTCCGGCACCACGGTCCCGGCGGCGACGATCGACCCGGCCCCCACCAGCGCCCGGTTGAGGGTCACCGAGCCGGAGCCGATCAGGCACCCCGACTCGATCACGCACCCCTCGAGGTGCGCGTTGTGCCCGACCACGCAGTCGTCGCCGATCGCCGTCGGCCAGCGCGCGGTGGTGTGCACGACCGTGCCGTCCTGGATCGAGGTCCGGGCGCCGACGGTAATCGTCCCGTGGTCGCCGCGGAGCACGGCGCAGGGCCAGACCGAGGCCTGCGGGCCTATCGTGACCCGGCCGATGACAACGGCGTCAGGCGCGACGTAGGCGAGCTCGTCGATCTGCGGCTCGTCATCGTCCAGGGCGTAAATCGGCATCTGTATAGGGTAGCGTCGGCTCGTGCCCCCCGGATCATCGAACAGCACCGCCAACCCCGCTTCCGAGACCGCCGCCGACGGCGTTCTATCGCTGCTGACCACCGCCGTCGCGGCGATCGGGGGCACCGAGCGCGACGGCCAGAGCCGGATGGCGCAGGCCGTGTGGGACGCGATGAGCGACGGCGCGCACCTGGCCGTCCAGGCTGGCACCGGGACCGGCAAGTCGCTCGCCTACCTGGTGCCCGCGCTCCGCCTCGCCACGGCCAGGAAGCACGGCCCGGTCGTGGTCTCCACCGCCACCATCGCGCTGCAGCGCCAGCTCGTCGACCGCGACCTGCCCCGGCTGGCCGAGGCGCTGCGCGGTCCGCTCGGCCGCAAGCCGGAGTTCGCGATACTCAAGGGCAGGAACAACTACCTCTGCCTGAACAAGCTCCGCAACGGCCCCGAGGACGAGCAGGACTCGCTGTTCGACGGGCCCACCAGCCCGCTCGGCGCGCACGTGAAGCGGCTGCACCAGTGGGCGGCGTCGACTACCGCGGGCGACCGCGACGAGCTTGTCCCGGGCGTGCCCGACCAGGCCTGGCGCCAGGTCGCGGTGACCGCGCGCGAGTGCCTGGGGGTGAACCGCTGCCCGTTCGGCGTGCAGTGCTTCTCCGAGCGCGCCCGGCGGACGGCGGCCGAGGTCGACGTCGTCGTCACCAACCACGCGCTGCTCGCGATCGACACCCTCGGCGAGGGCGGCATCCTGCCCGAGCACCGGGTCGTCATCGTCGACGAGGCGCATGAGCTGGTCGACCGGGTCACCTCGGTCGCCAGCGGCGAGCTATCGGTGCAGACGATCGAGTTCGCGGTCCGGCGGACCGGCAAGCTCGCCGACGAGGGCGAGATCGCCCGGCTCTCCGAGGCCGGCAACGCCCTCGGGCCGCTGCTGGTCAGCATGCCGGCCGGCCGGATGGACAGCCTCGACCAGGGGCTCGGCGCGACGCTGACCGCGCTGCGGGAGGCCGCCGTCAACTGCGCCGCCCAGGTCCGCAAGATCGCCGTGTCCAAGAACGAGGACGCCGACCCGGCCGAGGTCACCGCCGCGCAGACCGCGCTGGTCAACCTGGAGGAGATCGGCGAGGTAGCCGAGCGGATGCTCAGCGCGTTCGAGCAGCCGATCGAGGAGCGCGAGGAGGTCGTCTGGCTGGAGCGGCCGGAGGACTGGGCCACCGAGCCGTCCCGGCCCGCGTCGCTGCACGTCGCGCCGCTCGAGGTCGGCGAGGTGCTGGCGGAGAACCTGTTCAGCGACCGGACCGTGGTGCTTACCTCGGCCACGCTCACCCTGGGCGGTTCGTTCGCGCCGCTGGCGCGCCAGTGGGGCCTGGACGCCTCGGCGATGGGCTCGGAGTGGGAAGGCATGGACGTGGGGTCGCCGTTCCTGCACGGGCGCAGCGGCATCCTCTACGTGGCCAAACACCTGCCGATCCCCGGTCGGGACGGGCTGCCGCCCGAATACCTGGAAGAGATGTGGGAGCTGATCAAGGCGGCCGGAGGCCGGACGCTGGGGCTCTTCTCCTCGATGCGGGCGGCGAAGGCGGCGGCGGCCGCGCTGCGCGAGTCGCTGCCCTACCCGCTGCTGTGCCAGGGCGACGACTCGACCATGCAGCTGGTCAAGGAGTTCGCCGAGGACGAGCCGACCTGTCTGTTCGGCACGCTGTCGCTCTGGCAGGGGGTGGACGTGCCCGGGCCGTCGCTGCGGCTGGTGATCATCGACCGGATCCCGTTCCCGCGGCCGGACGACCCGCTCGCCTCGGCCAGGACCCGGGCGGCGGACGCGCGCGGCGGCAGCGGGTTCATGGAGGTGTCCGCCTCGCACGCGGCGCTGCTGCTGGCCCAGGGGGCCGGGCGGCTGCTCCGCTCAGTCGACGACCGAGGGGTCGTCGCGGTGCTCGACCCGCGCCTGGTCACCAAGCGGTACGGCGAGTTCCTGCGGGCCACGCTGCCGCCGTTCTGGCAGACGACCGACCCGGCGGTGGTGCGCGGCGCGCTGACCCGGCTGGCCGGCGACTGACCGGAGTCGTTCGCGGTGGGCGCGAGCCGACCCGGACCGATCGGCCGGCTGACGGAAGTCGTTGAGGTGGGAGAGACGCCCGGGACCGTTCGATATGAGCGGTTGTGATCTTCTGCTTTTAGGCCGGGAGGCCGAGGGCGTCGAACTGGTGGCGTTCCCACAGGTGCATGGAGGTCTCCTCGGGATAGGAGACGACGTCGGGCTGCAGGTCGTAGACGCGGGTGCTGCGGTGCTCGGTCCCGTAGGCGGGCCAGCCGGGGTCGCCGGTGGCCGCGAACTCGAGCCACTCGCGGCGCATCGTGTCGCCCAGCGCGACGAACTCGGGGGACGGGTTCTCGCCGGTCAGCATCACGCTCAGGCCCGACCCCATGGCGCCGAAGACGAGCGGCACGTCGAGCCCGTGGCAGGCGCCGAACGGGCCGGCCGGGGCCTGCGCCGCGAGCTCGTAGAGGTACGTCCGGCCGCCGGAGGCCGCGTGCGCCTGCGCCAGGTGCAGGGTCGGCATCCGGAACAGCCAGTCGGAGAAGATCAGCTCGTACATGCCGCTCGGATCGGCGTCGGGGAAGGCCTTCTTGTAGGCGGCGGCGCCGTCGGGGGCGGGGGCGAACGTGGCCAGCGTGGTCGCCGCCTCGTCCTCGGTGACGGTGCCGAGCTTGCCCCCCATCGCCAGGAAGAGCCGGTACTCGTCCCGGTTGTGGCCGGTGAGCAGTTCCACCTCGGCCGCCGCGCCCGACAGCAGGGCCCGCCAGGGCGAGCGGGGCAGCACCGCGCCGTCGATGACGGGCGAGAACGGCGTGACGGTGAGGCTGACCCCGCCCCACTGAGGGAACTCCTTCATCCGGCCGGTGACGGTCATCTGCGCGTTGACCAGGTCCATCGGGTCGGCGGCGGCCAGCGCCTGGTAGGTCCTGGGCAGGCCCGCCTGCCGCGCGATCGCCTCGGCGATGCTCTCGGCCAGGTCGGTGGTGAAGAACGAGCCGGGGACGCTCTGCGCGATCGCGCGGTTGAACAGGCCCTTGGCCCGGTCCATGGCGAGCATGGCGGCGATGACGCCGGCCCCGGCCGACTCGCCGAACACGGTGACGTTGGCGGGGTCGCCCCCGAAGCCCTCGATGTTTTCCTTGACCCAGGTCAGGGCGGCCACCGCGTCGAGCAGGCCGCGGTTGGCAGGAGCGCCGGGGAGCTGGCCGAAGCCCTCCACGCCGAGGCGGTAATTGAGCGAGACGAAGACCGCGCCGCCGTGCGCGAACGGGGTGCCGTCGTAGCCGGGCTCGCTGCTGGCGCCGAACATGTAGGCGCCGCCGTAGATCCAGACCAGCACCGGCAGCCGGGCGGCGCCGGGATCGGGAGTCCAGACGTTGACCGTGAGCCATTCGCCGGTGGTGTCGGCGGGCGCGGCGGGCCGGCCTGCCTCGGCCAGCATCTGCGCCTGCGGCGCGGCCGGGCCGAACTCGGTGGCGTCACGGATGCCGTCCCAGGGTTCCGGCGGCTGCGGGGCCTGGAACCGGAGCGGGCCGATCGGCGGCTTGGCGAACGGGATACCGCGGAAGACCGAGATGCCCTTCTCGGTTCGCCCCCTGACCCGGCCGGCGCTGGTGGAGACCACAGGATCGGCTGGCGCCATGAGACGACCTCCCGCTGCATCGATGGAGCGACAAGGACTTTTTTTACGACTTTAAGCTATTTGACCGGATCGAGCACGTTCGGTCGGCCGCCCGCGCCGGAGCGGGCCCCGGTATGGTGCAGCAGGAAGACGTCCATGGCGCTCAGTTTAGGAACAGAGGGATGAAGTCACCAATCAAGCTCGATGACCTGCCGTTTGCCGCCGCCATGTCCGACTTTGAGTCAGACCGGTCGCTTGAGATCGACGGGGACTACGACCGGGTGCGATTCGACGGGGTGGCCTTCGACGCGGCGGCCGCCACCGGCGCGCGGTTCACCGAGTCGGCGTTCATCGGGGGCTCATTCGAAGCGGGACGGCTGCGGAAGGCGCGGTTCAGCGACGTCTGGTTCGAGCAGACCCGGCTGGTGGCGGTCGACGTGGCCGGGGCGCTGTATACCGATGCCTGGTTCAACGGGTCGGTCTTCGCCGGGGTGCAGGCGTTCACCTGCGTGCTGCGGCGAGTGGTTTTCCGCGGCTGCAAGCTCGACTCGGTCAATTTCCGCGAGGCGGCGCTGACCGACGTCACGTTCGACGACTGCGTGCTGCGCGACGTGGATTTCGGCGGGGCGAAGCTCCAGCGGGTGAAGTTTCCCGGTAGCACGGTGAGCGGGCTTGACTTCAGCAAGGCGAACTGCGGGAACGTCGATTTGCGGGGCGCCCGGCTGGGCGAGCGGTCTGACTCGGGGGCCGGCGGGTCGGGGGCCGGGATCAAGGCGGGGTTCGAGTCGCTGAGCGGGGTGCGGATCGATACGGTGCAGCTGATGACGCTGGCGCCGTTCCTTGCGCACCACCTGGGCATCGTCGTCGCGGACTAGGTTTCTCCGGGTTATCTGCGCTTTTCTGCTTGACCTTGACGCTGCGTCAACCCTGGATGCTCGCTGGCATGAGCATTGTGGCGGCAACTGATCAGGCCCAGGGGCCCGCGATCCAGGTGCGAGGCCTGGAGAAGTCGTATAAGGAGCTGCGCGTGCTGCGCGGCGTGGACTTCGAGGTGGCGCCGGGCAGCATCTTCGCCCTGCTCGGCTCGAACGGGGCGGGCAAGACCACGATCGTGCGGATCCTGTCCACGCTGCTGGCCGCCGACGCCGGGACCGCCCTGGTCAACGGCTTCGACGTCTTTGCGCGCTCCGCTGACGTACGCGAGTCGATCAGCCTGACCGGGCAGTTCGCGGCGGTGGACGAGATACTGACCGGGCGGGAGAACCTCGTCCTGGTCGCCCGGCTGCGGCACCTCAGGCAGCCCGGCGCGATCGCGGACGAGCTGCTGAGGCGGTTCTCGCTGACGGAAGCGGGCAGCCGGCGGGCGGCGACGTACTCCGGTGGCATGCGCCGCCGTCTGGACATCGCGATGAGCCTGATCGGGAACCCGCCCGTCATCTTCCTCGACGAGCCGACGGCCGGGCTGGACCCGGAGGCGCGGATCGAGGTGTGGCAGGCCGTCCGGGAGCTCGCCGCAGGCGGAACGACGGTGCTGCTGACGACGCAGTACCTGGACGAGGCCGAGCAGCTCGCCGACCGGATCGCGATCCTGCACCAGGGCCGGATCATAGTCAACGGCACGCTGGCCGAGCTCCGGCAGCTGCTGCCGCCCGCCAAGGTCGAGTACGTCGAGAAGCAGCCGTCGCTCGAGGACGTCTTCTTCGCGGTCGTGGGCGACGCCGGCGCCGGCGGTCAGGGCAGCGCGGCCAGGCTGAGCGAGAACCTCAACGAGAAGTAGGGAGTGACCATGGCCACGCATTTCTTCGGTGACACTGCCGTCCTGACCGGGCGGACCATGCGCCACGTCACCCGCAGCCCGGACACCATCATCACGACCGCGATCATGCCGATCGCCATCATGGTGCTGTTCGTCTACGTCTTCGGCGGCGCGATCGACACCGGGTCGGTCTCGTCCGTGAACTACATGCTTCCCGGCATCCTGCTCATCACGATCGCGTCGGGCATCTCCTACACCGCGTTCCGGCTTTTCAACGACCTGCAGGGCGGCATCTTCGAGCGGTTCCAGTCGATGCCGATCGCCCGGCCGGGCGTGCTGTGGGCGCACGTGCTGACCTCGCTGGCCGCCAACGTGGTCTCGCTCGCGCTCGTCGTCGGCGTCGCGCTGCTGATGGGCTTCCGCTCCGGCGCCGGAGTGCTGGCGTGGCTCGCGGTGGCCGGCCTCCTGCTGCTGTTCACCCTGGCGCTGACCTGGGTCGCCGTCATTGCCGGGCTCACCGCGAAGAGCGTGGACGGGGCGAGCGCGTTCTCTTACCCGCTGATCTTCCTGCCGTTCATCAGCTCGGCCTTCGTGCCGACCGGCAAGATGCCCGGTCCGGTCCGCGCGTTCGCCGACAACCAGCCGGTGACCTCGATCGTCGCGGCGATCCGGCACCTGTTCGCCAGGCAGCCGGTGGGCGCCGGCATCTGGACCGCCCTCGCCTGGTGCGTCGGCATCCTGGTGGTGGCCTACGTGGTGGCGGGGGTGGCGTATCGGCGTCGGATCTCCTGAGGCGGCTTTGTGGGCGTTTCCGGGCTTGGCGAGTTGAGGGCAGGATGATTGCATGCTGACGATCGGCCAACTGGCGGCGTACGCCGGGGTCACGACGCGGGCGGTGCGGCACTATCACCAGATCGGGCTGCTGCCCGAGCCGGAGCGCGACGCCTCGGGCTACCGGCGGTACGGCGCAATCGCGGTCGTGTCCCTGATCAAGATCCGCACCCTCGCCGCCGCCGGCGTGCCGCTGTCGTCGATCGCTGAGCTGCTGCAGGCCGACGCGGCGGCGTTCGGCGAGGCGGTCCAGCGGATCGACGGCCGGCTGCGGGACGAGATCGGACGGCTGGAGGCCAGCCGCAAGCAGATCGCCCAGCTGGCGGCCGGGGACAGCCTGGTCGTGCCGCCGGAGGTGAGCCGCTATCTCGACCGGCTGCGGGAGATTGGGGCGTCGGAGCGGATCGTGCAGGGTGAGCGGGACGGGTGGATCCTGGTCGCGGCGCGCTGGCCGGAGCTGATCCGGGAGTGGATGCCGGACAAGCTCGCGCAGCTGGAAGACCCGCGGCTGGTCCGGCTCTACCGGCTGCTGTCGGAGATCGGGGACAGCGACCGAGGCGACGACGACCCGCGGCTGGCGGAGGCGGCCGATATTCTGGCCGACCTGCTCTCGCAGGCCTACGCGGCCGGTGAGAGGCAGGCCGGGGACGACGAGCTTCCGTTCGACCTGCTGGACGCGCTGGCGGTCGAGTCCGATCCGCGGATGGAACGGATGCAGCAGCTCATGCGCGAGCGCGGCTGGGCCGGCTGGTCGCGGCTGGAGCGGCTGAGCACCCCCGGCAGCGATTAGTCTCGGCGGGCCGGCGATTAGTTTCGGCGGCTTGATCAGTCAACCAGCGGGAGCGAAACCAATCGGAGGTGCTGGGCGTGCGGAAGATCGTCGTGTACGAGCTGCTGTCCCTCGACGGGGTGGCCGAGGATCCGGATGGTTTCATCACCGACTGGGACGACGCGATGGACGCCAACCTCGCGGCGGTGATCGGCGCGCAGGACGCGGTCATTCTCGGCCGCCGCAGCTACGCTGAGTGGGCGCGGTTCTGGCCGGACAGCCAGATCGAGCCGTTCGCGACCTTCATCAACGGGGTCACGAAGTACATCGCGACATCGACGCCGCTTGACCGGGACTGGGCCAAGGCGACGGCGGTCGACGGCGGGCTGGTCGACTTCGTCCGGGATCTGCGGCAGCAGGACGGGGGCGACGTCGGCGTCCACGCGAGCATCTCGGTCGCCCAGGCGCTGCTCGCGGCCGATGTCGTCGACGAGCTGCGGCTGGTGATAGCGCCTCGGATCGCCGGCCGGGGACGGCGACTGCTGGACGGGTTGCCGACGATCGCGCTTGAGTCGGTTCGATGCCAGACCTCGCCGGCCGGGTATCTGCTGGCCGACTACCGCGTTGTTCGCTAGGCCTTCTGGATTAGCCGGCCGCGAGGCCGGCGCTGCCCGCGCAGGCGCGCATGGCGGCGGCGAAATGGTCGCCTCGGTCGCGGTAGTCGCGGAAGCGGCCGAAGCTGGGGGCGGCGGGCGAGAGGAGCACGACGCCGTCTCGGCGGGCCCACGCGAATGCCTCCGCCACGGCCGTTTCCAGGTCGGGGCAGTCGGTGGTGTCGGCGAAAGCTTCGTCAGCGTCGCCCGCCCCGGCTGCCGCAGCGAAGGCGGCGCTGATCCTGGGGCCGCTGTCGGGCAGGGTGAGCACTCGCGTCGGGGCGGTTCGCCCGCGCACGCCCGTCGCCAGCGGGGCGTAGTCGATGCCGCGGTCCTGGCCGCCGACGATGAGCGCGACCCGGCGGCCGGGGAAGGCGTCGAGCGCGGCCAGCGTCGGCAGCACGTTGGTGGACAGCGAGTCGTCGACGAACGCGACCCCGTCGACCGTGCCGACGGTGGTGAGGCGGGACGGCAGCGGGGTGAAGCCGCTGGCCGCGCTTTTCAGGGCCGCGTCGTCGCCCGCCCGGTCGATCAGGTTCTTGTCCGCGGCCGCGTGGCCGAGCGCGCTCAGCACGCGGTGGGCGATCAGCGCGTTGCGGCGGTTGTGCCCGCCCGGCAGCCCCAGCGGGTCCATCCAGGTCGCGCCCGGCTCGTCGTGCTCTGACACCCACTCGATCTTCGGTGCCAGCAGGCCGGCCCGCTCGCGAAGCAGGGCGCTGTCGCCGTTGGCCACGGTCAGCTCCGCCCCCGGCTGCGAGCAGGCCGAGAGCTTGTCGCGGTAGTAGCGCTCGACGCCGCCGTGCCAGGGCAGGTGGTCGGGATGGAGCGAGGTCACCGCGGTGACCGGGGGCGTGCTGGCCAGGTCGGCGGCGGTGTAGCTGGATACCTCGATCACCCAGTAGTCGTAGTCGCCCGCGTGCTGCGGGTCATACGGGGCGGCGCCGAAGTTGCCGCCGACCAGGGCCTTGTAGCCGAGGCCGGCCAGCAGGTGGCCGATGATGGACGAGGTGGTCGACTTGCCCTTGGTCCCGGTGACGCAGACGACGCGGTCCCGGTCGGCTTCCTGCAGCCAGAGGCCGAGCCCGCCGACCAGGATGACCCCGGCCTGGCGGAGGCGGGCCGCCTCCGGCCCGTAGGGGCTGATGCCCGGGGTTTTGACCACGATCTCGCAGCCTGCCAGGGCGTCCAGGCCGCCATCGGCGGTCGCTCGGACGCCCGGCTCGCTTGGGTTGTCGTCGACTAGGACGGGCTCGACGCCGAGCGCGCGGAGCTTGCGCAGGGACGCGCTCCCCTCGCGGCCGAGCCCCCAGACGCCGACCCGCGCGCCGCGCAGGTCGGACCAGCCGAGCGTCGGCCGCGGGTCAGTGGCTGTCATGTCGGCTCAGGACCATTCGGCGGCCAGGGCGGCCGGCACGAAGCTCGGGCCGACCGGGTGGCGCATGGCCTCGATCTCGGCTTCGGTCGGCGCGTCGGGACGGCCGTTTATCTCGGCCGCCAGCCTTTGCAGGAGCGCCGTCTCGGCCCGGTCGGCCCGCCGGGCGGCGAGCACCACCGCCGCGCGGCACTCGTTGACCTCGCCGACGCACTCGAACGGCTTGGTGCCCGAGCCGAGCAGCGCCTCGAACTTCGGCGCGAGCTCGGCGTTGTCGAGCGGCTCGCCGCCGCCGCCGTCGGCCGCGAACACGGCCCGGAGCTGCTCGGCGGACATGAACGGGGCCAGGATCAAGTCGATGAAGCAGCACTTGTCGCAAGTGCCGCACCAGTGGTCGAGCCGGCGGGCGGTATCGATGATGAAGGCCTTGTTGCAGCTGCGGAACGTCGCGTGGTACTCGGTCAGCGCGGCCAGCTTGTCGCCCACCCAGAGCTCGGTCCGGTCGCGGAGGGCGGAGAAGTACCCGGGCAGCGCGGCCGGATCGGCCGCGAGAACGTCGCGGAAGGCCGCCTCGAACGCGGCGCTCTTGGAGTACTGGTGGTTGACCGGCTCGCCCCGGTACTCCAGGGTCGGGACCGACGCCGACCACTCGTTGGACATCACCACCACGTCCCGCTCGTCGAGGACGGCGGCGAGGACAGCGATGGCCGAGATCACCCCGGTCACCGGCACGTGCCCGTTGCGGAACCCGAGCTCGGCCGAGCGGAGCAGCTGCGGGTCGATCTCCCGCCCGGCCCGAACGACCGGCAGCCCGCTGACCTCAGCCGGCCGCTCGATGGCGGCGAACCGGTCCCCCGGCCTGCTCACCACGAACAGCGCAACGTCGGCGGCGACCTTGCGCACCCCTTCGACGGTCACGATCGAGTCGATGCCGCCGCCGAACGGGACCAGGGCCCGGCCCAGGCGGCCTCCCGACGGGGGCGCAGCCGGGGCGGCGGGGGCGAGGATGTGGTCGAGGGCGCTCGGGGCCTCGATCCGGAGGTCGGAGAGGTCGAGGTCGTTCTTGTAGGCGTACTCGCCGAGGCCCTGCCGGTAGAAATCGCGCAGGAACGCGCGCTCGACGTCGGTGAGTGCGGTGCTCCCGAGGTCGATGACGGGCGGCGCGGCGGTCTTGTAGTAGGACACGCCGGCCAGCAGGAAGACCAGCCGGGCGGCGGCCTGGGCGGCCGCGGTGTCCCAGCGCGGGCCCGGGGAGAGCGAGACCCGTTCGACGAAGTCGCGCCCGTCTAGCGAGTACCGGCAGGTCAGCAGCCCCCGCTCCGGGTCAGTGGCGAATCCCTGGTACCTGAACACCCGGCCACGCGGTGGCGTGACCCCGTCGACAACCCCTGGCGCACTCATCACCGGCGAGTTTACCGACCTCCAGGCGCGGGTCCCGTGCTTGCGGTCATGAGTCCTTCGAAATAGAATCGATCAAAACGAGCGGACTGATCATAATGATCGTTTGAAGGTGAGTTCATGACAACACCAGCCAGAGGCGAGCCATTCACTGACGAGACTTACCTGCCGCGGGAGGACGCGGCCGAGGTCATCGACTTCCTAAGCGCGCTGCAGGAGCGCGGCCGACAGACCGCTGACATCCGACCTAGGCTGACCGGTCCGGACGGCCGGAGCGTCGAACTTCCTGAGCCGATGTTCGAGGTTCTCCTGCAGGTCGCCGTCGCGATGAAGGCCGGCCTGGCGGTCACAGTCGCCCCTCATCACCTGCTGTTGTCCACTCAGGAGGCAGCCGATCTGCTGCACATATCCCGGACCACGCTCGTGCGGCTGCTCGAATCGGGGGTGATCCCCTTTGACAAGCCGAGCCGCCATCGCAAGGTCCGACTCGACGACCTCCTCGAGTACCGCAGGCGGCAGCGGAGCCAGGCCGAGCTCGCATTCGCGGAGATGACCGCCGATGCGGAGCGCATGGGCCTGTACGGCCTGGACCACGAAGAGGTCCAGGCCGCCCTGAAGGCCGCTCGCAAGAAGCCCGAAGGGTAACTTCGTGTTCAGCGTGCTGCTCGACACGTGCGTCCTTGTCCCCAGCAGAGCGCGTGATGTCTTGCTCGA
>Ga0302326_10006618_pt1 | contig 25962 bp, 20 predicted proteins | sample Palsa_T0_3_FD_202264 | JGI IMG/M metagenome (GOLD analysis project Ga0302326, IMG submission 202264) | Peat permafrost microbial communities from Stordalen Mire near Abisko, Sweden - Palsa_T0_3 | ecosystem: Environmental > Terrestrial > Soil > Palsa > Peat permafrost | place: Sweden: Abisko... | reverse complement strand
TGGCGGTGCGCATACCGATCCAGGGCATGTGCGTCGAGAGGTTGTACCAGCGCTTCTGGCGCTCGATGTAGCGAGTCTGCGCCTGCTCTGAGTAGAGATGTAATCCCTCATGGCTGGTATAAAAATCAACTCGGGTTGCCGCATGCACGCGCTGCCCGCTCATCGATTCGAAAAAATCCATCGACTCGGCAATCGAATCGACGATCTGTTGGTAGGCCTCGCGCAACGGCGCGTGCCGTAAGAATCCTAAGTCCCAGTATTCCGGATGATGCAAATCGGCAAAGCCGCCGTCGATCAGTGCTCGCACAAAATTGAGCGTCAATGACGCGCGCTCATAGCCGCGCAGCAAGAGCTCCGGATCCGGCTCACGTTCCGCGGCGCTAAACCCGGGGCGATTGACGTTGTCGCCGCGATACGTCGGCAGAGTCAGTCCGTCGCGAGTTTCGGTATCCGCCGAGCGGGGCTTGGCGTATTGGCCGGCGAATCGGCCGACGCGCAGAATCGGTTTCTTCAGGCCCTGCAGCAAGACCAGGCTCATTTGCAGCAGGATCTTGAGGCGCCGCGCGATATTGTCCGACTCGCAGTCCTCGAAGCTCTCAGCACAATCGCCGCCCTGAAGCAGGAACTGCTCGCCGCGTTGCGCTTGCGCCAGCTTGGCGGTCAATGCCTCGATCTCCCAGGAGACGACCAGGGGCGGCAGGCGGCTCAGGGCAGCAACGGAGCGCTCCAACGCGGCCGCATCGGCATATTTGGGCTGCTGCGCGGCGGGACGGCTTTGCCAGGTGGCGGGATGCCAATTAGTCAAGGCGGGAGTGGTTGACATGGCTGGATGCTAGCGTTGTACGCCAACCCAAGTCAAAATGCCGCCCCGCACTTTTGACCGTCGCTAAATCGAGAATCGAACTATGAAGCACAGCAAGCCGCTCGAATCCTTGGGACTTCGGGAAATCAATGCCGGTGTCTGGTCCGGCAGCCACGGCTGGAGCACCGACAGCAGCGGGCCCTTGATTGAATCGATTAACCCGGCGACGGGTCAGCAACTCGCACAGGTACGCGGCGCGACACTCGGCGACTACGAACACGTCATGAATTCGGCGCTCGCGGCCGCCGCCGCCTGGCGGCGCGTGCCGGCGCCCAAGCGCGGCGAAGCTGTGCGCCAGGTTGGCGAGGAGTTGCGCGCTTGCAAAGATGCGCTCGGAAGCTTGGTGTCGATGGAAAACGGCAAGATCAAGCCCGAGGGCGATGGCGAAGTGCAAGAGATGATAGATATCGCTGATTTCGCAGTCGGACAATCGCGCATGCTGTATGGCAATACCATGCACTCGGAACGCGCGCAGCATCGCATGTACGAGCAGTGGCACCCGTTGGGCGTCATCGGCGTGATTTCCGCATTTAATTTTCCGGTGGCGGTCTGGGCCTGGAATGCATTCTTAGCCGCCGTCAGCGGCAATGCGACGGTGTGGAAACCCTCGCCCAAGACCTCGCTGTGCGCGCTCGCCGTGCAACATATTTGCAATCGAGTGCTGCACCGGCTTAGTTTGCCGCCGATATTTCAGTTGTTCATCGATGCCGGCACCGAGCTCGCCGGCCGATTTGTCGACGATCGGCGCGTCGCGTTGGTGTCCTTTACAGGATCCACGCAGGTGGGAAGGCAGATCGGCGTGCGCGTCGCGCAACGTCTCGGCAAGAGCCTGCTGGAGCTCGGCGGCAACAATGCCCTGATCGTCGATGAACATGCCAATTTGGACCTGGCGGTGCCGGCGATTGTATTCGGCGCGGTCGGCACCGCCGGCCAGCGCTGCACCACTACGCGACGCGTGCTCGTGCATCGTTCGCGAGCTGCCGAGCTCGAGCGGCGCCTGCTCGCCGCTTACGCCCAGGTGCGTATCGGCGATCCGCTCGAGCCAGGCACGCTGATGGGGCCCTTGATCGACGCGGGCGCGGTTGCGCGCTACACCGCCGCCATTGCCGCGGCCAAGGGCGAGGGCGGAGAGGTTTTGTGCGGCGGGAAAGTGCTGCCGGGTCCTGGGAATTTCGTTGAACCCAGCATCATTCGCGCCAAGGCGGGCATGGCCGTGGTGCGCACCGAAACATTCGCGCCGATTCTGTACTTGATGAGTTTTGCGACCCTCGAGGAAGCGCTGGCGCTGCAAAACTCGGTCGACTATGGACTCTCTTCAGCGATATTTTCCGACAGCGTGCAGGCCACCGAACGGTTCTTGTCCGCGGACGGCAGCGACTGCGGCATTGCCAATGTCAACTTGGGCACCTCCGGCGCAGAAATCGGCGGTGCGTTCGGCGGCGAGAAGGACACCGGCGGCGGACGCGAAGCGGGTTCTGATTCCTGGAAGGCCTATATGCGACGCCAAACCAATACCATCAATTGGAGCGGACAGATGGCGCTCGCGCAGGGAATTCGCTTTGACGTCTAGGTGCGTGCGCCCCGCCGGCGGTTAGCGGTTGAGCCAAGCCTCGATTTCCGCGGCACGTGCATTTAAACGTGCCGCGGAAACCGGTCCGAGCGTTTTCAATTCCTGCGCGTACAAAGAAACGCGATATTCCTCGATCCAGAAGCGCAATTCGGTGAGCTTGGGCGTCCAGCGCAATTCTGCGGCCACGCGCTTTTCCAGGTCCCCGTGGCGGCGCGACCATTGCTCGAGTTCCAGGCCAATTTGCTTCGGTTCGCTGCCGCGCACCGCGTTGCGCTGCCAGCGTCGCTGCTCGGCCTTTAGATAACGCGGCACTTGGCGCAGCCAATCCAGCGACACCGTATTGATGGTTGCAATGTCTAGAAGCCGACTCAGGTGCAGCCTCGTCTCTTCGGCGGCATCCGCCATCAGGCGCACACGCGCGTCATCGAGCGCCTGGCGCACATCGCTCGCCTCCTGCAGCCAACCTGAAATCATCGCGCTCATTTGCTCAAGACTGGGATAGAGGCGCTCGCGCCCCCGCTCGACGGCGGCGTCAAACTCCGTGCGAGTTCGCGGCGCTTCGTCCTCAGCGAAACAGGCGCAGCGAAAGGTGAGCTGCAACAGGGCATCGATGAGGGCATCGCCGCCGAGGTAGGGGCTGGCGCGGAGCAGCAGCGGCACGGAACTACCGATGGACTTGGCCAGATCGCGAGATTGACGCTCGAGCATGACACGCGCGAGGCGCGCCGCCCCGTCGCGCCAGTGACGCTGCGCTTCCTCGGCGGACCATTCGTATTGCACCTGCAATCCCGACCCGTGCTTCGCCAGCGTAGGAAACGCCCAAATCGTGCCCTGCTCCAATATCAAAGGTACACGCAATGGCAATTCATCGAGTTCGAAGCGGCGCCAATTGCCGAGAAGTGCATAGGCACGCGCATGCCGTTCGAGTTCTGCGCGAGCCAGCACCGCACATTCGCGCCGCAGCCCCAAAAGGTCCGTGCCGCGCGCGATTTCCCGGCCTTCGTGGATGACCGTCAGTTGCGGCGTCAAATGCACCGGCACGGCCGAAGGATCGAAACGCAGCAGCGCGTCGGGAATTCCGCGCCGCTCCTTGAGCCATGCCTTCAAATGCGTTGCATCGGCGGTCGCACCTTGCGTGTCCTCAAGAAACGCGGTGGCGCTCTCCGCCACGGGAATCAAGCTGCGGCGCGCGTCCTTCGGCAAGGAACGCAGCAGCGCCTCGATGCGCGGCGCCGCCAAACCGGGGATCGCCGCATCGATCGCCGCGCGCGTCAGCGAAGGCAATGCCAGCAGCGGCACCTTGAGATGAGCGCCATCCTGGATGTCGCCGGGCGCGAAGTGATATTCCACCGGCACCGTCAGTGCATCAACGCGCGTGTTCAGAGGAAACTGGGCCAATGCCTCGGTCTGCGGAAGACGCGCGAAAATGCGCGCCGGCGTCAGCGTCAGCGCCTCGCGTTGCTGCGGCGAGAGGTGTCGATTGAAATGTTCCAAGGTCGCCGCGCTCGACACCTGGCGCGGCAGGAGACTGTCGTAAAATTCGACGAAGGATTCCGCCGCATGCACAAGATCGCGCGTTCGCAGGCGCTCCTCCATCTGCTGCGCCTGTCGCAGCGCGGCGTCGTTTGCCAGCAACCAAGCCGGCCGCCGCTTCAGCCGCTGGTACACCAAGGCCTCGCGCGAGAAAATGAGGCGCGACTCCTCGGGAGCGATGGGCCCATAGTTCACGATGCGGCCGGCGCCCAAGATAAGGCCAAGGAAGCTGATTCGCTCGCGGGCGACGACCTGCTCACGCGCCTCGTCCCAATCGGGCTCCAAGTATTCGCGCTTCACCAGGTGCGCAGCGGCGGATTCAATCCACATGGGCTCGACTTCTGCCACGCGCCGCGCGAACACCCGCGAGGTCTCGACGATGCTGGCGGCCATGACCCAACGAGGGCGTCGTCGCGCCAGCGGCGAGCCCGGGAAGATATGAAAATGCACACCCCGAGTCCCCAGGTAGGCCCCATCCTCGCCGCGAGTTCCCACCATCGTGCAGAAGCCCGCGAGCAAAGAGCGATGCACACCCGTGTAGCTCGCTTTCGCGCCTTGCGCCACCAGCCCAAGTTCGCGCGCTCGATCCACGACCTGGGTGTAGACGTCATCCCATTCCGACAGCCGCAGCACCGATAAATGCTGCTCCTTGCACCAGCGGCGCAACTCGCGTCTGGATCCTGCGCGCGCCGCGCGGTATGCACGCCAGAGTTTAAGCAGCGCGGAAAACTCCGACTTCGTGTCATCGAAGGTCGCGCCTTCGGGCGGACCCTCGCCGAGGCGAACATCGGGTACGCTCAAGCCGGAGACGATGGCCAGCAGTTCGCTCTCTGCGTGAAAGCGCTTGCTCTCGAGCAGCGCTCTGCTCAAACGCGGATCGAGCGGCAGCCGCGCCATGGCCCTACCCCGGCGCGTGATACGGCGATCGTCATCGAGCGCTTGCAGCTCCTGCAACAGGCGATACCCGTCGTTGAGCGCGCGCGAATCGGGCGCATCGATAAATGGAAAATCCTCTGCCGACCCCAGACCATCCGCGGCGAGGCGCAGCAACAGCGCCGCGAGGTTGGTGCGCAGGACTTCTGGCTCCGTGAAGGCCGCGCGCCGCTCAAAGTCTTCTTCGCTGTACAGCCGCATGCACAGGCCGGCGGCGAGCCGGCCGCAGCGGCCTTTGCGTTGATCGGCGCTGGCGCGCGACACCGCCTCGATGGGCAGGCGCTGCAGGCGATTGCGCACGCTGTAGCGGCTGATACGCGCTACGCCTGAGTCGATGACGGCGCGGATGCCGGGCACGGTGATCGATGTCTCGGCCACATTGGTCGAGAGCACGATGCGCTGTCGCGTGCCGCGTTGAAAGATCTTGCTCTGCTGCTCCCATGACAAGCGTGAATACAAGCTCAATACCTCGACGCGCGCCTGCAGTTCGCGCTCGAGCAGCTCGCCGACGTCGCGAATTTCGCGCTCGCCCGGCAGAAACACCAGGATGTCGCCGTTGCCGATTTCTCCGGGTTCGGTGGCGATTTCCTGATAGGCCTCGAGCACCGCCTGCGGCAGATCCGGGTCGTCATCGCCCTCCGCGGATTGCCGATAGCGCACTTCGATCGGATAACTGCGGCCGCTGACCGTGATGATCGGCGCATCGTCAAAGAAGCGCGATACCCGTTCGACGTCGAGAGTCGCCGAAGTCACAATGAGTTTCAGATCCGGCCGGCGCGGCAGCAGCCGCTTGAGTACTCCCATCAGCAGGTCGACATTGAGGGTTCGCTCGTGCGCCTCGTCAACGATCACCGTGTCGTAGCGGCGCAGCATCGGATCAGAAGACAATTCGGCCAGCAGCAGTCCATCCGTCATGAGCACGAGGCGTGTCGCATCCGATACCTGGTCCGCGAAGCGAACTCTAAAGCCCACGCTGCCCCCGACCGACTGGCCCAGTTCCTCCGCCACGCGAGCAGCCAAAGCTCGCGCGGCGAGGCGTCGCGGCTGCGTATGGGCGATGAGCCCGGCTATTCCCCGGCCCATCTCGAGGCAGTACTGCGGCAACTGCGTGCTCTTGCCTGACCCGGTGTCTCCGGCGACGATGAGCACTTGCCGGTCCGCGAGCGCTTCCAGGATCGCCTCGCGCCGCGCGCTGATGGGCAGCTCTGGATTATGTTTGAACTGCAATTGCGGGGCGGCGCGCGCAGCGATGCGCCGCGCAGCGCTGTCATCATTGATCATCGCTACTCGCCCCGCTTGACGGCTTGCCAGAGGTCCTCTTGCGCCGCGAGATCCAATTCGGAGAACACCTGTCCGCGCTGTGCCGCCAGCGATTCCATGCCGCGGAAGCGACGCTCAAATTTCGCATTAGCGGCGCGCAACGCCGCCTCGGCATCCACATCCAGCTTGCGCGCAAGGTTTGCGGCGGCGAACAGCAGATCGCCGACTTCCTCGAAAATCTCCGCCGAGGCGCCGCCGCCGTTGTGTGCGGCCGCGCGTACTTCGGCCAGCTCCTCGTCCACCTTGTCGGCACACTGGGCGGCATGCTCGAAGTCAAACCCGACGCGCGCAGCCCGCTTGCTGAGCTTATAGGCGCGCAGCAGCGCCGGCAATGCATTTGGCACACCGTGCAGCGCCGACACGCCGCCGGCGCCGCGCTCCTCGGCTTTGATGTTCTCCCAGGCGGATGTCTGTTCAATGACGCTCAAGGGCGCGCCGTCGCCGAAAACATGGGGATGGCGGCGCGTGAGTTTGTCGCAAATCGCGCCTGCGACCGCTTCGAAATCAAATTGACCGGACTCGCTTGCCATCTGCGAATGGAACACCACTTGGAATAATAGGTCTCCCAGTTCGTCCTTGAGGCTGCCGAAGTCACCGCGCTCTATCGCGTCAGCTACTTCGTAGGCTTCCTCAATGGTATAGGGCGCGATGCTCGCGAAGGTTTGTTGCCGATCCCAGGGACAGCCCTCGGCGGAACGTAAGCGCGCCATGATGGCGAGCAGTTCGGTCATTCGCGCGCTCATTCGGACGGCAAAAGACGCGCTTGCGACTGCGGCGGCTGCAACAGCCGCCTTCTCAAAGTCATCAGCATCCCTGCCGTGGCGCCCCAGATATTGCGCTCGCCGTAAGGAATATCGTGAATATCAATCGTCAACTCGCCAATGTTGCGCTGACGCGATTTGTGATTGGCGGCGTCCAGTATGTAGTCGAGCGGCACCTCGAACACATCATGCACTTCGGCGGCGGCGATCTTGAGCTGATAACGGGGATTGACGAAACCGACCACCGGCGTCACTCGAAATCCCGTGATTACCACGTGATCCGGCAAATAGCCGGCAAATTCCACCAGCTCGGCGCTCAGCCCAATTTCTTCGAAGCTCTCTCGCAACGCTGCATGCCAGGCATCGGCATCCTGCGGCTCGATGCGTCCGCCGGGGAAACTGATCTGGCCGGCATGATCTTTCAGCGTGGTTGCGCGCTGCGTCAGCAATACCGTCATGCCGGTACTGCGCTCCACCAGCGGAATCAGCACCGCGGCCGGCGTGCGCCGCGTCGTCAGTGTCGCGCGCACGCGCGCGGCGACCTCGGGCGATGCTGCGCTAAGCCAATGCAGGTCTTCCTCAGGCGTCGAAGGCGCATGATCCAGCGCAGCGCGGATATGTTGCTTGGAATAGATCGAGTCCATCGTAAACTTAGCCGCCCGCACCCTTGATCCCTCCCTCGGTGAGGGATTTCGGATCCAATAGCCGCCGCAGCTCCTCGAGATTCATGCCGGTCATTTCCGCGGCGATTTCCAAAATAGGCCGCCCTTCCCGATAGGCTCTTTTCGCAATCGCGGCGCCCTTCTCGTAGCCGATGAGCGGATTCAAGGCCGTCACCAGGATGGGATTGCGCGCGAGCGCGTCTTCGATGCGTTCGCGATTCACGCTGAATCCGGCGATTGCATGATCCGCCAGATTGCGGCTGCCGATGGCGAGCAGTTCCATGCTCTGCAGCAGATTGTAGGCAATCACCGGCAGCATGACGTTCAGCTGGAAATTTCCCGATTGGCCGGCCAAGGTGATGGTTGCGTCATTGCCGATGACCTGCGCTGCGATCATGGTCACGGACTCGGGCACGACAGGATTGACCTTGCCCGGCATGATGCTGCTGCCCGGCTGCAGCGCCGGCAGTGCGATTTCCGCCAAACCTGCCAGAGGACCGCTGTTCATCCAGCGCAAATCATTCGCGATCTTCATCAGGCTGACGCTCAATACCTTGAGCTGGCCCGAGAGTTCCACGGCCGTATCCTGGCTCGCGAGCGCCGCGAAATAATTCTCAGCGGGCCGAAATGCGATCCCGGTACGCTTTGCCAAATGCCGCGCGAAAACTACGCCGAATTGCGCTCTGGCGTTGATGCCCGTGCCCACCGCCGTACCGCCCTGCGCCAGGGCATGCAGCCGCGTCCTCACCGCCGCCAAGCGCGCTTCACAGGACGCGATTTGCGACTGCCAAGCACCCAGCTCCTGCGCCAGCGTAATGGGCATGGCGTCCATCAAATGCGTGCGGCCGGTCTTGACGATGTCGGCAAACTCCGCGCCGCGCTCGCCCAAGACTTCCTGCAGTCGCTTGAGCGCGGGTTGCAGTGATCTTTGCAACAGTAACGCGGCGGACACGTGGATCGCGGTCGGTACCACGTCATTGCTGCTTTGACTCATGTTCACTTGGTCGTTAGCGTGCACCGCCTCGCCAAGCGCACCGGACGCCAGCGCGGCAATCACTTCATTGGCGTTCATGTTGCTGCTGGTGCCGGAACCGGTCTGGAATACATCCACGGGAAATTGATCGTCATGGGTGCCGGCTGCCACTTTGAGCGCGGCTTCTTGGATTGCTGTCGAGATGGCCTGAGGAAGATCGCCCAATTCGGCATTGGCCCCGGCCGCGGCATATTTGATGAGCGCCAGCGCCTCGATAAACGCGCGCGGCATGCGTAATCCGCTGGGCGGAAAATTCTGTATAGCGCGCTGTGTTTGAGCCCCCCACAGCGCCTTGGCGGGCACATCGAGCGATCCTAGGCTGTCGCGCTCGACGCGGGTGCTTGCTGTCATCGCGCCTTACTCCGCAGGATTAGGCTCCTGGGTTGTTTACGGTAGAATCCAATATTCTACCACTCAAGCTGCCGGCGCTCCGATGTCCAGTTCTTTGTCAGACGCTCTGTCTCCTCTCGATGGCCGATATGCCGCCAAACTCGGCGATGTGCGCCGCATATTCAGCGAAGCGGGCCTGATGCGCGAGCGAGTGCGCGTCGAATGCGCCTGGTTTCTCGCGCTGGCGTCGGGGCCCGCGGCGGCCGCACTGGCAAAGCTGCCGCTCGCCGCCCGCGAACTGCTCACGACGCTCGCGAGCAATCCGCAGTCAAGCGATGTCCCCGCCATCAAGCAAATCGAGGCACGCACCAACCACGACGTCAAGGCGGTCGAATATTGGCTACGCGCCGAGCTGCAGGCGCGCGGCGCGACGCTGCCCGAACTGGAGTGGATGCACTTTGCCAGTACTTCCGAGGATATCAATAATCTAGCCTACGCATTGATGCTGAAGAGCGCGCGCGAAACCTTGCTGCTGCCGATGCTGCAGACCTTGGAGGCCACCTTGGACGCGCTGGCACGCCGCTACGCAAACGTCGCCATGCTGGGGCGCACGCACGGGCAGACGGCGACGCCGACGACTGTCGGCAAAGAACTCGCCAACGTTGCGGCGCGCATCGAGATGCAACGCAAAGGAATCGAGCGCGTTGCCATCCTCGGCAAGATGAACGGCGCGGTCGGCAATTTCAATGCGCACACCGCCGCATTGCCGCGCGTGGATTGGCCGGCATTCAGCGCCGCGTTCGTCGCATCGCTGGGGCTTGATACGAACCACTACACGACGCAAATCGAGCCGCACGATTGGATCGCGGAGTATTGCCATGCCTTGATGCGCGCGAACACCGTGCTGCTGGATTTCTCGCGCGACATGTGGAGCTATATTTCGATCGGCTATTTCAAACAACGAGCGGTTGCTGGGGAAGTCGGCTCATCGACCATGCCGCACAAGGTCAATCCGATCGATTTCGAAAACGCGGAGGGCAACTTCGGGCTGGCCAATGCGCTCCTGGGTCACTTCGCAGACAAGCTTCCCGTCTCGCGTTGGCAGCGCGACCTGACTGACTCGACCGTGCTGCGCAATGTCGGCGTGGCGATCGGCCATTCCGTGCTCAGTTTTAGATCCCTGGCGACGGGACTCGAGAAAATTGAATTGGACCCAGCGCGGCTGGCTGAGGATCTGAATCGCGCGTGGGAGGTACTGGGCGAGGCGGTGCAAACTGTGATGCGCGCCCATGGCATTCCGGACGCCTACGATAAGCTCAAAGCCTTCACGCGGGGCCGCCCGGTGGATGAGCAGGCCATGCGTGAATTCATCGCCTCCCTGGCCCTGCCGCCCGAGGATAAGGCTCGCCTGATGGCCCTTACGCCTGCGACCTATGTAGGCTTGGCGCCGAGCCTGGCGCTGCGCAAGATCCCGCCCTAGGAGCCAGTTTTCAGGCCCCAGCGTTGTTTGAAACGTGACGCAGTTAGCACGGGGCTGTCCGACTCAAACGGTACTATCGAGCTCAAAGTACGCGGGGTCGGGGTCAAGCTTATGGCGGGTAATACGGAAGAACGCTCAAAACCGGCGGCGGCGGATAAAATTTCCGCGCCCGGCGGCGATGCTTCCATGGGTTCAGGTACCCGCACCATATTGAGCACCATGCCTGAAGTGCGCGACGCCAGCCTCAAGGTCGCCAAGTCCGCCCAGCGCCTGCTCTCGATTTTTACGCAAGATTTGGAACCTTTGGTGTACGGCGAGGAGCCCTTCCTCGAGGCCATCAAGCGGCTGGTGTTGGCGCGCTCCTACGCCAAAGTCCGGGTATTGCTTGCCGACCCATCACGCGCGATGGTGGACAACAATCGCTTTCTCGCATTGGCTCGCCGCCTTACCAGCTGCATCGACCTGCGTGCGATGAGCCCGGAATACCCGGCCAGCGCCGGCGCCTTCATCATCGCCGACGACAAAGCACTGGTGTATCGTCTGCAGGCTGATCGCTGGGACGGAATTTCCGACATGAACGATCCGGCCGTCGTGCGCCGCTACTTGAACTTCTTCGATGAGGTGTGGCAGACAAGCATGCAAGAATCGCAAATGCGGCAAATGCTCATGTAACCCTTGAGGCTTTGCATTGCCCGTATAATGGGTGGATGCCGAGCCTTACGCCAATTTCCCCCTCTGAAGGCACCGTCATCGTCGGCATGTCGGGCGGCGTTGATTCGGCCGTTGCGGCTCTACTGCTGCGCGATGCGGGGTATTCGGTGCAGGGCCTGTTCATGTCCAATTGGGACGAAGACGACGGCTACTGCACGACAGCGGCGGATTTCCAGGACGCTCGGCGCGTTTGCGAAATTTTGGCTCTCCCCCTGCACCGCGTCAGCTTCGCGCAGCAATATCGCGAACGCGTATTCAAGCTTTTCCTGCGCGAATATGCGGCGGGCCGCACGCCGAATCCGGATGTTCTTTGCAATCGAGAAATCAAGTTCGGTATCTGTTTGGAATACATGCAGCGCCTCGGCGCCGCCTGGATCGCCACCGGGCACTACGCGCAAGTTCGGCACACAAGCCCTTATCCTGAATTGCTGAAGGCGGCCGATGCCGCCAAAGATCAAAGCTATTTCCTGCACAGCGTCGCGGTCTCTGCCCTGTCCAAGACTCTTTTTCCGCTTGGCGGCCTGCAAAAGTCGCAAGTTCGCGCCATGGCGCATGCGGCCGGCTTACCGGTATTCGACAAGCCGGATAGCACCGGCATCTGTTTCATTGGCGAGCGCCCGTTCCAAGAGTTCTTGAGCCAGCATCTGCGCACCGAGCCCGGACCCATCGAGACTGCCGACGGACGTGTTCTCGGCGAGCACGCCGGACTCGCGCTGTACACCCTTGGTCAGCGTTCCGGCCTGAAGATCGGCGGGCGCGCCGGCGCTGCGGCCGCACCCTGGTACGTCGCGGACAAGGTCATGACTCGCAACGCGCTCATCGTGGTCCAGGATCAGAATCATCCCTTGCTTTTGTCGGATGCATTCAGCGTCGAGCAGATGCATTGGATCAATCCAGGGGACGCGACTGAGCTGCCGCTCGAATGCTCGGTCAAGACTCGCTATCGGCAGAACGATTTGCCCTGCGTGATGCGCGCAAGCGGCGATGAATGCCTGCGTGTCACATTGGAGCGCGCGGCGCGCTCGGTTACGCCCGGTCAATACGCCGTGTTCTATCAGGGCGAGCGCTGTCTCGGCGGCGGCGTCATCGCGAGCCGCTTCAATTCCGAGCTCGCGCCCGCAGCGGCAAGAATCACTTATAATTCTCTTTTTTCGGTGGAGGGGTCATGACGGACAGCTTCAACGCGCGAACGACGCTCAAGGTCGGCGCGCAACAATACGATATCTTGAGTCTCGCGGCGCTGAAGTCGATGAATGTGGATCGCCTACCCTTTTCGCTGAAGGTACTGCTCGAGAACTTGTTGCGCTTCGAGGACGGCGTCAATGTGACGAAGGCCGATATCGAGGCGCTGCTCAAGTGGGAGCCGAAGGCGCTGCCGAGCCATGAGATCGCCTTTACGCCCGCGCGAGTGATCATGCAGGATTTCACCGGCGTGCCCTGCATCGTGGACCTTGCCGCCATGCGCGAAGCAATAGTGAAGCTCGGCGGCGATCCGCAGAAGGTCAATCCGCTGGCGCCTGCCGAGCTGGTGATTGATCACTCGGTGCAGGTGGACGAATACGGCGCCGCCAACTCGCTGCAGCACAACAACGAAATTGAGTTCCAGCGTAATGGCGAACGCTACATGTTCCTGCGCTGGGGGCAAACCGCTTTCAGCAATTTCAAGGTCGTGCCGCCGAATACCGGCATCGTGCACCAGGTCAATATCGAGCGGCTCGCGCGCGTTATTTTTTCGGACGAGACTGGGCCTAAGAAGGCGGCCTATCCGGACACACTGGTCGGCACGGACTCACACACCACCATGGTCAATGGCTTGGGGGTCCTGGGCTGGGGCGTCGGCGGCATCGAGGCCGAAGCGGCGATGTTGGGTCAGCCGGTGACCATGCTGATACCTCAAGTCATCGGCTTCAAGCTCACCGGCGTGTTGCCGGCGGGCACCACGGCGACGGATCTCGTGCTGACCGTGACGGAAATCCTGCGCAAGAAGGGCGTTGTCGACAAGTTCGTCGAATTTTTCGGCGATGGCCTCAAAGGCTTGCCGCTCGCCGACCGGGCAACCATTGCCAATATGTCGCCGGAGTTCGGTTCCACCTGCGCAATTTTCCCCATTGACGAAGAAACCATCCGCTACCTGGAATTGACCGGCCGGTCTGCCGAGCAAGTTGCCCTGGTTGAGGCCTATGCCAAGGCACAAGGGCTCTGGCGTATAAACGGTGCGCCCGCAGCGGACTACACCGACGTAGTCGAATTGGATCTGTCGACCGTTGAACCCTCGCTCGCGGGACCGAAGCGCCCTCAAGACCGAGTGCCGCTGACGAAAGCGAAGAGCGTCTATCAGAACAGTGTTAAGAAAATGGCGGAGGAGCGCACGCAGAAAAACCCCCAGGCGACCGGAAGCGCACCGGCTAAAGTGGGCGATGTGAGTTTCGAGGTCAAAGATGGCGCGGTACTGATCGCGGCGATCACCAGCTGCACCAACACCTCGAATCCCGCGGTAATGGTGGCGGCTGGACTGCTGGCGCGCAACGCACTGAAGCAGGGCTTGAATGTTAAGCCCTGGGTGAAGACTTCGCTTGCGCCGGGTTCACGCGTCGTTACCGACTATTTGATCAAGGCAGGCTTGCTGCACGATTTGGAGCAACTCGGCTTTTATACCGTCGGCTACGGATGTACTTCCTGTATTGGGAACTCCGGCCCTTTGAAGCCTGAGATCTCCGAAGCGGTCAAAGCGGGCGATGTCGTCGCTTGTGCCGTGCTATCGGGAAATCGTAATTTTGAGGGCCGCGTGCATCCGGAAATTAAAATGAATTTTTTGGCCTCACCGCCGTTGGTGGTCGCTTATGCGCTCGCCGGCAGCCTAAATATCGATATCACCACCGAGTCTTTCGGCACCGGCAAAGATGGCAAGCCAGTATACCTCAAGGACATTTGGCCGAGCGCGAAGGATGTGGCCGCTGCGGTCAGCTCATCGGTTGACTCAGCCATGTTCAAGAAGGGCTACGCCAATGTATTTCTAGGCGATGCCAACTGGGCCGCGATCAAAACCCCGGCGGGAAAAATCTATTCCTGGGATGGAAAATCCACTTACGTGAAGAATCCGCCCTACTTCGACGGTATCACGATGACGCCGGCGCCCATGGTGGACATCAAGGGCGCGCGCGCTCTCGCCGTACTGGGCGATTCGGTCACCACGGATCACATTTCGCCGGCCGGCAACATCTCGAAAACCAGTCCCGCCGCCAAATACCTGATGGCCCAGGGCGTCCAAGCCGCGGATTTCAACTCCTATGGCGCGCGCCGCGGCAACCACGAAGTCATGATGCGCGGCACCTTTGCCAATATCCGCCTGCGCAACTTGCTGTTGCCGGGTACTGAAGGCGGCGTCACGCTGCACATTCCCAGCGGCGAGCAAATGTCTATCTTCGACGCCGCAATGAAATACAAGGCGGCCAACACGCCGCTGGTGATTCTCGCCGGCAAGGAATATGGCACAGGCAGCTCGCGCGATTGGGCCGCCAAGGGCACCATACTATTGGGCGTCAAGGCGGTGATCGCGGAGAGTTTCGAACGCATTCACCGCTCCAACCTAATCGGCATGGGCGTACTGCCGTTGCAATTCAAAGACGGACAGAATGCGCAGAGCCTTGGCCTCACCGGCAAGGAATCCTACGAGATCGTGGGGCTGAACCGCGGCGCGGCGAAGACCGTCAAGGTCATCGCCAAGGCAGATGCCGGCAAAACCATCGAGTTCGAGGCGCGTCTGCGCATCGACACGCCGAAGGAGCTCGACTACTACCAGCACGGCGGGATTTTGCAGTACGTGCTGCGCCAGCTTGCGGCGCCGGGTAAAGCGGCCTAGTACTCGGGCCGACACGAATTGCTCACATGGCTTCCAATACTTCAATCCCAAGCAGCCGAAGCCCCGTTCGCAACGTGTCCGCCGTGAGGCTACACAATTGCAATCGACTCGCCCGCGCTACACCCTCTGACTTGAGGATCGGGCACTCTTCGTAGAAGCGCATGAAAAGGGTTGCCAAGTCGTACAAATAGCTACCCAAATAGTGGGGCATCGAATCTGGAATGACTTCGTGCCCGACGAACCGCAATACTCGTGCCATTGAGTCGCCGATGATCGTGGATCGCAAATGACCGACGTGCATTTCCTTGGCAAGATTCGGCGATGAATAATCGATGACGACACGCTGCCGCGCCGCGGGCGGTACTGCGAGGTCGGCGCGGCCCAACGCCGACATCAAGCGTTGTGCGAGATATTCCGAGGCGATGGTTATATTGATGAAGCCAGGACCCGCAACTTCAATTTTACTCGCTATGCCGGTCAAGTCCAAACGCTCTACTACCTCTTGCGCGAGGGCGCGTGGGTTTATTCGGCGAAATTTAGCGGCCGTCATAACGCCGTTTGCTTGATAGTCACCAAATTCCGCACGAGCTGCAGGCTGAACATTGGAGGAGGCATCGGCGCAGCCCGCGGCGTTGAGCGCGGCGTCTACACGACTATTGAGAAGAGCTAATAAAGTCTGGAACAGCCGAGTCATCCGGGAGGAATATATCGCGCTGCTACTTGGCGGACGCCGGCACGCTGCCTGCCTCCACCAAGACCATGGCGTTTGGATTGATGTGGGCCTTGATCGCGGCGTTGACCTGATCGCGGGTCAACGCCTTCACCGCCTTGGGGTAGCCGTCGAGCCAGCCGAGATCGAACCCTCGCTCCGCATTCGCCAAAATGGTCTCGGCCAACCCCAGCGTCGTTGATAAGCTCACGAAGTAGCCGCCTATCACGCCCTGTTTGCGGGACGCCAATTCCTGCTCGGTGACTCCATCCTTCCACCACTTGTTCACTTCGCGGCGAGTCGATTCCACGCCTTTGCCCATCAGCGTCGGCGCGAAGCTGGCGGAGACTTCCCACACGCCGTCAACGATGCTGTCATCGCCCATGCTCGCGCCGATGTTGTAGGTCAGCCCTTCCTTGTCGCGGACCGTGCTCATCAGCCTTCCGGTAAAGCCAAGCCCTAGGACCGCTGTACCGACGCGCAGCGCTAAATTATCCGGATCGCTATAACGAAGCCCGCTGGCCTGACCGAACAGCACGGTCACACTGGGTTTATCCGTGAGAGGCACCGTGATCTCGCTCGCGGCGGTGGTCGCGGCGGCCTTCGCGGCGCGAAGGTAATCTTGACCGCCCGACCATCCGGAGAACGCCTTGGCGATATCAGCTTGCGTGTCCGCATCGATAACATCGCCCACGACCACCAAAGTCATGTGCGCCGGCCCGTAGTATTTTGCCTGGAACGCCTTGAGTTCTTCGAGGTTCGCACTCTTCGCCGCCGCGATGTACTCATTCAAGGTGTGCGGGCGATTCGGATGACCTTCCGGAAATACCGCCCGGCCGAAGGCTTGAGCCGCCAAGGCGCCGCTGTCCTGCGCCGAGGCCTCGAGCTCACCGATGAACTGCTCCTTGGCTTTGTTGAACTCGCCCACCAGCAGCGCTGGCGTGCGCAATTCCGCCGCCATAGTGTCGATGATCAACGGTAAATCCTTCCGCAGGCATTTCGCCCGGATCTCGAGCGATTGCTCGCCGACAGTAAAGGTGATCTCGGCGCCGACGTTGTCCAATTTTTCCGCAATCGAAAACTTATCGAGCGACTTGGTGCCGCGGTCGAGCATCATCCCCGACAGGGTGGGGATGGAGATGTTGCCCGATTCCACCATGGCGTCGCCCGCCGGCAACACGCCGATAATGATGACGACATCTTTGACATTGCTGCGATAAGTGATCAGATCGATTCCATTCACTTTTGATCGATGTGCCTGATCCGACATGTTGGCGGCTGCGGCGCCGCTCATCGCCAGCAGAGCCATCAGCATAAAAAATCGAATCACGAGCCCTTCTCCGTTTTTGGCGCCACCGGCACAAACCATCCGGTCGTGCTCTGATCCGCGCCGAAATATTGCTTTGCGACCCGCTGCACATCCGCGGGAGTGACCTGCTGGACCCTTTGCGGAAAGGTGACATACAAGGTCCAGTCGCCGACGCCGATCCATTCGCTGAGTTCGCTGGCGACGGCTGCAGTGCCGTCGCGTTTGTACGCATCCTCGGCAATATATTGTTGCTTGACAGTGGCAACTTCAGCGGGCGTTACACCGCTCGTCTTGATCTTGTTCAATTCCGCCACCAATGCCCGCTCGAGCTGCTCGTGCGTCGTACCGGGCGTCATAGCCGCGTACAGCGTGTGCAGCGATAGGTCGCGAAGCACCTCAGTCCCCGCGCCTGCGCTCAATGCCAGCCCTTGGTCGACGAGCGAGCGATAAAGACGCGCATTTTTACCGGAGCTCAATATGGCATCGAGCATCTCGAGTGCCGCTTGATCGGCGTCCCTGCCGTTCGGAACTTTGTGGGCGACGATGATCGCGCCCAGTTCGCCCGGGCGCTTGACGACAACTCGCCGTTCGCCGCTCTGCGCCGGCTCCTCGGTGTAGATCGCCGGAATGGGCGCCGGCGAATGCGGATAGACTCCGTAGTACTTCTTGACCAACCCCAACACTTGATCGGTTTCGATGTCGCCGACCACCGTGACGGTCGCATTGTTGGGCCAATAGAAAGTGTCGTAAAACTCGCGCAATTTGGCGATCGGCACGTGCTCGATGTCGCTTTTCCAGCCGATGGTCGGATGGTGATACGGCAGTGCGACGTACGCTGCCTCCATGACCTCCTCCAGCAGCACGTTTTCGGGATCGTTCTTGCCGCGCTCATATTCATTGCGAACGACGGTCATTTCTGACTGGCGGTCGGACTCGTGCAGCCAAAGATGGCGCATGCGATCCGCCTCGATTGCGATGTAGCTCTCCAGGCTTTCGCGGCCGATGGTCGCGAAATAATTGGTGCGATCGAAGGAGGTGCTCGCGTTGAACTCCCCGCCCACGCGTTCCAGCATTTGCTTGATGCTATTGCCCCGGACATCGTTGAAAGCATCGCTGCCCTTGAACATCATGTGTTCCAAAATGTGCGTGGCGCCGGTCGTGCCGGTCACCTCATTGCGTGAGCCAACCTGATAAGTGACCTCGAAGGTGACCACGGGCGCGGAATGATCAGGCACCAGCAGCACGGTCAGGCCGTTGCTGTCGAGACGATATTCGTCGATGCCGCCGAGCGATTTGACGTGCGAAAAGCCCGCGGAGCCCGCGGCCGCAGCGGATACGGGCGTTGCTTTATCCGGCGCGGCTTGCACGGCGGCGCTCAGCAGCGCCACGACCACGCTCGCCCGGATCGTCGCGCGCGCAAAGTTGTTGCCCTTCTCGAACATGCTTAAATCCACCGTTCAACCGCGTAATCAGCCATTCTAATTCTTATCTCGTTATCGCGCGCGGCGCGTCACGCCCGCGGAAGAGGTGATAATGGGCGGCGATGGCGTCTGTGCGGCACGGGCGAAAGCTTTCCGGGCAGATGTTATCTAAATTCGATATAAACGATCTATAGTGATGTATTTGAAGGTAAATATTTGCCAATAAAAGCTGTGAACGGCGTCGCGGCTAAGCCCTGGATAGCGCTCTTCGATCTCGATGGCACGCTTACCTGGCGCGATACGCTGTTGCCCTACTTGCTGGGATACCTGCGTCGACGGCCTTTCCGAGCGCTTGGGTTGTGGCGATTGCCGCTCGCCCTCGCCCGCTATGGTCAAGACCGTGACCGCGGCGCGCTCAAGTCCGGTGTCATTCGCATGCTGATGCGAAATGAAAAGCGATCTGTACTGGATGCTTGGGCGCAAAGCTTCGTCGCGCAGCTTAAACACAAACATAAATTTCGGCCCCTCGCATTGGCCGTGGTGGAGGCGCACCGCGCGGCCGGAGACCATTTGGTGTTGCTGTCGGCAAGCCCGGATCTCTACGTGCCCCAGATCGGCCAGATGCTCGGCTTCGAGCGCACGCTATGCACAGAGATTGAATGGCAAGGTGACCGCCTTGACGGCCGACTTAAGACTCCCAACCGGCGCGGCGAGGAAAAACTTCACTGTCTGGCGTGGCTCCGCAAGCAGTACCCCGGATCGCCGGTGATTGCTTACGGCAACTCCGCCTCCGATTTGGATCATTTGCGCCACGCGGACCGCGCACTGTTGGTCAACGGGGACAGCGCGGCGCGGCGCTTGGCCGCCAAATGGGAGATTGCGGTGTCGTACTGGAACTAGAATCTCGGGCCTGGTCAAACTCACAGTGCCGAGGACTTAGGCGCGAGCGGCAACACCCTGGAGCGCGCGGTGCAGCTTGAGCAGCAGATTCTCGGTCGTCGGCCAGTCGATACAGGGATCGGTGATCGACATTCCGTATTCGAGCTTGCTCAAATCTTTGGGAATCGATTGGCTGCCGGCCTTGAGATGGCTCTCGAGCATCAGGCCGACAATGGAGCGATTGCCATCGACAATCTGCGTGACGCAATTCTCGGCCACCAGCGGCTGCAGGTCCGCGTCCTTGTTTGAATTGCCGTGACTGCAATCCACCACAATCGTGGCGGCCAATCCCGCCGTCTGCAGTTCGCGTTCGGCCACGGCAATGCTGACGGCGTCGTAATTGACCCTGCCGCCGCCGCCGCGCAGGACGATATGCGCGTGGCGGTTTCCCTTGGTTCGAAACACCGCGGACTGACCTTGCTGCGTGATGCCGAGGAAATGATGCGGATGCCGCACCGATTGCAGCGCATTGATGGAGGCCGCCAGCGCGCCATCCGTGCCATTCTTGAATCCGACCGGAGTCGACAGTCCGCTCGCCATCTCACGATGCGTTTGCGACTCGGTGGTGCGGGCGCCGATGGCCGTCCAAGTAATCAACTCCGACAGGTATTGCGGCATGATCGGATCAAGTGCCTCGGTGCCGGCAGGCAGGCCCAACTCCGCTACGAACAGCAGCAATTCCCGCGCGAGCAAAATGCCTTTTTCGATGTGGAATGAATCATCCAAATCCGGATCGTTGATCAAGCCCTTCCAGCCGACCGTCGTGCGCGGCTTCTCGAAGTACACGCGCATGATCAAGAGCAGCGTGGAACCGACGCGCTCGGCCAGGGCCTTGAGGCGCGCAGCGTACTCGCGCGCCGCGGCCACATCGTGAATCGAACAGGGTCCGACCACTACAAACAGCCGCGGATCGCGGCGCTCTAAAATGGCTCTGACGGCCTCGCGCGACTTCAGCACCGTCTCCGCGGCCTTGGCCGTCAAGGGCAGCAGCCGTTTGATCTCTTCCGGCGTCGCCAATAGATCGCTGGAGGCGACATTGACGTTTTGCAATTGATCTTGAATGTTACCCAAGTATTTTCAGCTACATGGCGGTGCGAATGGTCCAAAGTTCCGGAAAGAACTTGAGCTCCAGGGCTTTGGTCAAATACGAAACGCCGCCGGTGCCGCCGGTGCCGCGCTTGTAGCCGATGATTCGCTCCACCGTTTTCACGTGGGCAAATCGCCACAGCTGAAACTTGTAATCGAGATCGACCAGCCGTTCCGCCAATTCGTATAGATCCCATTCCTTCACGGAGTTGTGATAGACGCTGAGCCACGCTGCGGCGACTTGCTTACTAGCCTGATACGGTTGAGTGAAATCGCGATCGATTGCTTCCGGCGGCACGTCCAGGCCGCGCCGGCTCAGGAGCCGCAACACCTCGTCGTACAGGCTGGGCGCACGCAAGGCGCGCTCCAGCGTCTCGAACACCAAGGGGTCACTGCGGAAGACCTTGATCAAATCGGCGTTCTTGTTGCCGATCAGAAACTCCAGCTGCCGGTACTGAGGCGACTGAAATCCGGAGGACTTGCCCAAAGTATTGCGAAACGCAGAATAATCGTGCGGCGTGATCGTCGCCAGCACATCCCAAGATTGCAGCAGCTGCTGCTGGATGATCGACACCCGCGCCAGCATTTTGAAAGTCGGGCCCAGGTCATCGCGCCGCACGCAATCGACCGTGGCACTGAGCTCGTGCAGGCATAACTTCATCCACAATTCAGACACCTGATGAATGATGATGAACAGCATTTCGTCGTGCTGATAGGACAGCGGATGCTGGGCGCCGAGCAATTTGTCCAGATTGAGATATTGCGAGTAGCTTAAGGCCTCGCGCAGGTCCCAATGGACCTCCTCGTCGCTCAAGTCCACGAAGGGTTTAACCCGCGGCGGGGTGTCGTTCATTAGTTCTTGAAGACCCAGGCGGGGACGGTACGCCAGCCGGCCAAGAGTTCCCGGTCGAGGCGTCGGTAATCGGGTTCGAGCTTTTCCACCAGGCGCCAAAAATTCGCCGAGTGATTCATGTGCTTGGTATGCGCCAGTTCATGGATAAATAAGTAGCGCACCACATCCGGACGCAGAAACACCAGGGAGCAGTTGAGGCTCACGGTGCCGCGTGTGGAACAACTTCCCCATCGGGTTCGCTGACAGCGAATGCTCACACGCGACACGGGATACTTGAGCTCCGCCGCCAGCTTAAGCAATTGCGGCACGAGCCTCTCCTGCGCGGCAGCTTTGAGCCAGCCCTGCAGCAAGACCCTGGCCGCCGCATCGTCTGGTGCTTGCACGATGATACGGTCGCTGTGCTGTTCGATTCTGCGGGCAGTTGCCTGGCGCCATTGCACGTCCAGGTATTCGCCGGTCAGTCCAAACTGAATCGAGGGCGGTACCGGCTCCATTGGCGCGACGAAACAGCGCATCGCGGCCACCTTGCGGTTTATCCAGGGCGTGAAGCGTTGTACGAAATCGCGCACCGCGTGGACATTGACGCCAATTGGCACGACGATCTCGACGCGGCCACCGACGTGAACGCGTGCCGTGAGGCGGCGCGCACGCGGGCTGACGCGGACCACAAACGGGTCGCTGGAGCTGCGTGTCTCGAACAAAGATAGCTGCGTGCCTTGTGGCTTCATCGCGCCGAATGATACCAGGTTAGCGATGCAACAGACCGCACCAGCCAAACTCCTATGGCTTGGACAATAATGCGAGCTGACGCTGCGCCGTCTTGAAGTCCGGCGCCGCGATCAAGGCCTTCTCAATCCAATTGCGCGCACCCAAATGATCGCCGCGGATTTGCAATTCACGGCCCAGAGCCAGATAGGCCTCCGCGTGTCCCCATCCGGGCGCATCATCGCTGGTTCCGGATGACTGTTCGAACAATTCCGCCGCCGAGCGCAGTTCGGCGAAGCCGCGTTGGCCTTCCGGCGAGCCGGGTTTGGCGTGCCGCAGGTCCTGCATGGCGGACAGCAGGATCGCGCGCGGATTGCGCGGCTGCAGCTTGAGCGCGGCATTGAGGCGATCCGCGGCGCGCGACCGCAACAGCACCGCCTCCAGAGATTTCAGGTCGGCCAGCCCCGAATAACAGGCAGATTGCAGCACCATGCTCTCCGCCGATTTGACATCTTTATCGATCGCGGGCTTGAGTTCGTCGATGCAATCAGAAAATGCCGCCTCCGCTGCGTGCGCATGCCGCTCGCCCGACAATTGGCCGAAGCGGTATTGGGCATGCGCCAGATGATAGCGCAAGGAGATGTCAGCAGAATTATCCTTGACCCTGGTGGTCAGGTTTTGAATCAGATTCGCAAGCCGGTTGCCATCTTCCGTTTGATAGGCATAGTCGATCTGCGCCTGGGTATCGCCGCCTTCCTGAGCCATGACCCTGAGGGCGGTCAGCAGCATGGCGGTTAACAGAATGTTTCTGATCGGCATCTAAAACTCGCGTTTACAATGAGAATCGAAGATATCACAACGAGGTTTCGAATCTTGGACCTGGACTTGATTGATATTGGATCAAACCTCACGCATGACAGTTTTGATGCAGACCGTGACGAGGTCATGGCGCGCGCATTACAGGCCGGCGTGCGCCGGCAGATCATCACCGGCGCGGATCTGGCGAGTTCGCATCAGGCCGCGGCGCTCGCCGCCTTGCATCCCGCTCGCCTGTGGAGCACTGCCGGCGTGCATCCGCATCACGCGCAATCTTTCTTAGGCTCCCAACACGAGGAGTTGATCCAGCTTCTGCATCTCAAGCAGGTGGTCGCCGTTGGCGAGTGCGGACTCGATTACTTTCGCAATTTCTCGCCGCCCGACGCGCAGCGCCAAGCGTTTGTCGCCCAGTTGGAAATCGCCGCCGAGGTCCGCAAGCCGGTATTCCTGCATCAGCGCGACGCGCACGGCGATTTTGCCGCTATCTTGCGCGATTTCGCCGGCAGGCTGCACGGCGGAGTCGCGCATTGCTTCACGGGCGGCGCAGTAGAATTGGACGCCTACCTGGCGCTCGGCCTATACATCGGCATCACTGGCTGGGCCTGCGATGAGCGCCGCGGACACGAACTCAGAAGCAGCGTTCCGCGGATCCCGCTCGATAAACTGCTCATTGAGACCGATGCGCCCTATCTCTTGCCCCGCGACATGAACCCCCGCCCCAAGTCACGGCGCAACGAACCTTCCTACCTTCCGCATATTGCGGCAACGGTCGCGGGGTTGCGCGGCGAAACTCTCGAAACCCTGGGCGCCGCCACCACGCGCAACGCGATTGCGCTGTTCGCCCTTACAGATTCGTAAACAGGTGCGGGCTCGGCCGCAGTTGTGCGGTCAGGCGGTTCCAGCCATTTTGATATTCCTCGGACGCCGCGAATGTCTGGTTGCCGCGCTCGACCACGGGGAATTCCACTTCGATGCCATCGAGCATCACCACCCACTTCGGAATTCCCTTGGTGAATTTTCCAACATTGGAAAACAGCAAGCGCCCCTCGACCGGCATTTCGCCGACTATGGCTTTGACGGCAGCGATGCGGTCGTACAGGGCAGGTTGCGGATTGTCAAAGGTATAGCGATGCCCGCGGCCCATGACGGTCCAATCACTCATTTGATCACCGCCGAAGATCAATCCCGCGACGCGGCGAGTATCGAGCACCAAAATTCCGCGCGGTGTCAGCAGTATATGATCGACATGAATGAAGCCGCCCATGCCGTCGGGGACCAGCACCTGATGCGCAGCGGCCGATGCAACCCGTTCCAAGCGCACCAGAAGAGATTTTCGCCGCGCCCGACGCTGATAGGCACGCAGCCCAAAAAATACCAGCACGGCCAGCAGCAAGACCGCCGCACCCAGCCCAATCCACTGCGGTTCGATAGGAATGCCGCTCATTCGAGCGCCGCGCTCAATGCCTCGAGGGTCGGCGGCATATCCGCGCGGTGCTCAGGCTGGCGCAGAAGATCGGCAAGACTCTCGGGAACGGCGATCGGTCTACCAATAATCGGCTCCACTATTTCATTGAACTTTGCTGGATGCGCGGTGGCAACCACAACCCAAGGCCGGTCGCGCTTATCCTCCGTGCTCAAGCGGTTATAGACTTCCGCGGCGGTCGCGGTGTGCGGGCACCATTCGCGTCCGAATTGCATGAAGTCCCCTCCGATACGAGAGCGAATTGTAGCGTCATCGACGCTGTCCGCGCTTAAATGTTCGCGCATGGTCTCCCAGGTCGGATAGAGCGCGCGAATGCGCTCCATGTTGCTGGGATCGCCGACATCCATGGCCGACGCGAGCGTCGCAATGCTGGGCCGGGGCCGCCAGCGGCCGTTGGAAAGGAAATCGGGAACCGTGCGATTCCGGTTATGCGCCAGGATGATGCGCGCCAGCGGGAATCCCATGGCGCGCGTCCACAGCGCCGCGCAGGCGTTGCCCAAATTTCCCGCGGGAATGATGTAGGACGGCTTTTTCCCGGTACTCGCGGCGATCTCGAGGCTCGATGCCATGTAATAGGCCATCTGCGGCAGCAAACGCCCGACATTGATGCTGTTGGCGGAGCTAAAGCGGTGCGCTCGGCTTAAGTCAGGATCCCGGAATGCTTTCTTGACCAATCCTTGACAATCGTCGAAGGTTCCATCGACGCGCAGCGACAAGACATTTCCGCCCCAGCAGGTCAATTGGCGCTCCTGCCTCGGACTCACCAGTCCGCTCGGGTAAAGAATGACTACCCTCGCCCAGCTTCGCCTAAAAAAAGCTGCAGCGACTGCTCCCCCCGTGTCTCCTGAAGTGGCGACCAAAATGGTGAGCGGCTGCAGCGAGCCGGCTGACTGTAGCCGCTGCTGGCACTCCGCCAAAAAGCGCGCCCCGAAGTCCTTGAACGCCGCGGTCGGCCCGTGATAGAGCTCCAGAACGAACAAGGGATCGCGCGCGCCCGCCACGGGCGTCGTCGGAGCTGGAATATTCAGCGCGGCATCGGCAATTGCCGCAAGCTCGTCGCGCAAGCCGTCCGCCGCGAAGAACCCGCCTAAACCTAAGCGCGCGATTTCGGGCAGGCTTGAGCGTGCGGGAAGGGCTTGCACATCGATCGTCGGCATCTCGCATGGGACATACAGACCACCATCCGGAGCGAGACCTTGCGCCATGGCACGACTCAAGCTCACCGGCGCGCCGCCGCGCGAGCTCGCAAAACTCATTTCAGGCATCAGGCCTTGACCACTCGGGCACCATAGTTCTGCATGAGGGACACCCAGGAATCCGACTGCAACTGATGCGCGGCGAAGGCGGCGACCATCGCGCCCCGCACCGCCTCGGCATGCTGAATGGCGGACCAGGCAAACACGGCCGGCCCCGCGCCGGAGATTGAGCAGCCGAGCGCGCCGGCGGACATGGCCGCGCGCTGAACATCCTTGAAGCCGGGAATCAAAGAGTGGCGCTGCGGCTCGATGATGACATCATTGAAGGACTCGCGGATCATTTCCAAGTCATTCGAGTAGCAGCCGCTGATGAAACCGGCGAGATTCGCGC
>Ga0302326_10006617_pt1 | contig 25962 bp, 17 predicted proteins | sample Palsa_T0_3_FD_202264 | JGI IMG/M metagenome (GOLD analysis project Ga0302326, IMG submission 202264) | Peat permafrost microbial communities from Stordalen Mire near Abisko, Sweden - Palsa_T0_3 | ecosystem: Environmental > Terrestrial > Soil > Palsa > Peat permafrost | place: Sweden: Abisko... | reverse complement strand
GGCTGTGTTGGTATAGACCCTGGTGATCACCGTCAGGTCGGGGCGCAGCAACTCAACTTCAGCACCAATCTGCGGCATGCCGGAGGAATCGCGAACCACGCCGGTGATAGTTCCGGGGACGGCTCCGGTTGCCGACGCGCTCCCGAGAGCGATCAGCAATGCCAAGACGACGAATTGGGGGCTACGCTTGATCACGTGTGGTGATTTGGCGGCGTCCCTGGCTGGAGTCCTGCAGTTCATATCCGCGCAGGCGCCCAAATCTGCTGTTTGGTGGCCCGGTTGCGCGCGATACATACTATTCCACGACAAAGGGTGCCGATTGCGCAATCTCTTGTTTTGAGATTGTGTCGTTTATTTTGATCGTCACCTTGTATTTTCCTGGCTGGAGGCCTGCCATCGGCAGAGTTTTCTCCACGGTTAACTGATCACTGTGTGCCCCCAGGTCTTTGGATTCAAGCTGTTTCTCGAAAACCACGGTGTTCGTAGCGCTGTCGATGATCTGGTAAGTCACCGTTGCTTCGTTGCTCTTAGTGACGTCGCTGATTCCCAGGTTATAAACCTGCATCCAGAAGTTGAGCTGCTGATTGCGCCTGAAGTTCACCGGAGTGGCCCGGTTAGGCATCACCCGCGGACAAATGTGCGTATTGCCGATCACGCAGATTCCCTCGCCGATCTCGCGCGTGGAAACCGTGTTCATTTCGTCGGCCAGGATCAGCGAAGAGGTAGCCAGTTTCTCGTCGTGGTAGCTGGGCACATCCAGGCTGCTACCGTAAATTCCCAGGTGATCCGGGTTGTTTACGTCCTTGATGGCGATATCCAGCCGGTAGAGGCCGGGAATCAGGGGCAGCGCCTTCCAGTAGACCGACCTGCGGTCCTGCGCCTTCTCCAGCAGTTCGGCCGGCTCTTCCACCTCGACGGTGCTTTCATCGCTCTGCACCGTCTTGTGCGTCAAGGTGCTCACCTTGATCAGGATGTTGACCACGCCCTTGGAGACCCCGTCCTTGGTTACGAATGTGATGTCGCGGTTCCTTAACTGCACGGTGACGGGCACCAGGACCGTATTCTCAGTGACTTTGACGAAGTCGGTTCGTACGTCGAATGGGAACACCGGGCCGCTGAGGATCTTGTGTTCGGAGATGAAGTTGTCCAGGTCAGAGAACTTGATGGGCGGCGGCGCAAAGATCTTGGCCGCCAGTTCGATCCGGTCGAACTCCTTTGAGGCGTTGGTTGCAGACTCGGGACCCTGGCCCAGGGCTTCCTGGTTGCCGCCCTTGAAACGGTCCGCCTTCGTGGATTTGCCCATCTCTTCCCACTCGGTGAGGCCTGCGCCGGGAACCATCTTGAGCGCATCCTTCTCGCTGCGGTCGATGGTGAAGTGATAGTCGCCGCACTGGCAGGTATCCACAAACTCCAGGTCGACGTTTTCGCCCACACCTTCCAGATGCCTGTAATTCCATACTTCAAAGGGAAATGTCGAAGTCTCGCCCCCGCCCTCGCTCATGGGCCGCTGATAAGCGCCGCCCGAGGGGTGCGTTTCCTGCGAATCCGGAGGCCCGTAGGCGATGTAGATGTGCCCGCGATCCGTCTTCCAGCCGGGCTTTCCGGCGGCAAAATGCTCGTTGGCATAGGCGATGCGCCGGTAGTGCTCCTCGCGGAATTCGTTCTCAGGCGAGTCCGGATTGGGATTGCGCCGCAGCCAGAACTGCTCGATGAAAGCTTCCCGCTCCTCATCGTTGCTCAGGCTTTTGAAGGCTTTGGTCTCTTCGTCGGTGATAATCCACACCACATCCTGGTTGAGCCAGGTTTTGTATGCGGTTGAAAGCTCCTGGTGCAGCGCCTTCTGCGCCTGGATCTGGTCCCTGTCCGAGCGCTTACGCTTCAGCGGATCAGGTTCCTGATCCTGGCTGGCGGGGCTTGCGGCCGGCTGCGCCTGCTGTTGCGCCGGAGCGGCGGCGTCTTGTGCGCTAAGCCCGTGCGATGAGGTAAATAGCAGGCCGCAACCCAATGCGGCACACGCAAACATCCGATGGTTAAACGTCATGGCCTTCAAAACTCCTGCGATGCTCTATTCTACGGGTCCCGATCAAGCTGGGCAAGATTGCTTTCGGAGTCGGCTGCGGTTTGGACGCAAAATCGCCTCGAATGTCACCTGTTTTTGCCTGGCATCGGACAAATTCCTCACTCAAGACACCTTTTGAGACCTGTTGGGCGTCTCAGCCGTCAAAAACAGTAAAAGCGCAATACTTTTCTGCAATCCTTTTTCGCAGCGCTTTTTAGGGAGATTTGCGACGGGCGGCTCGGCCGGCATGCGGCTCAGTTCGCCCTGGATTTCCGCTGCGAAGCGTTCAAACAGCTACCACAGGCACAGGCCGGGCGGTTTGGAACACGTCCTGGACCGGATTCCTTGCCGCGGATTGACCCGGCGCAGGGAACCAACGTGGAAACAATTGCGTACACTGGAAGTGGAGAGACCTGGAGCACGAATCGCACATGAAAAAGATCCTCTTAATCGCTCTCGCCGTTGTAGTGGCTGCCGTACTCATTGCCGTGTTCATCTGGAGGCAGCAGGCCGGCTACACCAAGGTTCTGACTGCCAAAATCGTCAAGCAGGATCTGTCCACCGTGGTCAGCGGCACCGGCCAGATCAAGGCCAAGAACTACGTCAACCTGGGCGCCACTGCGATGGGCCGCGTTACCCACTTCTATGTGAGGGAGGGGGACCGGGTAAAAACCGGTGAGACGGTGGCCACCATCGAGCATGTGCAGCAGGAGGCAAACGTGGTCGGCCAGCAGGCTGCCATCGCTGCCGCCAAAACCGACATTGCCTCTTACATTGCCGCCGAAAAGACCGCCGAGGCCAATGTGGAGCACGCCAAGGCCGACCTGGAACAGAAGAAGCTGGACTGGGACCGCGCCCAGGCCCTCTATAAAGACGGCATCATGGCCAAACAGGATTTCGACGCCAAGAAGGCGGCCTACGATCTGGACGTGGCCTCCGTGTCGCAGGCTGTTGCAGGGCTGAACCAGGCCAAGGCCCAGACCGATTCCGCTCGCGGGCATCTTGGAACCCAGGTAGCCACTCTGACCTTCAACCAGGATCTGCTCAACAGAACCGTCGCCGTCGCACCCTTCGATGGGATCGTGACCAACGAGCCCATCCGTGAAGGCGAGACGGTGGTCGAGGGAATCCAGAATGCCGAAGGCTCCACGCTGATGACCATCGCCGACATGAGCGTGGTCACCGCCGAAGTCAAAGTGGATGAGACCGACATCGTCAATATCCGGCTTGACCAGCCCGCCGAGGTCACCGTCGACGCGCTGCCCGGCAAGACCTTCAAGGGACACGTAACCCTGGTCGGCGACCAGGCGCTGCTGCGCTCCACCGGCGTCGCCACTTCGCAATCCACCACCGGCACTGAAGAAGCCAAGGACTTCAAAGTCGTGGTCACGCTCGATAATCCCTCGGACGATCTGCGCCCCGGCCTCTCCACCACTGCCAAGATCACCACCGCTCACAAGGCCAGTGTGCTGTCGCTGCCCATCCAGGCGCTGACCATGCACAATCCCGATGACGACAAGGCGAAAGGGATTGGCGGAGTGCAGGCCGCGTCCAGCACCCCGGCTGCCAAGAGCGCTTCTGTGCAGGGTGTTTACGTGATCGACAAGGACAAGGCAGGGAAACTCCGCGTCAAGTTCGTGCCTGTGACCACCGGCATCACCGGCGCCACCGACGTCGAAGTGACCGCCGGGCTCACCGAAGGCGAGGAGATCGTCACCGGCCCGTTCAGAACCCTGCGCGCCTTGAAGACAGGTACGCTGGTCAAGCGGGACACTGAGAAACCCGTGGTTCTGACTCCCAGCTCATAACACAAAAGGTGAACCCTTCCCGTGCGGGCTTCGTCAATCACTGGTACCCTCAATACCGGACCGCCGGAAATGGAAAGGCAACTTCCGGGCAAAGGATAAGATTCGGATGGCTCTGGAAAGCAATGGCAGCGAAGCACTCGCGCAATCGGTAGCCGGCAGGGAGGGCGACGTCATCGTCGTCGAAGATCTTTGGCGCACCTACGATATGGGTTTGGAGCAGCAGGTGCAGGCCCTGCGCGGTGTCTCCATGCAAATCAAGCACAACGAGTATGTAGCCATCATGGGTCCGTCCGGTTCCGGCAAGTCCACGCTGATGAACCTCATCGGCTGCCTCGATACGCCTTCCAAGGGTAAATACTGGCTCAACGGCCAGCTCGTCAGCGAGCTCGACGACGATCAGCTCGCGCGCATCCGCAACAAGGAGATCGGCTTCGTCTTCCAGACTTTCAACCTGCTGGCCCGCGCCACATCGCTCCACAACGTGGAGCTGCCGCTAATCTATAACGGCACGCCCGCAGCCGCGCGCATTGCCCGCGCCAAGGAGTCGCTGACCAACGTGGGCCTGGAAGACCGCATGAACCACAAGCCCAACGAGCTCTCCGGCGGCCAGCGCCAGCGCGTAGCCATCGCCCGCGCCCTGGTCAACCGCCCCTCCATCATCCTGGCCGACGAGCCCACCGGCAACCTGGACTCCAAAACCGGCGTCGAGATCATGGCCCTCTTCGACTCATTGCATGCCAACGGGAACACCATCATCCTTGTCACCCACGAGCCGGATATCGCCGAATACGCCCATCGCGTAGTTCACATCCGCGACGGCCAGATCCACTCCGACGAGCCCTCCAAGCGCTTCCGCTAGCCCGCCGCGCAGTCGTAAACCTTTCCCGATCGATGCCCCCGCTAACTCGCTGACTCGCTATCCCGCCAAGCGGGGCTAACTCGCCGCTCAGTATCCAAATCCCTACTCCGCTTTTTCTTTCAAATGACGCGCGCTGGAGATTTCCCTCATCTCTCCGGATCAAGTTCTTCCCCGCATCGCCGATAAGGTGTCTGTTGGCCTGATATAGCTGGTCGTGGCCAGGGAGGAGAGGCACGTTGAGAATGATGCAAACCTCCTCCCACACCCAGCAACAGCCACTCGTCCCCAGCCCCACCCTCTTCGAGAAAACGTCTCCGCCGGCCGTGCAGATCGTCGGCGTCAGCGCGGCATGGCGCAAGCTGCTGATGCAGGCAGAAATGGCAGCGCCCCACGTGCAGGTGGCCTCGCTCGAGGGCGAGCACGGTTCCGGCAAGCAGACCCTGGCGCGCTATCTCTTCAGCCGTTCGCCGCTCGCCAGTTCAGGCTTTCAGCGCCGCGACGCTCGCGAATGGCTGGTCACTGACGCCGATCCCTCGACCCTCGTCGGCTTCACCTATCTTGACCGCGTAGACCTGCTCGCCCCTCCCGGCCAGGGCCTGCTGCTCGGCGTCCTCAAGGCCATGCAGGACCGACCGCCCGGCCGCGCCGTAGTGCTGGCTTCCTCACAAACTCCGCTGCGCCAGATGGCCGGTCAGGGCCTGCTGCTTCCCGACCTCGCTTTCCGCCTCACCGCAGTCCGCTTCGCCATTCCCCCGCTGCGCATGCGCCGCGAAGATATTGCCCCGCTTGCCCAGTCCCTTCTCGACAGAATCTGCAACCGCTATCAGCAGCGCCCCGTGATGCTCGGCCCCGGCACGCTGGCCCGTCTCCTGCAGCACAACTGGCCTGGCAATGTGCGCGAGTTGGCTTCCGTGCTCGAAGCCGCCTTGCTCGAAGCCGTCAACGGCGTCATCCGCCCCGAAGATCTGAATCTTCCCACCGGCCAGGAAACCCCCACACAGATTGCGCAGCCCGCAACCCAGGTCGAAAATCTCTGCCTCGACGCCGTCATCCGCCATCATGTCGAGTACGTTCTCGAGCTCAACCGCGGCAACAAACTCCGCGCCGCCCGCCAACTCCAGATCAGCCGCTCCACCCTCTACCGCATCCTCGGCAACGAAGACACCCTCGCCAACTAAGCGCAGCCAACCGATACTTAGCTCTTCGCTCTTCCCCCACCACAGACCTGTCATCCTGAGCGAAGCGCACTTCAGCGGAGTCGAAGGACCCGCTTCTGTCTTTGTCCTTTACGGCTTCAACTGTCCCGTGCCCCATCCTTGCGATTTTTTCCTGTCGCAAGGGTGGGAGACCTCGAACCTAAACCGGCCGCGTTCACAAAAAGCGCACTTCAGCGGAGTCGCACCCAGAGGGTACCCGCCTGCTTCTCCCCTTCACTTCGCAGCAATCGCCGCAGCCCTCCCCGCCGCCGCATACAAATTCAGCCGGGAGTACACGCCAAACCCCGACCCATCGTCCAGGAAACCGCCTCCTGGTCCTTCGGTCTCTGTCAGAATCTCGTCTGCCCGCTCCAAAGTCAGCGACGGAAAGGCGACAGTAAGAAGATATCCCGCCTCGTGAGCAAGCTTGCCGACGTCCTCCACACGATGCGCATTTTGCGGATACACGACCGGCAGATCATAAGTCTGCGTCACCGCATAAAAGGCCTCGTTCGCCGCCGGATTGCTCAACCTGCCCGTGTCCTCGCGCGCGCATTCCTGAACCGTGTTGCCACATGCCGCCTGCAACGCCGCGGTCACATCCGCGCGCGCCACCTTCACCGCGGCCGGGAAATCCTTGATCGTTCGAGCGCCTTTCAACGGCTGGCCTACGTACGCCGGATCGTTGGCAAGCAGATGCGCCATGTCATAAAGCGCCAGCGTCCGCCCGCCCAACACATCCATCGCATAATGCGCGCCCATCAGGATGCGGTCATTCCCATACTCAGCGCCGCGCGCAATCATCCCCTGGTATCGCTCCGGCACCAGCAACGCCAGAATCACCGCACCCGTATAGCCGTAGGTAGTGTGGCCACTCGGGAAGGAAGGGCTATTGATCAGATTCATGATTGGCCCGCGGTTGTATACCGTGTTGTCGGCGGGAAAACCCAGATAGTCCAGGCCCACAATCCGCGCAGTCGCGGGCTCGGTCTGAAACGGCCGCGAATCTCCGTATGCGTCGGTCCCTGAAGACCCCGCCGGAAAGCCATAGCCCTTGCCAAACACATCGGTCTCGCCGCCAATGTCCTTGAGAATCGCCATTGCCTCCGCGGAGACAGACGTTTTTCCATCCGTAGTTTCGTTGGCAAAAAAGTACTTGCCTGACTGGGAATTCGCCGCGCTAGTCGCGTCCACGTAGGCGATCACATCTGTCACCGCTTGCGACACGCTGGTGAAATGCGTCTTATCGATGGTATGTGCGCGCGCCAGGTACGCCGCGCCCAGCGTGGTGCCAAGCCCGTCGGCAAGCTGGGCGAGGTTTCCATCGGTAATAAAGGCATCGCGCAGCGCCTGCTGCTGCTGTTCCGCAAAAGGCAGAAGGGTAGGCTGCCTGATCTCGCCCGTCTGTATTCCTCCCGTAACGGCGTAATTCGCTGCCAGAGCCGCCTTGCCCTGCGGAGTCTTTTCCAGCACCGTAAGCGGCGACAGCCCCCTGATCGCTGCCAAATCGGTGGCGGTTTGCGCTCCCGCCTGGAAGGCCATGAGCGCAGCAAGCGCTCCACACGCCAAAAATGTTTTCCCTGTCACTTTTCCCCCACGCATTTTAGACCCTTCAATGCGTTTCTCTGAGCGAGCCGTTTTCTACGCGCGCCTTAATGTCAGAGTACGCTGTCTCGATGAGCCTGCTGAGCGATGCGGCGTCTGTGGCCGTTCCCGGCGTCAGCTTCACGTGGCGCATGAATTTGCCGCTGCCCTGCAATAACCGCGCCGGATCCGGCAACGTTGCGCCGTGAAAGAACCCCACATTTACGTGGGAAGTGAATACATTGACGTAGCCAAAGGGCGCATCACCCAGACATGCAACCGGGCAGCCGTCATGCGAGATCTCCCGGACTTCGTCCCCGCATTTTCGCATCACCTCAAACCACTCACGCGCGATGGCTCCCAATTCACCTCGATGCTCCTTCATCCACGCATCAATTGCGGGATCGCGTTCGACGGTACCGTTGAATCGCAGTAGTTCCGTTCTCATCGTCGCTCTTTTTTCGCATTCGGATCTAGGTCACTTGCGTACACGAAGTTCCCGCCCCCGCTCCTCAGGCTTCTAATTCCCACGTTTCAAGCTCTTCTCCAGAAACTCCAACACCTTCGGAATCGCATCCAGCGAAGACTCCGCATTCCCCTCCGGTGTTCCGCCATAATCCGTGACCCGGACAACACCCGGACGCGGGACGCCGTTGTGCCACGCGGGAATAATCTCCGGCATGCCCGCGCGATGCCCGGCATGTGCATATTTCAGCACCACCACCTCGTGCGCGAAATGATTCTGGCGCAGGCGCGCGGCCACCGCATCCACCATATTCGCGGACGGCCACACACCATCGTCCTCTCCGCCGATCACCAGCACCGGTCCTTGCGTGTGCTCCACTTGAATGCTGGCGCGCATCATCTCGGCCGCGTCCAGCTTCTCCCGCGGCCCTTGCCAGGCCAGTGCCTGTCCCTTCCATGTCCACGAGGCGCCCAGCGGCATCTGGCAGCACGAGGGGTAGCGCACATTTGCCGGAACGTAAGCCACCACCGCCTTGATCCACGGATACATCGACCCCAGTTGCAGCGCCAGTTCTCCGCCCCGGGAAACCCCCATCACCGCCAGCGGCGCGTCGCCAATCTCCGGCCGCTGCCTCATCCAGCTCAGTGCCTCACCAAAATACTCGAGGGCAATGTCTCTCAGTTCCTGCGGCCGCCCCTCGCAGCGAAAATAGCAAAGTGCAAACGCCGCGTATCCATGTCCGGCCAGCCAGGCCGCCCGGCGCGTTGGCGTTCCGCCCTCTGACCCGCCCAGCACCAGCACCCCCGGATGCTTCCCTTCCCCAGCCGGCAAAAACAACACTCCACGAAGCTCGCCGTCCACATGCACCTGCTGCACACCCTCGCGCAGAATCATCTGCTCCAGTTGCGTGCTGGCGGTTTCCTTTCCGTTCTGCAGCAGGTGAAAGCGGATGGTCTGCGGGCCCAGCTCATGCGGAGGCTCATAGATGTGGACATCCTTTGCCTCCGGCCGCATAGACCAGATCAACCCCATCGCCGACACCGTGCGATAGGACCCTTTAACTGGAGCTTGCTTTGACACGTCCACCACTCCCCGCGCATCGGCCACAAACTCCGCCTCCGCAGACCACGGATGCCCGCCGCCATCCACAAGCTCGGCCCTGATGGTAAAGTGCGAATTCGGTTGCGCGCCCGACACGCGGATCGTCGCCGTCTCATCCGTCATGATTCGGCCAGGCGTAGCCTCGATGGTCTGCGCATGTGCGGTCGGCGGCCATCGCACGCCGCATCCGGCAACCAGGACCGCAATTATCAAACGCAACTTCACTGCGTACTCCTCCAGCCGGAAACACGATCGGAACCGCTTAGTAACCCGAGTCTGAGGTTTCTATCACAAGTTTACCCGTCATTCTGTGCGGAGCGTACTTTAGCGCAGTCGAAAGCCTGCCCTGAGCGGAGTCGAAGGGTCTCGCGCTTGAGTCATGGGAAAGCAAAATTCCCAAGTCGAGCACGCCCCCTGCTCTATCCTGCGCTTATGGGTACCCCGCTGAAGTTTTTCGTCTTCGCTCTTTGTCTTGTCTTTGCGTTCTATGGTCCGAGCGCGCAAACTCCAGCCTGGCAGCCGTCGCCAGGACATACCCAACTGCCTATATGGCCAGGGACAGCACCTGATGCCCGCCCTGCCGCAGCCCCTGAAACCGCTAAGACAACCGGTAACGATTCGCTGGTCGCCGGCAAGCCGTGGATTTATGTGAGCAATGTTTCGCAGCCCACCATGACCATCTATTCGCCCGACGGAAAAAACACCGGCGCAGCGGTCGTCGTATTTCCCGGCGGCGGCTATGAAATCCTGGCCATCGATCTTGAAGGCACCGAGGTTTGCGACTGGCTCACGTCCAGGGGAATCACCTGTGTGCTGTTGAAGTACCGCGTGCCGAATCCGAGGTCGGCTCCGAATTGGGGCGCATTTCCGCAATCGCCCATGCCGCTTGAAGACGCGCAAAGAACATTGGGACTCGTGCGCCTTCACGCCGCCGAGTGGCACATCCATCCGCACAAGATCGGCGTCCTCGGGTTTTCCGCCGGCGGCCACCTTGCAGCAGCCATCAGCACTCATTTTGAGCGTCGTCTGTACCCCGCAGTCGACGCAGCCGACAAAGAAAGCTGCCGCCCGGATTTTGCCATCGCTATTTATCCGGGTCATCTATGGGTCAACGAAAAGAAATTCGAGTTGAATCCCGAAGTCCCTGTAACCCGCCAGACTCCGCCCACATTCCTGCTGCAGGATGAGGATGACCACGTCGACAATGTCAACGACTCGCTCGTCTACTACATTGCGCTCAAGAACGCCGGCGTTCCCGTCGAGATGCATCTATACGCGCAAGGCGGCCATGCCTTTGGACTGCGCCGCACAAAGTTCCCAGTGACCGCCTGGCCAAACCTGGTGGAAACATGGCTCAGAACAATCGGGATGATTTCAGAGTAGCGCGTAGTCGAGGCCAATCCGCACTTGGGGAGTTCTTATAAACAAATGAACTGTCATCCTGACCGGAGCATACTTCAGCGGAGTCGAAAGCCTGCCCTGAGCGTAGTCGAGCGCGGACCTGCATTTGCTTTTCGTTCTCTCCTCTCCACAGAACTGTCATCCTGAGCGAAGCGTCTTTCAGCGGAGTCGAAAGCCTGCCCTGAGCGTAGTCGAACGGGGACCTGCATTTGCTTTTCGTTCTCTCCTCTCCACAGAACTGTCATCCTGAGCGAAGCGTCTTTCAGCGGAGTCGAAGGACCTGCATTTGCTTTTCGAAGAGAGACGCTCCGCCGCTTTCCTCGATTTGAAGGGGAGCGGTTCGGGGCACCGGGGCACCCACTGGGTCGGGGTCGCGCGCCATACTCTAACCCACCAAATCAGAAAATCAACCAGCGCGACGAAGTCGCGCTCAAGCCCATACGGAAACAGGCCCGACCGATAACCCAACCAATCCCAACCGGACCCGCTTCTCCCCACCCCCGCATTGACACGCGTTCAGCGGCGCACGGCTAAACGACTTCCCACAAGCCGGCATTTCGGTAGGCACCGGTTTCTCAATAAGTGACTTGGAGATTTGGCAACACTGGAAAAGGTTGTAGCGTCACTACCCACTGGCTCGACTCGTCCGAGCAGGCAGTCTCTCGGCCATGTGGTTACAAAGTTTCTGTCCACAAGTGGACACCCAAACTCCGAAATTGAACGCTTAATACTCGTTGAGTTCCCAGAACCCGAAGTAAATGAGCGATTTCTGTGGTATCAAGATTGCTAGCATTGTGGGGTGATCTTTCCAAGAGGTCTCCTTTCAATTCGCGACTCATTGAGAGCGTTTGTCCGGGCGCCGGCGCTGTCACTGGCTCTGCTGTTCACGATCGCTGCTGGGGTTGGCAGCAATGCTTCTGTTTACGGATTCGTCCAGGGGCTGACTCACCCCGATTCTCCCCTTAGCGGCACCGAAGGGGTTGTTTCGATTTTGGGGCAAGACCGCTCGCGTGAGCCAGGACCGCTCTCGCATCCTGAATATCAGTTGCTCAAGAATGAACCTGATCCGTCTGACCGGAATACATTTGATTGGGTAGACGCGGCCCGAATTCGACCAAGCGATATCACAATTGGCGACCACACAGCAATCGCGATCGTCGCCGAAATCGCTCCTAATCTGTCAAGGGCGCTCAATCTTCCACTGCGAGGCGGGGTAATTATCAGCCACCACATTTGGCAAAGTGAGTTTGGAAGCAGGGCCAATATTCCTGGCGATCGGATTCGTGTCAATAACCTGGATCTTCCCATCACTGGAGTTGCGCCAAGTCAGCTTCGAGGCCTATATAGCGACCAGACTATCGACCTCTGGATGCCTGCACAAGATGAGAACCCGCAAAGTGTGGATCTAAGCGCAAGAGATTTGTGGGTGCTTGCACGGATTCGGCGCACCGCTTCAATCAGTCAAGCGCAGGCAGTTGTTCGCCTGAAGCTCGGCGATTCCGATGCGGTAAGCCTGGTTCCTTTCACGGGCGCAGCGCCAAGAACGGTTCTGGGATTGTCGCGCGTAGGAACACTGCTGAATTTCGCCGCTGGCGCCGTTTTCTTCGTCGCTTCTATCAACGTCGCTTCGTTCCTGTTTGGACGAGCTCTGAAGCGGTCGCATGAAACAGCTCTTCGCATCGCGCTCGGCGCGACCCGTGCCCAGTTACTGGGGGAATTGTTATCGGATAGCATCGTCATTTCTGTTGCGGGTGGAGCTTTGGGTGCGCTGCTAGCCGTTGGTACAGCGCGTGCCCTTCCGGCTCTCCTCTTTGAGCAGGATGCGGAGCGCCTGGTTTTCGCGCCGCATGTCCTCCCCATCGTTATGGCCTCATTGCTATGCGCATGTCTTACAGTCCTATGCGGGATGATGCCAGTCTTCGCAACCGTCACTGACCGTCCGTGGATTGTTCTCGGGCGAGAAAGCGGTCTGCCTTCCAAAAGAACAGAACGCATTCGAACTGCCCTGGTCCTGGCGCAGATTACGTCATGCTACCTGCTCGTAATCTGTGCCGTATTTCTTTTCGAAGGTCTTCACTCAGCGCTGGAAACAAGCGCCGGATACCATCTAGGCCATCCGATTATTGTCACCTCGCAAGCGTTGACGCGCCCTTCGCTTCACGTCGAGTATTTCACTGAAGTCGAGCACACGGCGAAATCGGCAACCGGTCTGCCACCGCTGGCTTGGGCGGCTCGGCTTCCCGGCGATCAACCAATATGGAAATCTTTCAGAATCCAGCCGGCCTCTTCACCGCTTCGCGATTTAAGATTGGACATCGTCTGGCTTGCGGCCGACTCGCTCAAACTTTTGGATAACTGGCCAATCGCTGGACGAATGTTCAGCTTCAGCGACCCAACGCGAAGAGATGCAGTCGTCGACGAGGACGCAGCCCAAGAACTTTTCGGCCGGGAAACGGTCGGCATGACGATACTGGACCCGTCCGGCATGCCGGTTGAAATTGTCGGTGTGGTCAAGAGGAGTTCAACTCGTCTGTCGAACCAAAGACGGGCGAACCAAAGACGCGCCACTGTCTTTTACTATACGGATCGCTCAGAGGTACCCGATCCCATCACAGGTGCGCATTTTCGTGCGCCTCAAGTCTCACCCCACACGAGCGCTGAGTTGACTGTGAATGTTGTCTCACCCGGCTATTTCAGTGCGCTCGACCTTTCCCTGGTCGCTGGCCGGCAGTTTCCTGAACATCAAATACCCGGCCGGGTTCGTGTTAGCGTAATCAATCAAGAAGCTGCCGATCTCTACTTCGGCGGAAAACCGATAGGCGCTGGGATGATCGATGAGCAAGGGGTCAGAACAGAGATCATCGGCGTAGTTCGGTCACGAGCGTTGGGAACATTCCAGCAGCACGCAGAACCTGCAATTTACTTTCCGATGCAGCAAGACTGTGTCCCTCGGATGACGCTGATTCTCGAAGGTTCAACGTTGAACACGCGTACACTGGCCAACCTGCGCCTCAAGATTGAGCCCCTTCCAGGGCGCGATTCAACTCCGGTTGTAATAGAAACCCTCGATGCGCACCTCGCTCGAACTGCCCTCGCACCGTTGCGCATCGCAACACTGCTGAGCAGCGCGTTGGCCTGCCTGGCGTTGGTACTCAGCGTCCTTGGTCTATTCAGCGCTCAGCGTGATGCCGAGCACGAGCGTCGACGCGAGTTGGCTCTTCATATTGCACTTGGAGCCCAGCGCTGGCGCATTGTCTACAGCGTCATAACCGGCGCCGTACAAATTGCCCTCGCGGGTACCGCGATAGGCATCTTGGTTTCTCTTGTGTTCTTACGCGTGTCGGCAAGCGAGGGCGCTATCTTCACCTCGCCGGCGGTCCGGGTATGGTTGATGGTCTCCCTGTTGCCGACAGCAACGGTGTTAATCGCGAGTGTGATTCCCGCACTTCGCGCCTCGCATGTGGACCCTCTGACGATCATGCGCGATGAACATTGATATCTTACGTGCCTAAAACGTGATGCTTCGGTGACTGCTTGGGTATCGTCATAAGCACAATCAATAGGCAGGCCGACATTTCTTTGAAATAACTGGGGCTATACCCCGATGTTTTCGCCCTCTGCGACTTTTTTCTGAAATATATCGGGGTTCGGTCATACAGATTTGTCGCATTCCTCAACCCACAGCACCACTCGAATTCCACATTCCCGGCGCCTCTTGCTCTAAACTCGACGGGTAGGCAAGCTTCATTCCGAGGTATACGTTGAGAACTTCGCGTCTTCCACTTCTGGCCGCTTCTGCAATGCTCCTTCTCGCTTCCGTACCCGCTCTGCATTCGCAAGCCGCCACAGCTGGCGCCGTTGACGGCAACCGCAAAGCCCTCAACCAGATCTTCACCGACTACTGGGATGACAACCTCGTCCACAACCCTGAATTTGCCTCCAGCCTGGGTGACAAGCGCTACAACGACCGCATCAGCGACTACTCCGTGAAAGCCTGGAATGAAAAGCTCGCCCGCGAACAGGCCTTGCTGATGCGCCTGGCCGCCATCGATTCCTCGGGTCTAACCGATCAGGAAAAGATCAGCCAGGACCTGCTGATGCGCAAGTTCACTGAGGATCAGGAGTCCGCTGAGTTCAAGGAGTGGGAGATGCCCGTCAACCAGATGGGCGGCATCTACACTACCTACCCCGACCTCGCCTCCCAGCTCAGCTTCACCACCGTAAAGGATTACGACGACTGGATCACCCGCCTGCACCAGATCCCCAAAGCCTTCGACCAGGTCACCGCCAACATGGCGATCGGAATTGAAGACCACCGCGTGCCGCCGCAATTTCTTTTGGCCAAGGCGCTGGAACAGGTCAAGACGCTGGCTAATCAGAAGCCCGAAGACTCGCCGCTCGCGCTGCCGCTGAAGAGCTTTCCAGCCGCCATCAAGCCTCTCGAACAGGAACGCATCAAGGCGGAGATGCTCCACGCCATCGGCAAGGAAGTGCTGCCCGCCTACCTGCGCTTTGCCCGCTTCATGGAAGTCAGCTACGTCCCTGCCGGCCGCGCCGAGCCCGGCATCTCCGCCCTGCCCGATGGCCAAAAGTATTACCAGTTCCTCATCCGCCAATCCACCACAACGAATCTCACTGCCGACCAGATTCATCAGATCGGACTCGACGAGGTCAAGCACGATGAGGCCGAGATGCTGGCCATCGCACAGAAGCTAGGCTTCCAGGACCTCACCAGCTTCCGCGCCAGCCTGAACTCAAATCCCAAGCTCAAGGCCACCTCCGGCGACGCGCTGCTCGAAGCTTACAAGAGCTACATCGGCCCCATGCAGGCCAAACTGCCGCAGCTCTTCGGCCGCCTGCCCAAGGCCAAGCTGGAAGTAGCTCCAGTGCCCGCTTATCTCGAGAAAAACATCTACCCCGCCTACTACGAACCCGGTGCGCCCGACGGCAGCCGTCCCGGCCGCCTGCGCGTGAATGAATACAACGCCACCGACCGCAATCTCTACGCCATTGAAGCCGTCGCCTACCACGAAGGTATCCCCGGCCATCACCTGCAAATCTCTATCGCCCAGGAGCTCGACAACATCCCCACCTTCCGCAAATTCGAGAGCTACACGGCCTTTGTCGAGGGCTGGGCGCTCTACTCCGAGCGCCTCGGCAAGGAAGTCGGCTTCTACCAGGACCCCTACTCCGACTACGGCCGACTGCAAGCCGACATGTGGCGCGCCATCCGCCTCGTAGTCGACACCGGCGTCCACACGAAGCACTGGACCCGCGACCAGATGGTGCAATACTTCCACGACCACACCGCCATGGAAGAGACCACCATCCAGACTGAGACCGACCGATACATCGGTTGGCCGGGCCAGGCGCTGGCCTACAAGATTGGACAGTTGAAAATACTGGAACTGCGCGACCGTGCAAAGAAAGCACTTGGCGACAAGTTCGACCTGCGCGCCTTTCACGATCAGGTACTCGACGCCGGCGCTCTGCCGCTCGGCGTTCTCAGCGACCGCATCGACGCCTGGATCGCAAGCAAGAAATAGGCTGAACGAGAGCGCTTGCGAGACGTGTTAGGCTTGTCATTCCCAAGCTTGGCAACAAACGGCTCGCGCAAATGCTGATGCGGGGCCGATTACGTCGATAGGAGAGAGCCTTATGAAACGCGTCCTTGGCATCGCAATCGTCTTTGCCTTTTCCTGCGGTCTGCATGCGCAAGTGGTAGACGCCACCGTCTGCGACATCCTCAAGAATCCGCAATCGTTTAACGGAAAAATCGTTCGCATCAAGGCTACGGTTTCGGCTGGATTTGACCAATTCGTGATCAAGGGCGCCGATTGCGGCCAGCATGTCGACGCGATTTGGCTGTCGTATCCGGAAGGTACAAAGGGTAAGGCAGGACCGGCCGCGATTCTGCAATTACAGCCGGCGCACAACTTCGGAGGAACGGTGACGGCAGTCGACCGCGCGCCCGTTCAGCTCGACAAGAGCAAGGACTTCAAGCAATTCGATTCGCTGCTTTCCGCGCCGGCAAAAACCAGCGGCCTCTGCCTGGGTTGCGTTCGCAATGATGTGAGCGCCACGCTCGTGGGCCGCCTGGATGGAACCCAGGTCGAATTGCGTCGCGATGCATCCGGCAAGATCGTCGCGATCAGCGGATTCGGCAACCTGAACGCGTACAGCGCGCGCCTGGTGCTGCAATCAGTCTCGGACGTTTCGGCGCAGGAGATTGATTACTCCAAGCCTGCTATCGCCGCAGCCGCCGGAAGCGACGTCGCCACCGAGTTTGGGATGCACCATCCTTTGAGTGAGCAGCCCAAGCGGGCCGTTGAAGCATTCGGGAAGGAAGGCGACGACAACGGAGTGAACGTAGGATTTGCCGGCACGAATGAAGCTATAAAATCGGCGGAAGTGAAAAGCGATCACGACTCTCCCGACGGCGTTCTCTTCAATTGCTCGTTTGACGGCACACGTTTGAAGGGAGACGACATGGGCCGAGCCATGACGCACCTCGGCGAACACATCGTCGATCTGCGCAATCCCGAGCCAGGGAACGAATCGGCCAGCCTCTATCAACTGGAGTATCGTGCCTGGCTCACTACAACGCTTGGCGCCATGGGGGCGGGTCAGAAAAGCGTGACGTCGCCCGGAGGCTACCTGCTCTGGACGAGCTCCTGGCCGCAGGCGAGCATCAACAAGAATACGAACGACGCGCTCACGACTTTCCTCGCCAACCAGGCGCTCCTAAGCAAATAGTCAAGAGCCCGTTTGAAATCGAGAACATTCGCGCTGAGGGGAAGAGCACCGCGCTCCAGCAACCATTCCTGCGACCGGCCCCGCCCATCGCATAGCACGGCAACGGCAGTTGCGAGTATTCTTGAAAGTTGAACCACGACTCTCATTCAAGACAAGGATAAACATGGCGGAGATAGCCGTTGAGGCCACCAATGTACCTGCACAATTGCCCCACGTCCGCGTGGCTGTTCTGGGCGCTGGAAAGATGGGCGGAATTCTGCTGCAGGCCTTTCTGAAGCAGAACCTGTTTGCTCCCGACCAGATTTACGCCACTGTGGGCCACGCCGAAAAGGCCATTGCTCTCAGCACCCAGTGGGGCGTGGACGTGAGCACCAACAATCTTGAAGCCGCGCGCCAGGCCGACCTGATTCTGATCGGCGTCAAGCCCTTCCAGGTGCCTGACCTGATCGCCGAGATCCGACCCGCGCTTACCCCGGCCAAGACCATCGTTTCTTTCGCGGCCTCGGTCAAGACCCGCACCATTGAAGAAGCCTCGGGCCTCGACATCGGCGTCATCCGCGCCATGCCTAACACGCCATCGGCCCTGGGAGCAGGCGCCGCAGGCCTGTGCCGCGGACGCTTCGTCTCCACCGCGCAGATGGAGCTGGCCCAGCGCATCTTTGAAACCGTCGGCCGCACCGTCATCGTCGACGAGAAGCACATGGATGCCGTGACAGGTTTGTCGGCATCCGGTCCGGCGTACATCTACATCATCATTGAAGCCTTGGCCGAAGCCGGAGTCAAAGTCGGCCTGCCCCGCGACACCGCCACGCAACTTGCCGCGCAGACCACATTCGGCGCAGCCAAAATGGTGCTGGAAACCGGCTATCATCCAGCGCTGCTCAAGGACGCTGTAACCACCCCCGCCGGCTGCACCATCGACGGCATTCTTGAACTGGAAGAAGGCGGCTTGCGCGTGACTCTGATCAAAGCCGTAATGCGCGCCACGCAGCGTGCCAAGGAGTTAGCCGCTGGATAACATTCGCTTCTGCTAACTCGCGAACTTACTAACTCAGCTAACAACGCTGACACCGCTATCTTGCCCATCCAACGCCCAACCTGGCTGCCCAGTTATATCCCAGAGTTACAGGGCCTGCGCGGCCTCGCGGTTTTGTCCGTAGTTATCTACCACTGCCATCCGCGACTGGAAGGCACTTGGGTGCATTACGCCAGCCTGTGGGGATGGGCGGGCGTCAATCTCTTCTTTGTCCTTTCCGGCTTTCTCATCACGTCCATTTTGCTTGAGGCTCGCGACAAGCCACGCTACTTCCAAAACTTCTATGCCCGCCGCGCTTTGCGCATCTGGCCTGTCTACGTGCTGCTGCTGGTCGTTGTATATCTAAATGCGCCGTGGTTCATTGGCCCCACCATTGCGCAGGCCATCAAGACCGCGCCCTGGCTGGCCTACATCTTTCTTGTGCAGAACCTGTTTCACCTTGCGCTGCCGCCCGCCATAGGCCCCACCTGGTCGCTGGCAATCGAGGAGCAGTATTACTTTCTCTGGGCGCCAATCGTCCGTTTCATGCACCGCCCATGGATGCTTACCGCAGTGCTGGCCGCCGCGCTGATCGTTTCGCCGGCCTTCCGCCTCGCCAACCTGCACTGGGTGACCCTGACGCACACCCTGATTCACCTGGACGGCATCGCCCTCGGCAGCCTGCTGGCTCTCGGCCTATACATCCTCACCCTCAGTCGCCGCACCTGGCTATGGATCGGCCTCGGCGCCGCGGTGCTCGGCTTCGCGGCTACCGCCACCATTGCAGGCGGCACCGCTTTTCTCGACTCAGCCCTCGCGCTGGCATTCGGTGGAACTGTCCTAGCCGCCATCGCCTCGACAGGCGCACGCAACCCGATAAATGCCCTCCTGCGCCGCGGCCCGCTGGCCTTCTACGGCCGCATCAGCTACGGCCTCTACATGATTCACATCGCCATCTTTATCTACTTCGGTTGGTTCGATGCGCGCATGGACCGCTACGGAATCCCCGGCAACCTGGCCGTGGTGGCCTTTCGCCTGGCCGCTTCCACTGCCGCGGCGACTCTGCTCTGGTACGCCTTTGAGTCGCAGATTCTCAAACTCAAACGCTATTTTTAAAGCAGCATTCGCCCATTCTGGTGCAAGATGAAAGCAAGCGGAAACAGGCGCGATCATTTCCCATTCGCTCCAAGATGGAAGGTCTTCCCGTGCACCCTTTTCGCCCCATCGCCAGCGTTGTTTCCGCGTTGCTCCTCATAGCCTCGCCTGGGAGGTCGCAGACGCCTCCAGCGTCCGCAACGCAATCTCCGTCCTCAACTCAGACGCTCGCGCAGACCTCCGCCGCATCCACGTTGCTCCACACCGGCGCGAACCTCGTTCTGGTGGACGTCGTTGTCACCGATCGCGGCAATCCAGTCCACGGGCTCGATCGCACCCGGTTCCACGTGCTGGAAGACGGCCACGAGCAACCCATCGCATCTTTCGACGAGCACAAGGCCGTCAGCGCACTTGCAGGCGCTTCCAGCGCCGCCACTGAAGCAGCCCTGCCGCCGCATACTTACACGAACCTTTCCTCTTATCCTCCGGCGCCCTCGGTCAACGTGCTCCTCCTCGACGGCCTCAACACACCCACGGCCAACCAGATGGACGTGCGCCGGCGAATGATCCAATACCTTGGCAAGATTCCCCGCGGCACTTCGCTGGCCATCTTCACCCTCTCTTCGCGCCTGCGGCTGATCGAGGGCTTCACCACCGACGCCGCCCAACTGGTCAAGGTGCTGCAAAGCCCCAAGGGCACGCCACAGCAGTCCGTCGTCCTCGATCCGGCGACCGATCAGGCCGTCGACTCCATGGTGGGCGACATGGCTACGCTGACCGGTGGAGGCTCTACCACCGCCGGCGGCGTCAGCGCGATCAGCAACCTGGCGCAGTTCGAGGCTGACATGACTGCCTTTCAGACCGACCTGCGCGTAAAAATGACTCTCGAAGCGATGCAGCAACTCGCACGCTATCTCAGCGGAATCCCGGGCCGCAAGAACGTGATCTGGTTCTCCGGTTCGTTCCCCATCGCTCTCGATCCAAACGACGCGCTGCAAGACCCGTTTGAAGCCATGCGCAGTTACTCCGACGACATTCGCGAGACTGCCGAGTTGCTCTCCGCCGCTCGCGTTGCCGTCTATCCAGTAGACGCACGGGGACTGATGACACCGCCCTCGCTGGACGCCTCCTACTCGCCCTCGACCAACCTCACGTCTGCCACATCCAGCGGCAACCGCAGCGGTTCCAGGCGCAGAATCACTTCAAACAATCCCAGCACAGCCAACGACGACCTGAAATCCACCAAGCAGTTGATGGAAGAACAAGCAAGTATGCAGCAAATTGCCGAACAGACCGGCGGCAAGGAGTTCCTGAACACCAACGGATTTGAAGAGGCGCTGGCCGGCGCAATCGAGAACGGCTCAAGCTACTACACCATTGGCTACGTGCCCGGCGCGGGCCAGCTGGAAGGCCAATTCCGCAAAATCCAGATCAATGTCGACAATCCCGGCCTCAACCTCGCCTATCGCCATGGGTATTACGCCGACCCTCCCGACAAGCCCTCAGCGCACACACCCGGGCAAACCAGCTTGATTGTGGCTGCTACGCTGCACGGTGCACCGCCGTCCACGCAAATCCTGTTTCAGGCGCGCGTGCTTCCCGCCAGCGACCCGCTGTTGCAAGGCACGAAATTCCCCGCCGGCGCGGGTGGAGAACTAAACGCGTCGCTGAAGGGTCCGTTGCAGCGCCTAGTCGTGGATCTGACGGTCGATCCGCACACCCTGCACTACGATTCAACCCCGGATGGCGCCCTGCATTCCCAGGTGGAGTTCATGCTGGTGGCTTACGATGGCGACAGTCATCGCATCAACTACCTCGACAAAGGCTTCCAACTCAACCTCATGGCAGCGCAGATTCAGCAGACCATGCAAACCGGCATTCGCATTCGCCTGCCGCTCGATCTGCCCGCGGGTCAGTTCTCCCTGCGCATTGCGGTGCACGACCTGGCCGCGGAACGCGCAGGTTCGCTGGAGGTACCGGTAACGGTTGCGGCAAACTGACGCGGAAATTGTAGTCGCCCGCCTATCGAGGCCAGCGCCCCACAATCACGAAGAGCGCCAGCAGAAACAACGCCACGCTGGGGGCGGCCGAGTCTTTGCGGCGAATGTGATAAATCCCGGCAGCCACCATCAGCAGTGCCAGTCCCCCCGCCGCCAGCCGCAAAAGAACATATGGAGGCCACGGGTCCATCGGCATCAGCAATCCCACGGCGCCGGCAATCTCCACCAGGCCCACCAGGACGGCCTGGCCTCGCGACATGCCGATGTGGGCCGCCTTGGACCTTGCCTCCACCACTTTCACCACTTGCCCATACGCGAAGATCTTTGAAAATCCTGTAAAAAGAAAGATGCCTGCCAAAATAATCTGCACAATCCAGAGCAGAGTATTCATCGGATTGCCTGCCTTCCCTGACGCCCTGAAGATCTGGGAGCGAATATCCAGGCCGTGGCCACCAGAAAACGATTGAACCCCCGCCGAGAAGCCCCTGTCAAAACGACGGCGGCACGCACCCGCAAGAGCGCCGGTGCATCCAATTCTATTGATGCTGCAACTGCAATCTCAAGTCCCATAGCCAGTGCCGTCGTATCACCCAAAGTGACGCGAGTCACCCATGACTGTAACATTCGCCTGCTAGCCTTTAATCGGGCGATTTCTTCAGCTATAGCAGTTCGACAATTGCTGTACCACGGAACCACTGCTCTCAAGCGCCTTTTTCCTCATCCGGGGTCCCCGGCGACGGGTCTTTGTCGCTGGGGTGGAAGTAAGAGACGCCTCTCATCACACCGTAAAGGACACGCAAATTCTGGAACAGCTTTAACCGAGGTGCAATGTGAGCGGACAATCAGCGAGCAACGGCCCCCTGAGCCCGGAATTACTGGCCAAAATGAACGCCTACTGGCGCGCCGCCAATTATCTTTCCGTCGGCCAGATCTACCTTAAAGACAATCCCATGCTCGAACGCCCCTTGACGCTTGACGACGTGAAGCCGCGGCTCCTGGGCCACTGGGGCACCACGCCCGGCCTCAATTTTCTTTACGTCCACTGGAATCGACTCATCCGCGAGCGCGGCCTGGACATGATCTACATCATCGGCCCCGGTCACGGCGGACCCGGCATCGTCGCCAATACTTACCTGGAGGGCTCCTACTCGGAGATTTATCCGTACATCGAGCAGGACTCTGACGGCATCAAGCGCCTCTTCCGGCAATTCAGTTGGCCCTACGGGATTCCCAGCCATGTGGCGCCGGAGACGCCTGGCTCCATCCACGAGGGCGGCGAGCTGGGCTACTCGCTGGTGCACGCCTACGGGGCGGCCTTTGACAACCCCAACCTCATCGTTGCCTGCGTTGTTGGCGACGGCGAAGCCGAGACCGGACCGCTGGCCACCAGTTGGCACTCCAACAAATTTCTCAACCCAGCAACCGACGGCGCGGTTCTTCCCATTCTGCATTTGAACGGCTACAAGATCGCCAATCCCACGGTGCTGGCGCGCATTCCGCACGCGGAGCTCGAAGACCTGATGCGCGGCTACGGCTACGAGCCCTTCACGCTCGAAGGCGACGATCCGGCCGTGATGCACCAGCAGGCTGCCGCGGTGTTCGACACCATGCTCGACCGCATTGCAGCAATCCAGAAAGCCGCCCGAGAAGACGGTGAGACAAAGCGCCCGGCCTGGCCTATGCTCATCATGCGCACGCCGAAGGGTTGGACCGGCCCGAAATTCGTAGACGGCAAGCCCGTTGAAGGCACTTGGCGAGCGCACCAGGTCCCGCTCGATCAGATCCGCGAGAAACCCGAGCACCTGCGCCAGCTCGACGAGTGGATGCGCAGCTACAAACCGGAGGAGCTATTCGACGAAAAGGGCAAATTCCGCGAAGATCTGGCCGACATCGCGCCGAAAGGCCGGCTGCGCATGGGAATGAATCCCCACGCCAACGGCGGCCTCTTGATGGTTCCGCTCAAAGTGCCCAACTTCCGCGACTTTGCCTTCAAGATCGAAGGCCGCGGCCGCACCGACGGAGAGGCCACGCGCATTCTGGGTCACCTGCTTCACGCCGTAATGCAAGCCAATGCAGACACGAAGAATTTCCGCGTCTTCGGACCCGATGAAACCGCCTCCAACCGCTTGGAAGAAGTGGAAGTGGGCGTGGGAAAAGCCTGGATGGCCGAGACGCTCCCCGTCGATGAAAACCTGTCAGAAACCGGCCGCGTGATGGAAGTGCTGAGTGAGCACATGTGCCAGGGCTGGCTCGAGGGCTATCTGCTCACCGGCCGCCACGGCTTCTTCTCCTGTTATGAGGCCTTCATCCACATCGTCGACTCCATGGTCAACCAGCACGCCAAGTGGCTCAAAACCACGCGCGAAATTCCCTGGCGCAAACCCATCGCGTCACTCAACTATCTGCTCACCTCGCTTGTCTGGCGTCAGGACCACAACGGCTTTTCGCACCAGGACCCCGGCTTCATCGATCTCCTGCTGAACAAAAAAGCGGATGTGGTTCGGATCTATCTGCCGCCTGACGCCAACACCCTGCTCTCGGTGGCCGACCACTGCCTGCGCAGCCGCAACTACATCAACCTCATCGTCGCGGGCAAGCAGCCGTCGCCCCAGTGGCTCACCATGGACGAAGCCGTTGCGCACTGCACCATCGGGTTGGGAACGTGGCAATGGGCCTCGAATGATGAGGGCGGCCCTGAGTTGGTGATGGCCTGTTGCGGCGACGTGCCCACCATGGAAGCCCTGGCCGCAGTCAGCCTGCTGCGCGAGCGCATTCCCGATCTCCGCATCCGCGTGGTCAACGTGGTGGACCTGATGACCTTGCAACCGACCTCCGAGCACCCGCATGGCCTGCCCGACGAGGAGTTCGACCAGTTCTTTCCCGTCGGCGTGCCCTGCATTTTTGCCTTCCACGGCTATCCGTGGGTCATTCACCGCCTCACGTACCGCCGCCACAACCACGACAACATCCACGTCCGCGGCTACAAGGAAGAGGGCACCACCACTACGCCCTTCGACATGTGCGTGCTTAATAACATTGACCGTTTCCAACTCACGCTCGACGCAACCAAGCGCGTGCCAAGGCTCAAGGAGCAAGTGAATGCGGCCGAGCAATGGTACTCCGAGCAGATTCAACGCCACAAACTGTACGTATCCGAAAACGGCGACGATCTGCCTGACGTTAAAAACTGGCGTTGGCCTCAGAGTTAGCCACTCGCTGGCTTGCTGGCTCGCTGGCTTGCTGAATCGCTGACTTGCTAACTCACGCCACCTCTGTGAGGATCCAATTCATGCCGTCCTTGCCCATCCTCGTTCTCAACAGCGGTTCGTCCTCCATCAAGTTTTCCTTATACGAAGCCTGCAACAGCGAACGCCGCAAGCTCCACGAAGGCGCAGTCGACGGCATCGGCACCGATCAGGGCAGTTTCTGGATCAAGGATGCAGCCGGCAACAAGCTCGTCGATCAATCCCCCACTCTTCCCAACCCCGCAGTAGCCTTCAAACTCGTAGCCGATGCGCTGAACTCCGGCGACTTCTCTGCTCCCACAGCCATTGGCCATCGCATGGTCTCCGGCGGACCCACGGTGCAGGAAAACCAGATCATCACTCCCGCGCTGATCGACGAAATGGAGAGCTACACCGCCTTCGCTCCGCTGCACACACCCATCGCCATTTACATCATGCGTGAAGCGATGCGTCTGTTTCCCGGCGTGCCTAACTTCGTCTGCCTCGACTCCTGGTTCCACCGCACCATGCCGGAAGTAGTAACCCACATGCCCATCCCCGAGGAGTATTCCGCCATGGGCGTGCGCCGCTATGGAGCGCATGGGCTCTCTTATGAGTCGATCGTTTATCAGCTCGAGCCCAACGTCCCTGAAAAGCTGATCGTCGCCCATCTCGGCAACGGCGCATCCATCTCCGCCATTCGCAACGGGAAATGTCTCGACACATCCATGGGATTAACGCCCACCGGCGGCATCATCAGCGGCACCCGCACCGGCGACATCGATCCCGGCGTGCTGCTCTTCATTCTGCGCAAGATTGCCGAGAAGACCGACAGCGCCACCGAAGCAGCCGATCAACTCGAGACTGTGGTCAGCAAGAAGGCCGGTCTGCTTGGCGTGAGCGATCTCTCCAACGACATGCGCGATCTGCGCGAGGCTATCAAGGCGGGCAACGCCAAGGCCCGCCTGGCCGTCGACAAGTTCACCTGGACCATCGCCATGTGGATTGGCAGCTACGTAGCTGAGCTGCACGGCCTCGACATGCTGGTCTTCACAGGCGGCATCGGCGAAAACGACATCGACAGCCGCGCCGAAATCTGTGCCGGCCTCGGCGCTCTCGGCATCATCCTCGACCCCGCCCGCAACAACGTCCGCGGAGAAGCCGTAATATCCGCCGAGGATTCGCCCGTCGTGGTGCGAGTGATTCCACCCGCCGAAGACCTGATGATCGTCAACCACGTAGTGCGCCTTTTATCTATCACAGCCAAAACACTGTCATCCTGTCGATAAACCGAAAGGCGTTGTCAAGGGCAGAGAACAGCGCGCGCCTGCGCCGAGCAGATCGAGCGAGCCGGTTGTTTGGAGACCGAGCCTCACGCGAGTCCTCTGCGAATCATTT
>Ga0302326_10006614_pt1 | contig 25963 bp, 25 predicted proteins | sample Palsa_T0_3_FD_202264 | JGI IMG/M metagenome (GOLD analysis project Ga0302326, IMG submission 202264) | Peat permafrost microbial communities from Stordalen Mire near Abisko, Sweden - Palsa_T0_3 | ecosystem: Environmental > Terrestrial > Soil > Palsa > Peat permafrost | place: Sweden: Abisko... | reverse complement strand
TGTCCTCTTGAATGGGCGGGATTGCCCACGAGGACGCGGCCCCACGCCGCAGCGCAGCCGTCAAGGCTCGGCGCAGCCGACTCGCGGAGCACGGCGCGCAGCGCCGCGCGCACGGCCTTGACGGCGAGACCGGCGTGGTACAATCCGAGAGACAAGGCAAGACCGCTCTCTCTCCCTGGCACATATCTTTGCCGGGCTGGTGACAGATCAAAATCAACCTAAGGCGTGGTTGTGAACGATCACAACCGCAGCGGCATTGCGGACGAGCGCAAGCTTTACGACTTCGCGAGGGTGAACGCTTGCCCCAGCAATCGTGCCCCGAAAGAGTTCCACGAACTCGATCAGCCGGTGTCTCGCATCCAGTAGCGCCAGACAGAAATACTCACACTCGTGTGCCCCGAGAGACACAGCCAGATAATCGCGAACGGCGGTTCAGACTCAATGACAATCAATGCAGATAATCGATATCACGCTTGATGATTTGAAGGCGATCCAGACGGGGTTCTCCGGCGCCATCGGTCAAACTTCATCTAGCGGCTATTCGGATGATGTTCGACTGATTGGTTGTCGGCCAGGTGATCGCCGTCAATCCAGCCAGCGCCGTGCGCCTCCCAAGGCATGCAGTGAAAAAAGGCAAGACGCCGGTGCTAACGGCAGAGGAGGCGCAGGGCCTCCTCGACTCGACCAATCCATCCTCCCCGACTGCTCAGCGCGACCAAGCGCTTGTTGTGCTGATGGTCTACATCTTCGCCAGGATTGGCGCGGCGCTCAAAATGCGAGTCTAGGATGTTTGCATTCAGGGGCGACAAAGCCCGGTGCGACTGCATGAGAAAGGTGGCGAGCAGCATGAAACGCCCTGCCGCCACAAACTCGACACTTACCTGCACGCCTATATCGCTGGCGCGCATCTCCCTGGTGATGACTAGGGCTACTTGTTTCGAACGGCACGGGACCTACGGGCGTTCTGTCCGACTGTCCGATGACACAATCCGATGCGTGGCGCATGATTCGTCGCCGTGCCGCCGGCATCAATACCAAGATCGGCAACCACCGACGTCGGCCACCGACCGGATCTCAGGCCGGCGAGCCGAACGAAATCTCCACTGGCGAGCTCGATCTCCGATTTTCTTCCGCACGGCACTGCGCTAACCATTCATTCATCGTGAGTTCAAAAAGGCTCACTTGCTCTTCCTTGCCTCTGACCCTTTTTCAGGTCTCTCGCCAGTTGTTCAACCAGCGATCCCTTGCCCTCCAGATCATAGGGCACAAGCGCGAACTGGCACACAGCTCGGCGCAGTGGGCAGAGTCCGATGAAGATCTGCATTGCACCGCGCGTGCGGACGGTGGCGAGCCTCGTCGTTCTCTCAGCAATTGTGCGGAGCCGCTCCTTGCATATCCGATGGCCGGGAGCTAACAGCCTGCGAACATGATGTCCAGACGCCGCAAAGAACCGGTGCCGCATCAAGCAGCAACAGATCAAATGCGCCCATGTTGCGCTCATAAGCGACAATGACTATATGCACATGGCTTCCCCTCGTTGCGATTTCGATCAATAACGCAAGACTTCGTGTAGATTGCCTGAAAGTGATACGTTGGGTCCCCGAAACGACAGCGGTTGAGCATGCTGTCCTTTACCCCCATCCACGGAGCCCATGGGCGAGGCCAATGAATAGATCAATTGCGGCAACGTCTGGCCTCGCAACGTCAAAGAGTTACTGCGCTCGCCAAAGAGGCGAATGAGGTGGGACAGGGACGCAAGCCCATCCTTTATATCTCCTCGACCTTCCGCGACCTGAAGGAACATCGGGCTGCGCTCAAGATCGCCCTCGAGAAGGCGGGATACGATGTCGATTGCATGGAGCGCTACCCCGCCTTTGATGAGCGGCCGCTCGATCGCTGTCTTGAGGATGTCGCGCACTGTGATGCGTATATATTGATCCTGGCGCACCGGTATGGATTCCGACCGGATTGTGCGGACGGACGCCTGCTCTCGATCACGGAACGTGAATACGAAGAGGCCGCCCGTCGATCGCGGAGGACGTTCGCTTTCTGTGTGGACGCCGCCTACGCGTGGCCGGGCGAGCAAGACACGCCCGGGAGTGCCGATGCCGTGGTCCTGGATCAATTCCGATCACGGGTGCAGCGCGACCACGGTGTCGACTTCTTTAAATCGCCGGATAATCTGTCTGCCCTAGTATTGGCCGCCCTGTCGGCTCACAACTTTCGAGCGGCCCTCTCTCCGTTTCCCACTGCTGACGACCTTGAGCGCGTCCGCCGCGTGGCTTCAGGGCTGCTCGAGGACGCTACGCATCGTTCGAAAATGCCCGCGTTTGTCGCACCTCTGAGGCTGGCAGTTCTCACCAAGGAGGGCGATGAAAGCGGCCCGGACGAGATGGCGATTTCCGATCTCATCCAGGGCCTAGCCGAGAACAAGAGTTTTCAGCTGGCGGGGGACGGCGGCATCGGAAAGACGACTCTGATGCTTGGCGTTGCGTCCGCCTGCATCCATTTAAAGTCGCCGCGTATTCCCATCTACATTGACGCACCAATCTGGGCACGATCTCGGCGAACTATTCCCGAGTACATCGCGAGCACGGTTAGCGCGCAGCGGCTGAATGTGACTGCGAACGAAATCGCAAAACTCGCCGAACTGGGTCAGCTCGCTCTGCTCGTTAATGGCTGGAACGAAATAGCCGCCGATTTGAGGCTCAATTGCCTCGACGCCATCGGTCCGCTCACGATGGGTGCCACGGCGGTCCCGACGCTCGTCAGCTCTCGCTCGTTCCACGACTCCCCAAGCCTCCTGAACGCCCGCAATATCGAGGTTCAGGGTCTTCGATGGCCGTCGCAGCGCGCAATCATTCAGGCGGAGCTTGCGGCGGGCTCGGCGGACTGTCTCCTGCGAATACTCTCAACGGACAATGCGCTGCGACTCGCGGCCCGCAATCCACTCATCCTACGGGGCCTTATTGCCCAATCAAGACAGGGGGAGACCATAGGGCCGATTTTCGACATCTTAGGCGCCATCGTTCGGGAATTCGAAGCCGACTCACAGCGCGCTGCCGCTCTACGAGCGACCCCAGTCTACGACCGCCACCGTGACTATCTTGCCGACCTGGCGGCGCAGCTGACCGACTCAACCACTACGGCCTTAACGCGTGACGAAGCCTTGGCCGTGCTACGCGGTACCGCAATCCGATTGGAAGAAAGACGCGTCCTCGCCCCGGGGACCTCGCCGGCCGACGTGTTGGCCGCGCTTTGCGGCCAGCATCTTTTGCAGTCAACGGGCGACCTGGTCCGGTTCGCGCACCAGCGATTTCAAGAATACTTCGCCGCGAGCCCTTTGCTTGGTAGTCTGGTAGGCCCGGCTTCACCCGGTTCAGCAGGGCTCGAGCGCGCGCTCAATGCCCCCGCGTGGGATGATGCCGTGGATTTGGTCGCTGAGAAGCTCTCATCACCCGCTACGAGGCCTTCAGCGCGCGTGCGCCTGGTGGCGGCCGCACTTCGACTTGACCTCGGTCGAGCCTGCGAATTGGCGGCACGCTGCGCATTGACCCCGACTGACGATACGTCTTTGCGAGCGCGCATAATCGCGGCAGTGAATGGGCTCGCGGCGTCGCCCGACCCGCACATCGCCAGACTCGCGACGCAGTATCAGTTGCTCTCCCGCTTCCCGGAATTTGCCGCGCAAATTTGGCCGCTTCTTGAAAGCGACTCTCAGCAAGTACGCTTATCCACACATCGCCTCGTGCAACCAGGGCTCTCGCTGAAGCAGCTCGGGCCCGAAGCGGCCGCCCGAATAGCCACATGGCCATCGGACCGACGCGCTGAGCTCATGCACGAGATTGCGAGCGATGTCGAGAACTACGAAATCATTCGAGGCCTCGCGTTCCATGAACCGGATCCGAAGGTCCGAACCGCGGCGATCCATGCCCTCTTCTGGAACTACCCGGCGTCCCGAGATCCCGTGGATGCGTGGCTCGCGGCGCCCGGGGAGGTCCAGGTGGACGGACAACTGCTGCAATGGATCGAGGAGGCCATGGAGGACCCCACGCTGGGCGCCGAGGTACGCGAGACCCTTCGGGCCCTCGCCGACGCCGAATTGGCGGAGAACGTCCGCCTGCGATTAATCGCCCTTCTTCCAGACGGTGCGGCCAGTCATTCCGTCGAAGCGATACTGAAATACCTGCAATCCACGGATGCGCCGCAGGTCGAGCCGCGGCTCCTCGAAATCGTCAGTTCGGCGGCGCCGCAGCGCCTGCAGGAGGTCGCGTGCGAGCGCACGTTGCATGCGACGCACGTACCGGAGTGGGTGACCGAGGCGCTCCGTAATGTGCCCCCAGACAGGATGTCCGATGCCTTCGAGCGGTCCTGGTCATCACTTGAGTCTGATTCGGCTACCTTGCCGAGCGCCGCCGCGGTGGCCACGTTCGCCAATTGCTCCCAGGTGGCCCGGATAGTGGCGAGGTATCTTAAGAGTCTTCGGCGCTTACCTACGGCCACCAAGAACTCCCCCGCGTTGGATCGAGAGATGTGGCTCCGGCGGATCCTCTGTCACGTCAATGGGGACGATTTGCTCGAAGCAGTTGCGACGCTCGGCGCGCATGCCTCGTATGAGGACTCCGGCGAACTCTTACGACTCCTGTCTACTCGGATGGCACTAGAAGGAGATCGATCAGACGGCGCTGACCGGTGGGCGCCGACGCCCGAGGCGATGAGGCGTCTCATTGAACTGTTTGGTGGGAAGGTTGAGAGTGCGCCGATCCGTCAGGACGCCGTCTTCGTCCAGTTAAGCGCCATGTCTTGCGCGATAGAGTTACCTGAGGCCCCAGACTTGTTCGTGGAGGCGTTCCGTCGGCAGCTCGATGGCTGGGCGCAGTACGAGGCTGCGATGCAAACTTGGAGGAGGAAGCCGGACCCGCATTCCAGACCTACCAATCCCCACATGGGAAACCCACTCCAGGGCGCTGCATTTCGATCCGGGCCGACTATCGTGCCGGGACTCGTGGCGCTTCTCGACCATCCTCAAGCCGCACATGCCATTCCAGGAGCCATCGTGCGCGCGCTATGTGCACCTTGGGAGTGCGGCGGAACGGACTTGCATCGCACGGTCGCGGACGACATCGTCGAGGGAGAGCGGCGACGCCAAGCGGGGTGCGCATTTCTGCAGCCGACAGCTCAGTATCAGGCAATTACTGACGACGCCGCCGGAGCGCTCGCACATAAGTTGGATGCGATTCTTGATGAGATCATTGCACAGAAAGCCACCGACCCCCAGTTCAATGATCGGCAGGCGGCGTACAGGGTTCGATCGCTCGTCACGCTTATTGCGCGCATTCCCAGCCAAACCATCGTTCCATCGGTGGTGCGCGCATTGGCCAGCGGGTTCGCCGATGAATATGCGATGCTCGATGCGCTCCGTGCGCTCGTTCGCCAAGGCCTTCAACTCTCCGACGCCAACTTAGTCGCCGCACTCGAGGCACAGATTGAACGTAGCACGAGTGCCTGGAGATCCCACAACGACAACTACGTGGTCGCATGGCTGTGTCAGCTGACCTTTTGTGTTATTCCGCCGGCTGCCCTCGCACGGCCGCTCGAGCACTATACATCGGTGTGGCAGAAGTACTCCCATAGCGGAGATGTGGCTCGGGGCCTCGCGCGAATGTCGCCCGATGGCGCGTGGGGCGCTTTGCTGGGTATTACCAGGGAATCCATCGCGAAGGGGCAGCTAAGCGAAGAATTATTGTTGAGCCTGGGATCGATGTTGACTCGGGATCGACTGGGGGCCTTTTTTGAACTACTGAGATCCGATGGCCTCAGAAGTTGGCGACCGCATTTTTTAATGGGCCCAGACGCGGTGACCAAGAAGGCAGCCGCGGCGGTCGCAGGCGATGCTGCAGCACAACGCCGGTTGGTACAGCTGTGCATCGACACGGCTTCATTCGCCGCCGATGCGCTTGGACTCTCGGCATTGGCGGCAGAAGAATCCGATGAGGGTGCCTTCCTCGAGCTTGCTACGGCAGCGATGGATGCTGGTCGCCTGGCGCGGCCGAATTCGCCCACCTACCATATGCTGCTTGAGTTGTTTACTCGCGGCAATACATTTGAACGTGAAGGTCAGAGATCCCACTCACCTACTGCTTACCACGAGCTACGGCAGGCGATTTTCAACCGGGCTGCTGGAGACGGGGCCACCGCGGATGCGTGTCGACGACTTTTAGCCGATATTGAAAGTGCGCGTATAGAAATGGGACGCCCACCCAATGAGAAGCGCCACCCACGCCCGAGCTTCGCGCGGCCGTGGACGGATGTGTTGTGGTGCGCTCGACATTCTTGATCTTATGCACGATCAAGCCGGGGAAGGTAACCTACGTGCTTAAGTGTGCTGCTTTTGCCGCAGGCACAATAATCTCGTCATTCGCAGGAGTATAAACACCCGCCTCGTCTCGAACGAATAAAGTCTTGACCGTCATGACCTTCTCCGATGTTTCGGGCAGGAATGCCCGTCGGCATCGCGGCGGCACGCGGCAGCGCAGCCGTCATAGGCTCGGCGCAGCCGACTTGCGGAGCACGGCGCGCAGCGCCGCGCGCACGGCCTTGACGGCGAGAACCGCGTGGCAGAGTGCATAAGACAGGCAATCTTTCCTCTGATTTCCAGCTCGCTCCCATAGTTCTATGATTAGCCAATCTGCGTGATCGGCATGTCGGCTCAATACAAGGCCGCACCCGAAGCGCCGCGCACAACGCGTCGTATGGACGGAGGAATGATTGATGGCCTTGACGAGGTGGGATACTGAATTAACTATTGAGGTGTCGTCGTCTTGGATGCGACGTGGTTCAAATCTGAGGCCGGCGTTGTCGAAGTCGACCCCCAGGTGTTGAAAATTTGCGAGGTTCGCGCTCGTTTCGCGCATTGCACCGCATTAGCTCTGGCGCGCTCAAGGCTAAGATCTCGATCCGCTGGGAATGCCCCTCGGCTCAGTAAGACGTCCGAGATACGCATCAAAGTTAGCGATGTCGGAGTAGTTAGATAGGAGGCGCCGAAACGGTTCGAGATTCTCAGGCGTCAGGAGAGCACGATGTGCCACGATAGCTGTTTGCGCTTTCTCCAACGCTTCATCAAATGTGTCGGCCCACTTGGCCCATTGACGCAGTTCCTTACTCGACATCGAGTCGATTTCTTTCCCCTCGAACTCCTTAATTTCCTCTATTTTGAGCACCAGTAACTGTTTCAGATTATTTTCCGGGTCAAGGGCGTCAAGGCCTCTAATCTCTGCGATTGGATCCTCTATCGTGTGCGGACGCGGTACCGGGCGGCCTTCGACCGCTTCGAGCGCTTCCGTTTCGGCAGCCGTCGCCTGTCTGGATATCGACAATACTCTTTGCTGCGCTTTCAACATGGCGCCAATCTTACGAGAGATAATCTCAGGGACACCCCGGTTGCTAGCGTGAAGCGGTTGAGCCACTTTGTAACACCAATCGCCCCCACGCTCCCCAGATCGCAGCTCGTGAACTAGCTCCCGAATAGTTTCAATTTGGAAACTAAATCGGTGCAAGGCCAGTCGATTCTCGTAGTCGGCTAGGTCTCGCTCGTACTTACGCGCGTGATTTTCAAATTCGATGCCGAAATACGCCCTGCCACAATCCTTTCCAATGTTTGTCTCGGCGCCACCTTCCGTACTTACGATGTAGCCCTTATTGTGTGGCGTATGACAGTTAGATAAGCCGCAGGGAATCTTTTCCTTGAATTGGTATTGCCCGATAACTGCCTTGAGCGTGTGCTCTCTCGGGTTGAGATTTGCGACGAATCCCGGACGGCTCGTGATGTCATCCCAATTTTCGACACTGATGAGACCTTTTTCAGAATTAAGGGTGATCATGGCGAGGGGTCAACACTATTAAGAGGCCAGCCGCGGAAAGCGCGCGCATTCTTGCCGAGCGAGTGGCAATTATACGACAAGCATCAGGTGCAGCACCAAAGCACGGCCACAAATCCCATACAGTATTCAGTCGCGCGCACTACTGTATGCGGGCGCGCAACTGCCAGATGCTTCTTCCAACGGTGATATAATACGTTTTGGAGGAATTGATCAAAGATAAAGGAAGCCAGTGTATGACGAGAGAATTTACTCAAGGGTTGCAAACAATCGAGCAGGTGATAGAGGCCGAGGCCGACAAGAGAGGCGCGAACTCAATCCAAATCAGCCATGTGGCTCGCGGGTCTGAGCCGGGCGATACCACGTTTAGACTTACGGCCGATGGAAAGACAGTCGAACAGGTATTTAACCGCCAGAATATCGAGGACTCTGCGCAGCGAATGGATTCGTTCGCCGAAACCAGAGTCCGACTGCTGTTAAGTAAGCTTACCGACCAATAGACGCTCCGTGACCAGCGCGGCGCTGAAGCTGCTGTCAGCGACTCATGTAAGCGCCATAGATCGATCGCGCGCCTTGGCGGTTAGGCGGTTGCGACATTTTATAACGGGCTTCGCCGGACAATGTTTGTGCGGCGCCTCGCTACACCGTCTCTGCGTCATTTATTACCTCGAATGGGCCTCAATACTTTAACCTAAAAGCAGAGAGCACGGCCGGGCAGGCTTATGCGTAGTTCACCTTTAGGAGGTGTGCAAATGCCCACGGAAGATTCTATGAAATACCCGCCAACTTTTACCAAGGTGCGCCAATCGTCGCGAACTTCAGCGGCGTCAAGAATAAGAGCGAGAATCACCACGGCATCGTCGAGTATCTCGCGGATTCCACTCTCGCAAAAGCCTTGGGCGACGCATTTAACAAAGCCTAAGCTGCCGTCGGTCTCAAGCCACTCTAAATGTGCTCGGCGAGAAATTGGTCTGACGTGTGGTTGTCGCGCGCCAGCGCTTTCAATCGAGTGCGGTTTAAGATCATGCGGTCGTGCAAACGAGCGATGATGCGGCTGCCCGTCGTGGTACATAGAGCAGGTAACAAGGCGTGGCTGAAGGCGTCGCCGGCGCCGAGTAGCATGGCGACACCGAATTGGGCTGAGTGGCGGGCGTGCTCTAGGTGAGTCTCGCCGACCGAGGCCGGGTGATCCGCGAACGCGGCAAGAATGCGTATTGCAATTTTCATCGATCTAAAACTGTTGAGACTGTATTTTCCCCACTCCACCTGCCGGCGGAAGTTCTGGTCCCGGGATGCAGAACGCACCGTAAGTGGACCGGGGGCAATGACGAAGGTGCCGTTTCAACCCGCCGGAGACAACAGCGGCTCTAAATCTTTTTGTTGTGTTTTTTGTCGAAGCAGTAAAGCTGCTCGTCGATGTCGCGCAGGGGCCGGTTCCACTTAGCGGCAATAGCAGTCAGCTGCTTAGTGTAAGCGATGTAGTTGTCAATGGTGTAGGTACGCTGATGAGCCTTCGTTCCGGTGAGAGCTCGGTAAGCGCGGACGTCGATGATCGGAAACACCTTTGGGTTGATGAACTTGAGAATCGAACTCGCCATCGGCAGGCCGATCCCTTGCGAATCCACGAGCATCTCGAGAACCTCCTTAACGATCGGATCGTCAATCGTCACGTGCATCTTGACTGAGAGCTCGGCAAGCTTCTCCAGCGTCTGGTCCGAGACATTCAAAGTGCGATCCGACTTCCACAAGGACACTTGCCGCAAATCATCGGCCGTGATGGCTGAGGCGCCGTTGAGTTTTTTATGCAGCGCGGCGGTTTCCTCCGGGTTGTATTCGAACTTGAAGTTCAAGGGTCCCGCGGACAGGTCATAGGTCGCGTAAATCTTGGTCATGCGGTGTATCCTGCTGGGTTCATCCAACTCAACATCCATCCGTGGAGATCACCATGCGAGTCAACATCTATGAAGAGGAACTCTCAGATCGAGTCGAAATCGTCCCGAAACAATCCGGCTTCATCGGTATCCGCCTCTATATGCACCTGCCCGTCACGACGGATCGCCAACAGCTTCGAGGTCCTTTCATGCATCGGCCTGGCGACGACGATTCTAGCGCGGTCACATTTTGGGCGAAGGATAAAGCAACACTTCGGCAATTGCTGCAGCGAGCCTTGAAGCAGCTTGATAGCGCAGACTAAGCCGATCCACATGAACATCCCTACCAACCTAAAGCAAGAGCAAGTAGGCGCTGTCAAGGTGCAGGCCGCCTTCGCAAGAATGGATGCCATTTGGTGGGCGACGACCACGGCCGATCTCGGCATTGATGGGCATATGAAGTTCCTGCGTGGGAGGCACTCGATCGGCTCGACGGCGACTCTTATATAGGCTGGCCGGCGGACCTCACGAGTTTGGCATGCGACATCGCGTCACCGCCGACGCCTTTTGCACCCTCCTCGCCTCGCAAGGGCTGCATCGGCCCGCTTAGTAAGTGCAGGATTCGCGGGGTTTCTTCGCGTTGGGTTGCCTTCCTTCGTTCGTCTTTGAGCCTGTAGCACATGCCCGCTGCTAAGCTCGCCTTATGGACACTCCATCAAGCGCCCAGTCCGACGCAATTGGCCGCGCCAGGTACAAGCTGCGCCAGGCGGAGTTGGCGCTTCATCATTTGCGTCAAGGGCCCGCGGAGATTGCGTTGGACATGCGGCGGGCTCGCACCCCCAGCAATCCCGATATTCGGCTCGATACGTTTTTCTTCGCGTCTCTGGGCCTCTGTAAGAGCGCGTATTACATCATTGAGAATGATCAGGGACGCCGGTACAAAGACGCCATCCACAGCTGGCGAATGAATGTCCTCGACATTCCGGGTCGCACGCACTTCAACAGGATGATGAACTTAAGGGACATCGACGTGCACCAGGGCAGATCCGATGGCAAAACGCTCGGGGCAATGATCCCGATCGAGCGCAGCAGTGACGATGATGCATGGATGCACCAACAACAAACCAACTATGCAGCGCTCGGCATCAGACCGACAGCAACTGAACACAAGAACCCGGATGGCAGTACCGTCAGTTCGTATGACGGCTTGCAAAGCAGCTTTTGCCTGTACATTGAGATCGCTGGCAAGACATGGGAAGCTTCGAAGGCCTGCGAGCGATTCATAGCACAGCTGAATCAGTTGCTTGATTCGGTGGCCGCCGCAAATGTGCCACCGCTCTCCCTACTGCAACGACTTTGGCTCTGGTTCAGGACAAAACTCCGCATACAGGAGTAGGTACCTCCAGCCTGGTGCCCCTCCTACGTTAATCCTGACTTGGCGGATTGGTGAACGAGTTTTCGGACGTCGGTTTTTTCGGGTCTCTCGACGCGAGAGTCGCCGCCATTTCCCGGACGTAGCTGCTGATCGCTTCCTCCATCGCGCCCATTGTTGCCTTATCGGTCAGCCCCTTAAGCAAGGCTTCCCCGAACCCAGCCATGGTCCGGGTAGCTGCTCGTCCCATTTACCGATAATTCTTAACCGCTGCTCGTCTGTGAATCGCATCATTCACGTAACCTTAAATTATCCCAGCCAGCGGGACCTCTGACACCCGGGGTTAAATCGCGCTGCATGTGCCAATTTCCATAAAGGGAGTTGCCTCTCCCTCTTTGCCCCAAAAGCTAGCGCCCGGTGGGTCGATGTAACCAAACGGGAACCAATGGACGAACCGTAGGCTCTTTCGGTTGAAATTGAAATTCTCGCCGAGTCCCTGGCAAAACAAAAACCCCTGTTCATTGAAGTCCTTGTCGCAGAACGCCGTTACGTCAGCCGGATCGGCCTTCCCGAACTCATAGACTGCCATCACGGAAGTATTCGCGCCGCTTGGCACGTTGGGCCCTTTGATGGGAGTCTTGATAACGTACCTTCGAGGCCGAAATCCTTCTACCTCCCAGGAGCGGCTTTTGTCATTCATTCTGAACCCAGTTGCCTTCTCACCGATGCAAAGGTAGCTAGCGGCAACTGGAGGCGCTGCGCACGCGTTGAAGACTATAACCAAGCTTGCGCCCGCAAATGAGTATCGATATCTGCGCGTATTCATAGGCCAAGCGCTCTAGGTAGCCTTCCACTCGCGAATGTCGTCAGGTATTCCCAGCACTGCCGTATCTCCACACGAAGCCGCGAACGTGTGTCCACCCGTAAGATCTCCGAGCGCGAGCTGTGGAGTCCCGTACCATCCGAGATCTTCGTCTTCGAACCAAGCGCGCCAACCACCGTCAGAAGGAACGATGGCGAATTTTCCCTTGCTGGTTTGAAACGTGTACATCGACGGTCCTCGCTATTTTGGCGGCGGATGTTTGAGGCCATGCCGAAGCGTGTGGAGCGCGGCGCCAATATCCGGATTCTCGATTTCTAACAGTGCCTTTTCAATCTTCGCACGTAACCACACGATGGCGTGCGATCTAGCGTCAGGATGTCCCGACGGCGGCGGAGTTCTCATGCGCATCGCGCGCCTTAGGATGTCCAACGCCGCATCGTTGCGCCCGTTCTCGAGATGGGCTATCGCTTGCTGCGCGGCCACGCGCTCGGTCACCAGTTCGATAGGTTCATTCATTTGGCAGTAAAGCGGAAACTAGCTCGCTTTCAGCCCTCGAAGGAAATCAATCGCAATCTGCGCTCGCGCTGCAGTCATGCGTCCGCTGGGCATTTCATCCGGCGCCCAGGCGCATTCATAGTTTTGAGGAGCTGCCAGCCTCACGCAGTGCCTCGATTGTGAAGGCGGCTCCCATCTTCTCAGTCACGTCGAGCTGCTGGCTGATTCGAGCAGCGAAGTTTTTTGGTTCCATTTATGACTCCTTAGGGAACATCCGCGCGTTGAGGATCTCAATGATCTGCGAAACGCTAAGCTCGCCGCCAGCAAGCGTGCGCTTCATCGGCGCGAACGCTGCCACCATGCGCTGATAGCCCTCGAGCAAGCGGGCGTGAGAATTCAGTATCCGTTTTTTGAACCGGGGAAAACGATCAAGGTGTTCGACTAATAGCCGCGCTACGCTAAGGTGCGTGCCCTCGTTATTCGCATCAAATCCGGGGAACCGCGGGCCTTCGCTCATCTTTCCTTCTGCGGCGACCCGCTTTTTTTCGGCAACGGAGAGTTCCTCATAGCCAGACTCCAGCGCTTCCCACAGCTCCAAAATATCCAGTACCTCTGATCGGACGGCTGCACTGTTATCGCGGCTGTCGCCGAAATTAAAGAGCCCGGCGTATGCCCAATCGAGAGCCCAAGTGTGGCCGCTAAAAAGGATGTGTTTGACGAGCTTCGGGTCGAAATCGGACTTTGCTTTTGAGCTAGCAAGAAGGTCGCATAGGAGGTGAACCATCAGTATTTCGCCGGGCCCGAGGCGCAGTTCATCGCTGCCCGAAGAAGTGCCGAGCCCCTTTTCCACGAGCCGCCGCACCGCTTCTGATCGCGATGGCATGCCGTCTTGTTTCGCTCGCCACGCGTCTATCGCCCCTAATGCGTCTAGGTCGAACCGCATTTCGAATCGCTCGGTCATCGCTTGCATTGGCGTCGTCTCCGTAATGTACGGCAATTGTACGTATTATACGTGAAAAATTCAAGATGACCGAGAATGATGCGGCTCGGGCAGTCGCTTACCTTTTAATTGCGTTCTCGAACATAGACTGCCAAGGCATCGGTCCGAGTCGGATGTAGTCTAGGGCCCAGAGCAATGTCGCGATCGCTAAGCCGAAAGCGACGCTTTCCCCTATACATGCCACCAAGCCGCCGCCGGGGATGAGCAGAAACGGCGACACGGATATTCCCCTATTTGAGCCCTCAGAGAAGTTGGGTACGACGACATTGGATCGCCCGGCGACGATTAAATCAGGTGACGAATCAGGCATTTCTGAGCGAGCCTCGAGCTTTACCTTGATCACTTTGGGATCGGTTACATGGTCATCGCCCTTATTTATCCTAACGTGGCGACTCATAATCGCGGTGTAGAGCGGATTCCGGTTAGTAGGCCAGCCCCAGGCCGCTGTAACGGTTAACGCCGATCCAAGCACCACTGAGTCAGCGATTTCATTCAGCGGCACTGCGGGCCGGTGCGCGCAAAGCGCCTTGACTTTTGCTACCTGCTCGAGCGCGTGAGTTAAGCTGACCTGAGAATCTCCGTTGATCTCGAGTGTATGCTTGGCCTCAATGTAAGCGAGCGTCGCCTCAATAGGGATCTTCTCTTTCCTCGACAAGTCTTCACATAAAAGGCGCGCCGTCGGGAAACGCATGCGCTCGTAAATTATTATGTCGTCGCCTGCAGTCTCGCCTCGCCGATTCACCACAAATCCGCGACACACACCGAATCGCTGTGGCAACACGCGCCGTAGGACTCTGCAGAGCGCGATCTCAAACTCCGGTCCGAGATCGAAGTTATATTCTGCCTCGATCTCTGCCAGCGCACCGTCGAACGCTGAAGCGATATTCTGAATAAACCCGCCGTACACGAGCGGGGGGGCGTCTATGGGGGCGTCGGACATCGGGCTCTCTCCCTCAGCACTCTACCTGGCGTCCAAGTCCATTATCGTGGCCTTGGTTCCCGGCGTTGGTCAACTGCCCACGCGGGGCCAAGTCGAGGCGTTGCAACGATGTCCATCCAGTACTTGCAGACGGTAGGAACTGTATGGCGGAGCCGCAGCTATCCTGACGCCATCTTCAGCGGAGGGCTTCACCATGAAAGACGCAATAGGGTATCTAAGAGTCAGTACCAGTGAACAGGGTCGCAGCGGTTTAGGGCTTGCTGCACAACGTCATGATATTGAGAACTTCGGAGCGCGCGAAGGGTTCACCATCCAATCCTGGCATCAGGACGTTCAGACCGGCGCAGGCAAGGATGCGCTGGTGCTGCGCCCCGGACTTGCGGAAGCCCTGAGAGGCGCGCGCGCCTCGCGCTGCCCGCTGATTGTCTCGCGGCTTGACCGCCTATCGCGAAACGTGCACTTCATCACCGGGCTCATGGAGCATAAGGTGCATTTCATCGTTGCCGCACTAGGCCGGGACTGTGACGACTTCACGCTCCACATCTATGCTTCGCTCGCACAACAGGAGCGCAAAATGATTTCGGAGCGCTGCAAGGTTGCAATCGCCGCCGCAAAGCGCAGAGGGAAGAAGTTTGGGGTGCAATTGCGTTCGAAGGCGTGGCAACGACGAGTCAGTGCGTTGGGTAGAGCGGCGTTGAGCAAGGCTGCCGATGAACGGGCGGAGGCGTATCGCGTGCACATTGAGTGGGCATTCCGCCAGCGGGGCATAAATGGAAGAACGATTTCGTTTTGCGGGGCAGCCAATCAGCTCAATGAGCGAAACCTTGAATCTCCCATGGGTAGACGCTGGAGAGGGCACCAGTTACAGAGGATGGCACGTCGTCTTGGCCTGCATCACCCGCTCGGCAATCTAACAAATGACGTAGTACGAGCTCGGGTGCGAGCCATATGGCAGCAGCATCCAGAATGTACCGTGAATCAAGTGATAGCGAGCATGGGAGCCGAACACCGCCTGGGAATCGAACGGGCTTGGGTGCACGTGAGAGCATGTCGCACGGCCGCTGCCAATCGAAGTCTGGCGCAGAAACGGGTTGGGTGGCGCATTGATCGCTTTACTGCTACACGAATCCGCATCAGCAAGATATTGAAGCGGCATCCTGAATTCATCGGAAGACAGGTAATGGAGAAACTCGGACCCGAACACTCCCTCCGGTTGAAATGGGTTTGGCATGTGATGAGCGAGTATCGTCGCGGCTTCGCCACAAGGAGTCCAAAGCAGCGGCGGACCAGGCGGCGGCATGTTCTGTCGTCGCGGTCCACGCGACTAGGCTGACCGTCGCTGATCAACACTGCGAGGTTTCGTTCTTTTGAATTGTATCGACGAAATACGCTTCGCCCGGAAATAATCACATTCGATGAGTTGTATTACAGAGCACGGTTTGCCGTAGAGCACACGTAAAAGTCTGACTTCCGTGTGAGATGATTGCCCGGCAATAGAATCTGGACGTTAAGGGAGCCACGCACACCGCGACTCCCTAGTTCTACCAAACGACCGCGGCGCTATTTACTTTTCCTATTCAACGCGTCAGTCACTAGGGCTTGAGTCCTTAGAGCAGATGCGTGCGCGTCAAGCGCCTAAGGAGGCGTTGACGGCGCTTCGTGTTTGCCTGACGCCGGTTCGGGGAAGGCTGCTTGTATTTCCCGTGCATCCGCACGGCATAACTAATCGTCGCCGGCGAAACGCCCATTGCACGGGCGAGGTCGCGCTGCGACATGACGTCTCGCCGAAGCGCTCGCCAAACGAGGTAATTCGCGTATTCCTCCAGAATTGCTCTAATCTGCTGATCGCTGAGCCTTCTTGGCCTTCCGACGGTACTATGTATTTTGGGCTCAGCAACACAGAGAATATCGAACCTGAGTTTTGTCGGGTACCCTGGTTGGCTTTCCACCTGAGTGAAGCTTGTGCACCCGAGGCAAGTTGCATCTTCTTGGCAAGGATGGCACGGCGCGGTCGGAGCAGCACACTCGCAGTTAGTGTATTCGTTCATGGCAGACAGCCTCGAATCTTGGTTCAAGGGCGGGATTGCCCGAGGCCGGCGCTTCAGGTCGCAGCGCAGGCGTCAAGGGTTTGCCGATAGGCCGCGCGATAGCGCGCCCTTGACGCCGAGAACGACCTGATATCCTCGGAGGACTCGAGCGATCCTGCCTTCTCTATCGCATCTGGTCCATCGCTGACCCGAGTAATTGTAAACTTTGGGCAAGAATGCGCATCTCTACCAGCCTTAGTTCCGCAGACAATTGCGTAGTTAAAGCCGACGAGCAGCATCATGAAGCCGAAACCCGATTCCTCCCTTGACGAAAAGATTGCTCGACTAGACAAAGCGGTGCGTGAACTCATTGAGGAGCCAAGGCTTCCTGCGAATCATCAGGAATGGCTCGAAACCGCCGCTCGTCGAGCCGGAGTCGACCTCAACGAAGTGCTGCCTCGAACGCATTGAGGCGCGCGAAGCGCTCGGCAACAGCAATCCTTTGGGATTTTTGGTCATTAGCATCGATTGCGCGACTTCGGATCGGCGCCCGCAGGGCATTCCCATCTGATACTCACTTCGGCATCGCGCGCTCCACAGGCACTGCATCGCAAGGCGCGAAACAATCGTGGGCCGCGCAGGCCTTTGAGAGCATGTTCAGGCAGCTCCGCGCACCAGCGGCAGCGGCGGCATACGATCCGCGCGATGTGACGGCCCCCTTCCGGCAACACCACCATACGAGCAGCATGGATGGCGAGCGCGCCGCGCGTCCATCCAGTAGATCGGCTTCCTTAATGCTGTATGAAGCGATTCAAGGAACTAGGGGAATGGTCCTCGGACTTCGGGGACGTCCATCTACTTGTCATCGCGCAGGCGGTGAGACCTCGATGGCTTTGTCACGATGAGTCTTTGGCGTTTCGTTCAGTCTGACGGGCGATAAGGGCTCGCCGCGCTCGATGGCATCCGCCAGCGCGCCCCGCACCTGAGAGACGAAACGGCGCCGATCCAAGGGGTCCCTGATGGTTTCGGCCGCGAGTTCCGCGGCACGCAGGGTGACGTAGGTCCCTGCAAGCTGGGGCTGCGCGCGGACGGCTGTTTTCGGGTCGATACTGTCGTTCCTCACCACTTGCGCCGCAGTGGCGCGCTCCACGAGAAATTGAGTCTTCTCGATCATCCATCGGTTGCGGTATGCATCGACGACCGTGGAGTCTTGCTGCCCGGCAGAATTTCGGAGCGATCGGCGAACCTCAACGGGATCGCGTCCCGTGGTGCGCAGCGTGATCTCGTCTCCGATCTGCGGTTGGCTCAGAGAGTGGCTTATGGCACGCTCGAGATCCTTCCCCCAGATCTCACGCGAGCCGTCACGAGTCTCCAGACGCACAAAATACGAGGGAGCCTCCCCGGTCTTGTGCCGATAAGTGTCTCGGCCATGGTCGCGGAGGCGCCCGACAATATCAGTCTCAGCATCTGAGCGAACCGGTGAAGCACGAGAGCTCTGACCCGGATCGTGACGATGGCCATCCGGCGCAGGCGGTTGCCGAGATTGCTCGGTGTCCACGACGACGCTCGTTCCCGCAGCTTCTCGGCGACCCAGCGCGCGCACGAGCTCCCGTTCCTCGGCCTCCGTAGCCCGGTAGCCGCGGACGGCGAGACCGTTCAAACGTGCCTGGCGCCACGCTTCGCTGCGAAAGCGCTCCGTGCCACGCACCGTGACTTCCGACCATCCGCGTGAATGCGCAATTTCGATCAGGCTCTCGATGACCTTGGTGTTCTCGCTCGACGTGGTGAGCTTGCGGCCGTGATCCTTGAAGGCGATAGCTCCGTCGGGGAAGAAGAATTGACGCCGATCCTGTACGAATCGGTCCCGCACCGACTGCGGCACCGTCCAGGGATCGGACTCACCCGATTTCTCGGATGCTCCGTCTGCCGATTGGCTGCTACTCCTGGCGGCTTCTCGTACGCCTGGCTCTGCTTCTCGAGCGCCCTGGGACACGCTGGAGCGCCGGAACCGCGCTCGCCTGACAGCCTCGATCGAGTTGGTGTCATCGGGTGGCTTCGCCGGCGGGCGAACCCGAATCCGCGGCGCGCGGGCGGACCGCTTCTTCGGTCGGCCATTGTCGCTAGCATCTGAGTCCAGGACTTCCTTCATTGCGCTCGCTCCTGAGTCAGCGCTCCGCTCCGCCGCATCATCGCTCACGCTTCTCGTGCGACTTCAGCGAGTCCATAAAGCTCTCGACGGCCGTCGTCAGCTCCGACTCAGAAAGCGCTCTGTCGTGCTTGGGGAGATCGAGCTTGAGGAGATCGGGTTCGAAGTCATCCGCCGTTAAAGACGCGAGTCTCTCAACATCCTCCGGCGTCGCTTCTCTCATCACAGGCGTCGTGTCGAGTGCTTTGGATGGTTCGTGGGAGATCAAGTCCACTTCCCCAACGTTGACCGCCGTTGAAGCGGCGTGCGCGCCCGCTCGCGTGACCGGAGGGCCCAAAGGAGCCATCGCCGAGACCGGCGCAGACGGCGGAGACATCAAGCGCGCTTGGAAGCTGCGATCTCGGAAATAGCGGATCTTGCGGCATCGGATCGGCCGCAGTCCCTCGTATAGGACGAGGGATTCATCGATGCCGAGCTCCTTCACCTCTTGCGGCAAAAGCAGTGCGCGTCGCTGCTCGCTCACGCTCTGGCTTCTCCCTCGGGCTTGTCGATCCCCGAAGGTCAGCGCGGCGGGCTTCGACACCGTCTTGACCCGCACTGTGGTGAAGCCGAGCTCATCCGAGATTTCACGTGCATCGGCATAGTCCTTGGGCGCGAATATGATGCGCGCCGCGAGGCTCTTCAGCATGGTCTCCGCACTGTGAACGCCGTAGACCTCGCGCAACTGTGCCGGCGTCTGAATCACGAGGAGCACGCGTACGTTGTATCCCGGCAGGTAGCTGATGGCCTCGGCCATGATCGGGATACGCCCCAGGGCCGTAAATTCGTCGAGCAGCATGAGGACTTGATGCTTCAATGCCGGATCATGCTCCGGCAGCTCGCGTGTCTGAAGCCCGATGGCTTGCTGAAAGAAAAGATTCACGACGGGCCTCAATCGGTGCAGATCGTCCGGATTGACACCGACGTAGATTGACATCGGCTTCTTGCGCAGCGCCCGCAGGTCAAAGTCGCTCTCGGCCGTGGCCGCATCGAGAATGGGATTCAGCCAGAGATCAAGCCGGCTCGTGAACGTCTTCCGGATGGAGCTCGCGGTGACCGGCGCCAAGTCGATGACGTCGTAGAGGCTCCGAACGCACTGGGAAGACAGCGGTCGACTGCCGCTATTGCGCCCCTCAACGAGTCGCTTCCAGTGCTGGCCAAAGCCCTCATCATCACTCGCCATGCCGTGGCGCAACACTTCTCCGATCGTCTTCGGCAATGAGGGCGTTTCAAAAAGGTAAAGGGCAATCCCAAGGAAGAGGGATCGCGCGGACGCTGTCCAGAATGGATCGACATTCGGCGGATCGGGATAGAGCATTTCGGCAATGCGCTGCAGGTCGTTCAAGCGACGTACGGGGTCCTCGGATACGTAGGAGAAGGGATTCCAGCGCGCTGTCTGCCCGTCCTCGGCAAAGGGATCGAAGAGATAGCAGGCTTGTCCCGAGGCGGCTCGATAACCGGCGGTGAGGGTCCAGTTCTCGCGCTTGATATCGACGCACACGAGCGAGCCCGGCCAATTAAGCGCATTGGGCACGACGATCCCGACGCCCTTGCCCGCCCGGGGCGGCGCGGCGAGTGCTACACCCTGCTGGCCCGACAACATGAGATAACGTCGCCGGCGCCGCCCCAAAATAATCCCCTGAGATCCCAAGAGGCCCGCGGCGGCGATCTCCGCGCCCGTGGCAAAGCGTGCGTCACCGTGGAGCGACCTCCTCCGCGGAAGCCATACCAGGCCCGCACACAGCGCGATCACGCCATAAGCACATGCCAACGATCCCCAGAGCCGAATTCGGATCGCTGCCAGAGCTCCGAAGTAATACGCGTATTGCGAGACCGTCAGCGGCGTGGCACTCCGCGGATCCAAGCGGAGCGACCAGAGTAAGAACATGCCCGCAAGATAAGCTCCGCCGACGAGCGCCGCCGCGCCGACAAGCACCGGCTTTCCGACGGCCGCCGAAGTCCACGCGCTAGCCGACTTCTGCGAGGCTGCGCCGACGCCGCTCCGGCTCATACCAAACCTCTCGGATAAATCGCTCCTGGCGCTCGACCCCGAACTGAATGACGACATCCACCAGCAGATACAAAAGCTTCTTGATGTCGGCGCGCGCGAGTTCGCGGCCCGCTGCGCTTTGTTTGACGAGAAGGACCAGCTGCTCAAAGGCAAGCTCGCAGCTTCCTGCGTGAATACTCGTGATTGACCCCGGATGGCCAGAGTTGACGTTGCGCAGGTAGTCAAACGCCTCTTCGGCACGCAGCTCCGCAAGCAGGATCCGGTCCGGCTTCATGCGCAGGCAGGACTCGAGGAGCTGCTTCGGCGTCACCCGTGCGAGGCCCTGGTCGTCCTTCGAGTAGAAGAGTCGCACCCGATTCGGATGCGCATCGAGGACGAGCTCCTGGGCATCCTCGATCGTGATGAGCCGCTCGTTGGGCGGGATCTCCCGGATCAGTGCCTTCGTCCAGGTGGTCTTGCCCGAGCCCGTGGGGCCCGACACCAGGATGTTCTTGCGCGCGACTACAGCCAGACGCATGAAGGCCTCAAAGTCCCGGGTTGAGAGCAGATTCAGGAGCGCGCTCTCGGTGTCATCGAGCTCCGTGCTCGATCGGCGTGTGTTGCGAAAAATGCCCCGCTCGCTGAGTTCTGCAATCGACCACACATCCTGGGAAGGCCGACGCAGCGTGATGGCCACCGTTCCGATCGTCGTTGCGGGTGGCAGGACGATCTGGACACGCTCTCCCGTCGGAAGGGAGGCCGAGAGCAAGGGATTCGATTCGTCCACTCGCTGACGGGTCGAGTTGGCAATCAACTTGGCCAGGCGCCGACACCAGTCAAAGTCCGCGAACGGCAGGACACGGCGCTCCCAGCCGCGCCGGGTCTCAACGAACGCTTCTCCCGGCGCATTGATACAAAGCTCCGTGACCTCAGGGTCACTCAAGATCGGCCGCAGAGCGCGCAGATTGAGCTCGAGCGCGGAAAGCTCGGGCACAGCACGCAGCTTCGACACGGCACGCTCGGCGTTGACGGCCGACATCACGGATTAACCTCGTGTGGCTCCGGTGACTTCGCGATCCGCAAGGCGTACACGGTGCGAAAATCGACATCACGTGCCACGAGGACCTCGATGCGGTCCCCCTGAGCCTTGGTGATGGTGGGCGAGATGCCCACAGTGTCCCGCAAGACTTCCGTCGTTACATCCTGTGACGCACCCGGACCGACGATGACCGCGCTGCCGCCACCCCGACCCGACTGTGCGGCCGCCTGGACGGCGCCATCGATGACGGACAAGAGGATTGCCGCGCCAAATCGGTCCCAGAAATGCCGATTGACCTCGCCGCTCACCCCCGAGCGGCCGAGCTCATCCGTCCCCGGTGATGCGAGGGGAACGACGACCCCGGTCGGCGTTCGGGCCTCGGTCCAAAGCACGAAGACACGCGCCATTCCCTGCTGGACCTGGCCGCGCGTCTCGCCGACCAGCTTGGTGCCCCGCTCGAGCAGCACCACGGCGCCATCGGCGCTGAAGGTGTCCGTCGCCGTGATGCACGTCGTCATGCCGGGAAGCGTCGAATCGATCGCAGTCTCCAGCGTGCAATCGATAAAAGCTCCCTTTGACAACAAGAACCGACGTGTTGAGAGCACTGAAGCCTCGACGGCGGGTGCCACCGTGGGACGCAGGAGCGCATTCAATTCGGGAGTCCCACCACCATAACCTTCTACTCCCGGCCTGCCGGGCATTGACGCTGCGAGGGAGACGCTGCCTTCCGAACCTCCCGGTGAGACGGACTCGCCCGGTCCTTGCGACTCGCTCTGCGAGACGCGCGAAAAAGCCGGCCCTGCCAGGCGACGATCGCCGTTCCCGTTTTGGCGCGCGAGCGACTGCACTTGCGTCGGCGCAATCGGGGCCGATGCATGCGCCGTAGCGATCGGTGGGAGCTCCGGTGCGGGGCCCAGCAATTTCCCGAGCGTTGCGGAATCAGAAGGGGTCGGGGTTCTCATCGGCACCGACTCGACGGTCAGCATGGGCGCTTTAATGGGACCGAGCGGCGGCAGCGCCATCTCACTTTGCGCGCGATTTCGGGTGGCGCTCTGCGCGGCGTGCTGGGCACGCGCGGGGCGGGAAAGGGCTCGCGAGTAATACCAGGTGAGCAAGCCGAGCCCGATCGCACCCATGAGAAGAAGCGCGAACAAGCTGCTGGCCCGCGCTTGGAGCGACGCCGCTCGGTTGACGGACGGAATTCCGCGATCCTCCGGGATCGGCGCATCTGATAAGTCGGAACTTGCGGGGGCGGCACCGGGCGCAGCAGGAGGCCGCTTCCTGCGGCTCATGATCCCCTTCCAATCGAGCTGAAACGGGAGCTTCATGGCTGCGCTCCCCGTGTCTCGCGCTCGACTTGGCTCGACACGGTGTTCGACTTCAACCGTTCGCCGGTGCCTCCAAAACTCTTGTTGACAATGCAGCCCGTCAGATTGCCGCGGCGCAGGATGAAGCGCCGAGCGATGCGATGAATGACGACGTCTCCATTGTCCATGCTGAAGTTCAGGAGCGACTCGGTGCCGTCGTCATTGAGCACGAACACGGCAGGCTCTTCCGATCGGGCCTCAAATCGCAGCCGCGTATGCACGCCATCATCCGAGGCCGCAATGGGGCGGACGGACGGGTTGCCGCAATACCAATAGTCCTTGTTGAGCGCGCCGTGATCCGCGCTCAAGGCGAGCTTCTCCCGCTCGAGCGTTGCGTCGGAAAGACTCTGCGAATAGATGAATCGCAGGACGTAAGTCGCGTCCGAATTGGATTCGGGTGCTCCTGCGCTCACCGCGTAGTCGACGTGATACGTTCGCCGCGAGGTCAGGATCGTGAGATTCGTCCCCACCCTCGAAGCCTTGGGCTTCAAGAACAGGTGATTGTCTTGCGCCACGAAGGCAAGGCCCTCGATGTCCCCAGCGCCCAGTCCGACGAAAGCCTCGCCAGGCTCGAACTCAAGGTCCGTTTGATACCCGACGAACCCCTTGAGGCGATAGACCTGATCTGCGCTGTAGGGAGCACTTCGGATGCGCGGATCAAGCGTGCCCCGTATGGGAAACTGCTCTGCCCCAGCACTGAGGACGAACGCATTCAGAATCAGAAGTACAGAGAGTTTCATGGAATGAACCTTCAGGGCTTGGCAGGGGACGCCGACGCGATCGTGGCCGACGAATTTTCGTTCAACACCTCGAGTTCCGACCTGAAATCCAGAATCTTGAAGCCCAAGGGGTTCCAGCTGCGCATCTTCGGATCTGAGGACGGATCGGCGTACGCGTACTGCAGCGTCGCAATCCAGTGCGTCGCTATTTCGTGTTCACCGCCGGCTGCACGTTTCGCCCTGACGTAGCGCACCTGTGCGAGATCGCTGACGCCGCTCGCCCGCTTGAAGAACGTGACGGAGGTGACCTGAGCGCGCACCGTCGTGCCGTCCTTGTAAAGATTGAGTGGCGATGCAGGATTGGTGGGATTCCAAAGCCCATACCAGGCTTGATTGCGCTGTGCCGTATGGAACGCACCGCACTCCTCGTAGTCGCTTTCCGCCGTCGCGTAATTGAAGCGCTCGCAGACCGTGATGTAGTGTGTCAGAAGGTACCGCGTGACCGCTTCCGGCGCCCCTGTCGTTCCGGCATAGACCGGCACCACATCGACGATGCCGGTCGCGTTATCGACGCGGACGACAAAGGGCTCCACGTGCTTGAGCGGCATCAGTACGATCAGGGCCGCGGCCAGCAACAAGACGGCAAGCCAGCCCGCTCCGGCGGTCCCCACGGCAAGACGCAGACTACGACGACCTTGCTCGCGCCGATCGGCATCCCAGGAGGCTGCTTCGTCGAAATAGGGCTGCAGTTCGCTGATACGGTTCATGGGTGTCCCTTCTCAGGTCTCGGCGTGGCAATGGGATTGATGGGGGTAAGATGCGCGTTACAGTCGATGCGCTTCCTATGCGCACTGCATCCCGCGACCAAGAGCACGACCACCACCACAGCAGCAACGATCCTGCATTGTCGATTCATGTCGTCATGCACTCCGACGAATGTAATTGCTTGAGCTGCCTCTGACCGCACCCACCAATCCCCGGCGAATGCCCTGCCCGGCTTTGCGACTCAGGGAATCCCACCGTGTCGACTCGCGATCGGTCAGACCTTGCGCAAACTGACCCGTGCCGCGCGCGGCACCGCCGAATCCCCACAAGAGCGCCGCGCTCACCGTTCCAAACGTTGAGAGGGCAAGGCCACTGGCAAGCCCCGCGGCCATGGGCATGACCTGCCTCATCACTAGAAAAGTGAGTCCCGCCGCCATGCAGAGCCGCACCGCGTTTGCGATCTGAATTCCGCCTCCTGCGCTTACGGCCTGTTGCGCTGCCATGGTCACAACGTGCAGCATTAAGGCGGCCACGAGTACGGTCAGAATGGCTATGAAGGCGTAGTTCGCAAGCTGCGCAATCCACGCCTCGAAGAAGCGCTTGCTGCTCTGGAAGAGCAGAAGGCCGATGAAGAGAGGCCCGAGCGCCAGAAGGACCGAAAGCGCAATGCGCGAAAGCGCCAGAAGGAAGATGGCGTAGATCGCCGTCAGTCCCACAATCACGTAGACGGCGATCCCTGCGAGGTAGTACGCAAAGTTGCCGTTCAGAAGGCCGCCCTTCTGAAGCAGAAGATTGGCCGCGTCACCCCCCTGAAAAATGATCTGATCCACAATCGACACCGGATTGAACGCGCCGATGACGATGGCCGCAAGCTCGGAAGGCGCATTGAAAAACGTGTCGACGATCAGGCTGTCATAGAGCCACAGATTGAGTGCGCAGCCGAGAATGATCGCGAGCGTGATGATGCGCTTCGCACCGCCGATGAACGGCTCTTCGATCTGCCCCATGAGCTGCAGATAGCCCCATACCATGACGTACACCACCGCCAGCGTCACGATGGCAGGCTCCAGGGTGGAGGCGATCCTCGCGGCGTTCTCATCGATGTAGCCGCTCAAAAGGCCGTTGAGCCACGCACTGAATTCGGCGAAAAATCCCATGATGCCTACAGTCCCATCGCCGGAAGCTGCTCGAGCGAGCCTTGGTCAATAATCGACTGCTCGCGGGACTGCTGCACTTGCGCCCATTGCTGCGATTGCGCGACCTGAAAAAGAATTTGCAGCTTCGTCTGCTCGTCCTGGAGCATCGCTTCCTCCGCCGCAATCCGGGTCTCAAGATCGAGCGCGCCCTTTTGATCCGTCGCCTGCCCGATGGCGCTGATGAGTTGCTGAAGAGAAGCGAAGCGATCGCTCGCATTCTGAAGTGCCGTGCGCGTCGTGGTCTGCAGCAGCGCCACGGAGCTTCGCTGCGCTTGCAGCTCTGCCTGCTCACTCGGC
>Ga0302326_10006613_pt1 | contig 25965 bp, 31 predicted proteins | sample Palsa_T0_3_FD_202264 | JGI IMG/M metagenome (GOLD analysis project Ga0302326, IMG submission 202264) | Peat permafrost microbial communities from Stordalen Mire near Abisko, Sweden - Palsa_T0_3 | ecosystem: Environmental > Terrestrial > Soil > Palsa > Peat permafrost | place: Sweden: Abisko... | reverse complement strand
CTGTAGCCCCGGCAGAGATGTTCTTCGCGACCTCCCGCAGCTTTGAGGTCGACTCGATGATCGATTCGTCCCCCGTCTTCCTGAGCTTCGGCGTGAAGAAGACCGCCTTCGCCTCCGAAAGCACCTGCGAGATGGGCTTGAGACCGAGCAGCGACTCCTCCCCGAGCAGTTGGTTCAGTGTCTTGTTGCTCTTGACCATCTGCGGGTCCAGGTCCATCGCCATCTGAAGGGTGTCGTCGACGATTGTCACGGAAGCCCTTTCGACCATCTTCGATGCGAGGGTATATCCCTCGGTGGTGAGGCCGTATATCGCGACCTTGGTCTTCTGCAACTGAGCGAACTCTGCGCTTGTGTAGAACGACGAAGTGTTATAGCTTTTGAAGCAAGTTTTAATGCAACGCGTTGAGAAGCAGCCCTCATTGCGCTATTGGCTGGATCTATTAACGCCGAAGCAGGTGCTTTTCTTCAAGCCGGTGGCCGAAGACCTGCGCAGGCAAGGGCACGAGGTCCTGCTGACATCGAGGCACTACAGGGAGGTAGAGCAGCTGGCTTCCATGCTCGGGGTCGAGCTGACCTACGTAGGGGCCCGGGGCGGCAAGGACCTGTTCGACCAGCTCAGGGCGAGCCTGGAGAGGATGAACTCTCTGCTCCCGGTCGTGGCGAAATTCCAGCCTGAGGTGTCCGTTTCGGTGGCCTCCGCCGACTGCGCTCGCATCTCCTTCGGCATAAAGTGCAAGCACGTTGCGGTCAGCGATTCACCTCACTCCGTCGTCGCGGGGAAGCTCTCTCTCCCGTTCTCCCACCATTTACTGACGCCTTGGATTATCCCGTACATTGCCTGGTACCGGTTCGGGCTGCAGCGCAGGGAGATCACCAAGTACAGGGCGCTCGACCCTGCCGCATGGCTGAAGAGAGAGCCGACCAAGTCACCACCGGGGCCCAAGTTAGACAGCGGCAAGCCGACCATTCTCGTCAGGCTTGAAGAGTCCTATGCCCCCTACATGCTGGGCACGGACGAGAGCTGGCCAGACAAAGTTCTTCAGAGGCTGGCGACCGAGTTCAAGGACAGTAACTTGATCGCGCTCTGCAGGTATCAGGACCAGCTCGAGAGAGTCCAGAAGAAGTTCGGGGACGTGTTTCAGGTCCCCGACAAGGTGGTGGACGGCGCAGGGCTGATCAGACGTTCAGACGTCTTCATCGGTATGGGAGGGACGATGACCACAGAGGCTGCCCTCATCGGCGTGCCTACCATATCCGCCTACCAGGGCCACGGCCTCTACACAGAGAGGTACCTGAGTTCGTGCGGGCTGCTCCTGAAGACGCACAACTTAGAGCGGCTGTCACAGATGGTGAAGAAGTCGCTCAAGCCCAGCTACAGAAGGCACTGCGCGAGGAAGGCGAAGAAGGTCCTTGACTCTATGGAGGACCCTGTCGAGAAGATTGTGACCTACCTGACGAGGAAAGAGAACTTCCTTTAGGAGATACCGAGTCCTGGACTTGCTCGCGAGGCCAACCAAAGACGACCATTCAGACAGGCTGATGCGTTCGAAAAGACGAAGAATCCTTATCTTGCCAACCAGATGCGGCTAATCAAGAGCCCAGTGGTGTAGTGGCAAGCATGCTGGCCTTTGGAGCCGGCGACCTAGGTCCGAATCCTAGCTGGGCTATTTCTTCATCTCGAAAGCCGTTGTCCGTAGGCCAATTGAATCGAGATACGATAGGAAAATGTACCCCACTCTCGCTGAACGATAGAACGCCAAATCTGACTGCAATCGAGTCCTCAATCTTCCTAACTGAAACGCGAGTTGTCGCTCTTGCAATTCCTCGGACATCGACCGGGTGATCGTCACGAGTCTATTTTCGAACACTATTCTTCCGTCTCGGCTCATCATGTCTGCGCCGCCTTCGGAAGGGTCATTGAGAATAACATCATGGAGTCCCAATTCCCGACTCGCAATGGAATATGCAATTTCTGACCCTACCCTGCCATGAGGGTATCTATACCGAGTACGCAGCATTTCTCGCTCGTGTTCCCTTTTCAGTTGGACGCGGTAGGTTCCCGTCAGGGTCCAAGACGACGTAATGAGCGGAAGCCGCACCGGTAGTTCGGTTCGTTCGATGGAATAGAGCGAAGCAGGATTAGAAAGATAAATCGAGGCGATCCTGATTTCCGGAGAGCCATATGCCAGTCTCAGTCGCACTCCATCCCATGAAACCAGTGAAACCCTTGGATATCGCTTGCCCTGCCTAAGTCCTACCCAAGCCGTTGAATGACCATCGTGATAGACTCGGATTTTCCTTGCTCGACCAAAAATGTCCTGGATTGCTGCCTCCAAGAAGCACCCTTTTCCTGGTGCAAATCCAAGGGCCTTGGCTGGTTCGACTAAAACCCCGAAGCCTGAAATGCCCTCTACAGCGGGACTTTGTTCGGCCTCGATGCGAAAGCCGGCGCTGTCCGAGACGAATGAAATCCTGCTTCGGGCCGGCAGCCATGCGAAGCTCGCCTCATTTTTCATCATGATTTTCGGTACTTTAGAAAGGAACTCAGCTCTAGTGAGCAATTCGGGAGAAATAATTAGAGTCTGACCTGGTTGTCCGATATCCGATGGCGTCGTGGCCATCCATATTGGACCTCCCTCGTACTGATGATAGACCGATTTTCCCGTCTCCAGGTAAGAGACTTTGAGCAGGGTTTTTTCTCCTGCTCTGAAACCAGCGATGGAGTTCTCAAGCACCGACGCATTCAAAAAAGACATGGTGCCTCGATTAGTGCGCAGATACATTCTGTTCTGCGTACCTAGAGTTACGTTCAGCATGAAGAATAGGGTGACTGGAGTAAATAAGCGCCCGCAGATTAGGCGACCTAGGTTCGAATCCTAGCCGGGCTACTTACTTCCATCTCGTCAGTATCTCTTCCCTTCGGAATGTCGCCTTGGCGACGTATAGGAGTATCAGATCAATCACTGCGATTATGCCCGCGATGGTAAGTAGGGTACTGGCGCTGCTCAACGCCACTATATCGAGTTCACCACCGACGTAGATTCCGCCGAAGGGAAGGACTAGGAGGAGTCCAACCTGTTGAGCGACGCGTATGTCGCTCACCCTCGAAGAGACAATGACGTTCCATTCGACGCTCAGTATCACGGCGAGAGGGACAGTCAGAAACAAGACGATTGCCGCGTTCCAGTTAGGGAAGAAGTCGTATCCTAGCGCGCCATATGTGACCCGATCCATTAGGATCATCAGAATCGTGCCTCCTGCCAGTATCGCCCCCATCGCGGGGATGAAAGCCGCGATTCCCTTCCCGAAGAGGATCTCGCCGTCGGTCGTCGGGGTTGCTAGGAGCGGTTCGAGGCTCTTTTCGACCTTCTCTCCGACCAGGCTGTATGATGCTATGGTAGTCGGGATCACGCCTGCAAGGATGATGTAGAAGAACGTGAACGCGGGTAGAAGTGTCGCGAGTTCGGCTGCCGGGACTCCGCCACTCTTGATAACCGCGTACTCGATAACGACCGGAAATAGGATCGAGACCATCAGGGGGATGACGACGATTGAATAGATGATGTACTTCTTCCTCCTGAACACCTTGAAATCCTTGAGCGCGATGATCCATGATTTCGATATTCTCATTTCTCTTCCCTCACGAGCTTCAGGTAGGCGTCCTCCAGGGTCGAACCTGCAACTGTAACGGACTGAACACGGGCTCCTGCCTGGACCAGTACTTGTACGATGGCAGGGTTCTCCATCTCGGGATCTGTCACATCGATGGTAAGCACATTGCCGTCGACGACAAGATTCCTCAGCGGAAGCTTCCGCAGAGAAGCGAGGATTGCATCGGTCGCCTGTCCCACTTGGATGACGGTCCTCCTCCCCTGAACAGTCTTCTCGAGGTCCGTCGGTCTGCCGACTGCCATGAGCTTGGTGTTGATAATTGCGATCCTGTCGCAGACCCTCTGGGCCTCGTCGAGGTTGTGCGTATTGAAGAAAATGGTCTTCTTCTCCTTCTTGAGCTCGAGGATGAAGTCCCTGACGGTCTTCGACGACTCCGGGTCGAGGTTAGCTGTAGGTTCGTCCATGAAAACCACCTGAGGGTCATGAATCAGTGCCCGCGCTATCGCAAGCTTCTGTTTCATCCCCTTGGAAAACGTAGCCACCCCGACGTCCCTCTTGTCCCACAATCCGAGCATGGTGAGGAAGCGCTGGATGTTTTCTTTCCTCTGCGCCTCCGTACAATCGTAGAGCTTTCCATAGAAGTCCAGGTTGTCGTACGCGGTGAGGTCTTCATAGAGGCCCACGTTGTCCGGTACGAGACCAATCAACTTCCTTATCTTCAACGAGTCGGCCTCGTTACCAACGTCGTAGCCTGCGACTCTCGCCTCCCCGCTGCTCTTGGATATGAGACAGCAGAGCATCCTTACTGTGGTGGTCTTTCCTGCTCCGTTCGGACCTAGGAAGCCGAAGACTTCTCCGTCCTCGACTCGCAGTGTTATCCCGTCGACGGCGATAAGGTCGCCGAACTTCTTTGTCAGGTTAACGGTCTCGATCATGGTCTATCAGCACTCGGCGGAGTCAGCTCCTTCCATACGCGCTTCTCCATAAATAGAGTTCGCCGCCCCATGAACCATACTCAGGTTTCGACCCACGTTGTGGTGTGACTATCTCTATCCCTTTATAGCACGAGCGGACAGACAAATCCATGTGTGAATCCTGCAACGCCAACAGCTGTACCTGCAAGAACCGGACGACGCCGTTGGGAAACTGTTCCGGGTCGGGGTGCGACGCCGGATATGGCAACTCCTGCGGATGTTGCGGCCACGCTTCGAAGAACTGATTCAGCCATTGTCTGGCTTCGCGCGATAGCAATTCGCACCGGTCAGAATACATCCTGTCCGACTACCTATAATTAGCGTCTTGTCCACCCACAGAGACATGCAGGTCGAACCGGAGGTCGCTGGCAGGCAGACTGTCGCGATTCTCCCGTTCAAGAACATAAGCTCCGACCCGGAGAACGAATATTTCGCCGATGGGATCACAGAAGAGCTCATAATCGCTCTCTCAGCAGTCGACAGCCTCAAGGTCATTTCAAGAACCTCTTCCATGCAGTACAAGACAAGCCCAAAGGGGGTGTTGGAGATAGCGAAGGAACTGGCCGCCGACACGCTGGTCGAGGGAAGCGTCAGGAAGGCCGCCAACAAGGTAAGGATATCGGTACAGCTCATCGACGGGCGAGATGAAGGGCACCTCTGGGCCCAGACATACGACAAGCAACTAGACGACATCTTCGCAGTCCAGAGCGAGATTGCGGAGAAGGTGGTCGAGGCCTTGAAGGTCGAGCTGGAAGAATCGGAGAGGCGGAGCCTCAGGAAGAGCCGGACTTCCAGCTCCGAGGCCTACACGCTTTATCTGAAGGGCAGGTATTACCTCGCCAGGTACTCGGAGGCGGAGGTGAGGAAGGCCGCGGGCCTCTTCGAGCAGGCGACCAAACTCGATGACCGTTTCGCTTCCGCCTATGCGATGTGGGCGCAATGCCTCATGTTCCTGGGTTTCTACGGGTTCGTCACTCCTGCCGAAGGGCTGGAGAAGGCAAGGCCGCTATTGAGGCGGGCTATCGAGATTGACGACCACCTCGACGTGGCGCACATGCTGATGGGCAGGCTGCTGATGGACGCAGACTGGGACTGGCCCGGAGCAGAGGCCGAGTTCAAGCGAGCGATAGAGACGAGCCCCAACAGCGCCGAAGCGCACTACCGGTATGCGCTGGTCCTGAACAACCTCCTGCGTACCCCCGAAGCCCTGGCCCAGATCAGGATCGCAGAAGAGTTGGACCCGCTGTCCGTCGCGGTCAGCCAGGTTGCTGCGTCTATACTACTCGCTGCCGGTATGAACAACGAGGCCATCGAGAGGCTCGGAAGGGCAGTCGAAGTCGACCCTGATGCTGCCTTTGCTCACACCATCCTCGGCTTCGCCTACGTCCGCGAAGGGAAGGTCGACGAGGGGGTGGTCGAAATCAAGAAGGCCATGGAGCTCGACCCGAAGAACGTGAACTTCATGACCGACCTCTGCTACGCCTACGCTGGCGCGGGAAGACTAGCCGAGGCCAGAGAGATACTGGCGAAGGTCGAGAAGGAACAGCGAGAGAACAGCTCCCTCCATGTCCCCCCGGTGGCGCTGGCCGGCATGTGTGCCTCAGTGGGGGAGACGGACAGAGCGTTCGAGTGGCTGGAAAAGGCGTACTCGGAGCACTCGCCATACCTTGGTACTCTGAACGTCGAGCAATGGTTCGACAGCATCAGGAGCGAACCTAGGTTCGTCGCGCTGCTTGAGAAGGTGGGACTAAGGCGGAGAACAACGATACCGGAGAGCCCCCGGGCTGTCGCAAGCGAAGATAAAACCGACAGGCTGGCGTCCAACCTCCTGAATTCCGGATATCGCCGGGTCGAAGACAAGCTCTCAGTCGTGTTGGGTGAGCACGTCACATTCAAGCTGATAGCGTACAACGAGGAAAGATCGGAATACGTGGTGTGCGACTACTGCGAGCAAGCAACGAAATCAATGGTGGAGGGGCTCCTCGACAAGATGAAGCAGCTGTCCCGGTCGAACTTCGACTATGACGTCAAGATGGGTCTGCTGCTCGCCGAGCAGGAACCTCCGAGTGAGGTTAAGGAATACGCCGCAAAACTGGCGGGAACTAAATATCCCCTCAAAGTCATCTCCGACCCGGACGAAGTGAACCGAAATGTTCCTTGACACCCTGCTCGGCGCCGGAACCGTCGTCGCCGCAATCATCCTGTCGTTCGTCCCGCTCATCGAGTCACTCGGGTCGCAGGGCGTTCGCGTACCAGAAAACCTGATCCGGAACCTTGCCGGGATAGGGAAGATATTCCTTGTATTCGCGGTATACACTTCAATCGCGTTATTCCTCGAATACTACGTGAATGCCGAATCTTTCACAAAGGTGTTTCCTATCCTCGACGCCGCCTCCATGGCAATATTCCTTTACATGATCTATCGGATCGTCCAGTTGTTCTCCAGCCTGACGACTAAGAGAGCAACGTGACGAGCCGGGCTACTCTTTAATTCCCACCGCAGAGGACACGGGCTGAATTGAGCAGGCGCTGGAAGAGGGTCCTCAGCATTCTCGTGTTGGTCCTGCTCCTCGTCTCCGCGATTGTCAGTATCCTTCTCTATCCTTAGAGCGCTGCGGACGCCAGAATCGAGGCCTCGGCCGACCCTTCTACGCTACCGGTATCGCTTTTCCGACACGTGCCAGCGTGACCTGTGCCTTGGTGAATGAGGGGAAAAGGTCAGGCCTCTCGGTGTGGATGGGAACGACCCGCTTCGCGCCGACGCGGTTGACCAGGTCCGCGACGCTTTCCATGGGCGCGTGACCAGAGGCGTGTATCTGGTGGTAGCTGAAACCAAAGTGTTCCACCCAGTTGCGGACCACCTGCTCTTCTCGCTCTCCCTCCTCGTTAAACGCCTCAGTCGATGAGTGGATGTAGGTGCCGCCCTTCTCCGGCCTTATGTCTACCAGTTCAGGGAGAAACCGCTGGTCGAGGTGGAGCAGGACGTCTTTCTCTTTCTTCCGAATGTCGGATGCCGTCATCCCTTCGTCCAGGAACGCCCTCTCCCATCCAAAGTAGTCTCGGTCGTCGTAGGCGCCCTTCTTCTTCCTCCGGACATACACCGATACGTCCTTGCCGACTCTGGGAAGCTTCAGGTGCTTGTCTGCCGCGAGTTTGTCGAGAAGGATTGCCACCTTCATCGACACAACGAGCCTCCTGCCGTTGGCCTGACACGCCTCATGGAATGAAACAACGCGGTCGATGTCGTTTCCGCGGAACGAAGAGAAGACCAGGCGTTTGCTCTTGGAGAGTAAGCGCGAGGCGCGAGCCGCCACCTCCTTCTCCCCAATCTCCGCCTTCGACTCTCCTTCCTTGACTCTCGTCCCCTCGGTCATGAGCACTCTCGGGCTGGCCGCGGCTGCCCGCTCGATGAAGTCCTCAGTCATCGAGCCCATCGGACCGTGGAACCGGAAATCCCCCGTGTAGGCGAGCGCCCCTTCAGAGGTGTGAAGAATGAAGCCGTAGGCGCCGGGGATGGAATGGTCTACGTGTACCGGCTCTACCTCTATCGACCCCACGCTGAACTTGTCGCCTGTCCTGAAGGTCTTGATCTCGTGACCATCGAGGGGCGAGTCGCCAGAATCTGCGTACGCCGAATGGATGAGCGCAGTCGTCTCGCCACAGTGTACGGGAATGTCAGGGTCTATGAGGTCGATCCTTCCTGTGTGGTCGAAGTGGTAGTGACTGAGGAGGATCGCGTCAATCTCAGGAGAGCTGTGCTTGAGGCTGGTGTTCTGGAGGGCTTGCTCCGAATAGAGGCCGGTGAGCTGGGGGAGAAGGCCGAATTCAAAGAAGTCCCCGGCGCCGTTCACGCCCCTCGGCCCTACGTCGGAAGAGAAGTACTGCGAGCCGTCCGAGAAACCTGCCCCGAAGTCGAGGAGCACCCTGGTGTCCTTGTCCGCCACTAGGATCTTGTTCCCTCCGATTTGGTTGACTCCGCCGTAACACGTAATCGAGACCGTCATCCTGAGTGTTCGTCGATTCGGTGATATATGAAGAAGAACCGAGAAACCCCGGGGCTCAGACTATCCTGGTCAGTCTGGGCAGCAAGGGATTGAGGTCGTCGTGCTCCAGAACGTACGGCTCCGTGCTAGGTTTCTCTCCCACTATGACCGTAGCCCGGTCTTTCATGAATATCCTAGCGTACCTGCGGCTCATGGCAAGGAATCTGGATTTCATCTGGGCGTCGCTGTGCAGCATGACCAGGAGCGCGTCGTTGGAAGTCGCTTGGATCTTGGAGATCCGGGCCGAGAGGCCTTCGAGCACCGTGTTTGAGCTCGAAGCGAACGTGCTCTCCACCTGCACGATTGACTCCACCGTCAGCACATTTCCTGTCTTGGAGTTCTTCCTGACCTTCTCGATCAACTCTGTTATCCTTCCGGATAGTTCGTGGTCAGTGTCGGCCCCGATTCCGTAGAAGGGTGGTTTGACGCGGTCGCTGTCCCGCTCCATGGAGGCCACGGCAAAGCTGTTGTTGAACGCCTCCCGGGACACGAACGGCCTTATCCGCTCGGATATCTCCTGCAAAGGAGACGCAGGCAGAGGCAGCAGGAACGCCCCATGACCAAGGTTCAACGCGTTTATGATCGAGAGAAGCTCTACGATCCGGAGGGAAGCGTAATGGACGTTCCCGTCGTAGACGAGCGCGAACGTGCTGCCCTTCGGTATGCCGCCGAACAGGTCGTCAAGCTTCAGACTGCCAAAGGAATATGCATCGCGCAGGTCGTTTAGAGGCTTGACGGCGTGTGCCCTCGTGAAGTCGCGGCGGGTGTTGTACTCGAACGCCGTGAAGTTGCCGGCCTCGAGGGTAAAGAGGTGCTTGTGCTGCGCAATCGGTGTTCCCCTCAGTTTTGTGAGCTCGAATTCACGCAAGAGTGCCCCGCTGTCTTCGATTCTCCTCAGCACCACGATGCCATCGACCAGGTACTCCATGGAAGTCCTGTCCGGTTCCTCACTGACGAATATGATCCTCGCCTCCGTGGTGTCCGCTAGAGCCATCAGCGACTTCTCTGCCTTCATCCTCTCCTTCTCTTCCATCTCCTTCGCGAACGCGTCCCAGGTGTCGACGACTATCACCTTGGTCTTCTTTTCTCGCCCCTTGATCGCCTTGATCATGACCGAGACGATGAAGGAGCTGTTGCCGAGCCTGAGGTCGACGAACCCGTCTTCGCCGACGAGTTCTACCGCCGCGGCGTTGTGTTTGCGAAGCTTCTCCTTCGAGACCCTGGCTGAGATGTACACCCCGCCGTCCTTGCCAGCCAGTCTCTTCATCAATTGAAGGGCCAGCGTCGTCTTCCCTGTCCCTGCATCCCCCTTGATGAGAAGTGTATTGCCCCCAGTTTGCAGGAATTCCGCAAGACCATCCAGCTTAGCAGAGCCCTGATTGGGGTCTGACTGGAGGTCGGTGGCCGACTTCATGCCGGCCCTCTCAAAATAGAGTCCTCGAGCGATGATAGCCTGATGCCCCGGCGCCTCATTTGCTTATTCGTCACCCTATGGATATAACGCTTCTGCGACAGTCACGTGTTGTCTTTTCGCGCCGCGCGAAGGGAGGTCGCAGTAGCGTCTTATACCGGAGCGGAGGCGACATCGGCCCGCTTGACAAGCAAGCTTACCGCAGGCTCCACTGCGCCACGGGAGGTCAATGTAGTCATCGAGATTCCTCGGGGAAGCAACGTGAAGTATGAGATTGACGAAGAGACAGGGTACGTTTTCGTCGACCGATTTCTGTACACGCCAACATATTATCCGTTCAACTACGGGTTCATCCCTCAGACTGAGGGGGAGGACGGCGACCCGATAGACGTCCTGGTCGTCACGGAGGAACCTGTCTACCCGATGTCCGTAATCAGGTCTCGGCCTATAGGTGTGCTCCTGATGGAGGATGAGAAGGGGGCCGACGCCAAGATAGTCGCCGTTCCGGCCCGCCACGTCGACCCCAACTACTCCGGAATCGACGACATGCACCAGCTTCCTGCGTTTACGAGGAAGCAGATAGAGCACTTCTTCCAGCACTACAAGGAATCGGAACCCGGCAAGTTCGTCAAGGTAGAGGGTTGGAGGGACCAGAAGCACGCCAAGGCCCTCGTCACGGAGGCTGCTGAGCGCTTCTTGTCTCCAAAGAAGAGGAAGCGGAAGTAACCCGCCTCCGCGACTGGCATTCAGACAAGCTTATTTCGCATGAGATGGCGGGCGACGGCAGCAATGAGTGCAGGGACGCTCGAGGCATCGGGGAGACGTAGGATCAGCGACGAGAACCTCCACATTTCATCGTTCAACCTAGTGAAGAGGGAGCCGGACGAAGTGCTGCTCATCAAGGCCACCGACGCCCACCCGCTGTCGTTCAGGAGAGGCAAGCTGATGCTGCCCGCCACGATGCTCCACTACGGGGAGAGACCCAGCCACGCAGCCAAGAGGGCGCTCACGACAGAGCTGACCGGGATGGAGGACCTGGAGGACAAGTTTGTGGACATCCAATCGTACGTGGGGAGCCACTGGGACATCGTGTTCGTGTTCGAGTTCAAGACGCCGGAGGGGGCTGAGGTCACCGCAAAGCCGCCTTATGCGAACGCCGCGTTCTACGACGTTGCGTCGCTTCCCAAAGACCTGATCGCCGAGGACCACCTCGAAGTGATCGAAGGCCTGAACCGCGCCCAATAGCCCTGGACTCTGGACACGCGTCTAGTCTATCGCGTATTTCCGCTTTAGTCGCTCCTCGGCCGTGCGGTTTACCAATGGGCCGCCGGACAAGGAGGAGTTGCTGACGACCGCCAGGCTCCCGTCGTCTTGCTTTATCCAGCAGTTCCTGAGCGCAACCCTCACGACGACTCCCTTGATGCCGCTGTACTCGATCCTGTCTCCTATGCGGATTACCCCGTCGTTGATCATGAGTATGCCTGAGATGATGTTCGAGAGAGTGGTCTGGAGGGCGAGCGAGAGAGCCAGGCCGGCGATCCCCGAGAGGGTGAGTGCCGTGAACTCGGAGGCGAGTCCTGTGAAGCTGAGGATTCCCGAGATGATTATGACGACGGCGATGACCCTCATCCCGTCCCTGATGTCACGGATGACGGTGCGTCCGACGCCCGCGATCTTGGCCACCCGCCGTATGAAAAGGCTGAGGGTCTCCACGGAGAACAGAGTCACGACGGCGATTATGACAGAGCCAGTGAGTATCTGCAAGTCGGAGAGCATTAGCTATTCACCATTGCGACCTGGACAAGATACGAGAAGCTCTGACCATTGGAATAGCTCCCCTGAATGGACATGCTGTAGATGCCCCCTGTGATCACGGTCAGTGGGATGCCCATCATGTCCACCTGGGATATTGTGCTACCAGGCTCGGCGGGCGTGGAAGGGGTGATACCGGTAAATGGAAGCGTGTCGTTGGCGCCGGGCGTGACAAGGACGGCCGTAAGACGAGTGATCGCGGAAGGCGAGGATGCGGTCGAGAGCGTGATGTTCAGTTCCCGGTAGGCCGGGACCGTGACCGTGACTATGTCGGCCGACACGACTCCTACCGGGGGCAGATTGGGGCCACATCCGCTGTAAACGTTGAGCATGGCGCTATCGTTGCTGAACTGGAAGGTCGAGCCGCTGGATATGGTCCCATTGCCTGGGACGGATACCTTGATCTGGCTCATCGCCGGCTCCGCGGGGAAAGTCCCGCATGGATAGAATACGGTCCCATTGTAATCGTTGAATGTGTACTCCACAACGCTGGACCCCTGGTCCTCGCCATAGCTGGCGCCAATGTAGTTGTAGCAGCTCCCCTGGCTGAGCTGGACGAACTGAGAGCTGAGCTCGACCTGCTGCACTGCCTCCGGTACGCTGGGGCCGCCGCATCCGTAGCCGGGCGCCGAGATTGTCGAAACACTCTGGGCGGTGCCGGGACTCGCCGGGACGTTTGCCACGTAGATGAGCCCCGCTGCCGCGATTATCAATACGACCACTCCGATTGTGATTTCCGTCCTCCTATCCAGCGACGCTTTCACTTTTCTGCCTCGACCGTCAGTTGCATGCAGAGTTAAGCTTGGCCCCTGTGTGCGCCTCTGGGAGTTTCCAGAGGTTGCATAAATTTTCAACTTCGGCGTCCAAGTATATGCTGAGTTAGAATATGCTTAAATTCAAAGCTAGTTCTCTATGCGCCATGACTATTGACGACAAGGTCAGATACGGAATGGTGGCTCTCGGCGGTGCGACTCTCGTCCTCGCGACAATGGGACTTCACATAGGCCCCCTGGCGACTAACCAGGTCTGCGGCGCATTCGAGCTGTAACAGCCGCTAGTTCGAGTTCCGGGCCTGCCCGGAACCCTCCCTGATTTTCAGCATCAGACTCTGGAACCTGACGAGTACTTCCTGCGGCTCGAATGTCCACTTGCGCTGCGAGTCATCGAACAGAGGATAGCTTAGCGCAAATCCTGCAGAGTTTGTCTGGTCGACTATGTGATACTTCGCCCTGTCCCCAAAGCGAGCCAGTGCTGCCTTTAGGAACGAGAAAGCGTCGTTTACCATCTCTACGGGGAATGCGAACTGTGCGTAATAGTCCTCTCCCGCGGCTTCGCTCCAGATGAACGGGATCTTGTTCATTTCAGACATGAGGCTGACCCGCTCTTCGTCGCTGACCCCGCGGACGAGTATCGGCACCCCGACGTATCTGTGCTGCCTGTGCTGGGCCTTCTCCGAAATCGGGTCGTACCTTGTCCCCATCCATCTAAGCGTGTAGCCGTTCAACATCTTCTTCTCCTGAACGTGACGAATCCAGTGCCACGCGAGCGTCTTGTAGTTGATGTCGGCCCCGTCGCTCTCCTTGATCGCCTCCCGGATCTCGCTTAGCGAGCGCGTCGAGTCGATCTGAAGCTCCTTCATTATCAGTAGGTCAACCCTATCGACCCCGAAGGCCTCGAACCCGGTGTCGTGGTCGCCCTTGACGTACTCTACCGGCTTGTCCCAGTCGAACTCCCAGACGCCGTGCTCGAAGTCGTAGTATTCCGCCCGCATCGGTACGTTCCTGAACCAGTCATAATTGTAGAACTCAATCGAAGTGAATATCCCAAGTCCCTGGATGCTCTTCATCATCTCCACAAATTCCGCTCTGAATTCCTTGGGTAGTGTCGCCTGGATCATGTAGCTGCCTTCGGGCATCAGCGACGAGAAGCTGGTGAGGTAGCAAAGCTTGCTCATGGCGATGAAGATCTCCTTCGCATAGTTGTTGTAGGGTTCTCCTAGTCTGACCTCCATTATCACCCGCTTCAGGCCCATGCCCTCAAAGTTCAGCCTGGCCTGTAGAGCGAACCCCTTCCCGAGGATCTTTTCCTTATACCTGTACCTTATCGTCTCCTTGTACTGACCGGAAAGCCGCGCGATACGGTCAATGTCTGGCCCCATCTTCATTATCAGTTTTGCCAGCTGAGCCATTTCGGGAAGCGGTGGGCTCCCGGAACCCTTTCCGGTAGGCTCATTGACCATTAGGGAATGGTGGCCTGCGGTAGTTTGTATTTAAGATTGCGAAAAAGCCAAGAACTGTCGTAAAGGGTGCCATGAAACTGTCCAAAGGGGTCAGACATCCCTTGCCTGCGTCCGGCACCAGAGTTTATTTACGCTCCGGGTCTCCTGAGTCGCGAGATTGGCAATTCAGTCGAAGCCGATGAACTTCATCGCACCGGACGCGAAGTTAGGCAAGAACGTAAAGATTTGGCATTTCGCATATGTGGGAAATCGGACCGTGATCGGTGACAACGTGATGATAGGCTCCCTTTCTCACGTTGACTACAACGTCAAGATCGGCTCCAATACCAGAATCGAGGGTTCCGTTTACATCTCTCCTCTCACCCGCATCGGCAAGAACGTCTTCATCGGACCGGCGGCCGTCATTACCAATGACCCATACCCGATGGGGAAGAAGATGGTCGGAGTGACGATAAAAGACGGGGCGCTAATATGCGGAGGCGCGGTCATCAAGGCGGGAGTTACAGTCGGCAAGGGTAGCGTGGTCGCCATGGGGGCGGTCGTCACCAAGGACGTCCCGCCAGGGGTAGTAGTCATGGGCGTCCCGGCCCGGAAGGCCTACACCCGCAAGGAGTACGACGAGAAGAAGCTCAAGTGGGAGTCCTCCCCCGCCTAGAGTACAGAATGTCCAGGGTGAACATCACCGCGACCCAGAGGACACCGAGCCCCGCCGTGAGGATTATCTTTGCGAAGCTCGATGGAAGTGGGCCGATGTGGATGCTGGGCCCGAGCGGCCTGATCACCGCGATGAAGAGGTAGCTCTCAGCGAGGATGAGAAGCCACGCGATCGTAATGATGAGCATGAGCCCGTAGATGTTCGTGCGACTCATACCAACCACGTCAGGGCGGAGGTCAGTATCGAGAGGGCGCATGCGAAGACAGTCAGCGTCAGGATGCTCTGGACTATCTGCTTCTCTCCCATCGGGGAGCCGAGGAGTATCATCCTCACCAGCGTCGTTGGGGCCTTGGCCTTCTCCGTGGCGTGAAGCTTCCCGTCCTTCCCGAGGTAGGTAGGCCTGAGCTCCATCTGCTTGTGCTCGACAAGACCCCTCATACTGTAGAGGATGTAGTAGGAGTTGAGCACGGCCGGTATAAGGGCCACCAAGGAGGCTATCTCAACGCCCCCCATGATCGCCAGCGTGGCGTAGAGGGCGCCGAAGGTCAGGCTACCGCTGTCGCCGTCGAAGGCCTTGGCGGGGAACTTGTTGTAGTAGTAGAAGCAGACCGCAGTCGCTGCCAGCGGCAGCACTGCTGCGAGCCTGATGTAGTCGAAGTTGGGCGTAGCGAGGCCCTCCATCACAACTCCCGTCGCCAGAGCGACGGAGACTAGCACGGTGAACCCGGATATCTCTCCGTTGAAGGCGTCGAGCATGTTGAATGCGTTAGCCGAGACCGGCATCGCCGCGACTATGAGAATCGCGAAGATTATGAAGTGGGTGCCGGTCGCTCCGAACAGAGGGAAATTGAGGACCGCGGCGTAGAGCGAATGGTGAACCTGCTCTTCGATCAGCAGTGGAACCGCCGCGAGTGTCAGCAGTAGGGGTTTGACGATTCCGCCGAGCCCCCGCAGGTCGTCGTAAATGCCGATCGCGCCGGCGATGAGCGTGACTTCGATTGCTACGACGGGTATAGTCGACGGGTTGACGAGGTAGATTGCGACCTCACCTGCGATTATCGCCGCAATCAGCAGGGGACCGGCGGGGGTGGGAACCTTCGTCTGCTGGGGCTTGTGGACGTCCGTGGCAAGCCTACCCCTCGAACGGAGTAGGTCGAGGTACCTTGGCATGAAGACGAGTACCACGATGCATGGGAGGGCGAACGCCAGGATGAACGTGAGCAGCTCGGTCCCAGTTGGGAGCAATCTCTTCCTCGGCGTCGAATCTCCACTTTAAAGGATTCCAGGTCTGTCTCTGGGACTTTGTCGCCTCAGTGCTCGCGGTCTGCGCCTACCCCGTCCGCGGCCGCGTCGAAGCCACTCTTCCCCGTGGGGTCTCCGTGCTTCCACGGTTTCCCTGAATAGCAGAGGTCGGCGTGCAGCATGGCATGCAGGAGCGATTCGTCGAGCTGCGTGGCCCGCGGGAGGTACTCTCGCCCCCGGAAAGACTCCGGTATCCAGATCTCGCCCAGCTCGGGATGGAACTCACTCGAAGTGCCAGCGGGGAGTTGCGCGAAGAGGACATGGAGCTTGGGGAGCGGCCTCACGAACCGGTCGTTCAAGTCATCGAAATGGAAGTTGAGTAGCGTTTCGTCGATGCGCAGCTTTCCGTCGAGGCCCTGCGCTGACCAAGTGGCCCCCTCATAGACTACCGTGACTCCGATGGCCAGAGCGAACGCGATCTCGTGCACGCGCCAGTTGTACAACAGCGTGGGCACGAATATCGACTGCAGGAATACGACGAACCAAACTGTCGTAAGGATCAGCGTCACGTAGATCAAGGCGAAGGAGTGCCACCAGTAGCTGCTCATCCGGCCGAGTTTGCGAGTGTCCTCCCTCCAGAGTCGCAAGAGTCCGAAGAACGCAAGAGCGAATACCACTCCTTGTCCCGCGATCGCGACTCCTGAAGCCCCGGCCCCGATGAAGCCCGTGGTGTCGTAAAACCTGTCCCAGATTACCCCTGCCGCGATCCCGATGGATATGCTCGCGAACGTGAAGAAGATAGAGAGCCTGCGCCTTTCGGTGACGGGAGTGCCGAAGAGCACCGGAAAGAAGAGGATGATCAGACCGACGAGCCCCGTCAGCGTCCACGGAGTATCGAAGACCACCACCGCCAGTATCGGCCCGAGCGGGTTCTTGTTCAGGTCGGCGAGGACCGCGTCGGGGCCGAAGGGGATGCTCAGTATGTTCAGAACTATCAGAATGGTGTAGGCCGAGATGGGCCAGCGTATCCCAGATGCCCTCAGGTCCGGCAGGTATCTATGAATGTCCAATTCTCGGAGCAGCCGAGCTCGGTCTCTGGTTGGAAGTCATTTGAGGGTATCTAGTACTCTCTACTTGCCTTCAGTCGCCGAGCGGAGGGTCGAGGGAACCAATAAGTGGCTTACGATAATCCAGAACGCAAGCCATGAGAGGAAAGCCGAGGGATGATGAATAAGAGGGCGCTCGGCTTTGCGTCAGGTATCTGCGTCAGCATCGTACTGATGGTCTTTGGGGGAATATCAGCCTCGGGGCATAGCTATGGTGGTTGCGTCCCTCCCCCCGATTCTAGTTGCCCCATTCAATTAACGGTTGAAATCGGCGGTTATCTTTTCCGGGTCGGTATCCTTGTCCTCATAGTGTCTGGCATCGCAGTCGCTCTATTTCCCGGAAACCATCCCCAGACTGTTAACGCCGAGAACTCGCCTGAGCGTGAACTCCAGCTAAGGTACCAGAACCGAGCAGCGCGCCCGTCAAACCATTAAATATATCAACGGGACAGGCATGGAGGAATAGTTTCCGATGAACATCAAGGATCTTCGCGACGGAATGCGCACAGTTGAGGTCGAGGGCGAGATAATGGACGTCTCCTCCCCCAGAGAAGTAACACTGAGGACCGGCGGGCAGGCCAGGGTTGCCGACGCAACGCTCCAAGACGAGAGCGGTACGATCAAGCTCTCCCTGTGGGACGCCCAGATAGACGCAGTCAGCAAGGGCGTAAAGGTCAAGGTTTCCAACGGCTACATCAACACTTTCAGAGGAGAAAGGCAGCTCAACATCGGCCGCTACGGTAAGCTAGAGCTAGTCGAAAGTTAAGTCTCGAAGGTCGCCGTCTGGCGCGAACCGATAGGCGTATCTCCTTCCTTTCAGGTTTAGGTGTCTGAATTGGGTAGGACTGGACGCGCATATCGGAGAGTTCGGGCTTCGTTCACCGACAAGCCAACCAACTTCGGATGGATTATCGAAGGCAGCCTTGCGGCTTCGGGTTATCCATCCTCAGCATCCCAGGTCCGCTGGTTGAAGGAGAAGGGCGTCAACTCGATCCTGACGCTCACGGAAGAACCCCTCCCGAAGGAATTCCTGGACGGTTCCGGTATGTTCGCACACCATGTCCAGATGTCCGACCACGCACCACCCTCCCAGGAGGCGCTCTCAAAGGCAGTAAAGCATGTCAGGAGCGAGATCGAGAAGGGAAACGTAGTGGTGGTACATTGCCTTGCCGGGAAGGGGAGGACTGGCAGCGTGCTCACGGCGTATATGGTGGAGTTTCTCGGCAAGGAGCCAGACGAGGCGATATCTCAGCTCAGGGAAGCTAGGCCGGGGTCGGTAGAGGGTTCCCAGCAGAGCGCGGTGCGCGAGTACGCCCGCAACCTCAAGGAAGCCAAGCGCCCGCGCTGACAAGCGCAAGCCTACGCGAAAGATTTAAGAAATAATCGCCCTTAGCACTCTCATACGGCGGTGAAGCTCGCCATAACCGCTCGCAGCAAATGTGAGCCAATAGCTTCTACCAAAAACAATACAGCGAGCGGTTAAAAATGAAATGGGACATATTGTATCTGATAATCGGAGCGGTGGCGGGGGTCCTGATTCGCTACCAGATAACCGGGGACTCGCTATTCTTTGGAAGCGTGCCCGTCTCGGTGCTTATCGTTAACATCTCGGGGAGTTTCATTCTCGGACTGAGTTCCACCGCTGTGTCGAGCTTCGGGTTAGATCAGAGGTACACCCTGCTGATTGGCATCGGTTTCTGTGGAACGCTCACCACCATGTCGACCTTCGCACTTGAGACAGTGAACCTCTTGAGCGTCGGAAAGCTATTAGTCGCGTTCGCCGACATAGTCCTTAATGTCGGAGCGTCGCTGCTTGCAATCGTCGCAGGGAGAGCGATCATACTTGCGCTCACCGGGATCGTATAGGTGAGCAGGGATGGCTGTCGACCAAGGCTCTTCAAAGAAGATGCTCAAGCTCACGGTCCGGGTCAGGTCGAGAGACGAGCACGAAGGAAAGCCGATTGCAGACCTCCTCCTTTCGCTCTACAAGGCCAATGGGATATCAGGAGCCACGGTCCTGCAAGGGGTCAGGGGCTACGGAAAGGAAGGTTCCTCGCGGGTCGACGTGCTCGGCCTATCGGTCAACCTGCCTCTTGTCATCGAAACAATCGAAGACGAACAGAAGTTGCGCCCTCTCTTGGACGAGGTACGGAAGATAGTCAGTCCACATGGTATTGCGACGCTTGAACCTGTCGAAGTCCTCTAAGCGATACTCTACCGTGGTCAAAGCGTATTTGAAGAGCCGATGCGACCTGTCTCTCGGCGAATGACCCCGAAGACCACCGCCAAGAAGAAAGAGTCTCCTAAGCACATCCGTTGGGCAGACATAGAGGAGGAGTGGCTGAACAAGGACATCTCGAGGAAGCTGGCCGTCGGGAAGAGGGAGATGCTCGGGTTCATCTTCCTGAAGAAGGGAGCAATCGTCCCGGCACACAGGCACCTCAGCGAACAGATCACCTTCGTGATGAAGGGCGCGCTGAAGTTCACGATAGGAGGCAGGGATTATACGATAAGGGGCGGCGAAGTTCTGATTATTCCCTCGCAAGTTATTCATGAGGCTGTCGCGCTCGAGGATACGGACGACTTCGACTGCTTCTCGCCCCTCAGGCGTGATTGGCTTACGGGGAAGGACAAGTATCTCAGGACAGGCAAGTCCTACCTGAGGAAGAAGAAATAGGCCGCTCGCAGATAGACAGAGAGGTCAGCACATACGAGCCAATCGCCCAAGAGCAGGCTGCCGTACTACTACATGCTCGTCCTCACTGCTCTTGTCAGCGTGACGGTCGCCCTGGGGCTGGCACAGCTCGCTCCACTGACCTTCCTCTATTCCTATGCCTACTTCGCCAACATCTCGGGTTACATCGCCCTGGTACTAATCGCCGCCACAGGCGTCATCATGCTCTTCAGGCGCACACTTCTCCGCTATCTGAAGGACGCCGAGCTGCTCCGGAACATCCACGTCACGATAGCTGGACTGGGGGGCGCGTTCCTGGTCGTCCACGTGGTCTTTTTCCTCCTCTTTCCCCTCAGCCTTCCCGTCCTGTTCGGATACGCCGCGACCTATGCAGCTCTCGCCATCTGGATCACAGGCGCCCTGTTCCTCGAAGGGATGAGGGGGTCGCTGTTCTACCACGGCCTGCTTTCGCTGATCGGCATCTCCCTGATGGTCGTCCACGTCTTCAGCGCGGGAAGGGGTCTCCCTGACGTCGTCTCTGGAGCCGTCCTGGTTCTCATCGCGTCCTCCGTGCTGGTGATTGCAGTGAAACGGTTTGCGGACCTTTCTGCCGCGAGGGCCCGCGCAATCGCTCAGTGAGGTGCCGGGGCTCGGAAGCGATAATTTTTTAACTCTCTGAAGCGAAGGACGACTCATGTCTGAAAAGGAAGCGCAAACGGCCGTCTCCGCCGAAGCCGTCATGGAAGACCCGGAAATGGAAGGCGACGCGCGCGCAGTCCTGCCGGTAGATGCGAACGGCGAAGTGCCGGTCGCGGCCCCGGTGAAAGAAATTCCGGTCAACACTTGTGCGCTGTGTGGAAAGCTACCGCCCGGTGAGGAAGTCTGGCAGTGCACGTTGTGCCTCCAGAAGTTCTGCATACAACACCTCGAGCCCAGGCTTCACTTCTGTTACGCCGGCCAGTCGACCTAGTCTGAGGCGAATCGGCCCTTCGTCATTCGGGGAGTTGATGGAGGCTCTCTATGCCCATCGACGACGGACCGGCAATGAATATGCTTTTAATAACCCAGAAGTGACATACTCATTCACGACGTCAGTCAAGTGTCCAAATTGTAATAGCGAGCTTGCAGTCGTGCCGGTCAGATGCCGAACCTGTGACTCTATCATTGTCACTTGTCCTAACTGTCGGGGAACGGGTCGATACCAGGGAAACCCGTCGGTTCCGGCCAGTGGCGAACAATCTACGACGATGCCATGCGCTACCTGCGAGGGCCAGGGAATCATAGATGAAAGGAAACTTAACTCTCGAGACTAGGGCCGACTCACAGCCACATCGCGCCGAGTCGGACAATCAATTAGGACGCCGTTTGAAAAGGGGAGTATCCCCGTCTCCGTACATTGCTGATTCCCGGCCTGTTCTTTTTGTGTGCTGAAATCGGTGGGGCGATGAGTTTCTTCCATGGAAGTTAGAGTCGACGACCTGACCAATCCGAGGGTCCAGCAATTCCTTAGAGACCACCTTGAAGACATGGCGCGGCATTCTCCTCCAGAAAGCATACACGCATTGAACCTAGACGGACTGCTCAAACCCGAAATTACCTTCTGGAGCATATGGGATGATGGTCAGCTGTTGGGTTGTGGGGCTCTGAAGGAACTAGACCCGCAACAAGGAGAGGTCAAGTCCATGCGTACCGCCCCCGAGCACAGAGGGAAAGGAGTGGCTACCGTCATGCTCAACCACATACTGGAAGAGGCCAATAGACGAGGCTACAATAAACTCAGCCTGGAGACCGGTTCCATGGCTGCGTTTGCTCCTGCGCGCAGACTGTACTCCCGTTTTGGGTTCACTGAGTGTGGGCCATTCGGAGACTACGTGGAGGATCCAAACAGCGTATTCATGATGAAGGAGTTGTGAGACGAGGCGCGGGCCAGGTAGCCAGAAAATCAGCGGGCCGAGAGGTCGCACAACACAGTCACGCACTCAGGAGCGAAAAAAGTGTCAGTAGACCATGAGCTTCTTCTCTTCGAGCATGACGTGCAGGTTGTTCACGGCTCTGTAGACGTCGCTCTCCCTCTTTGCCCCAGTGCATACGAGCTTCCCGGAGGCGAAGAGGAGTATCACTGTCTTGGGGTCGGGCATCCTGTGGATCAAACCTGGGAACTGCTCAGGCTCGTACATCGATTTTGGTAGCACCCTAGCCGCTTCCTCTAGGTGAACCTTCCCCCCGAGGTCCGCAGATGCCACAATGTTCTGTATCGTTATCTCCGCCTCATTCTTGACCGGGATGCCGCCCTTCTTCAATCTCCGGACCACCTCCTGCACAGCCTTTCTTGCTAGTTCCTCCGACTTCGCACCCGTACAGACCATCTTGCCCGAGCTGAAGATTAGGGTAGCCGTCTTTGGCATCTTCAGTCTGAAGACAAGCCCAGGAAACTGGTCAGGGTGGTACTCCACATCAGGAAAGTTCTTGGTTATCAGGTTCAAGTCGACCTTCTGATTTATCGATGCGGAGGCGACTACGTTCTGGATGTTTACTATCGCCTTCGTTTGGGGCATGCTATGGGTGAAAATTTGGGAGGTATATATAGTATATAAATGAACTCGGCTGGTTCTGTTTCCTCGCCATCTCATTGAGTTTTCGCGAAAGCTTTTGCTTTTTGAGTCATTTTCTGGCGTCCGACAATGGTATGGCGTTCCACGACCGATCGCTATCGAATTTCGTCTGCTCGCTCCCCTAATCTTGCAAGCTGCGTTACAGGTCGTTCAGGATGTCTTTCAGCTCAGCCCTCGAGAAGGGTTTTTGGAGGAAGATGAGTCCAGCCCTGATTGCCTGCTCCCTCACGGAATCGTCTGCGCTCACCATCACTATACGAACAGAGGGATTGGAAGCGCGAATCCGCTTCGCCGCCTCGAGTCCGTTCATCGCCCTCATTCGATGGTCCAGCAGCACGATATCGGGCTGGACCTTGTTCTCGATGATTGCTTTGACGATATCCGTTCCGTCGCTGCCGGTGAACTCAATCCGGTGACCCCAGCTCTTGACCATCATGGAGTACACCCTTACCAGGTCCTCCTCATCGTAGACGATCGCGATTCTCTTGACTCCGGCCCTGTTCTCCTGTATGCCGCCAGGCCTGCCCGGTTCGGAATGGCCATGCGTGCGGTCACCGTCAACATTCGTAGATGCGAAGAACTTCAGTCCGAACGTTGGCGACATCGGTTCCGTCCGAAGAATGACTATGCTCTTGGTAGCCATATCTCTACACTTGTGCCTTTGGTGTGGTCGCCCGTGACCCTGTCGGATATACTTACTTTCCCTCCGTAGCGGTCAACCACGAGCGCGTGAACAATCGACAGTGCCAGCCCAGACCCGTGGGCGGAATCCAGATACCGCGTGAACGCCCTCTTCTTCATCTCGTCCGGTATGCCTTTGCCCCCATCGATGATTGAGATCTTTACAATGACTCTTGCTTTGCTTGCTTTGCCATCATCCTTGTCGTTCTTTCCCGCAAATTCGTCTAACTTGATATCGATGGGCACCCGCCAGCCGTCCGTGTACTTCACAGCGTTGGCCAGAACGTTCGTGAAGACCTCATCCAGGAGGTCATCGGCCACCACCCTGGTCCGAGATTCGAGAGGCTTCGACAGGACCAGGGTCTTTGCCGGGTAAGCCTTCGCCGCCAGGGAGAACGAGCGGTTGATGGAATCCTCCAACCAGACATCCTTCAGGTGCCTGTCAGCGTTCGAGGCTATCTTCGACATCATCTTAGTCCTCTCGATCAGGTCGGTCGAGCCGTTCACGGCTTTGATGATAGCATCTGCCAATGGAATCTGGCTCGCGTCGAGATGTCCCTCAGCATCTCGGCGTTGCTTTCCGCAATCTGGTTGTAGTTCCGCATGTCGTGCGTCAGAATATCCTGCAGAAGCTCCGTGTTCCTGCGGCTCTCGCTTTCCTTGGCCAGCAGCGCGCTCTCCCTCATCGCGTGTCTCCGGAGAGCGAAGAATGTGAAGACGAGGATGACCGCTCCGATGATGCCGAGCACTGAGAAATACTCGATTATTACCTCAGCGCTCGGCAGGCTAGCCGGGTCCTGCTGGTACTTCTGGGCTATCCTCACGCCCGAAGCCGTGATAAAGAACAGCAAGACTGCGCTTATCGATAAGCCGACCAAGACGCTCCTGCTCACGTATATCTTCATAGATTGCCCATTCCGAGGAACTTCAACCGGAACGACGAAATTGCGGTATATATAGTGCTGAAAGACATCGCTCGTAGCTACTTGCTTTTTTCGCTCAAGATCCGGCGCGCGATGGGTGCTTAATCAACGGAAGGGCAATGCCCACAAGTGCGTAGTTATGCATAAATATGGCTACTCTTACCCCGTCCCGGCGAACAAGATGGGTGGTTACGTTTGGCTCCGAGAGCACAATTCAGACGTCAAGGCTGAAAGCAACTAAGCTGCAGGTTTCAGACACCCCTCAGCACCTTTTCCTGAAAGTACAAGAGGAGTATGAAGACGCGTTCCTTCTTGAATCCGCAAAGGGGGCGACCAGATTGGCCGAGTACTCCTTCATCGGCTTCCAGCCTGCGCTTCTCGTCCGCGTCAAGAATGGTACCCTCGAGCTTTTTGACCGTGTAAAAGGCGGACGCCAGCGTCTGAAGACATCAGACCCTCTTGAGAACATCCGCGCCCTCATGGGGCCCAAGACGGAACGCGGACCGTACCGGTTCATCGGCGGCGCTGTCGGCTACATCTCCTACGACGCCGTCCGCTACTGGGAGAAGCTGCCGAGCCTCGCCAAGGACGACCTCCTCGCCCCCGACATGGAGTTCGGAATATACACTGATGGTATTGCTTTCGACCACATCAAGGGCAACGTCCACTATTACTCGCTCGGTGAGGACCGGTCTGAACTGGTCAACCGATTGCTGCGGCGCAAGGGGGAGGTGGGCTCCCTCGAGTATGGTCCCCGCAAGCCCAACATCACAAAGGAAAGGTACGAGAAGATCGTAGAGAAGGCAAAGGAGTACATAGCCGCGGGTGACATCTTCCAGGTCGTCCCTTCGAAGCGGCACGACTTCGAGGCGAGTGGCGACCTGGCCCGGTTCTACGCCGAGCTGAGCCGAATCAACCCCTCTCCATACATGTACTTCCTGAAGTTCGGCGACCGCCGGATAGTCGGCTCTAGCCCCGAGATGCTGCTCAGAGTTGAGGAAAGGAAGGTCGAGACCTTCCCCATCGCCGGGACTGCGCCGCGCGTCCCGGACAAGAAGGAGAACGACCGGATCACCAAGGAGTTGCTAGCCGACCCGAAGGAGAGGGCAGAGCACGTGATGCTCGTCGACCTCGGCAGGAACGATGTAGGCCGCGTTGCGAAGTACGGCAGCGTCAGGGTCCCAGAGCTGTTGACGGTCCAGCAGTACAGCCATGTCCAGCACATCGTTTCCCGCGTAGTGGGGGACCTGAGGGACGAGTTCGATTCCTATGACGCGATGCGGGCTCTCTTTCCCGCAGGGACGCTATCGGGTGCACCGAAGCCGAGGGCGATGGAGATCATCGAGGAACTCGAGCCCACAAGGAGAGGACCCTACGGTGGCGCCCTGGGTTACTTTTCGTTCAACGGGAACGCAGACTTTGCGATAACCATCCGCACACTCGTGGCCAACGGCAAGAAGTGCAGTATACAGGCCGGCGGCGGGGTGGTGGCCGATTCCGTCCCAGAGAAGGAATGGCAGGAGACGGAGAACAAAGCGGCAGCTCTCTTCCGCGCCGTGGAAGCGGCAGGTGCGAAGAAATGAAGGTCCTGATAATCGACAACTACGACTCGTTCGTCTACAACCTTGCCCAGTACGTGGGCGAGATGGGTGCCTCCCCCCAGGTGTTCCGCAACGACAAGGTCACTCTCAAGCAGGCCGCCGCGCTGAAGCCGGACCGCATAATCATCTCGCCGGGGCCCGGGAACCCTCAGGACAAGAAGTACTTCGGGGTGTGCGAGGGGATATTGAAGTCGATGAGTAAGGAGATCCCGACCCTGGGCGTCTGCCTGGGCCACCAGGGGATCGGCGCGGTGTTCGGAGGGAAGGTCGTGCGCGCCTCGCGCCTGATGCACGGCAAGACGAGCATGATGGTCCACGACGGGCGCGGAGTGCTGAAGGGCCTCAAGAACCCGTTCGAGGCTACCCGATATCATTCGCTG
>Ga0302326_10006611_pt1 | contig 25968 bp, 18 predicted proteins | sample Palsa_T0_3_FD_202264 | JGI IMG/M metagenome (GOLD analysis project Ga0302326, IMG submission 202264) | Peat permafrost microbial communities from Stordalen Mire near Abisko, Sweden - Palsa_T0_3 | ecosystem: Environmental > Terrestrial > Soil > Palsa > Peat permafrost | place: Sweden: Abisko... | reverse complement strand
AGATTTTCCGCTGCTGCCACAACCGTGGTCAGCACTGCTGTGGCGCCGGTCCCACTTCCGGCCGCAGACACAAAACTGAAATATCTTCGTAATACCCTAGCAGGTAGTCGCCGGAGAAAACCTATGAATACCAACGCAGCGACCATGCAGGCCGCTCCCTCCAACGTCGGTCCTCGTCTCGACTACAAGCCCGGCCCGGCCACGGCGATCATTTTCGTGGGGCTTCTGGCCACAGGACTGCTGTACACCGCCTATAGCCTCATGAGCGATGTCAGCGCCGCCGGCGTCAGCATGACCAGCATTGCGCCGTTCCTGCTACTGGGCGTAGCGCTGATGATTGCCTTGGGCTTTGAGTTCGTGAATGGCTTTCATGACACGGCCAATGCCGTGGCCACGGTCATCTACACACATTCGCTGCCGCCGCACATTGCCGTGCTGTGGTCAGGCTTTTTCAACTTTGCGGGCGTACTGGTATCCAGCGGCGCCGTGGCCTTCGGCATCATTTCACTGCTGCCGGTCGAACTGATCCTGCAAGTGGGTTCGGGCGCCGGCTTCGCCATGGTATTTGCGTTGTTGATTGCCGCCATCCTGTGGAACCTGGGCACATGGTGGCTGGGTTTGCCGGCTTCCTCCTCGCATACGCTGATCGGCTCCATCGTCGGAGTCGGCGTGGCCAACGCGCTCATGCACGGCCGCAATGGCACCAGCGGTGTGGATTGGGGACAGGTCACCAAGATCGGCGAATCTCTGCTGCTCTCGCCGCTGGTGGGTTTCGCGGCCGCGGCCATGCTGCTCTGGGTGCTGCGCCTCGTGATCAAGAACCGGCAATTGTTCGATGCGCCGAAAGCCAATGCGCCGCCGCCGTGGTGGATCCGCGGCATCCTGGTGTTGACTTGCACCGGCGTGTCGTTCGCCCACGGCTCCAATGATGGGCAGAAAGGCATGGGCCTGATCATGCTGATTCTGGTCGGCACGGTGCCGCTCGCCTACGCATTGAATCGTGCCATGCCCGCGGACCAGGTGAGCCAGTTCGTGGTGGCAGCACAGGCCACGCAGCAGTCGCTGGCCAAGAACCTGTCGGACCCGGCGCTGACCGCGCCCGTGGCGCAGACGCGCACCACACTGTCGGATTACGTGCGCACGCGGCAGTTCCAGCCGGTGGTACTGGCGGCTTTGTCGGACATGAGCGGCAGCATTGCTGCGCAAGTCGACAACACCCATGCCTCGCTGGCGCAGATGCCGGCCGCTGCCGTGCCCAACGTGCGCAATGACATGTACCTGGCCTCCGAGGCCATCCGGCTGATCCAGAAGGACAAGAGCGTGACGCTCGATGCGGCGACGGCCGCCAATCTCAAGACCTTCAAGACGCAGATCGATGCAGCCACCAAATTCATTCCGCTATGGGTCAAGGTCGCGGTGGCAATCGCACTGGGGCTCGGAACCATGGTGGGGTGGAAGCGCATTGTCGTGACCGTCGGCGAGAAGATCGGCAAGACGCACATGACCTACGCGCAGGGCGCATCGGCCGAACTCGTGGCCATGCTCACGATCGCCGCCGCCGATAGCTTTGGCCTGCCAGTGTCCACGACCCATGTGTTGTCCTCGGGCGTTGCCGGTACCATGGCGGCCAGCGGATCCGGATTGCAGATGGCGACCGTACGCAACCTGCTGCTGGCCTGGGTGCTGACGCTGCCCGCGGCCATTCTTTTGTCCGGTTCGCTGTACTGGCTGTTCGCGCGGATGTTCTAATCGCCTGACGACGGGGCCGCCGCTGGCCTGGTCGGCGGAGGTCCTGATGCGATGGCAAGCTCGTGCGTGGCTGGCCGTGGTGCTCGCCATCGCTCTGTATATGGCTGCGTTGCCATTGCTGGCCGCGGACCCCTGTTCGGGCTTCGCCTGGGAGGTCAGTCGCGAGCGCGCCTTGTTCGCAACTTCCGCGCTGTCGATGGCGGCTGGCGCCGATAGCGCATCGGCGCCGGTGTTGCTGCCCGAGCGGCTGTATGCCTTGCAGCTGCAACCGCTCAGCAAAGTGATCTTTCTGACTGCACCGGGCAAGAGCATGCCCGCTGATGGCAGTTACGCCGGTCTCGCGGCGCTACGGATTTCAACCCCAGGCATCTATCGCATCTCGGTAGACGTGCCGTACTGGATCGACGTGGTCGCCGACGGCGGGCTCATGAGCGCCAAGGGATTCCAGGGTGCGCCGGGCTGCAATGCGCCGCATAAGATCGTCGAGTTCGACTTTCCGCTGGCGCGGCAGCTGATGTTGCAATTCAGCGGTCCCGCGAGCGCCAGCATCCGCGTCAGCATCAGCGCGGCCAGCGGCCGCTAGCGTTGCTAGCTGCCGAGCCGCTCCGACAGACGCTCGAGCAGGCGCCCGAAGCGCGAGGGCTTTCCCTTGGCCGGCTCGGGCGAGGCGCCACGCGGCGCGGTGTCATTGATCAAAGGTTTGCGGCCGTCATCCATCTGCAGCTGGCCTGCGCCGAGTATCTCCAGCGTTTCCTCGAGCGTCATGGCTTTGCTCTTGGCGCGGCCATTGACCTGTCGGCCCGTGCGCAGCTTGGCGCGCTTGCCCGGCGCGCCACGGGAGCCGCGCGAGGCGTTGGCATCGGCCGCGACCGCGGCGGCACCGGGCTTCGGCGCCGGCTTATTGTCCTCGATGAATTCAAATCCGGGCTTTGTGGCTTTGTCCGCTTGCACCTTCACGGCAGGAGTGGCGGCGGATGGTGCGGCAGCCGTGACTGGAGCGGCCGCGCCGACCGGCGTGGCATCCGGGCGTGTGGCGGCCAACTTGGCACGCTCGCGTTCGCGCACCGTGACTGGCACCACCGAGACGGTCGAGAAATCCGAGCGCACGTAATGCGCCACTTGCTTGGCCGACACAGCATCGGTGAAAAAACCCAGGCGCACACCATACCAGCGACGACCGTCGCGATTGCCTTCCGCACCGTAGAGTGTGTAAGCGCTGAAAATTGCGAGCTGCGGTATCTGCGCAATGTCGATGGGCTGCACTGACCACAGCAGCTGCACGGCGAACGCGGTTTTTTCATCGCGCGGCCGCGCATCGGCAGACGCCTTGGGCGCAGTGCCCGCGGTCGGCTCCAGTCGCGGCTGCCTGATGGTGGTTCCAGCCGCTGCATCAGCTTTGCTCTCAAGCACGCTGAGCGCAGCGGATTCACTGAGGTCACGTGCAGGCTCAGCGGCGATGGGCGCAGGCGCAGGCGCGCCAGAGGCCAGAGACTTGTATACGCCGGTCGCAGCCAGCGTCAGAGCACCATGCGCGCCGGTGGTGTTCGCGGGCTTGAGCTCCGGCAGCGGCGCCAAAGTCGGGGCGCTGGCGCCGGTGTCGTCGAGCGAGGCGATCGCGGCGCGCACGTTGCTGAGGGCATGCGCCGCGGCTTCATTTTCACGTGCGCTCTGCGCCAATTCAGCCACTCGACGTCCTTCATCCGGCACCAGCGCCAGTGCCGATTCGGTAACGAGCGCCAATGGCGCAACCAACGCCAACTGCGCCTCGGGCGTCGCCACTGCCGCCGGCGGCGATGCCGCTATCGGTGCGGCGGGCGCTGCCGGTGCTGCCGGTGCTGTGGCCGCAGCCACCGGCTGCAGGCGCGCACTGTCGGCCGAGCTTTGCGCCGCCGCTTGCGCTGTGACCGCAGCTTCGCCAGCCGCAGTGGCTTCGGAAGCGGCGGTGACTTGCGCCTCGGCGTGGGCCTTGGCTCGCAGGCGCAGACCGGGCGACAGTCCCGCCCAGGCGCCGGGATAAATTTCGCGCACGATATCCAGCAGTTTCTCAGCCTCTTCCTGGCTTTCGAAATATCCCATGTGCAGACGGAAGCGCTCACGGCCTTCTTCGCGCCGGCGCGAAACAAAAAAAGTGAAACGCTTGAGGCCGGCGTGGTCGGGCGGTGTCAGCGACACCGGCGAGGTCGATGCGCAAAGATTGATGACGAACAGATTTCGCAATGTGCCCGGCGACGGCGAGGTGCCGCTCGGCGCCGAGGCATCGGGAATCTGGGCTGTGACTTGCTGCATCGCGCTGTCCCCTGTCTCTCAAATGGAACGGCGGCATCCGGAGGACATGCAGCGAGGAGGACACCGGGTCGAATAAGCGTACGTAGCGCGATTCGAGTCCCTGTGGCAACCCCGCTATCCCTTCACGAGTCCGGGACCGGTGGCTTTGCGTCCCTGTCTTGCGACAGGTTTGCTCTTTAAGTCACGGTAGCCAGTGTGCCACTTTGCGACAGTACGTCAAGGCCAAACACTTAGAGGGGAGTCACACTGACAGGCAAAATGCAGTGCAGCGAAAAATCATTCTGTCAAATGCGCGCAATAATCAGCCCGCAGCGCTCTGCAACCACGGTTCGGCGGGCTGGCGTGCAGCGAGCAGATCACTGACTTCGGCGACCGTCGATGGCCGTGCGAGCACGAAACCCTGTGCAATATCGCAGCCGCGTTCGCGCAGAAAATCGAGTTGCTCGAGTGTCTCGACACCTTCCGCAATCACCTGCTTGTCGAGTGCATGCGCCATGTGAATGATGGTGGCCGCGAGCGTGGCGGCCTGCAGACTCTCGGGAACTTCCTGCATGAACTTGCGGTCGATCTTGATTGCGTGCACCGGATATTGCCGCAGATAGTTGAGCGAGGAATAGCCGCTGCCGAATTCATCCAGCGCCAGGCGCACGCCCAGTGCCGCCAATTGACGCAGCGACACGCGCGCCTCTTCTTCCGCGAAAACGGACTCGCTGATTTCGAACTCGAGCAGCTGCGGTTTGAGCGAGTGACGCTGCAATGTGGTGCCCACCAGGCTGGCAAAATCGGGCATGCGCAGTTGCTGCACCGAGACGTTGAGCGCCAGGCGCGGCGGCGCGATGCCTTTGTCGCGCCAGAGCGCGAGCTGGTGGCAGGCGCTCTCGAGTGCCCAGGCGCCAATGTCGACGATCAGGCCGCTCTCCTCGGCTGCCGGAACGAAATCCTTCGGCAGACGAATGCCATCGCGTGGATTCTGCCAGCGCAGAAATCCCTCGAGTCCGACCAGCTCGCCGCTGCGCAGCGCGTATTGCGGCTGGTAGTAGAGGGAGAATTCGCGCCGTTGCAGCGCCCGGAACAGACCGCTGTCGGCCGCAGGCACCTGCGCCTGAGCCATCATGCTGTCGTAGAACACAGCGCGCGCGCGCCCGCCGTCCTTGGCCTGATACATGGCCAGATCGGCGTTGCGCATCAGTTCCTCGATGGTGTTGCCGTCGTCCGGGAACAACGTGATGCCGATGCTCGCGCGCACGTAGTGATCGCGGCCGGCGATGCTGACCGGCCGCTGCAGTGTCTCGATGATGCGCGCGGAGATTTCACTGGCGGTCTCGACCGAGGCGATATTACGCAGGATCACAGTGAACTCATCGCCACCCAGCCGCGCCACCGTATCGCCGTCCTTGACGCACGAGCGCAACCGCTGCGCCACGATGGTCAGCAGCTGATCGCCGGCGATGTGCCCGACCGAATCGTTGACCTTTTTGAAGTGATCCAGATCCACATACAACACGGCGCCGCGCTGCGAGCCGTCGGCGCTGGCGGCCAGCTCCTGCGACAGGCGATCGCGAAACAGCAGTCGATTCGGCAGCGAGGTCAGCGAATCGAAGTGCGCCTGGCGATACAGATGCTCGTCGCGCGCGCGGTTCGAGATCGCGATGTGCAGGCGCTCGGCGCATTGCGCTCCGTAACCGGCCTGCTGTGCCGGCAGCGGCGAGAGGTTGCGGGAACCGACCGAAAGAACGGCCGCGATCTGCTCGCCGACCACGATGGGCCAGAGCGTAAAATGCGTGGCCTCGAGCGCATGCAGCGGCGCCAGAAAACTGTAGCGCTCGGCGTCGGCAAGATTCACGCTCAGGCCGTCGGCCTCCTTGAGCAGGCTGGCGATGACTTCCTGGTCGAGATTGATGCGGCTGACCGGATAGTCGGCGCCGTCGGCGCCGCCGACGAACGAGCGCGCATATCCCGGCGCATCGCGATCGATCAGCAGCACCGCCGCCACGTGCGTGCCGGTCACGGCGCAAACACGCGGCAGCATGGCATCGAGCGATTGCTCGAGTTCCATGGCCTCGAGCAGCAGCCGATCGATCTGCGACAGCCGCGCCTGCGCGCCGACGCGCTGCTCGACCGCGCTGAGCGCCAGATTGAAACCCTGCGCGACCGCGCGCGGCGCATCGATCGCACCCTCGGTATCGACACGCTGATACCTGCCCTCCTGCAGCGCGCTCAATGACGAGTGCAGGCGCGCCAGCACCGGCTCCCACCGCCGGCCGAGGAAGTAGCTCGCAAGAGCCGCGCACGAAGCCGCCAACAGCAGCATCGGCACGATCAGCAGCAGAAATGAGTTCAACAGCGGCCGCGTGTCGGTGAGCCGCACGTAACACACGACATTCCACGGCATCGCACGCAGACGCGCGGCGCCGCTGAAATCTAGCCGTACCACCGCGCCGCGCCAGCTGGTGCCATTCTGCTGCCAGTCGCGCTGCACGGGCCGCAGCGGATCGCGTTCATCGATGTTGGTGAGCGCGAATTTATGGAACGCATCGAGCGCCAGCTCACCGCCGCGATAGATGATTCTGCCCGCGGTATCGACTACCGCGATCGCAGTCTGCCCGCCGTTGCCCTCGGCACCCTGCCAGAACCAGTTGGGCGCCAATTCAAAGAAGGCGATCTGCCTGGTTCTGGCGCTGCTGACCATGTGCGCCAGATAGATGCTCATGCCGCCGCTGGCTGACGGAACGACCTTGAGCAGGCTTTGGCCGCCGATCAGCGTGAGCCGGTCGGATGGCCCGAAACTGGGCAGGTTGGCGTCCGCCGCCGCTTCGGCGTCGGCGTCGGCGTCGGCATCGGTAAAATTCGACAGCCACGGCACAAACAACACGCCGCCGAAGGTATCGGAGGCCAGCACGCGCTGGCGCAGATCCGAGTCTTCGGCGCCGGCATCGGCGGTTGAAAGATATTCCACCAGCGCGTTGGCCATCTCGAGCCGCGACAGCAACTGCCGTGCGAAGCCGGGAGCCGCACCGCCCACGCGCTCGGCCAGATCAGCATCGCGATCGGTGGCGATCACCAGTACGGCAATCCAGGTCGCCGCCGACAGTGCAACCAGCACCACCAGCGTGACCACCAACACCATGCGTCGTCGCATCGACAGGAATGAAACCGGGCCTGATTGCATATTTTCGTGCCGTGCACGGCACGGATTTGGCCTTACGCCTCCTTGACTCCCTGGCCGGATTTAACGCCAGCACGCCCTCGCGGTGGAGTGCGTAGGCCCAGATTCGGTGAAAACCTTAGAGCAGAAATGTCGACTGCGTCACAATCGGGCGGCAAGAGCGCGCATGCCATCGTAGGCGTAGCGATTTACGCCCAAGCGAGCACTGCGCGCCGCGCCCAGCATGGCCGCTGCCACGGTGTCGGCCGAAATGCCCCGATACCGCGACCAGCTCCCTAGGATCAGGGGATTCACAGTCCACAGTGCCCCTTGGGCCAGCAGCTCGAGCGGCCGCATACTGCGCCGTGCGCCCAGCAGCACCGAAGGACTCAGAATGTCCAGCGCGCGAAAGCGCAGCGCCTCGAGCGAGCGCTCGGTCTCGCCCTTGACGCGCAGATAGAAGCTGCGCGAGGCCGCCGAGGCGCCGACGGCGGAGATGACTACCAGGCGCTGGGCGCCGGCGGTCAACGCCACACGCGCGAACTCCAGCACCAGATCATGGTCGACAGCGCGAAATGCCTGCTGGCTGCCGGCGTCCCGGATCGTGGTGCCGAGACAACAGAATGCATCATTGCATTGCAGTCCCTTGAGCTGCGCGGCCAGCGATTGATCGAATCGCACCACGCGGTTGGCGAGCCGCGCATGATCGAGCGGCAATGCCCGGCGCGAGAGTGCCAGCACACGGGTGTAGTCACTGCCATTGAGCAGCAGGGCGAGCAGCCGCGCGCCCACAAGTCCGCTGCCGCCTGCGACCAACGCTGTCCGTGCCGCACCGTCCGCCATGGCAGCAATCCTACCAGCAGGCGCGTACTACACGGCGGGGCCGATACTAAATTCCCAAAGTCATCTGACCGCCGCGGGTCGGCGGCGTGAAGTGCGCGCACGATAGTTCACGCGCTCGGCCCATGGTCAATCCGTGCCGCTTACAGGCCAGCGCGAATCGATCGCGCAGCAGCTGCGCCCACGGTCCGCTGCCGCGCATGCGGCTGCCGAAGCGCGGATCGTTCTCCTGGCCCTCGCGTGCGGCGCGAATCAACGACATCACGTGATCGGCGCGCTCGGGCATATGCTCATCGAGCCACTGTCGGAACAGCTGCTTGAGTTCGTGCGGCAGGCGCAGCAGTACGTAGCCGGCGCGGAACGCACCGGCGGCGGCCGCCGCCGCAACGATGCGCTCGAGTTCCGAGTCGTTGACCGCCGGAATGATCGGCGCCACCAGCACTCCGGTCGGAATGCCCGCAGCCGTGAGCTCGCGCACCACGCGCAGGCGCGCCGCGGGCGAGGCCGTACGCGGCTCGAGCGTGCGTTTGAGCTCGGCATCGAGCGAGGTCACGCTGACGAATACGTTGATCAGTCCGTCGCGACTGAGGCTCTGCAGCAGATCCAGATCCCGCAGGATCATGGTGCCCTTGGTGATCAGACTCACGGGATGGCGCGTGCGCTCGAGCACTTCGAGCAGCGAGCGCGTGACGCGCAGGTCGCGTTCCACCGGCTGATAGGGATCGGTATTGGCGCCGATCGTGATGGGCTTGACCACGTAGGAACGTCTGCTCAGTTCTTCCTCGAGCAGCCGCGCCGCATCGGCCTTGTAGAAAATCTTGGTCTCGAAATCGATCCCGGGCGACAGGTCCATGTAGGCATGCGAGGGACGGGCGTAGCAGTAAACGCATCCATGTTCGCAGCCTCTATAAGGATTGATCGACTGCTCGAACGGAATGTCGGGCGAGTCATTGTGCGAAATGATCGAACGCGCCGGCTCGGGCCGCACCTGGGTCGCGATCGATTGCGGAATCTCCTCGCGATACCAGCCGTCTTCGACCCCCTCGACGCCACGCCGCAAGAATCGCGGCTGCGGATTGCTCAGCGCGCCACGGCCGCCGTAGCCGCCGCGCGGGAGGTTAGGATCATCCATGCGCTATACTGTACATCCGTACAGTACTAACGTAAACGGTCCAGCCGCCGCAATTGCGGAAACAAACCTATCCAGCTGCCGACCACGGCCAAGGTCAGCACGCCTCCCAGCAGCACCGCGCGCACCGCGCCGAACCAGCGCGCGGTCACGCCCGATTCGAACTCACCGAGTTCGTTCGAGCCGCCGATGAACATGGAGTTGATCGCGCTGACGCGCCCGCGGATGGCATCGGGGGTATTGAGCTGCACCAGAATCCCACGCACGTAGATGCTGAGCATGTCGCCGCAGCCGAGCACGAACAGCGCTGCCAGCGATAAATACACATTGCGGGACAGGCCGAAGACGATGGTGCACAGGCCGAACACCGCGACACCGCCGAACATGTAGACGCCCGCGTGGCGGTTGATCGGCCGCAACGTCAGCAGGCCGGCCGTCAGTGCGGCGCCCACGCCGGGGGCGGTACGTAGCAGGCCTAAGCCGGCCGGACCGATGTGCAGCACCTCGGCCGCGAAAATCGGCAAAAGGGCCGTGGCGCCACCGAACAGCACCGCGAACAGATCGAGCGAGATGACGCCGAGCACCAGGCGCTGGTGCAGCACATAACGCAGTCCCTCCAGCAGTTGATGGCCGGTGCCGGCGGGCGCGCTCTCGGGCGCGCTCGCCTCCGCCTCCTGGGGCTGCGCACGGTGTCGACCCAGGCTCGCGGTCAGCAGCACCGTGAGCACGAACAGCCCCAGGCATACGCCGAATACCACCGCTGGACCGAGCAGGAACAGCACGCCGCCGAGCATCGGGCCGGTGATCACCGCGATCTGGAACAATGTCGAATTCAGCGACACGGCCAGCGGAAATTCCTCGCGCGGCACCAGCGTCGGCACCAGCGCCTGCATCGAGGGTGCGTAAAAGGCGCGCGTGCTGCCAAAGGTGGCGATGACCAGGTAGATCGGCCAGACCACGCGGGCGCCGGCGAGCGTGAACCACAGCAGCGCGCCGATGCACAGCGCCTCGATGCTCCAGGCGATCACCAGCACGTTGCGCCGGTCGGCGTGATCGGCCACATGTCCTCCCACCATGACCAGACACAGGAAGGGCAGGAATTCGCTCAGCCCCACGAGTCCGAGCGCCAACGGGTCGTGGGTCAGCGCGTACACCTGCCAGCCAACGGCCACGGCGAGCATCTGCCAGCTGAAGGTCGCAAGGAAGCGGCACAACGCAAAGCGCGCAAATTGTCGGTGCCGTAGCACGGCCAACCCCGCAAATCGAGCCTTCGCTGCCACCCGTTCAGGCGCCGAGGAACATGCGATAGGCGGCGTTGGCGGTTTCGTCGGTGTAGGGATAGTGCAGGTCGTTCAGGTGCTGCAGAAATTCCCCGCGTTCGGCCTTGGGCACTTCGATACCGGCCAGCACGCGCCCGTGATCGGAGCCATGATTCCTGTAATGAAACAAACTGATATTCCAGGCAGTGCCGACCGACTGCAGAAACTTCAGCAACGCCCCGGGGCGCTCCGGAAATTCGAAGCGAAACAATAATTCATCGTGGACATGCTCGGGGCTGCTGCGGGCGTGGCCGCCGATCATGTAGCGGATGTGAAGCTTCGCGATCTCATTGCCGCTCATGTCGGTGACCGCGTAGCCCGCAGCACGCAGCTGCGCGATGACCGCCGCGCGCTCTTCGTGACCGCCGGTCAGGCCGAAACCGACGAAGATGCGCGCGCGTTCGCTGCCCTGCCAGCGATAGTTGAATTCGGTGATGCTGCGCTGGCCCAGCGCCTCGCAGAACTGCAGGAAACTGCCTGGTCGCTCGGGCAGCTCCACCGCCAGCAACGCCTCGCGCTCGGCGCCCAGATCGGCGCGCTCGGCGACATGGCGCAGGCGATCGAAGTTCAGATTCGCACCGCTGTTGATCGCCACCAGACGCTGATCGTGCCAGCCATTGCGGGCCACATGATGTTTGATGCCGGCCACCGCCAGCGCTCCGGCGGGCTCGGAAATCGAGCGCGTGTCTTCGAATATGTCCTGGATGGCAGCGCAGATCTCATCGGTATTGACCAGCACGATCTCATCGACGTAGCGCTTGGCGAGCGTGAAGCATTCCTCGCCGACGCGGCGCACCGCAACGCCGTCGGCGAACAGACCGACCCGATCGAGCGTGACGCGCTTGCCGGCCTGCAGCGAATCGTACATGGCAGCAGAATCCTCCGGCTCCACGCCGATGATCTTGACGCGCGGGTAAAGCTGCTTGATGTAGGCAGCAATGCCGGCGATCAGGCCGCCGCCTCCCACCGGCACGAACACGGCGTCCAGCTCGCCGGCCGTCTGGCGTACGATTTCCATGCCGATGGTGCCCTGCCCGGCAATCACGTCGGCATCGTCGAACGGATGCACGAACACCAGATGCCGCTCGCGTGCAACCGTCAGCGCATGCTCGTAGGCGGAATCGTAGATATCCCCATGCAGGATGGTCTCAGCGCCCAGCTCGATCACGGCCTGCACTTTGATCGCCGGCGTCGTGCGCGGCATCACCACCACCGCCGGAATGCCGCGATGGCGAGCGGCCAGCGCCACGCCCTGCGCATGATTGCCGGCCGAAGCGCAGATGACCCCGCGCGCGGCGATCGCCGGCGACAGGTGCGCGATCTTGTTATAGGCCCCGCGCAGCTTGAACGAGAACACCGGCTGCAGGTCTTCGCGCTTGAACAGGATACGGTTGCCGAGCCGGCTCGAGAGGCGCGGCGCGACGTCGAGCGGCGACTCGATCGCAACATCGTAGACGCGCGCCTTGAGGATGCGCTGCAGATAATCTTCGGTCATGGGCGTACGCGCACTTACGGCGTGAGAGCCGTAAGCTTAAGCGATTGTGCGCCGCGCGCGCAGCCCTTTCAGGGCGGGGGCTTGTTGACGCTGTAGCGAAACTCGGTTTTGCCCAGGGTCACCAGATCTCCATCCTTGAGCGTGCGCCGGTTGACCCGCTGGCCGTTGACGTAGGTGCCGTTGGTGCTGTTGAGATCCTCGATGACGGTCTTGGCGCCGGCGCGCAACGCCACGGCATGGTGGCGACTGATGAACTCGGCATCCAGATGCACATCGTTGTCGGGCGTGCGACCGATGGTGGTGCGCTTGCCCAGCAGATGCAGGATGCCGGTCTGGCCGTCGGTGCGCACCAGCAGATGGGCATGCTCCTCGGCCCCCATATGCTCGAGGTTGTGCTGAATATTTCCAAGCATGGCGACGCTGCTGGCAGCCTCGGCCTCCACACGTTCGATCAACGCATTGCGCTGCGCCAGCGAATCGCGCACCGCACCGAACTGCACCCGCAGTTCGTGCAGGCTCTCGGCTTGTTTCTGCACCTCGCTCTCCAGCGCCGCTACGCGCTCGCGCGCCGTGGCGGCGGCAGCTTCGGCCGCAGTACGTGCCGCATCCAGCTCGGCGCTGCGGCGTTGCTCATCGCTCAGCGCGGCGTTCAACGACTGTTCACGCGCGAGCGTCTGCTCGCGCAGTTCGCTCAGGCTCAGGGTTTGTCCGTGCGTCTGCGTTTCCAGCGACTCGATGCGTTCGCGCGCGCTCGCGGCGGCCGCCTCGGCTCGCGTGCGCGCGGCATCGAGCTCGGCGTTGCGCTGCTGCTCCCTGCTCAGCGAGGCGTTCAGCTCCTCCTCACGCGTAGCGCTGTGGGTACGCAGTTCGCTCAGAGTCTTGATCTGCTTGTGGGCCTCGCTTTCCAGGTTCGCGATGCGTTCGCGCGAGGTGGCAGCAGCGGCGTCGGCGCGGATGCGAGCTGCATCGAGCTCGGCGTTGCGCTGCTGTTCCTTGGTCAGTGCCGCTTTCAATTCCTGCTCGTGGGCACCGCTCTGAGTACGCAGTTCGCGTAGTTTCTCGTCCTGCTTGCGGGTATCGGCCTCAAGAGCGGCTATTCGGTCGCGGGCAGTGGTGGCGGCTGATTCGGCGCGGGTGCGCGCCGCATCCAGCTCACGCGCAAGTCCCTCTTGACCGCGTACCGCGATGCGCAGGTCTTCCTCGCGCGCGCCGACGTGGCGCTCGCGCTCGGCTGCGCTGTGCTCCAACGCTGCAATGCGTGCCTCACGCTCGGCGATCATGCCATCATAGAGTTCGCGCCGGCCTTCCAGGCTTTGCAGACTCTCCTGAAAACGCGCGCCGCGTGCACGCCATTGACCCAGATCGAGCTCGGCCGCCTGCGAGCGGCGCAGCAGATCGGCGCGCTCGGCCTTGAGAGCCAGCAGCTCGGCGGTCTGTGATTCGTTGCGCGCCTGCAGCGCCTGGGCCTCGCCACGCGCCGTGATCAATTCATCGCGCAACCCCGTGCGTTGCGAGTTTGCCATCGCCAGTTCGGATTCGAATGCCGCCTGCCGTACCGCGAGCACGCTGTCGAAAGTGCTCTGGCGCGCGAGCAGATCGGAATCCAATTGCACAATCCGAGCCTCGAGCTCGGCAATGCGCCGATCGCGCTGGCCGACCTCGCGCTCGTAAACCGAGAGCTGTTCGCTCTTGCGGTTGAGCATTTGTTCAAGCTCGCGCAGATTGCCGGCAAGGCTTTGCAGATCGTGCTCGAGCTGACCGCGGCTTTCGCTGACCGACGCCAGATCGGAACGCAGCGCGCCGATCTCGGCTTCACGCAGACTGCGCTCGAGCGGCTCGGAATCCGCGCGCTGGCCGCGCGAGCGCTGCTGCGACAATGTCGGCAGGCTCTCGACCGTGGCGGTATCGTCGATGTTGGGAGCTCGCCAGGCATCGGTGGCCGACAGCGGATCGATGGCCGCGGCCGTGCTCGGCGACAATTGCGGCAGCTCGGCGGTCTCTTCGAGATCGGCCGAGGGGGGAGCATTGGTTTTGGTATTCATGGACAAGCTATTTCTTCCTCGACACTCGGGGCCGCTCAGGCGAGCCCCAGGAATTCCCGTAATTGCGCTGCCTGTCGCTCGGGCTCGGCGGCGCCGTGAGCGCGCTCATCGGCGGCGCGAAGATCAATGACCAGCGACGGATGGCGCAAGCTGCGCGCCTCGGCGCGCACCGCCTCGGTGTCGGGCGAGAGCACCACGCGGCCGATCTGCGCCGCGCGCTGCTGCAGCATGGCGGCGGCGATCGCCACGCCACTGTCATGCGCGAGCAGATCGACGTGGCGTACATGCATCGAATCGAGAAAATCGCCCAGCGCCTCGGCGTAGCCGGCACTGGACAGAGGCTCGGGAGCGGCGTCCGATTCACCGCAGCCCGGCAGGTCCGGCGCATACACCGAGCGGTCGCGTCCCAGCGGCAACAGCAGCGGCGCGAAAAATCGTCCGGACCCCGGCGCACCCGGAATGCACAGCAGCGTGGTGGCCTCGTCGAAGCCGCCGCCGGCCGGTATTGCATAGTGCATATGCAACTGACCATAGCGGCAGTCGAAATAGGCACGGCGCAGCCGCGGCTCCATCGGTATGGGCCCTGTGACGCGACGGGCTTTGGTCATGGACGTAAAGCACCCCGTTGAGGCTGGAACGCCACGATTATTCCTCAACCTGTCGCGCCGCCCTGCGACCTATTACCCATCTTGCGCGACCGGCGCACCCGATTAATGACATAACTCGGTACGCCGCACTGCAACATCTGCCCTGGACGAGCCCGGCTGCGGGGGTTTCAGCCTTTCCAGGTACCTGCGCTCAGAACATGCCCGACGGATCGATCTCCCCAGGAGCCGCCTGCTGCGCGCGCGCGGCGATGAACTCGCCCGTGATCATGGCGTCGTAGCCCAGGCCCGGGCCGACCATGGGATACACGCCGGCCTCCGGGTCGATGATGACTTCGAGAAACGCCGGGCCTTTGAAGTTCAGGAACTCCTCGATCACGCCGGCCACGTCCTGTTTGCGATCCAGCCGCCGCGCCCACTGGAAACCATCGGCGCCAGCGGCCCGCACGAAGTCTTTTTTATGCAGCGACTTGTCGCTGCCCGACAAGCGGCCCTTGAAGAACAGCTTCTGCCACTGCTTGACCATGCCATCGCCGAAATTGTTCAACACCACGATCTTGATCGGCAGGTCGTAGGTGGTGACGGTCTCCAGTTCGCCGATATTCATGCGAATGCTCGCGTCACCGTCGAAATCGATGACCAGCCGTCCCGGATGCGCGACCTGCGCACCGATGGCGGCGGGCAGGCCGAAGCCCATGGTGCCCATGCTGCCCGAAGTCAGCCATAGTCTCGGGCCGCGGAAATCGAACATCTGTGCCGCCCACATCTGATGCTGGCCGACGCCGGTGCTGATGATGGCCTCGCCGCGCGTGCGCCGGTTGATCTCCTCGATCACGTAGTGTGGCTGCACCAGCTCGCTGTCACGGTCGTAGTTCATCGCGTGCGCGCGCCGCAGCTCGGCCAGTTGCCGCTGCCACGGACCGAAGTCCGGTTTCGATTCGAGACGGCCACCGTAAGCCGTCAGTACCCGCAGCGCCTCGGGCAGCAGGCCGACATGGCTCCAGTGCGCACTCTTGACCTTGTTGATCTCGGCCTGATCGACGTCCAGGTGCGCGATGCGGCGCGCGTTGCTGGCGAATTTGAGCGGCACGCCGGCGACGCGATCATCGAAACGCGCGCCGACCGCAATCAGGAAATCGCAATCCTCGACCGCATAGTTGGCGAATGCAGCCCCGTGCATGCCGAGCATGCGCATCGACAGCGGATGGGTGGTATCGACGGCACCGATGCCCATCAGCGTGGTAACCACGGGGATACCCGTTTGCTGCACAAACTCGGCCAGCTGACTGGCCGCGCCGCCATTGATGACCCCGCCGCCGGCGTATATCAGCGGCCGCTGCGATTGCGCGAGCAGCTCGAAGAAGCTCGCGGCCGCGGCCTCGCTCAACAGGCTCGAAGTCAGCTCGCGCAAACGCTGCCGGTAGCCCGGAATCGCGAGCTTGCCTTGCCCAAGAAATACCCCGGCTGCGGTCTGAACGTCCTTGGGAATGTCGATGACCACCGGTCCCGGGCGGCCGGTGCGCGCGATCTCGAAAGCGGTACGCATGGTGGCTTCCAGCCGCGTCGCGTCGGTCACCAGAAACACATGCTTGGCGATCGAGCCCATCATGGAAGCCACCGGCGCCTCCTGGAAGGCATCGGTGCCGATGGAGGCGGTAGCGACCTGGCCGCAGATCACCACGATCGGTATCGAGTCGGCCATGCAGTCGCGCACCGGTGTCACGGTGTTGGTCGCGCCCGGACCCGAGGTCACCAGGCAGACCCCGACGCGGCCGCTGGCGCGCGCATAGCCCGCAGCCATGAAGCCCGCGCCCTGCTCGTTGGCCGGCACGATCAGCGGCACCTGCCGCCCGGCACAGCGCTTGCGCTCCTCGTTGAAGGTGAATACGGCATCGTAGGTCGGCAGGATGGCCCCGCCGCTGTAGCCAAAAATAGCCTCGGTGCCCTCATCTGCGATGACCTGGACGATCATCTGGGCGCCGGACATGGCCTTGCCCGCGAGCGGATGCGGCTCCGGACGCAATACTTTTGCGCTATCGCCCAGTGAGGTCATCGCTCGATTATGGCCGACGCGGCCTGCAATTGGCTATTCTGGGGCCATGCGGCACATCATCGCCATATTGCTCCAAAATGAGGCCGGCGCGCTCACGCGTGTGGCAGGCATGTTCTCCAGCCGCGGTTACAACATCGAGTCGCTGGCGGTGGCCACCACCGACGATCCGACCGTCTCGCGCCTGACTCTCGTGACCAGCGGCTCGGAAGCGGTCATCCTGCAGATCGCCAACCAGCTCAAGAAGCTCATCGACGTGGTCAGCGTCGAGGATATGACGCGCGGGGAACACATAGAACGCGAATTGGTGCTGATCAAGCTGCGCCTGGATGCGGCGCAGCGCGACACCGTGCGCGGTTATGTCATACGCACCGGCGGCCGGGTGCTCGATCCGTCCAGCGAATGCTTCATCGTCGAGTTGCTCGGCAGTGAGGCGGAAATCAACGGTTTCATGCGCGACCTGGCCACGCACACCGAGCTGATCGAGGTGGTGCGCAGCGGCGCCTTGGGAATCAGCCGCACTCAGCGCACACTCAGGCTGGTGGAGTGAGCCTCGGAATCAGCACCGAAGCGCCGATCGTGCGGCGCATCTCCAGATCGCGATGCGCCTGGGCGGCATCATCGAGGTCGTAACGCTGACCGATGGCCACGCGCAATTTACCGGCTTTGACCAGCGCGAACATCGAGCGCGCGGCGGCCTCGAGTTCCTCGTGTTTGGCGATGTAGTCGAACAGCGAAGGCCGCGTCAGGAATAGCGATCCGCGGCGTGCGAGTTCCAGCGGTGCGATCGCCGGCGCGGGGCCGGACGCATTGCCGAAGCTGACCATCATGCCGCGCGGGCGCAGACAGTCGAGCGAATCCATGAAGGAGTCCTTGCCCACCGAATCGTAGACCACGTCGGCCATATGGCCACGGGTATAGCTGCGAACCGAGGCGGCCATGTCATCACGACCGGCGACGAACACGCGGTGGCAGCCCTGGCGCTTGGCGATCGCCGCTTTAGCCTCGATGCCGACAATGCCCATGACACGCGCACCGAGTGCGCGCGCCCATTGCGACAGCAATGAGCCGGTGCCGCCAGCCGCGGCATGGATCAGGACATAGTCTCCGGCTTGCACGCGGTAGGTACGGCGCAACAGATATTCGGCCGTCAGCCCCTTGAGCATCAATGCCGCGGCCTGTTCATCGCTGATGGCGTTGGGCAGCTTGACCAGCCGCGCGGCGGCAATGTTGCGCTGCTCGCAGTACGCGCCGCTGGCCGCCTGCACGTAGGCCACACGCTGCCCGATCCGAAGGCCGCGCACGCCGCGGCCCAGCGCCATGACTACGCCGGCGCCCTCCCGGCCTGGGATCTCGGGCAGCGGCCTGGGATACAAGCCGCTGCGGTCATAGATGTCGATGAAATTGACGCCCACCGCGGTATGGCGCAGCCGCACTTCGCCGCGCGCCGGAGGCACCAGTTGCTGGCGCTCCCACTTGAGCACCTCGGCGCCGCCGTGCTCGTGGAAGACTATGGCGTTAGAGTGCGGCGTTGTCGGTCTCGCCGGTGCGAATACGAATCACGCGATTGATGTCGGTAATGAATATCTTGCCGTCGCCGACCTTGCCGGTCTTGGCGGCCTTCAGCACCGCCTCGACCACCTGATCGACCAGTTCGGTACGGACCGCGACTTCCACGCGCGTCTTGGGCACGAAGTCGACGACGTACTCTGCGCCTCGGTACAGCTCTGTATGTCCGCGTTGCCGGCCGAATCCCTTGACCTCGGTGACGGTCATGCCCGAGACGCCGATTTCGGACAAGGCCGCGCGCACATCATCGAGTTTGAAAGGTTTGATAATTGCCGTAACGAGTTTCATGCGAGAACTTCCGCCTCCATTCTTGTTCGATCGGCCGCTACCCCGCTTCTGAAGCAGTGCACCTTTCATGCCATGGCGCTGCCCTCCAAAACGAACGGCGCACAGCCTACCCTAGCACCAATTCAGAGCAAATTGATTAGGGCGGCGCCCGTTTGGTCCAGATTGGCTCAACGCAGCACCAACAGCAGATCCTTGGCATCCACCTGCATGGCCGGCTGCACCAGCACTTCGGCTACCTCGCCATCGATTTCGGCGCGCACTGCGGCCTCCATCTTCATGGCCTCCAGAGTCGTGACCACATCGCCGCGCGCGACACGCTGACCGACAGCGACGCTGATGCTGGCCACGGTGCCCGGCATGGGCGCGCCGATATGGCGCGGATTGCCGGCATCGACTTTGCGCGCCGGGGGCCGTTTTGGCTTCTGGCTGCGGTCGATCACGCGCACCGATCGCGGCTGTCCATTGAGCTCGAAGAACACGGTGCGCGTGCCGTCTTCGTGCGGCTCGCTTTGCGTCAGGTAGCGCACGATCAGGGTTTTGCCGCGCTCGAGATCGACGCTGATCTCCTGGCCGGCCTGCATGCCATAGAAGAACACCGGCGTGGGCAGAATCGCCACGTCGCTGAAGCGCCGACGGTCGGCGGCATATTCGGTGAACACGCTCGGATACATCAGGTAAGAGGCGAACTGCTGATCGGTCACCACTCGCGCGGCGCGCGCATTGGCCTCGATGCGCAACTGGGCGAAATCGGCCGGCGGCATTTCCTCGCCCGCACGCCGTTTGCGCGGCGCCGCGCCCTTGAGCACCTTGCGCTGCAGGCCTTGCGGAAAGCCGCCATAGGGCTGGCCGACGTCGCCGTGAAACAACCTGACCACCGATTCGGGAAAGGCGATCTGGGTGTCCGGGTCGAGCACCGCGGCGCGTGTAAGCCCGCTGCTCACCATCAGAATCGCCATGTCGCCGACCACTTTCGAAGTCGGCGTGACCTTGATGATATCGCCGAACATGTCGTTGACCTCGGCGTAGGTTCGCGCCACTTCGGGCCAGCGTGCATCCTCGATTCCAAGTGCGCGCGCCTGCTCGCGCAGGTTGGTGTACTGGCCGCCGGGCATGCCGTGCACATAGACCTCGGAGGCGCCGGCACGGTTGTCGCTCTCGAACGCGGCATAGCCCTTGCGCACCTGGCCCCAGTAGTGGGAGATGCTGCGGATGTGCTCGGTATCCAGCCCCGGATCGCGGGGTCCGTGACGCAGCGCTTCCGCAATCGAGCCCAGATTGGGCTGTGAAGTCAGGCCGCTCATCGAATCCATGGCCGCATCGACCGCATCGGCGCCGGCGGCAATAGCCGCGAACACACTGGCGGCGGCGATGCCGCTGGTGTCGTGGGTATGAAAGTGCACCGGCAGCCCGGTGTCGTCCTTGAGCGCTTTGATCAGATCGTAGGCCGCGCGCGGCTGACACAGCCCGGCCATGTCCTTGATCCCAAGGACATGGCTACCCGCGGCCTTGAGCTCGCGTGCAATCCTGAGGTAATAATCCAGCGTGTACTTGCGCTCGCCTGGATTGCTCAAGTTACCGCTGTAGCAGATCGCCGCCTCGCACAACTTGCCCGTGTCGAGCACGGCATCGATGGCCACGCGCATGTTCTCGACCCAGTTCAGTGAATCGAACACCCGGAACACATCGATGCCGGCCGCGGCCGACTGCTGCACGAAGTAGCGCACCACGTTGTCGGGATAATTGGTGTAGCCGACCGCATTGGCCGAACGCAGCAGCATCTGCAGCAGCAGGTTCGGCATGGCTTCGCGCAACTGCGCCAGCCGTTCCCACGGATCTTCCTTGAGAAAGCGCATGGCCACGTCAAAGGTCGCGCCGCCCCAGCACTCCACCGAGAACAGCTGCGGCAGCAGCGCGGCGTAAGCCGGAGCGATGGCCGCCATATCGATGGTGCGCATGCGCGTGGCCAGCAGCGACTGATGCGCGTCGCGCATGGTGGTGTCGGTCAGCAGCACCCGCTGCTGGGCGCACATCCATTGCGCGAAGCGCTCGGGGCCCAGTTCCTCCAGACGCTGCCTGCAGCCCGCCGGCGCACTGTCGGCCGATGCCAGCGGCGGCAGGCGAGGCGGCCGCACCGACACCAGGCGCTCGGGCACGGCTCGGCCGGTAACTTCGGCATTGCCGTTGACCACGGTTTCCGCAAGATAAGTCAGTATGCGTGTGGCGCGATCACGCCGTGCCGGCGCTGCGAACAGCTCCGGCGTCTCGTCGATGAAACGCGTGGTGTACTGCGCCTGCGCAAAACGCGGGTGGGTGATGATCTGATCGAGAAAGCGCAGGTTGGTGGCCACGCCGCGTACACGGAACTCCCACAACGCACGGTGCATGCGCGCGATCGTCTCCTCCGGTGTCGCCGCCCAGGTCGTGACCTTGACCAGCAGCGAATCGTAGGAGCGCGTGATCAGGGCACCGGCGTAGGCGGTGCCGGCGTCGAGCCGCACGCCGAATCCCGCGGGACTGCGGTAGGCGGTCATGCGGCCGTAATCGGGCACGAAATTGTTGTTCGGATCCTCGGTGGTGACCCGGCATTGCAGCGCGTGCGAGACCAGATGGATGTCGGCCTGCGGCGGCACGCCGCTGCCGTCCTCGCCAATACGCGCGCCGTCGGCGATGCGAATCTGCGCCTTCACCAGGTCGATGCCGGTGGCGCACTCGGTTACCGTGTGCTCGACCTGGATTCGCGGATTGACTTCGATAAAGTAGAACGCGCCGCTGTCGGCGTCCTGCAGGAACTCGACCGTGCCGGCGTTGCAGTAGTGCGCGGCACGGCCGATCTTGAGGGCCGCTTCGCACAGCCCCGCACGTTCCTCATCGCTCAGGAACACCGCCGGGGCTCGTTCCACCACCTTCTGATTGCGCCGCTGCACGGTGCAATCGCGTTCAAACAGATGCACCAGATTGCCATGGGTGTCGCCGAGGATCTGCACCTCGATGTGGCGCGCGCGGCGCACCAGCTTCTCGAGATAGACCTCGTCGTTGCCAAAGGCCGCCTTGGCCTCGCGGCGCGCGACTGGCAGCAGCTCGGCCAGCTGCGCGTCGCTTTCGATCACGCGCATGCCGCGGCCGCCGCCGCCCCAACTGGCCTTGAGCATGACCGGATAGCCAACCTGCTGCGCCAGCGCCATGCATTGGGCCAGCTCGTCGGGCAACGGCGGCGTCGCAGGCATGACCGCAACGCCGGCCGAGACCGCCAGGTGCCGGGCGGCGATCTTGTTGCCCAGCACTCGCATGGTGGTCGCGCTCGGGCCGACAAAAATGAACCCGGCCGCCGTGCATTGCTCGGCAAAATCAGGGTTCTCGGCCAGGAACCCGTAGCCCGGGTGGATGGCATCGACGTGCGCTTCGCGCGCGATGCGCAGCATTTCCGCGATGTCGAGGTAGGCTTCGATCGCGCCCTTGCCCTCGCCGACCAGGTAGGCCTCGTCGGCCTTGGTCCGATGCAGACCGAAGCGGTCTTCCTGCGAGTAGACGGCAATCGTGCCAACGCTGAGTTCATTCGCCGCGCGCATCACGCGAATGGCGATCTCGCCGCGATTGGCGATCAGCAGCCGGCGAATCCTATGGAGCACTGGAACCTCGAGGGCAGGAGGTGCTTGCGATTCTAGTCGGCCAGATATGAGGCTAGATAGTCCTCGAAGCTGCCGCGCCGCGCCGCCTCGATCGCCGCGTACTCCTCAAGCGACTGCTGCACTTCCTGTTCGAACTCGCGTGCGCGTTCGGGTGAGCATGGCAGGGCCTGCAGACAGAACTGCTTATGATCGCGGGAGAAGCGCAGCGCCAGGGCCGCAAAGCCTTCGCCTTTGTCGCGCAGCTCGCGCAGCAGTCGCGCCGAGGGGGTGTGCTCGACGTCCTCGAGCTTCAATCTCTGTTCGTGCAGCGCGGCCAGGTACGGCCGTTGCGGGTGCGCGCTGTCGAGCAGCTCGCAGATCCCCTGCATCGAGTCGAACAACTCGGCGATCCAGCTGCGCATGGACACAGCGCGCCCGTCACGTTCCAGCGTCAGTCCCGGTTCGCGCCCGCGCCGGGCAACCAGCAGGTGGTTGCGCTCGATCGCCTCCTCTTCGTCATTGTCGATCGGCGCACTGGACTTGAACAGCAGCAGGATCAGCAGCGCCTCGAGGAAGTGCAGTTTGCGCACATTGGTGCCGACCGGATCGAAGGCGCTGTTGTCCAGTGCGCGCACTTCGATGTATTCGACCCCGGCACGCGCGAGCGCGCCGGTGGTGCGCTCGCCGGCGCGCGGCGTGCGCTTGGGCCGTATGTAGCTGTAGTACTCATTCTCGATCTGCAGCGCATTGCCGGAGAGCTGCTGATACTGGTGATCGCGCTTGACGCCGAGCGCCGCGAATGGCGCGTGCGGCGCGCGGATCGCGCGCCGCAGATCGTGCAGGTATTCCTCGAGGCTGTTGACCGACACCGAGACCGCGGCCTGATTGCGGTTGCGATAGCCGATGTCGCTCATGCGCAGCGAGGTGGCGTACGGCCCGATCAGCGTGTCGGCGCCGAGCGCCTCGAGACCGCTGTCGTCGCGACCCTGCAGAAACGACCGGCACAGGGCCGGCGACACCCCGAACAGGTACGACACGATCCAGCCATGGCGGCGATAATTGCGCAGCAGATCGAAGTAGCGCGCGCTCTGGAATGGCTGGCCGGTCTCGTGGCTCTGGCACAGCTGCGCGTACAGGGGCCAGAACGGCACCGGCAGCGAGTAATTGAAATGCACGCCGGAAATCGCCTGCATCATGCCGCCATAGCGCACCTTGAGCCCGTGCCGGTAGATGTACTTCAAGCGGCCCTGATGCGAGCTGCCGTAGTTTGCGATCGGCACCTCGTCGTCGTTGCGGATCTCGCCGGGCATCGAGGTCGCCCACAGCAGCTCATCGCCGAGGCGCTGGTAGACAAACTGGTGCAGATCGCGCAGGTAATCGAGCAGCGCGGCATTGTCGGGGAAGGTAGGCGTCACCAGTTCGGTCAGCGCCTCGGAGTAGTCGGTGGTGATGTGCGGATTGGTCAGCGCCGAGCCGAGCGCGGCCGGGTGCGGCGTCTGCGCGATGCGCCCGTCGGCAGTCACGCGCAGCGATTCGCGCTCCAGCCCCCGCCGGCCGCGCGCCAGCAGCTGCTGCTCGCGGCTGTTGCTGAGGCCAGCCAGCCGGCGCTCGAATACGCGATCGACGCCAGAAGCGCTCATCCATCCTCCACCTGTACCTGCGGGCGTGGCATCCTATCAGCCTCGTTGAAGAAAGAGAGCGCAGGGGCGCCGGAGACAATATGTTGATTGGCAACAATACTCAGCGCGTCGCCATCCTCGGCGGCGTACGCACACCGTTCGCGCGTTCGCATACCGCCTACGCCGGTACCGACAACCAGGAGCTGCTGACCGCGGCCCTGCGTGCACTGGTCGAACGATTCCATCTGCAGGGTCAGCGGCTCGGCGACGTAATCGCCGGGGCGGTCATCAAGCATCCCAAGGACTACAACCTGACGCGTGAGTCACTGCTGTCCACGGGCCTGGATCCGCAGACCCCCGGACTGGACGTGCAGCGTGCCTGCGGCACCAGTCTCGAGGCGGCCATCCTGATCGGCAACAAAATCGCGCTGGGTCAGATCGAGGTCGGCATTGCGGCCGGCGTCGATGATCTCAGCGATCCTCCCGTGGTCTATCCCAAATCCTATCAACAGCGGCTGCTCGCGAGTTTTCGCGGCCGCAGCTTCGGCCAGCGCCTGCGGCCCTGGCTGGGCATCAAACGCGCGGATCTGAAACCGGTGTTGCCGGCCGTGGTCGAGCCACGCACGGGCCTGTCGATGGGTCAGAGCTGCGAGCTCATGGTCAAGACCTGGAAGATCACTCGCGAACAGCAGGACCAGGTTGCCTATGACAGCCACGTCAAGGCCGCGGCCGCCTGGAGCGCTGGTTTCTACGACGACCTGGTGGTGCCGTTCCATGACCTTAAAAGCGACAACAACATCCGCGCCGACGCCTCGCTCGAGCGGCTGGCCAAGCTCAAACCGGTGTACGATCTGAGCGGGTCCGGCAGCCTGACGGCCGGCAACAGCACACCGCTGACGGACGGCTCCGCGGCATTGCTGCTGTCCTCGGAAAAGTGGGCCACCGCACACGGTCTGCCGGTGCTCGCCTATCTGCGCGCAGGCAAAACCTGGGCGGTGGATTTCGCCAGCGGCAAGGAGGGCCTGCTGATGGCCCCGGCCTATGCCGTTTCAGCCATTCTGCGCGACACCGGCCTCAACCTGCAGGACTTCGACTACTACGAGATCCACGAGGCTTTCGCGGCCGTGCCGTTATGCCTGCTCAAGGCCTGGGAGTCGGCCGAGTACTGCCGTGATCGGCTCGGGCGCGATGCGGCGATGGGTGCGATCGACACCACCAAGCTCAATGTCAAAGGCGGCAGCGTCGCGATCGGACACCCGTTCGCGGCCACCGGAGCTCGCATTCTGGGCACGCTGGCCAAAGTGCTGGCCGACGACGCCAAGGCCACACGCGCTCTGGCCTCGGCCTGCACCGCCGGGGGCATGGGCGTGACGGCCATACTGGAGCGTGCATGAGTCAGTATGAAACGTTGATGGCGCGCGACGGCCACACGTTCAACACCTATATCGCCAAACCGAGCGGCAATGCGCGTGGCGCTGTGGTGGTGGTGCAGGAGATATTCGGCCTGTCGCCGTATGTGTGCCGTCAGGCCGACGGCTTCGCGCAGCTCGGTTATCTGGCGGTCGCGCCGTCACTGTTCGACCGCGTCGCGCGCTCGGTGGTGCTGGGTTACTCCCCGCCCGAGATCGAACAGGGCATGGGTTACCGCAAACAAATCCCGACACAGAAGGCGGTGCTGGATATTGCCGCGGCCGCGGCGATCTGCCGCCATGCGGGCAAGGTGGCCGTGATCGGCTTTTGCTGGGGTGGCCGCCTGGCCTGGGCCGCCGCCGCCGAAGTGCCGTTTGGCGCCGCGGTCTGCTACTACGGCGGCGGCATCGTCGAGGAACTGCCCAAGACGCCCAAGTGCCCGACCATGCTGCATTTTGGCGAGCGCGATAAATCAATCCCGCTCAGCGATGTCGAGCGCACCCGCGAGGCCTATCCGGGCGGCACCTACCACATCTATGCCGCCGGCCATGGCTTCGCCAACGACGAGCGGCCGCAGAACTACGATGCCGAGGCCACCGCCCTGGCGCGCGAGCGTACCGTCGCGTTCCTGGCGCAGAATATAGGCTGACCGCCAGCTCATGCCGAGCGCGGTTGCTGCACTGATTGTAAATACCGGCACGCCGCAGGCGCCGCGCAGCGCGGCGGTGCGCTCTTTCCTGCGCCGGTTCCTGTCCGATCCGCGCGTGATCGAGCTGCCGCGGGCGCTATGGCTGCCGCTGCTCTACGGCCTGGTGCT